>Ga0066709_100003106_pt1 | contig 12552 bp, 12 predicted proteins | sample GraSoiAngelo_158_FD_79665 | JGI IMG/M metagenome (GOLD analysis project Ga0066709, IMG submission 79665) | Grasslands soil microbial communities from the Angelo Coastal Reserve, California, USA - 14_1009_16_30cm | ecosystem: Environmental > Terrestrial > Soil > Grasslands | place: USA... | reverse complement strand
GAGGCTGGCCCGTCGTTTCGCTCAGGAGGTGACGCCGGTGAACTGAGCTGCGAGCGCGACTCCCTCGTAGCGTGATTGTGCGCCGGCCCTCGCCGGCGTCAAGGTCGTTCGTCCAGTCGGGCGCTCCACCTTGACCCCGACTGCGGGCTGGCAAGAAACGGTCGCCACGAGGAAGCCGCGCCCGTGTCCCGACACCCCCGCTTGACCAGCGGGTCCCACTACAGGTAAGGCTCCATCCGCGGCTCCGCGGGTGTCGACCTTCTACCTTCGACGAAGGTCGGCTTATCACGTGCGTCCGACTGATCACCGCTTTGAACCTCTGCGAGTGCAGTTCGGCTGGCGACTCGAACTCGGATTTTCGCGCCTGCGCCGTCTGGATCGTCCACGACTACATCTTGAGCGTGTAATTCTCGAGACTCTCTGCGCCCGACTACTGAGCCCCGAAGGAATATTCGTCGCGGTCTGCGCTAGTCGGGCTCGACGAGAGCAGCGAGTCTCGCGAGGGCTGATTGCCAGCCGGCCTCGTTGTCGGCGGCCGAGACGCCGGGTGGTACGCCGTCATGTACAGCGATCAGATCGGTGCCGCCGTCATCGGCGTCTCGGAGCGTGATCGCGATCGTCATCTCCCCGCGCATTGCTGGGTCTGCGGTTTCGAACTCGTCGACCTCGACCACGCGCTCGTTAGGCACGAGCTGTACAAAGTGACCGTGGTAGGTGTCGGTGTGTGCGCTGGTTTTGCCTGTCCCGGTTTGTGCGTCGTAGGTAAGCGAGATTCGGAACGTGCCCCTTTCGCGGGCTTCAAAGGTATGAACGTGAGACGTCATGCCGGTAGGCACCTTCCACTTGGCGATTGCCTCCGCGTCGATCAGGGCTGCATAGACCTTCGCGCGCGGAGCCTTGATGCGGCGAGTGATGCGGGTGGAACTCACTCGGTCACTCTCATGCAATCGCTGTGAAGCCGGCCTGATCTTGGGTGCTACAGCTTGTCGACCAGGGCGACATCTCTGTGGGTGATCTCCTCGAAGCGTATCCCGTGGGCCTCATCCTTCTCGCGGCGCGTCCCTCGCTCGCCGATCGCCGCGCCCGTGGGTGTCACTGCCGCGCCTCCGCCCGCTTGTTGAGGCGCAGGAGCAGCTCGCGCACCTCTTCGTCGCTCGTCTGCGAGAAGTCCTCGTACCAGAGCCCGACGGCGCGGAACGGCCTCGGCGTCACGCTGCAGACGATCTCGTCGACGACGTCGCGGAAGTCGTCGCACGTCTCGGCGGCCGCGACCGGAACGGCGACCACCACGCGCGCCGGGTGCAGCTGTCGGACCGCGAGCGCGGCGGCACGCATCGTCGCGCCTGTGGCCAGACCATCGTCGACGAGGATGACCGTCTTGCCCGCCACGTCGGGGCGGGTCGTGGCCGCCACGGTAGGCCTCCTCGCGCCGCTCCAGCTCGCGCAGCTCGGCCGCGGCCGCGCGCTGGATGTCCGCTTCGCTGATCGGGAGGGCCTCGAGCGCCTCGGGGTTGAGGACGATGAGCCCGCCGCTGGCGATAGCGCCCATCGCAAGCTCCTCGTAGCCGGGCACGCCGAGCTTGCGCACGACGAAGACGTCCAGCGGCACACCGAGCGCCTTTTGCGACCTCGTACCCGACCGGCACGCCCCCGCGTGGCAGCGCGAGCACGACCACGTCGTCGCGGCCGGCGTAATGGCGCAGCCGGTCCGCGAGCAGGCGCCCCGCCTCGGCTCGATCGCGAAAGCGCTCCCTCTCCATCGCTGCCTCCTCCTCTGCGCCTCGAGTCGACGCGAGCCGAGGCCGGCGCCGGCTACGAGGCGGCGGTAACGGACTCGCGGTCAGCCGTCGGCTGCTCCACCTCTTTCTCCGCCTCCTGCTCGACTGCGGCAAGCACCGCGGCCGACCCGGCCGCTCCCGCGGCGAGCGCCGCGAGCGCCCAACCCGTGCCCCAGCGGTCTCTCCGCAGCGCGCCGTCGATCGACCACTTGCCCGGTCCGTTCTCGGTCAGCCCGAAGACCGCCGCGAGCAGAACGAGGTTGTACTCGTAGCCACCGGCGCTCACCCAGACGCCCTTCTCCCAGTGGACGGTCTTGATCGCCGTGATCATCGAGCCCGACACGGCCGCTGCGGCAAGCGGCGTTGCAGCGCCGAGCGCGAAGAGAAGACCGCCTCCGGCCTCGGCGGCACCGGCGGCCAGTGCCCACCGCCGCCCGGGCCGAAGGCCGACCTGGTCGAAGAACTGACCGGTCCCCTCGGGGCCCCCGCCGCCGAACCACCCGAAGAGCTTCTGGGTGCCGTGGCCGACGAACAGCAGCCCGATCGTCGTTCGTGCCAAGAGGCGAAACAGACCCATCACGACTCCTTTCTCTGAGGTACGAAACTCGCGTCCTCGTCGCTGTCGCTCGAAGAGGCGTAGGCGGCCTCGCGCACGGCCTCGTCCGACTCGAGCCCCGCGCCTAGGGCGCCGCCGACGGTTGCAAGCGAGGCGGTGAACCAGGCTAGCGTGGCGTAATCACCTGTCCCAACGGCGTGCCCGAGTCCCGCGCCGAGCGCATCCGGGCTGAGCAGCAGCTCAGCCGCAGCGAAGATCAGCAGGAAGAGGGCGACGTAGAGCGTGGCGATCCCGATTAGAACGGTCGCTGCAGTCGCGAAGTTGAACAGGATGACCTGGTCGCGCAGGCGGCGGTCGGGCGCTCGCTCCCAAAGGCCGTGCGCCACGATCACCGCTCCGCTCGTGAACGAGATCGAGGCGATGGACGCGAGTGCAAGTCGCGTCGACCCCGCGCTCGCGGAGATCCGCCAGATATCGGATGTGACAAGGCCGTAGGCGCTGGCCACGACCGCCGCCAGCAGGGCGCGGTAGAGCCGAGCCGCCAAGCGCCAGGGGCGGTTTGCCCGCACCATTCCGAGTAGGAGGCGAAGGTGGCTCGAGAGAACCTCTGCGATGAGGAGGAATCGCAGCGCTCCTGGCCGATCTGCTGTGTCGGTGGCGAGCTCCTGGAGCACGTCGCGGCCCCAACGGCGTCGCAGACGCGCGAGCGCACCGTCGCCGCCCCATTGCCCGTCGCGGTCGCCGACCAGCTCGCCCACGAGCTCGAGGAGCGTCCGCCGCAGCCGGGGCGCGAGATGCAGTGCGCCGAGGGCGGGAAGGGAAACGACGGCGATGCCGTGCGTCGGACTGACCTGTCGTGAGACTGGCCGGCGGCCGACTCGCAAGGGAAGGTCGGTGACGACGACGCCGAGATCCCAGTTCGCGTCGAGCAGTTTGCGCCGGGCGGCGTCGATGATCTCGGTCGTCTGAACCGGAGGAGCGACGAGGCGGTCCACCGTGAGCTCGGTCCGCCAGTCGACACCCGTGTCCAAGGCGCGGAGGTCGTCCCCGAGCTCGGCCGCGATCTTGGCAGTGACGTCACGCGCGAGACCCGGCGCGACGATCACGCCGAGGACGACGCAGGGCTGCTCCTCCTCGCGATGCTGGTCCGCGGAGGCGGCCTCGGGCTTCTGTGGCGCCGTCTCCACGACAGGAGCCTCATCAGCGCGGGGCGGGCTCCGCGCTGACCTCGCGCTCGCCGGCCTTCTCCAACTTCCGAGCCGCACCCGTATCGACGTCGAAGCGCAGCTCCCCCTCCAGGGCGTCGACCGTGACGCGGTCGCCCGGCGCGATCGCGTCGGAAAGCACCATTCGCGAGAGCTCGTTCTCGACCAGGCGCTGAATCGTCCGCCGCAACGGACGGGCGCCGAACTCTGGATCGAACCCCTCGTGGGCAAGGAGTTCGATCGCCTCGTCGGTGAAGACGACCTCGATCCCCTGCGCGCGCAAGCGCCGCTCGAGCCGGTCGAGCAATAGCTTTGTGATCTGGACGAGCTGCTCATCCGTGAGCGCCCGGAAGACGATGATCTCGTCGATCCGGTTGATGAACTCCGGGCGGAAGCTCCGGCGCAGGATGTCCATCAGCTCCGCTTTCAGCTGCTCGAACTTCTCGCCGCGACGGGCGTAGTCCTGGATCCGGTCAGCGCCGAGGTTCGAGGTCATGATCACGACGGTGTTCTTGAAGTCGACCGTCCGCCCCTGCGCATCGGTCAGGCGGCCGTCATCGAGGATCTGGAGCAGGATGTTGAACACGTCGGCATGGGCCTTCTCGATCTCGTCGAAGAGCAGCACCGAGTACGGCCGCCGCCGCACCTGCTCGGTCAACTGGCCGGCCTCCTCGTAGCCGACGTAGCCGGGCGGCGCGCCGACGAGGCGCGAAACCGTGTGCCGCTCCTGGAACTCGCTCATGTCGAAGCGGACCATCAGGTTCTCGTCGCCGAACAGTGCCTCGGCGAGCGCGCGGGCAAGCTCGGTCTTGCCGACGCCGGTTGGCCCGAGGAAGAGGAAGCTGCCGACCGGTCGGCGCGGGTCACCGAGACCCGCGCGCGAGCGCCGGACCGCCTCCGCGACCGCGGAGACCGCCTCTTCCTGTCCCACGATCCGGCCGTGCAACTCCTCTTCGAGCTTCATCAGCCGCTGGCGCTCCTCGGTTGTCAGCTGCGAGACGGGGATGCCGGTCGACCGTGAGACGACCTCAGCGATGTCTTCGGGCGTGACCTCTGCGGCCCGCTGCCGTCCGGTCCGGCGCTCCTCGAACTCCTGCCGCCGCGATTCGACCTGCTCTTTGACCGCACTCGCGCGTTCATAGTCCTCGGCCGCCGTCGCCTGGTCGCGCTCACGTGTCAATCGGCGCAGGTCCTCTTCAAGCGACTTCGTGTCGTCGTCCTTCGTCTTCGTTCGCAAGCGCACGCGCGCGCTCGCCTGGTCAATCAGGTCGATCGCCTTGTCGGGCAGGAAGCGATCGCGGATGTAGCGGTCGGAAAGCTCGGCCGCGGCCACGATCGCCTCGTCGGAGATCCGCACGCGGTGGAAAGCCTCGTAACGGTCCTTCAGGCCGTGAAGGACGTCGATCGTCTCCTCGACCGTCGGCTCGCGGACGAGTACCGGTTGGAAACGGCGCTCGAGCGCGGGGTCCTTCTCGATGTTCTTGCGGTACTCGTCCAGCGTGGTCGCGCCGATCACGTGCAGCTCGCCGCGGGCGAGCGCGGGCTTGAGCATGTTCGAGGCGTCCATCGCCCCCTCGGCGGCCCCCGCGCCCACGACGGTGTGCAGCTCGTCGATGAACACGATCAGCTCCTCGGAAGCGCCCCGGATCTCGTCGATCACGGTCTTGAGCCGCTCCTCGAACTCGCCGCGGTATTTCGTGCCGGCGATCATCCCGGCCAGGTCGAGTCCGATGATGCGCCGGTCGGCAAGCGTCTCGGGAACCTCGTCGTTGATGATGCGCTGCGCGATCCCTTCGACGATCGCGGTCTTGCCCACGCCCGGCTCGCCGAGCAAGGCCGGGTTGTTCTTCGTCCGGCGGGAGAGGATCTCGATCGCCTGGTCGATCTCGTCCGCGCGGCCGATGACGGGGTCGAGCTTGCCCTCGCGTGCCTCCTGCGTGAGGTCGCGTCCGTACTCGTCGAGTCTTGGCGTGCGGCTCCTCTCGCGCGTGCCGCCCGCCGGCTCGACACCGCGGATGACGCCGCCGCGCAGCTTCGTGTGCGAGGCGCCGAAGCGCTCGAGTAGCCGTCCGGCCTCGCTCTCGTTGTCGCGTGCGAGCGCAAGCAGCACGTGCTCCGGCCCGACGTACGAGGCCCCGAGCTCGCGCGACTCGTCGTAGGCGGCTAGCAGTGCCGCCTTCGCGTCGGGTGAGAGCGAGGGGGCAACGTCGGTCCGCTCCGCCTTGTCGGCCTCCTCCTCCAGCTGGGCCGCGATCGCGTCCGGGTCGGCGTCGATCTCACGGAGCACGTGGCGAACGACGTCGTCGCGGAGCGCCGCGTGCAAGAGGTGGTCGGTGTCGAGGTCGAGGCTTCCCCACTCGAGCGCCGTCTGGGCGGCCCGCTGCAGCAGCTCGCGCGTCGCGTCGCTGAAGAACTGTGTGACGTCGACCCGCTCGACCTGCCGGGTGGGCGCGGCGACGCGCCCGGCTGAGCGTCCCTGGTCGAAGACGTCGGAGAAGAACTCGTCGAAGAGGCTGCGGCCGCCGAAGCGGTTCGACATCCGCTCCTCGGCGAGATCGAGCTCGCAGAGGTACTCCGTTTCCTGCGTCCCGTCCGGGCGAAGCCGAACCCGGGACGCGACTGCCGGTCGCCCATGGCGTTGGCAAAGGTGCTCGACGGCCATCTCAACCCCCTGTCGCTAGGTCGGTGATCTGGGTGCACACGAGGGCGACCGGCATGTCAGCGCCCTCGCCTCACTTCGACTTGATCTCGATCTTCTGGCGCTGCGAGCGCTCCGACTTCGGGACGCGGATCGTGAGGACGCCCTGGTCGAGGCTCGCCTCGATCTTCGAGGCGTCGACCTGCTCCGGAAGCCTGACGCGGTACTCGAAGCGTCCGGTACGGCGCGTTCGTCGCCGCAACGCGCCCTTGCGCTCCTTCTCCTTGATCTCGCCCGTGATCGAGAGCTCGTTGCCGACGACCTCGATGTTTACGTCGTCGCGCTTGACGCCGGGAAGCTCCGCTTCGAGGACGTACGTGTCGTCTTGCTCCTCGATGTCCACGAACGGCGACCAGCCGGCGCCCTCGGTCAGCAGAGGCGACGGCCAGCCCCCACCGATCGTCTGCTCGAGCATCCGGCGCATGCGCTGCGTCACCTGCTCGAGCTCGCTGAACGGCTCCCACCGATCCGGCGGAGTCGAGGGTCTACGTTCAGGAAGAACCTGCGACATCATGTACCTCCTTCATCTGTTTGCTGGCTCCAAGCTCAGATCGCCGCCTGCTGGGCCAGGGTCGCGGCCTCGACGGAACGCGTGCGGAGGTCGACCACGGCGTAGCGGCCGCGGTCGAGCCGACCGGGGCAGACGACGAGCGTTCGTCCGAGTTCCTCCTCCGCCGGCTCCTCACCGCCGACGATCACGAGTCGCGGGTTGTAGGTCTTGATCAGCTCGGCGAGCACCTCGCTGCCGGGCTCGCGCAAGCCCTTGTGCGCAGGCGGCGTCGTGAACAGGAAGACCTGCTCCTGCGCGTCGAACTCGCGGATCACCTTCAGCCGGTACTCGACCTCCCAGCCCGGGTAGCGAACGAGCGCCTCCTCCGCCCTGATCGTCTCCGGGTCGTCGGCGATCTCACCACCCATTCCGGCGAACAGGACATCTCCGGGGCCGAGCGCGACCGTGCCATGCACGCCGTGCAGGAAGGGATAGGCGATCTCCATGTTGTACGACTCGCGGAGGTAATCGCGCAGGGGTGCGTCGGTCCGGCCTGGGGTGTGCCGATTCCCCTCTCCGAGCGCGCGGAAGATCGCTCGGTAGGTGTCCGCCTTGCTCCACGGCGCACCGAGGTCGCCCACGACCGCGACCGCGTCGGCGCCGCTCTCGGACATCTCTCCGAACAGCTGCTCGAGCGAATGGACTTCCCCACCGATCCCGGCGACTGCCACCAACTTGCGAACGCCTTGCGCCATCCCACGCACGCTCCTTCGGCCACAGGAGTCGAATCCGGTCCGTGCCACTCGCGGCGGCACGAATCCGCTTGCTCATCTCTAGCCCGGAGGCGAGCACACAAACTGTCGGATCTGCGACAGTCCGGGCATCACACGCTCGACCTCGCTTGCCGCCGCAGGGAAGCCGCGGGCCGATAGCCCGCGATTCGCTCCGTGGCTGCGCGCGACGATGACGCAGGAGGACTTCGAGGGGCTGCCCGGGAGCGACGTCGAGGCGCTTCGTCGCTTTGCCGTTCGTCGCAGCTACCCGGCCGGGGAGACGCTCTTTCGCCAGGGCGCATGGCCCCGCGAGCTGTTGATCATCGAGCGGGGCGAACTCGAGCTCGTCTACGAGACGCACTCCGAGCGCCTCGTTATGCAGATTCTCTACGCGGGCTCGAGCGTCGATCACCTCGCCATCCTTCTCGGCATCCCGTATCCCTACTCGGCCGTCACGTTGAGCGAGGCTACGCTCCTACGCCTCCGTCTCGACACGATCCGCACACTTGAGGAGCTCTTTCCTGAAATCGCCGTCCGCTGGCTCGGGCTGCTGGCCCACGCGCTTGAGCGTGCCCACCAGCGGCTTCTGGAACTGGCCGGCAGGTCAGCCCTTAAGCAGGTCAGTCATCTCCTCTTGCATGAGTCGGCGGAACGCGACGAGCCGACGCTCGAACTGACCCAGGAGGAGCTCGCGGCGGCACTGGCGCTGAGCCGGCAGACGGTCTCGCGCGTCTTTCACGACCTGGCGAGCGAGGGCGCGATCAAGCCGGAACGCCGCCGCGTCCGCCTTCTCGATCTCGAGAAGCTACGCGAACATCTGCCGCGCTGAGGTCGGGCCAGGCCCGCGGGACTTGTGACCTCACAGGCGTCTGTCGCAGATCCGACAGTTTCCACCCGCTCGCCGAGGGCTAGCTCAAGAACGTGAACGTCTTGGCCGGGGCTGCCCGGATGGCGGGTGCCGCCCGGGTTCGACAGGGACGCCCGCGCCGCTGCGAGCCGCGGGGTCGGCGATGAGCGACGGGGAGATGCGTACCCGGTCAAGCCATCTCCTGCGCCGGCGACCCGTGCACGCAACGAGAAGGGCACACGACGAACCCGGCCAGAAGCCGGCTGTGGTGGAAGCTGAGCAGGCGGGGCCGGTGACGAACGGGTACGCCTGGAGCGGCAGGATGCGCGCGACCGGAGACGTCGTCGAGACGATGATCCCGCGCCGGCTCGACCGTCTGCCCTGGAGCCGCTGGCACTGGCTCGTTGTCACTGGGCTCGGCATCACCTGGATTCTGGACGGCTTCGAGGTCACCCTCGTCGGCGCGATCGCGAGCATGCTTACCCACAAGGACGCGCTCGGTCTGACCACGCGGCAGGCGGCCTCGGCAGGCACCTTCTACCTCGTCGGCGCAATCACGGGCGCGTTCGTCTTCGGCTACCTGACCGACCGCTTCGGACGCAAGAACCTGTTCACGGTCACGCTCGCGATCTACCTCGTCTTTAGCGTCGCCTCGGGACTGGCCTGGAACTACTGGAGCTTCGTCGGCTTCCGCCTGCTGGCCGGGGCCGGCATCGGCGGCGAATACTCAGCGATCAACTCGGCCATCGACGAGCTGATCCCGGCACGCGTCCGCGGTCGAGTCGCGCTTGCGATCAACGGCAGCTGGTGGGTCGGGACCGCGGGCGCTGCCTTCTTCTCCTACGTGCTGCTTCACGGCCTTCGCGAGTCGATCGGCTGGCGTCTGGGCTTCTTCGTCGGTGCAACGCTCGCCCTCGGGATCATCATCATCCGCCGCTTCATCCCCGAGAGCCCGCGTTGGCTGCTCACGCACGGACGGGCGGCGGAGGCGGAGCAGGTCGTTGGCGACATCGAGGACGCTGTCCGCAAACAGCACCCGGTCTTGCCAGAGCCGACGGGCGCGCCGATCGTCATCGAGCAGCGCCGACGTCTCGGTTTCTTCTCGATCGCCAAGTACGTCGTCCAGAACTACCCGCAGCGAGGTCTGCTCGGCCTGGCGCTGATGACTGGGCAGGCGTTCCTCTACAACGCGATCTTCTTCACGTACACCCTCGTGCTGACGAAGTTCTTCGCCGTCGATGCCAAGACAGCGCCGCTCTACCTGATCCCATTCGCGGTCGGGAACTTCCTCGGGCCACTCCTGCTCGGTCCCTTGTTCGACACGCTCGGGCGGCGCGTGATGATCCCGTTCACGTACATCACCTCGGGGCTACTCCTGATCGCCACGGGCGAGCTTTTCGTCCACGACGTGCTCACCCAGACGACGATGACGATCGCATGGTGCGTGATCTTCTTCTTCGCCTCTGCCGGTGCGAGCTCGGCCTACTTGTCGGTGAGCGAGCTCTTCCCGCTCGAGGCGCGCGCGATGGCGATCTCGCTCTTCTACGCGTTCGGCACCGGGCTGGCAGCGTTCGCGCCGACTCTCTTCGGGGCCTTGATCCAATCGGCGAGCCGGACGAACGTGAACTACGGCTATCTGATCGGAGCAGGGCTGATGCTCGCCGCCGGCATCATCGCGATCTTCCTCGCGGTTCCGGCTGAGCGGCGTGCGCTCGAGGACCTTGCTTCTCCATATACAGCTGTTCGCGGGCGGGGCCCCACCTCGATTGCCGCTCCTGCGCGGGCGAGTTAGGGCGCCGATGCTCGCGTCCTTGGCCGGCCGCTATGAGCGTCTGCTCTGGGGTGCCGCAGCGATCGTGATTGCCGTCGCGCTCGCGCGGGTTCTCAAGTGGGCTGTGCACCGGCTGGAGCAGCGGCGGCCAGGCGAGGAGCGGGAACTTCTGCGGCTCCGCCGACGTGAGACTGCGATCGTTCTTGTCGCGACCGCGATCCCCTACGCGACCGCGATCGTCGTCCTCGTTGTCGTGGCCTCCATCTTCGTCTCGCGGAACGCAGCCGCGCTCGGCGGAACCGCCTTCGTCGGCGTTCTCGTCGGCTTTGCCGCGCAGCGCTTCCTCATGGACATCGTCGCCGGTGCTCTGATCGTCTTCGAGCGCTGGTATGGCGTCGGGGACTTCGTCATGGTCGAACCGGCGAAGGCAACCGGCATCGTCGAAGAGTTCAGCCTCCGCACGACCATCCTGCGCTCGCTGAACGGCGACCGCGCCTATGTACCTAACTCGCAAATCATCACCGCCATCCGGAGCACGCGCGGCTATCGGCGCTACAGCATCGAGCTACTGACAAGCGATCCAGATGAGGCGCGGCGAGCGATCGAGAGCGCCGGACGCCGCTCGCCCGTTGGCGAGGCACGCTTTCTTCGCCCGCCGCGCGTCGTCGAAGAGCGCGAGCTCGGCGAGGGCACCTGGCTCGTCCGCGGCCGCGCCGACGTTGCTCCGACCATGGAGTGGCTCGCCGAGGGTCTGCTCGTCGGCGCACTGAAGGGCCAGCTCCGCAGCGACGCGCTTCTCGCCGACCCGATCGTCTACACGCTCGACGAAGGGACCCTCTCCCGCTACGAGCGCCGCGTGCTGGTCAGCTGAGCCGTGATCCATCCCTGGGACGCAATCTGGATCTTCCTCATTCTCAGCTCCCTGCAGCCGCTCGTCCAGAAACACCTGCTCGCGCTCTCGCGACGCCGGATGCTGGGGCAGATCGCAGCGGGGCGCGACGCGACCGTGATCACGCTCATCCATCGTCAAGAGACGATCTCGCTGCTCGGGTTCCCGCTCATGCGTCACATCGACATCGACGACGCCGAGAGCGTCCTGAAGGCGATCCGCGGGACCAAGCCGGGAAAGACGATCGAGATCATCCTCCACACGCCCGGCGGCCTTGTGTTGGCGGCCAGTCAGATCGCGCGGGCGCTCCGCGACCACGAAGGACGCGTCGTCGCCATCGTCCCACACTACGCGATGAGCGGTGGAACGCTGATCGCGCTCGCCGCCGATGAGATCGTGCTCGACGGCCACGCAGCGCTTGGGCCCGTCGATCCCCAGCTCGGCCAGTATCCAGCAGCGTCTCTGGTCGAGGTCGCTTCGATGCCCGTGCAACACCAAGACCAGACGCTGATCCTCGCCGACGTCGCCCGCAAAGCGCTCCGCCAAGTGGAGGCGGTCGTAACGGAGCTGCTGGAGAGGCACTCCGATCCGCAGCGCGCCCGTGATGTCGCTCGTCTGCTTTCGCAGGGAACCTGGACGCACGACCACCCGCTGATGGCACGGGACCTCGAACTGCTTGGTCTCCCGGTGCGCGTGGGCGTGCCGGCCGAGGAGCGTGCGCTGATGGATCTCTACCCACAGCCGCGAAGTCGGGAGAGCCCGGTGGAATACGTTCCCGGTCGTCCGCTTCCGCCGGGACTGCCTCCCGGCCGCGACGTCCCGCGCCGCCGCCGGGAAGCCCGGGCGGCGCGTCCATGATCCGGGCGGCGCACCTCTCGACAACGTTTGCGAACAGGCGACCAGACGTCCTGCTCACTGGGCTAGAGCGTGCGCGGGCCGAGTTCGAAAGAGCCGAGCGGGTCGCAAGGACCTATCTAGTCGAGCGAGGCATGCTCGATCAGACGAACCTGGATCTAGCGGCCACACTGAGACGCCTCGCCCGCCGTAGCGAGTAACGTCGAGCCGTGATCCGCGACGCAGGCACCGGCTGTGGTTGTGACCAGTGCCAGTGCCCGGACTGCAGCAGCAAGAGATAGCGCGCGGCGAAGCAGGATAGGTCGACCTCCTCCTTCTCAGGGAGGGGACCTTCCGCTACGGGTGACAGCCCACGGCAGACGCCGTGCTTACCATGGCAACCGGTGGCACTCGGTCGCAATGGTTTTCGCTTGTTCCCGCGGTTTCTGGCGCCGTGGCATTTGCCGCGGGGTACCGCGACGACGGCGCGCCGGGGCCGCGCACGCAGTACGGCCCGACGTACTACGGCGGGTTCCTGCTCGACCCGGACGGCAACAGCGTCGAGGCGGTCCACGGCGACCGCGAGGACGCCGTGCCCGCCGGCCGCGTCGACCACCTGTGGTTCCGCGTCCGCGACCCGCAGGCCTCCCGGCGCTTCTACACGACGATCGCCCCGCATGCCGGGCTTCGCCTGGCGCAGGACGAGCCCGG
>Ga0066709_100003105_pt1 | contig 12552 bp, 12 predicted proteins | sample GraSoiAngelo_158_FD_79665 | JGI IMG/M metagenome (GOLD analysis project Ga0066709, IMG submission 79665) | Grasslands soil microbial communities from the Angelo Coastal Reserve, California, USA - 14_1009_16_30cm | ecosystem: Environmental > Terrestrial > Soil > Grasslands | place: USA... | reverse complement strand
GCGGCTTGCGCCTCGGTCCGCTGCCGCAGCGGCGACACGCCGCCGATGGCGTCGTACCGGCGGCGGAGATCGGCGAGCTGCTCGGCGGTGGGCGGCCGGCCTCGCCGGATGTCGGTGTAGTACGTCTCGACGTCGTCGGGACGCGCCGGAGTTCCGTAGGCCATCAGCAGGACGCCCTTCGTCATGACGCGTGCACCAGGTCGACGAGGCGGGCGAGGGTGTCCGGATCGGTGTCCGGGAGCACGCCGTGGCCGAGGTTGAAGGTGTGTCCGGGGTGGCCGCCGTTCGACGCAAGCACCTTCTTCGCCTCGATCTCGACGACCGACCAGTCGGCGAGGCAGATCGCCGGGTCGAGGTTGCCCTGGAGCGCGACGCCATGGCCGACGCGCGCCCGCGCGGCGCGCAACGGCACCCGCCAGTCGACGCCGACGACGTCGGCGCCCGCCTCGGCCATCAGCCCGAGCAGCTCGCCGGTGCCGACGCCGAAGTGGATGCGCGGCACACCGAGGTCGGCCAGACCGGCGAAGATGCGGGCCGACGCCGGCAGCACGTGGTCGTGGTAGTCGTCGGGGTTGAGCGCGCCGGCCCACGAGTCGAAGACCTGCACCGCGGACGCGCCCGCCTCGACCTGGGCCCGCAATGTCGCCAGCGAGATGTCGGCCAGCGCGTCGACCAACGCGCGCCAGGTCGACGGCTGCTCGTGCATCAGTGCCTTGGTCCGGGCGTGGTCGCGCGAGGGTCCGCCCTCGACGAGGTAGCTCGCCAAAGTGAACGGCGCGCCGGCGAAGCCGATGAGCGGGACGTCGAGGTCGGCCACCAGCGCGCGGACCGTCTCGATGACGTAGGGGATGTCGGCCTCGGGCTCGAGCGGGCGCAGCCGCTCGACGTCGGCCGCGGTGCGGAACGGCACGTCGACGACGGGCCCGACGCCCGGCTTCAGCTCGACGCCGACACCGAGCGCCTCGATCGGCACGACGATGTCGGAGAACAGGATGGCGGCGTCGACGCCGTAACGACGAACCGGCTGGTGCGTCGCCTCGACCGCCAGCTCGGGCGTGCGGATCATCTCGAACATGCCCGCCTTCTCGCGCAGTGCCCGGTACTCCGGGAGGGCGCGACCGGCTTGTCGCATGAACCACACCGGCGTGTGCTCCACGGCCTCGCCCCGGCACGCGCGCAGGAACGGCGCGTCGGCCAGACGTGTGGGAGCGGGCATCGCCGCCAACGGTATAGCGCCGAAGCTACGCGGCTCGATCGTCGAGCAGCCGGGCCCGGTCGAGCACCTGCTGAAGGAACGCGGCGCCGGCTTCGGTGTGGCGCAACACGTTGAGCTGCGTCTGCGGCCTCGGGATCATCCAGCTGTGGCCGCCCAGCACCCAGCACACGTCCCTGCCGACGAGCTCGGCGAACTCGCGGCCGGTGCGCGGCGGCACGATCCGGTCGTAGCGACCCCACATCGGGAGGATCGGGATGTCGCGGCGCGCCGCGACGCGTTCGACGATCGGCGTGAAGTCGCACGCGTACAACATCGCCCCGACCGGCATCGTGTGCTTGATGGTGCGGGCGTTCAGCCGGATGTCGGGTGCCGCGGTCGCGGCCATGCTCGTGAGCCGCGACCAAGCGAGGTCAGGCAGGTCGGTCGCGAACGCGGCGATGAGGTCGATGGCCTGGCCGAGGTCCGGGAGGAACGGCTTCCACAGCACCGTCGCCAGGCCGTTGCGCTCCTTCCACGACGGCGTCGCCACACCGTCGCGATAGATGACGCCGAGGGTGCGGTCCGGGAAGTCGTGCGCGAACTGCATCGCGGTGGCACCACCCATCGAGTGGCCCAACACGAGCGCGGCCGGCGCGCCGAGGTGGTCGAGCAGCTGCGCGAGCCCGTCGGCCATGACCGACATGCGCACTTCCTCCCACGGCAACGGGTCGCTGCCGCCGAACCCGGGCAGGCTCGGGTTGATCACCCGCAGTCCGAGCCGGCCGGCGAGGCGCGTGCTCTCGCGCCAGTACACGCCGCCGCCCGCGAAGAAGCCGTGCACGTTGAGCGCCCACTTCTCGGCCTCGAGGTTGTCGGACACCGAGTAGCGCCAGCGGCGACCGTCGATCAGCGCGGTCCCGTCGACCATCCGCACGTCGCGTCCCCCGCGCCGTTGCGCCATTACCGGCGACGGTACCCAGTTGCTCGCGCAAGTACGCGGATGACGTGGGCGTCAGGAAGCGAGCATCGCCAGCAGCGCGAGGCCGAGCAGCGCGGCGTTGCGAACGAGGTCACGTCCGTCTATCGGCCGAAGTCGCGTCGCGCCGAAGCATGGGCACGGAACGTCCCGGCCGGCCCGCACCGTCGCCGCGAGCAGGAACGTCATGCCGACCAGGAGCGTGAAGGCCACTCCGCCGCCGATCGTCGGCGAGATCAGCAGCGCCGCCGCGACGCCCAGCTCGGCGGCCGGCACCGCCCGGGCCAGCGCGTCGGGCCGCCGCACCTGCATGGCCCGGAACGCCGACGCGGTGCCGCTCGGGTCGCGCAGCTTGGCGACCGCGGCCCACACGAAGATGGCGGCGAGGACGACGGCTCCGGCGGTGCCGACCATGGCCGGCCACGGTAGAGCGGTGACGGCGTAAGCTCCGTCGCACGGGAGCTCGGGTCGTGCCGGGCTGAGAGGGCGCAGGGTGCGCCGACCGTCTGACCTGAACGGGGTAATGCCCGCGGAGGGAGTGAGGTTCATGGCCGATCCGACGCCAGGACGGCGCAAGGTGTACGCCGACGGCGGGCACGGCACCCGGGTGCCGGTCACCGAAGTTGCGCTGACCAACGGCGAGACCTTCCATTTGTACGACACGAGCGGGCCGGGCTGCGATCCGGCCACCGGGCTCCCGCCGCTGCGACGGGAGTGGATCGTCGGCCGCGGCGATGTGGAGGAGTACGACGGGCGCGCGCCGACGCGGCGTGACGACGGGCGGGCCGCGGTCCGTCGCGGCGACGACGCCGAGGTGATGAGAACGTCGCCGGGCCGTCCGCTGCGGGCCCGCCCCGGCCGGACCGTGACGCAGCTGCACTACGCCCGGCGGGGCGAGATCACGCCCGAGATGGCGTTCGTCGCGGCACGCGAGGGGATCGCGCCGGAACTGGTGCGAGACGAGGTCGCACTCGGCCGGGCCATCATCCCGGCCAACGTCAACCACCCCGAGACGGAGCCGATGGCGATCGGCCGCAACTTCCTCGTCAAGGTCAACGCCAACATCGGCAACTCGGCGGTGACATCGTCGGTCGCGGAGGAGGTCGACAAGCTGACGTGGGCGACGCGGTGGGGCGCCGACACCGTCATGGACCTGTCGACCGGCGCGGACATCCACACCACGCGCGAGTGGATCGTCCGCAACTCGCCGGTGCCGATCGGCACCGTGCCGATCTACCAGGCTCTCGAGAAGGTCGACAGCAGCGCGGCCGACCTCAGCTGGGACGTGTACCGGGACACGATCGTCGAGCAGTGCGAGCAGGGCGTCGACTACATGACGGTCCACGCCGGCGTGCGCCTTGCGTATGTGCCACTGACCGCGAACCGGGTCACCGGGATCGTCAGCCGCGGCGGGTCGATCATGGCGGCGTGGTGCCTTGCCCACCACCGCGAGAGCTTCCTGTACGAGCATTTCGAGGAGCTGTGCGAGATCCTCGCCGCGTACGACGTCGCGTTCTCGCTGGGCGACGGGCTGCGGCCGGGCTCGATCGCGGATGCCAACGACGAGGCGCAGTTCGCCGAGCTGCGCACGCTCGGCGAGCTCACCCAGATCGCGTGGCGCCACGACGTGCAGGTGATGATCGAGGGCCCGGGCCACGTCCCGATGCACAAGATCAAGGAGAACGTCGACCTGCAGATGGAGGTCTGCAAGGAGGCGCCGTTCTACACGCTCGGCCCGCTCACCACCGATGTCGCGCCCGGCTACGACCACATCACCTCGGCGATCGGCGCCGCGATGATCGGTTGGTTCGGCACCGCGATGCTCTGCTACGTCACGCCGAAGGAGCACCTGGGACTGCCCGACCGCGACGACGTCAAGGCCGGCGTGATCGCGTACAAGATCGCGGCCCACGCCGCCGACCTGGCCAAGGGCCATCCCGGCGCGCAGGCGTGGGACGACGCGCTGTCGAAGGCGCGCTTCGAGTTCCGCTGGCGCGATCAGTTCGAGCTGTCGCTCGACCCGGACACGGCGCACGCCTATCACGACGAGACGCTGCCGGCCGAGCCGGCCAAGACGGCGCACTTCTGCTCGATGTGCGGTCCCAAGTTCTGCTCGATGCGCATCAGCCAGGACGTGCGCGACTACGCCGCGGCTCATGGCGTGTCGGACGACGAGGCCATCGAGCTCGGCTTGAAGGAGAAGGCGGTCGAGTTCGTGGCCGGCGGATCGCAGGTCTACCGCGCGCCATAAAGCGCTCAAGTCGTGCCGCGCTCGGCGCCGATGTCTAGTCATGCACAAACGACAGATCGCCGCGATCGTGATGGCGGGCACCCTGGCCGTGGGCGGCGGCGTCGCCCTGGCCGAGTCGAACCCGAGCGGCCAGACCACCACCGACGCGACCACGACCACGATCGGCTCTACCACCACGACCGTGGCCGACACGACCACCACCGCTGCCGATTCGACCGACTCGACCGATGTGACCGAGTCGACCGACGTCACCGAGCCGGTCGAGAGCGATGCCGGCGCCGGCGATCACGGTGCGCTGGTGTCCGCCGCGGCCCAGGACCACAGCCACGACGCCGAGTGCGGCAACCATGGGAAGTACGTGTCCGCCATCGCCCACGGCGACGACGGCTGCGCCACGACGACCAGCGAGGCGTCGGCCGACACCTCGGCCGACACCACCGCCCCGAGCACCCACGGCCACGGCCACGGGTCGCACTAGTCAATGTGAAACGCCCGGGCCTCCTGCGGCGATAGGTAGGGCAGGGGTGGGGCTGCTGCCCACCTACCAGGAGGAACCTCGTGCAGAAGAAGAAGGTTGCCGGATGGCTGATGGCCGTCGTCCTCGTCGCCGGCGGCGGCGTGGCGCTGGCCGAGTCGAACCCGAGCGGCCCGTCGCTGCCGGACAAGGCCAACGAGCACACCACCACCGCGGTCGAGAACGCGACCACGACGACCGGCGCCACCACGACCACGTCGGAGGCGGTGGAGGCGAACAACAACGCCAACGAGCCCAACGACAACAGCGACCACGGCGCCACCGTGTCGGCCGCGGCGCAGGACCACAGCCACGACGCCGAGTGCGGCAACCACGGCAAGTACGTCTCAGCCGTCGCGCACGGTGAGACCACCTGCCCGTCCACGACCGTCGCCGCCCACACCAACACCCACGCGTCGGCCGGGGCCGACAACGAGAGCGACACCGGCGACGGGCACGAGGCACCCGAGGCCGAGCAGCACGCCTCGTAGCGCAGGCGGCAGGTCGGGTCCCTAGCCGGCCGCGTTAGCGTCGGTGGTATGAGCACCGGCACCGACGTCGCACCCGCATCCGGCGCTGAGGCCGTCCGCTGGGACCTGAGCCCGCTCTACGCCGGCCCTGATGACCCGGCCCTCGAGGCCGAGGTCACCAGGGCCGGCGAGCGGGCGAAAGCGTTCGCCGAGACCTATCGGGGCCAGGTCGGCACGCTGTCCGCTTCCGAACTCGCGACCGCGGTCACCGAGCTCGAGAGCATCGAGGAACACCTGGGCAAAGCGGCCACGTTCGTGTTCCTCCACTACTGCACCGACACACGCGATCCCGCGCGCGGCGCGCTCCTCCAGAAGATCGAGGAGCGCGGCACCGCGATCGGCACCGACCTCCTGTTCTTCGGGCTCGAGTGGGCCAACGCGCCCGACGACCACGTCGCCAAGGTGCTCGTCGATCCCGTCCTCACCGACCGGCGGCACTGGCTCGAATCGGCCCGCCGCTTCCGGCCGCACCTGTTGAGCGAGCCGGAGGAGAAGGTGATGGCCGAGAAGACCGTCACCGGACGATCGGCCTGGGCCCGCCTCTTCACCGAGGTCACCGACACCATCGAGGTCGACCTCGACGGCGAGACGGTCACCCTCGACGCCGCGCTGGCGGTGCTGCACGACGGCGACCGGGCCAAGCGCCAGCGGGCCGGCGCAGCCGTCACCACCGCGCTGCGTCAAGGCGGGCTGGCCGTTCGCACGTTCGTCTTCAACACGATCGCGTCGGACCAGTCGATCGACGATCGGCTGCGCTCGTTCGACAGCTGGATCGCGTCGCGCAACCTCGGGAACGAGATCGACGACGCGACGGTCCAAGCGCTCGTCCACTCCGTGACGTCGCGCTACGACATCGTCGCCCGGTGGTACCGCCTCAAGGCGACGCTGCTCGGCCTCGACGAGCTGAACGAGCACGACCGCTACGCGCCGATCGAGCTCGACGAGGGCGAGGTCGACTTCCCGGAGGCCCGCCGGATCGTGCTCGACGCGTACCGGTCGTTCTCGCCCGAGATGGCCGACATCGCCGAAGGCTTCTTCGACGGCTACATCGACGCGCCGGCGATGCCGGGCAAGCAGGGCGGCGCGTTCGCGCACCCGGCGGTGCCGTCGGTGCACCCGTACGTGCTGTTGAACTACACGTCGCGCCGGCGCGACGTCATGACGGTGGCCCATGAGCTCGGTCACGGCGTGCACCAGGTGCTGGCCTCGAAGCTCGGCCTGTTCAACGCCGACACCCCGCTCACGCTGGCCGAGACGGCGTCGATCTTCGGCGAGACCGTCACGTTCCACCGGCTGCTGGCCGACGTCGACAACCCGCGCGAGCGACTTGGCCTCATCGCCGGGCGGATCGAGGACGTCAGCGCGTCGGTGTTCCGGCAGATCGCGATGAACCGGTTCGAGGACGCGGTCCACACCATCCGGCGGTCGGAGGGCGAGCTGTCGGTCGACCGGTTCTCGGAGGAGTGGCTGCGGACGCAGCGGGCCATGTTCGGCGATTCGGTGAAGCTCACCGACGACTACGGCATCTGGTGGAGCTACATCCCGCACTTCATCCACACGCCCGGCTACGTCTACGCGTACGCGTTCGGCAACCTCCTCACCCTCGCCATCTACGCGCGGTACGAGGCCGAGGGCGCCGCGTTCGTGCCGTCGTACCTCGCACTGCTGTCGGCCGGCGGCTCCGACAGCCCGGAGCGGCTGGCCAAGCTGGTCGGCGTCGATCTGTCCGACCCCGGGTTCTGGTCGGCCGGTCTCGACGTGGTGGAGGAGATGGTCACCGAAGCCGAGGAGTTGGCCGCGAAGATCTGAATCAGCGCAGCAGCGGCAGCACCTCGGCCGCGGCCCGCTCCCCGGACCGGACCGCGCCGTCCATGTAGCCGCACCACAGCTCGGCCGTCTCGGTGCCGGCCCAGTGGATCCGGCCGCACGGGTGACGCAGCGCCGGGCCGTACTGGCTGAGCACGCCGGGCGCCATGAACGCGCCGTAACAGCCGCGCGACCATTCCTCGCCGCTCCAGTCGCGCTCGATGTACTCGCGCGGATGCTCGGCCCGCGGCCCGAAGAACCGGCTGAAGCACTCGACGACGGCTCGGCGGCGCACGTCGCGCGGCTGGCCGCCGAGCTGGCGCGCGGCCCGGCCCTCGATGAACCCGAGCAGCACACCGGGCGGCCCGGACGGTGGCGAGTTGTCGAACGTGATCTGCACCGGGCCCTCGTCGCTCGTGCCCTGGCCGGTGAACCCGTCGGCTCGCCAGAAGGGCTCGTCGTAGACGCACATCACCTTGATGACCGAGCCCATCGGCATGCGCTGCGTCAGCTGATCGCGCTGGGCCGGCAACACTGGCTGGTACTCGATGCGGCCGGCCAGCGTCGGCGGCACCGCGACGATGACCCGTTGGGCCCGGACGTCGCCGACGGTCACGCCGTCGTCGTCCTGAGCGACCGCCCGCACCGGCGCGTCGAGCCGGACCGCGTCGGACCCGAGCCGGTCGGCCAGTCGTGTCGCGATCACCTGTGAGCCACCGACGAAGCGTCGTTCCTGCGCGCCGTCGGCCACGTTGAAGAGACGATCGAGCAGTCCGCCCGAGTGCGAGTAGAAGAGGAAGTGGAGCAGTGAGATGTCGCACGCCTCGGCCGAGAACACCGACGTGACGCCGAGCCGGAACATCTCCTTGGCGCCGTCGGTCGGCACGTTGCGGCGGATCCACGTCTCGACCGACATCGAGTCCCAGTCGGCCGCCTTGGCCGCGGCCCACGGCGCGTGCAACGGCACGTCCCTCGCCATGCGGTCGAGCCGGGCTTGTCCGAGGCCGATGCTGACGAGCACGTGCGGCGGCATCTTCGGGATGGCGCCGCGGTAGCGCGTGCGGCGGCCGCGATACACCAGCACGTTGTCGCCCTCGTTGTACGTCGGGTACTGCTCGACGCCGAGGTCGTGGGCCAGCTTGTCGAGCCGGTCCTGCGTCGGCCCGATCCACTGGCCCCCGACCTCGACGACCGTGCCGTCGGCGGTGACGTCGTTCAGGACCCGCCCGCCGACGCGATCGCGGGCCTCGAGCACGAGTGCCGACCGGCCGGCGGCGAGGATGTCGCGAGCGGCGCTGAGCCCGGCCAGTCCCGCGCCGACCACGACCACGTCGACATCGGTCACCGCGGCGAGGCTAGTGGGCGGACGCTTGTACCCTTGGGGCAGCCGAATGAAGGAGGTGAGGCGAGTGCGCCGTTACCTCGTGGTCGCCAACCAGACCCTCGGTGGGGAGCACCTGATGAGCAAGGTGCGCGAGTGCATGGCCGCCGGCCCGTCCCGATTCCACATCGTGGTGCCGGCCTCGCAGCCGCCCGAGCACATGACCCACACCGAGGGCCAGGCCCGGGCACTCGCCGGTCGCCGCCTCGAGGTGGCGCTGGAGCGCTTCCGCGCCATCGGGGCCGACGTCCAGGGTGAGGTCGGTGACGGCAACCCGGTGGAGGCCATCAGCGACACCATGCGGCTCCACGCGTTCGACGAGGTGATCCTGTCGACGCTGCCGCCTGGTGTGTCGCGCTGGATCCACCAGGACCTGCCGCACCGCGTCGAGCGGCTCTTCGATCTGCCGGTGATCCACGTGATCGCCGACAAGGAGGCGGCCGCCGCGAGCTAACCCGACGGGTCGGGCGACTTGGCGCGCGACTCCGAGGCGGCCCACGCGAAGACGCCGTTGGCCATCGTCGACGACGCCGCGGCCACCCGGCGCTCGAACACGTCGGCGCGCGCCGCGTGCACGGACGCGTCGTCGGGCGCGGCCAGCGCCGCGAACTCGACGAGGTGGCCCGCCAGTCGCAGATGGTCCTCGCCACCGGCCGCCGCGAGCTCCATGGCCCGTTGCGCGAGACGGCTCGCGCCCCCAACCAGCGACGCGATCTCGCTCGCCAGCACTGGCTCCGGCGCTGGTTTGAGGTTGGCCGGGTTGCCGTCGTACCAGCCGCCGTACAGACGCCACACGTTGCGGACGATGAACTCGGGCTCGTCGTACACCGGCCGCAGGTACGGCCGTTCCAACAGGTGCGCCGGCGCCGCGACCGTGTGGATGATCTCGTCGAGGCGCGCCCCCTCGTTCATCATCGCGACGGTCTCGTCGTGCAGGTGCTCCAGCAGCTCGGCCGTGTCGCCGAGTGCCTGCGCGACGCGGTCGGCGCCGACGACCGGGACGCCGTGACCGGGCAGCAGCAGCTCGGGACCGAGCGCGACCATCTCCCGCAGTGCCACGGCCCACTCGCGCGGGTAGCGCTGCACCTTCTGCGGATTGCCGGCGTTCGGCGAGGCCCAGATGAAGAAGTCGCCGCAGCACAGCACGCGGGTGTCGGGCAGCCACGTCCAGGTGTGGTCGTCGGTCTCGCCCCGGGCGTGGTGGAGCTCGACCCGCCGGCTGCCGAGGTCGAACGACAGGTCGGATCGGTAGGTCTCGTCCGGATAGCGGTACTCGGTCGGCCAGCGCAGGCCCGGCACCTGGAACTGCCGCTGGTTGATCACGCCGTTGTAGCCGGCGGTGAGGATGTAGCGGTCGAACCGGGCCGGCAACGCCTCGTGGGCCACCACGCGCGGCGTCGGCCATCCGCGTTCGGCGGCCTCGGCGTCGAAGAGCGGAACGCCGAAGACGTGGTCGATGTGGCCGTGGCTGTAGACCGCGGTGTGCAGGCGCGGGCCCGATGGTCCGGTCCATGTCCGCACCTGCTCGTGGACGCGCGCCGCGACGAAGGACGAGCCGGTGTCGACGAGCAACAAGCCGTCGTCGGTGCGCATCGCGCTGACGTTGGCGAACGACGGCAGGAACGCGACGTCGTCGGCGACCTCGACGATGTCGCCGGTCGGGACCATCGGGTGGAAGTCGACCGGCTCGCCCTGCCACAGGCGCTCGGCGACGTCCAGCACGTTGGTCCCGGTCATGGGCTGACCTTGCAGACCTGGACGGCGTAGGCGCCGACACGGGCCGACGACGTCTTGAACTGCTCGTCGGTGATCAGCTGCTCGAGCTTGTCGCGGTCGACCTTGAGCACCTGGTAGTTGGCCGCGGCCAGCAGGTCGAACCCGGTCTCGACGTCGGTCGCCATCCGCTCGACGTCGGCCTTGATCTCGGCCGGTGCCTTCCGGCGAGCCTCCTCGACCACCGGGCGCAACTCCTTGACGCGAGCCTCGGCCGACGCCGCGTCGGTGAGCACGGCCTGCAGGTCGCTGTTGTGCAGGAACGGTCCGGCGATCGCGCAGAACGGACCGCTGTCCTTGCCGGTGAACGTGGCCACCGTGGCCCCGTTCTCGGTGAGCGGCGCTCTGCTCGGTTTCGACGAGCCGCCGCACGCGGCCATCGTCACGAGGAGAAGCACGATCGCTCGTCGCATTCGCTCAGTCTGCTTCGTCGACGCGGCCGGTGTAGACAGGCGGCTCGTGAAGTTCGGGATCTTCTACGAGCACCAGCTGCCGAGGCCGTGGGGCGAGGACGGCGAGCACCGGCTCCTCAAGGACGCGCTCGAGCAGGTCGAGCTGGCCGACCGTCTCGGCTACGACTACGTCTGGGAGGTCGAGCACCACTTCCTCGAGGAGTACAGCCACTCGTCGGCGCCCGAGGTCTTCCTGGCCGCGGCGAGCCAGCGCACGTCCCGCATCCGGCTCGGCCACGGGATCGTCCAGCTGCCGTTCAACTTCAACCACACGGCACGAGTCGCGGAGCGGATCGCGACGCTCGACCTGGTCAGCGACGGCCGGGTCGACTTCGGCACCGGCGAGGCGTCGTCGGAGACCGAGCTCGGCGGCTTCCTCATCAATCGGACCGAGAAGCGTGACCAGTGGGCCGAGGCGCTCGACGCCGTCAGTCGCATGTTCGTCGAGACGCCGTTCGCCGGCTACCAAGGGACGTTCTTCGAGATGCCGCCGCGCAACATCGTGCCGAAGCCGCTGCAGAAGCCGCACCCGCCGCTGTGGGTCGCGTGCAGCCGGCGCGAGACCATCCATCTGGCCGCGCAGAAGGGGATCGGCGCGCTGTCGTTCAGCTTCATCGAGCCCGGCGAAGCCGAGCAGTGGGTCGGCGACTACTACGCGACGATCCAGAGCGAGGAGTGCATGCCCGGCGGATTCGCGGTCAACCCGAACATCGCGTGCGTGATGCCGCTGATGTGCCACGAGGACGAGGAGACCGCGATCGACCGCGGCCTCGACGGCGGCCACTTCTTCGGCTACTCCCTCGGCCACTACTACGTGTTCGGCAACCACACGCCCGGTGTGACGAACGTGTGGGAGGAGTTCCAGCGCAACCGCGACATCTTCGGCTTCAAGCGCGATGTCGCGGCCCAGACCGGCCAGACCCTCGGCGCGCAGCTGTTCGAGCAGGGGCTCGGCTCGCTGCGTGGCGCGATCGGCACGCCCGACCAGCTCCGCCAGCTCATGCGGTCCTACGCAGACGCCGGCGTCGACCAGGTGATCTTCGTGAGCCAGTCCGGCAACAATCGCCACGAGCACATCTGCGAGAGCCTCGAGCTCTTCGCGCGCGAGGTCATGCCGGAGTTCCACGACGGCGAGACCGAGCGCGAGAAGGAGAAGCTCGAGCGCCTCGGCCCGGCCATCGAAGCCGCGCTGGCCCGCCGCGAGCCCGCCCGCACCCCGCCGCCCGACTACAGCGTGATGGCCGCCATGCAACCCTGACCCCCGCGAACCCCCCGATCCCCCGTTTTCGGCGCGATCGCGTCCGGAAGGCGGACGTGATCGCAGCGAAAGCGGGGGTGGGGGCGGGTCAGGAGGCGAGGGCGGTGGCGGCGGTGCGGAGGTCGGCGACGAACGCGCCGTAAGCGGTCCGGCGGGCGTCGTCGTCGGGGGCGCGAAGGATGGACGACGGGTGGACCGTCGCCATGCCCATCGGCCCGCGGTCCCAGTCGACGAGCTGCCCGCGGCGCTGTGTCACCTTGAACGCCGGCCCGAACAGCGCCTGCGCCGCGGTCGCGCCCATCGCCACGACCAGCTTCGGCCGCACCGCGTCGAGCTCCGCGTCCAGCCACGGATGGCACGCCTTGATCTCGCCGGCCGCCGGCTTCTTGTGGATCCGGCGCTTGCCGCGCTGCTCG
>Ga0066709_100003104_pt1 | contig 12555 bp, 12 predicted proteins | sample GraSoiAngelo_158_FD_79665 | JGI IMG/M metagenome (GOLD analysis project Ga0066709, IMG submission 79665) | Grasslands soil microbial communities from the Angelo Coastal Reserve, California, USA - 14_1009_16_30cm | ecosystem: Environmental > Terrestrial > Soil > Grasslands | place: USA... | reverse complement strand
GCCCTCCAGCAAATCGCCGAGCGTCAGGTCGTGGTAGTCAGCCAAAGCGCGGAGGACTTTCAACAAGCGCTTCTCCATCCGAACGCCGGTCTGTACGCGTTCGACGACGTACTTCGATTCTGGTGCTCGTCTGTGCTCCATTGCTACCTAGGTACCATGGTAACACATCCCACCAAGGCCGTGTCTCCATTTGGGACGAAACGGGAGCCTTCAACATCCTCCGTGTCCTCTGTCGTGGGCAGTTCTTTCAACCACTGAGGCCGCGAGGGAAGTCAACCGAGCTCATGCGCTGCTCGACAGAACTACTGGTCGTCGTGGCGAGATGAAGGCTTTCGGTGGTAATAGAGATCCTCAACCGCTCTCTGGACGTTGTAAGAAAGCCGGTCCATTTCCGACATCGTTAGCCCAGCGGTTGATATCGGCTTGCCGATCCGTATTTCGAGCGGGCGACACTTGATGTGGTAGGTGTCCATGGGAAGCAGTTCATAACTGCCGATCAGAGCCACAGGGACGATATCGACCTGTGCTTTGATCGCAAGAAAAAATGCTCCGGGCAAGAACGGCTTTATGTCTCCATCGGGCGTGCGGCCCCCTTCAGGGAAGATCACCAACGGCATCCCTGCTTTCAGGCTTTTCAGCGCCGAACGAATGCTGCCAATCGAATTCGTCGGCCTTTGTTGATCGATGCAGACTTGTCCGGAACGCTTCAAATGCCAGCCCACGATCGGATACGATAGCAGCTCTTTCTTGAACACGATTCGAAATTGAAAAGGAAAGCCGACGTAGAGAATCGGAATGTCCATCGCCGACGCATGATTCACTGCGTACACATGTGGTTTCGAAGTATCCACGTGTTCTAGCCCTTTAACTGTCAATGGCGATTGGATGGTGCTCATGATCAGGTGCGACCAGAAGCGCGCGAAATTGTGGAGAACACCCTCCTTTTGCCTGCCCATTAACGAAACAGGGATCGAGATGATGCCGAGGACGAGCGTGTACAACCAGATCAGCGGATCGAAGAAGAAATAGGATCGTAAGCGGCTTGTGATTCCATATCGAGCGGAAACCGCGGTCCCAACTCGGGCGGAACGAAGCTCGATCTTACTCGAATCTTTGGTTGATTCCGTGCCGGATGTCTTGGTGGGGATCACTTCCTTTTAGATTCGCATACCGAGCGCCTGTATCGCCTCTCCCACAATGTAAATCGAACCGGTGATTACTACTACGCCGCCTGTGTCGACGGCGTCACTTGCCTGGTTCAACGCGGAGGGTACGTCGGAGGTTAGCGTGATGTCTGCGGTGATACGCCGCGCAGCCCCGCGGACTTCCTCAGGGCTGGCGGACCGGGGATTGTCTGCACGGGTGGCGAATACGCGATCTGCTAACGGAAACAGGATCTCCGCGATCTCGCCTATGGCTTTGTCCCGCATTGCTCCGAAAACGAGCGTAAAGGGGCGGTCGTGATAGCAAGCCGAGAGGGTCGAGCGCAAGGCCCAGGCTCCTGCCGGATTGTGGGCCACATCGAGAACGTATTCGGGCGAGCCAGCCTGGGCAGGGATTATCTGAAAGCGGCCGGGCCATCGCGTTTGGCGGATGCCGCGTTCAATCGATTCGGAAGTAACCCCCGTGAAGCCCTGCTTGCTAAGTTCTTCGGCCGCTGCAATCGCTAGCGCTACGTTTCTCAGTTGGTGCCGTCCCAGCAACGGTGTTTCGACCATAATCTCTTCGTCCAACACACGCATTCGATAACGTGAGACCTGACTGTTGTCGTGGGCACTGGAAGTCCAATCGCCCGTGCTCGGAGCAACAGCAGGGACAAAGGGAACGGCGCTCACGGCCCATGCGCCCAGGTCCAGGATTCTCTTGCCGATGACGTCAGTCGCTAGCGGGTGCTGCGGAAGCGTCACAACGATGCCGCCAGGCCGAACGATCCCAGCTTTTTCAGCGGCAATTTCGGAAATCGTGCTGCCGAGAAATTTCTGGTGATCTAGCGAAATATCGGTGATAACGCTGACCCGTGGCTCGATGACGTTGGTTGCATCCAGCCGCCCTCCCATGCCAACTTCGAGAACAGCAATATCCACTTTCCTGCGCGAAAAGTGCTCGAAGGCAATGGCGGTTAAAGTTTCGAAGAAGCTGGGATGCCAGGGTAGATCGCCCTCACTCACCAGCCGGTCGGCGGTGTGATCGACGAGATCATGCACCAGGGCGAAGTCATCATCGCCAATCGGTTCACTATTGATGCGAATTCGTTCATTGATCCGTACCAAGTGGGGAGAAGTGTAGAGCCCGGTCCGCAGACCTGAAGACTGCAGAATGGAAGCGAGGGTCGCTGCGGTAGAGCCCTTCCCGTTGGTACCGGCAATCAGAATCCCTGGGAAGCGATGCTCTGGATTTTGCAAAGCCGCCAACAGCACACGCATGTGCGCAAGATCAAATTTGCGCGAGGCGTCCGGAGCGAGTTCGTGGCCCAAGGCATACATGCGGGCAATGGCGCTTTGGTAGGACATGACGTCGGCTTTCAGCTGTCAGCACTCAGCAGTTACTTTCTGACCTTTAGCTTTCAAGCAACATCCCTAGATTATCAGTTTCAACTCACATTCCAGCGTTTAGATATGTCGTAAAGTGAGGCGAAACATACGAGGCTTGAGGATTTGAAGTAAAAGCCAAGAGCCAGAGGCAGAGCTGAAAACGGCTGAAAGCTGACTGCTGATAGCCGAAAGGTACTAGGCTGCTGCCGGACTCATAAAGTCCAGAGCCCGCGAAATATATGGCTTGAGCTGTTTGCGATGTACGACCGCGTCCAGCATGCCGTGTTCCAGCAGGAATTCGCTGCGCTGGAAGCCGTGTGGGAGCTTTTGCCGAATGGTCTGCTCGATTACGCGGGGACCGGCGAATCCGATCAGCGCGCCGGGTTCAGCTATGTTCAAGTCTCCGAGCATCGCGAACGACGCCGTGACCCCGCCCGTCGTCGGGTCGGTCAGGACGGATATGTAGGGAACCTTGGCATCATCAAGGCGCGACAGCGCCGCCGAGATTTTGGCCAGCTGCATCAGGCTGATTACACCTTCCATCATCCGGGCGCCGCCCGACGCCGAAACAATGATGATTGGGCGTTTCGATTCCAGAGCTCTCTCGATGGCGCGGGTAATCGCTTCCCCCACGACCGCGCCCATGCTGCCGCCAATGAATGCGTATTCCATCGCACTTACGATCACCGAACGGTCATTAAGCTTGCCGCTGGCATTCACTACCGCATCCTTTAGCCCAGTGTCTGCCTGTGCTTGCTTTAAGCGCGAAGAATATGCCTTCAAGTCCATGAATTTCAGTGGGTCGGTTGAAACCAGATTGGAATCGAAAATTTCGTATTCGTTATCATCCAGCAGCTGAGCCAGTCGCGTGCGCGCATCAATGCGGTTGTGCTTCTCGCATTTAGGGCAGACGTTGAGGTTCTCTTCCAGGTCCTTTTTCCAAATGATCTGCCGGCAGTTGTCACACTTCACCCAAAGACCCTCAGTACGAACTTTCTTCTCGCCCGAGGTGTCCAGCTCACCGGATTGGCGCTTGAACCAAGCCATAGAGGTTTTGAAATTAAGTAATTTGGTAATTGGGAAATTTCAAATTCAATTACCAAATTACCCAATTACTCAATCAGTATTCGATTCCTCTCTGCGCCATGACGCCCTTTTCGTAGGCGTGCTTTACCTGGCGCATTTCAGTCACGGTATCGGCGAGATCGACAATTGTCGGATGTGCGTTCCGTCCCGTCAAGATAACGTGAACCATCTCCGGCTTTTTTCTCAGAGTCTCCGCCACTTTCCCGGGATCGAGCATGCCGTAGCTGATCGCATAGTTGATCTCGTCCAGAATTACGACATCCCATTGTCCTGACAGGATCGCTTCCGCGCTCTGATTCCAGGCTTCTTCTACCATGCGGACATCCTCGGGATCCGGCTTCTCGGCGCCAACCTTCACAAAACCCCGGCCCATCTGTTTCATGACGAACTTCTCGCCGAAGGCCTGCACTGCGTCCAATTCGCCGTAATGCCATGATCCCTTCAGGAACTGCAACATCAGCACGCGCATGCCTTGGCCGACAGCCCGCAGAGCAGTGCCCATCGCGGCTGTGGTTTTGCCCTTACCTGGGCCAGTGTTCACAATGATCAGACCGCGGCGAATGTCTTGCATAAGCGGAGGCCTGATTCTACCTGTTCCGCTGTTTCAGGGATGTGAACGTTTGCTTTGCAGGCCTTGGCGGCAAAACCCGCAAACGTGACCCACAGAGTTCGCCAAGAAGGCGGATCCTCTACGGCATTTCGATAACTTGCCGCAGGTCTACCTTGCCATCAATGGAGGCGGTATTCTTATCATCCAGCAGGCGTGCCGTGATCCGCAGAGCGTCGACCTGTTTCTTTACCTGGGTCAGTTCCTCTTCTTTGGTGCGGAGTACCTCGATTGGATTTTTCATAGTATTAATCCTTTTACGAAGATGTACCCGCTGCGCGGGCAAAATTAGAGTCTAAACCGGCAAGGCGCCGAGGCGAAATGTCACGAAGGTGCACATTTGGTCGGGTATTCTCAATGGCCGAAGTGGTACGGGTGGCCCTTGAGGATCGTAAATGCGCGATAGACTTGCTCCAGTAGCACGACCCGGGCGAGTTCGTGGGCGAGCGTCATCTTTCCTAACGAGAGCATCATTCTCGCGCGCCTGCGAGTTTCCTCAGTGAAGCCGTCCGCCGGACCAATGGCAAATACGAGTGTCGAAGAACTCCGGCTTTGATGTTCCCCGATCAGTTGCGCCAGTTCGCCTGAAGATAGTTGCTTTCCCTTTTCATCCAGCATTATGAGCGTGTATCTTGGACCGGACTTTTGAGTGCAGATCTTAACCAGGGCCGACTCGTCCTTAAGCGCGAGACCATCGGCGTCCGTGTAACGGGAGATGCGCTTCAGGTATTCCTCCGTCAGTGTCTGGACTGCGGGCTCTTTGGTCTTCCCAATCCACGCGATTAGCAGCTTCACCCGTGGATTTAACCACAGAGCACACGAAGGACGGAAATAATGGGGTTTCACGTTTGAAATGAAGATCGTTTTGGTTAGCCACCACCAGTTTGACTCCTGGAACATTCCCTATTGGTTTTCTGAGCGTTTACGGCGCGAGTTTCCGCAAGTCGAGGTGGTTCACCTCAGAGGCTACGCAGGTTTAGAAGCTGAGTTAGGCGATGCCGAAGCGGCGATGACGTGGTCGCTGCAGCCGGAGCAGTTCAGGCTTGCGCGCGGCCTTCGCTGGATTCACTCTCCCGCGGCTGGCGTAAATCAATTGATGTTTCCCGAGCTGATCCAGAGCAACGTAATGCTGACCAACGCACGCGAAGTACACGGAACCGTGGTCGCCGAGCTGGTGATCGCTCTCGTTTTTGCTCTCGCCAAGAACTTGCATCGAGCCGCTCACTTTCAGCGGCAACACATGTGGGCACAAGAATCCATCTGGGAGGAGACCCCACGCCCACGGGAAGTAGCCGGAGCAACTCTCGGGCTTGTGGGCCTTGGCAGTATCGGGTGTGAAGTCGCACGGCGAGCTTCGGCTTTGGGTATGCGCGTGATTGCCGTGCGCGAGCATCCTGAGAAGCGCAGCCCTGCGGCGGTGCAACAGGTTTTTGCCTCTGTACAAATCGACGAACTGTTGTCGCAATCTGATTACGTTGTTCTGGCTGCTCCAGTCACGCCCGCCACGCAAAATCTGATCGATGCGTCTCGTCTCGCGAAGATGAAGCCGCAAGCCTGTCTCATCAATGTAAGTCGCGGTTCACTGGTCGATGAAACGGCACTGGTCCAGGCGCTGCATGAGCACAAAATTGGCGGCGCGGCGCTTGACGTTTTCGAGCCAGAGCCACTGCCGCCTGATTCTCCACTTTGGGATCTGGAAAACCTGCTCATTACTCCCCATATCGGCGGGCTGACGGAAAAGCTCTGGGAGCGGCACTACGCACTCTTCTCCGACAATCTGCGTCGATACCTAAAACGGGAACCCCTACTGAGCCTCGTGGACAAACTGCAGGGCTATTAACAAGCTGTTGCACCTTGGTAACTGGAGCTTCCTTTCTCTCTGGCGCGACAATAGTTGTTTCCGTGAACGAAGATTTTGCTGTCGAACCTCGTGCACTCATAGCTGCGCTCTGGCGGAGAAGTGGGGCGTACTTATGCCGGATTCCGCCGACCGCCCGGATCGTACTGGGCGTATTCCTGCTCACCGCGCTGTTCATGGCTGCTCACACCGCTTTTGTTGTCAAGGACGCCAGTGTCCGCTTAAAAGTCCAGCACAACTTGCGCGGGGCGCAGCTTTCAGTGTGGGTAGATAGTGATTTCGCTTATTCGGGAAGGCTGGTAGGCTCAGCCAGGAAGAAGTTCGGGTTGATCCCTGAGATGCAGGGAAGTCTTTCAGAAACCCTGGCCGTTTCCTCCGGTTCACACCAGTTGCGCGTCCGCGTCATTTCCGATGACGGGTCGGTGCAGGAAAACAGCACCAGAGGCGACTTCCCCAGCAATAGTCAACGCACTCTATCGATCGTTGCTCGCCGGGATGATCTTTCTCTCACCTGGCCAGGAGTGGAAGCGGCGGTTTCTGAGTCTGTGTCTCCCGTTCAGGTTCCAAACAGCAGTTGGTTTTCCCGTTATGCCGGCTCTCTTCTCATGACAATCGCCGGATCCATCGTCTCTGCTCTGACCGGATACGCCATTAAGGAAATCCCGCGGCAATTGGGGTCGCGACCGAGCGAAGCCCCCAAGTCCTGATCCACACCACAGCTAAAGACACTGCTCTTGACTTGCTCCAAGGCGGACCCCATAATCCACCTGAATTTGTCGTCCGGTTCCCGAGCAAACAAACGATAGTAGCTTCCCTCCGGCCCTGTTCGAGGTTTCCACTCGCGCGCTGAAGTTGGAGAGGTTATGAGCCCGCCTCGTCTGTGCCTCGGCTTCGGTTTTTCCATTTGGCTATGCCTTGCTGCCACGGCTCAAGTTCCACGGAGTGAGCTGGACGTTCATCATCCAGCCAGCCGCAGCAGTTCGGCAAATGGTCCAGTAGATATGAAATCGGACCACTTCTTTCACTCCGTTCTGGAAAATGATCGCGTGCGGGTGTTCAAGGTAGAGATACCCGCATCGCAGTCCAGCGGGATCGATCAGCACAGGCATGATTACATCGTGGTTTCGCTCGGCAAAAATGATTTTGAGATCGCCGGCGGCGGGATGACGTTTCCCATGCAAATGGATAATGGCGAAATGCAGGTATTGAAGGGCGGAGCGCTGCACCGGATCACGAACCGCTCTGATCAGATGCTCCGGTTGCTGGAACTCGAAGTTCTCCGCGAAGTGCACCCCGAGCAGCCTGTTTGTGGGTTGGGCGGACGCCGTTGTACTGACGGCAGATTCGGCCACAGTGACACTGGAACCTACACCCAAAGCACACTGTTTGAAACCGACACGGTCAAGCTGGCCCACGTTGAACTCGGTCCCGAAAGCCTCCTCCCAGAGCACCGCCATCAGCGCTGTCATGTGCTGCTGGCGCTGGCAGACGTTTCGCTACGCGACGAAACTGGCACCGATCAGGAACGCGAATTTCACCTCAAGACTGGCCAGGCAGAGTGGTATTCGCAAGCGCTGGTCCACAGCTTGAAAAACCTTGACAAGCAAGATGTCCAGTTCATTACGGTGGAGTTCAAGTAACCTATTCCCTTTGAAAAGCGACTCAGCTCTTGCCGCCCGTTTCCAGTTTCTGCTTGAACATCTTGAGCGCCAATTTCCGCACGGTCTCAGAAACCTCTTTATTACCCGAGAGATTACGAAGATCCTTAATGAGGACGTGCTTTATGAGCGCGAGTGACACATCGAGCGGCGTGCGCGGATTAAATGTCAGGTTGCGAACGATCACATAGTTTTTCACAAACCGTCTTTTCATCGGAATGCCGCGCAGAACGGCCTCAAGCACATTTTTCTGGCTGGCAAAGCTTTCCACTTCGCCATCGCTGATCTTCGGCGATTCCAGCACCGCCAGCGCTACGATTTTTGTTCCATCTCTGATTAGGATCGAACGCTCTTCCTTGTTGCCCTTCATGGCCAGCTGAATGCGGCCTTTGATGTCCAGCATCGAAATCTTCTTCAGTGCGCTGCCGCGGTCGTCCTCGTGGCTGGGATGTGCTTTTCTAGTTGTTTCTGCTCGCTTTGGTGCTGCCGCCGCGCCGGTGCTGGCCGGTGGCGATATCGCCTCTGCCAAAGGTTCATGCGAAGGAATGAATTCATCGTAGAAGCCTCCGATCGGCTGGAAGGGCTTATCGCCTTCGTTCTCGATCTCTGCGGCATGTTCGTTCAGATATGCGAGGATACTTTCATCAAGGACGTCCTCGGGACCCGTTGGCTCCGATACGGTTTCAAGCAGGACGTCTTCTCGCACCGAAGTCAGCGAGAACTCCTGTTCCGGCAGCCCTGAGTTCGCCGGGGCCTCCGCCTGAACAGCTGGCGTCGCACACTGACTTGCCTGACTCTCCGGCTGGGTGCCTGGAACGTGCGGGTTGGACTCTAACGATTCCCGGATCTTCTGCGATCCCTTCGCCCGTCCACTCTTGAGCAGAATCTCCACCACGTCTCGAGAAGCCGTGGCTGCCAGCTCTACCAATTTTTCTTCGCTGACGGATGGATTTTCCAACAGCGCGGGAAGCAGTGCCGGCCGCAGATTCTGCTGCGAAATCATGTAATCGAGGACTTCTTTGGGTGTGCTCGATTCGGAAGCGACCGCCCAGGACGCGGCCTCATCCCAACCGGCCAGGGTGAGCTTCGCCTGGTCACTGAAGATTTTGTTGTGTTCGGCGAGGTAGACAAGAATTTCGATCATCTCGCGCGGCGGTACGGAAAGAGCTCCCTTTGCGGCTGCCATCATCATGTTCGAGGGAAGCGCCGACACGCGAATGAGATCAATCATGCGCGCCATGGCTTACCTCGCATGTACGTCACCTTTTTTCTCCCCGCCGCATAACTAAATATCCCCGAATAAATGGCTGCAAGTCCCCATCAAGCACGCGGTCAACATCACCAACCTCAATTTTGGTTCGATGATCTTTGATCAGCCTGTATGGCTGCAGCACATACGACCGAATCTGGGAGCCGAAGTCAATATCGAGCTTTGAATCCTCAATCTTCTTCGTCTCTTCGCGCCTCTTTTCCATCTCGTATTCGTACAGCTTGGAGCGCAGCATGCTCATCGCGCGCTCGCGGTTCTTGTGCTGAGAGCGTTCGTTCTGGCAACTGGCAACAAGTCCTGTTGGGATATGAGTGATCCGCACTGCTGAATCCGTAGTGTTTACGTGCTGCCCGCCTTTGCCGCTGGACCGGTACGTATCTACGCGGATGTCATCCGGTTTGATTACGACTTCAATACTGTCGTCGATTTCCGGCGACACATAGACGCTGGCAAACGAAGTGTGCCGCCGCTTCGCCTGATCAAACGGCGAGATTCGCACCAGCCGGTGCACGCCAATTTCACTGGTCAGCAACCCGAAAGCATAATCCCCATTCACCGCGAAGGTCGCCGACTTCAATCCTGCCTCGTCTCCCGGCTGATAATCGTAGAGCACTGTCTGAAATCGTTGCCGCTCGGCCCATCGCAAATACATGCGCAGAAGCATATCCGCCCAGTCCTGTGACTCCGTTCCTCCCGCGCCCGGGTGGATCGTCACAATCGCGTTCCGGGCATCATTTTCGCCAGAAAGCAGAGTCTCGGTTTCGAGCCGGTCAACAACCTGCCGCAGAGAGTCGATTTCCTTGCGCAGGTCGGCGTCGACGTTCTCTCCTTCCCGCGCCAAATCGAAATAAGCAGCGATGTCCCCGGTCCGCCGCATGAGGTCGGCTTCAGTGGACAGCACGTTTTCCAGACGCTTCTTCTCGCGCATTACCTGTTGGGACTTTTGTGGGTTCGACCAGAGGTTCGGGTCGGCAGCTTGCTTATCGATTTCGGCTAGATTTTGACGCAGCTTTCCCGCGTCAAAGGTACTCCTGGAGGTCTCGGACCTTGTCTTTTAGACCGACGTATTCCTGTTCGAGTTCTTCAACCATTATTCAGTTCTCTGCTCTTCTGCGAATCGCGAAGCGCATCACCAGCGCCGCTACTGAAATTATCGCACACAGATACGCGAACCAATCACCGTGACGGGTGTAGAACGTGGTTACGTTCGACAGTCCGTAATTGGCCTCCAGAGCCGTGCGCATCTTTCGCGGCGCACTCGCCACGATCCTTCCATACGGGTCAATTACGGCCGTGACTCCAGTATTCGTATCTCGCAGGAGCCACCGGGCATTCTCCACGGCCCGCATACGGGCCTGCCTCAGATGCTGGGCATACGCACCGCTGTCCCCATACCACCCGTCGTTCGAAATGTTTACTATCACCTGGGCGCCGTTCGCCACGAACTGGCGTATTTCATCCGGGAAAATAGATTCGTAGCAAATGAACACGCCTAGTTTCGCGTCACCGGCTACAAGCGGCGCGCGCGACCCGCCTGGCAGAAAGTCCCCCACTTCTTTGGTCAGCCCTCCCGCGAAGCCGAACACCCGCTTGAATGGAACGTACTCACCGAACGGCACAAGGTGAACCTTGTCGTAGCGCGCAACCCACTCACCTTGAGGATTGATCAGATTGCCGGAGTTGTACACCTGCGTGGCTCGCTCGGGCGTCTCGCTGGCGTTGCGAATGCCTAAGCTGCCAGCCAAAACCCATGCCTGCGATTGTCGTGCGATGCTACTCAAGGTCCCACGAAAAACCGGATCAGTGGAATAGAACGGAGCCGGCGACTCCGGCCAGACAATCAGGTCAACGCGTCCGCCCTGATTCCCGGCCAGATTCAGGCTCAGCCAAGTCAAATCCCGCAGTGTGCCTTCGGAGTATTCATTCGTCCATTCCGATCCTTCCAACACAGGGATGTTCTGCTGCACAAGCCGCGCAGTACGATCCGCAATCAAAGCCTCTGGGTTGATCCAACGTCCGGTTTGCAGCACGGCCATAGCGATGACTGAGGCGAGCAGAAGCGATCTCCACCTCTCCCGCCCAACCCTTAGTCTTGCCAGGAGAAATGCCGCCGCCAAGGCCGCATTCACCACCATGATTTCAAACGAAACACCGTACACTCCGGTAACCCTGCTCACGTGTACCAGCGCGACGTTATCAACCTGAGTGATGCCGAGCAGATCCCAGGGAAATCCGCTGATGCGAGTGCGGGCTAGTTCCACGGCGACCCACAAAAAAGGAGAGATCAATAGAGCGCGTCGGCTAAAGGGGCTTTCTCCCGCGAGCAAGCTAACACCTAATCCAAACGCTCCATGATAGAAAGCAAGATACAGGGAGAAGAGAATCAGCGTCCCGAACGCGGTAGGGGCATTTAGTCCGCCATACTGACGCATCGTGGGGTAAATCCAGTAGCAGCTCCCCGCGTACCACACAATTCCACAAACATACCCCAGGACGAAGCCTTGAACCGGTTTGGCTGGGAGCAGTTTGATTCCCGCGTTTAACTGCAACGTACTCGGAACACGCGCGCGTAGCAATGCAACCAGAAGCGGCGTAATCGCCACCCAGCACAGCATGTAAAGATTAGGCAAAGGGAAGATCAGGATCTGCAGACCCGCCGAGAACAAACAGAGAAGCCAGGCACTGGAGTGAATCTGCCGCACTGCGCAAGAATAACAAACTGGTTATTCCTGAATGGGCTTGATCAGTGATGCACGGATTTCTTTTGCATCTATGCCGCTGCCTCAGCTATCAGCTAACATTGATAGCTTAAGGGAATTTGTTCCCACCGCGCGGACTTGCTGAGGCACTGGTCTTGGGCGGCAATGGGAATATACGCCATGGCATCCTTCGGAAACCCAGATCAGGGCCGCTAACTCCTCCGGCATGTCCTCTTCCTTCCAACCCGGTCAGCTTTCAAACCGAGTTCGCATCGTGGTTGCGACCTCGGTGATGCTGACTTTTATTTCCTATTGGCGGGCCGCTGCCATAGTGTTGAACGACCTTGGTTCCTCCGCTTTTTACGCCGCTGGCATAGCCGAGCAGGCAGTCGGCAAGTCCGCGCCTTGGTTCATTCTGGCGGTCATGCTGTTCTCCTTCGCGGTTCGCGCCGTCTACGTCGAGAGCTGCTCCATGTTTGTTCGTGGTGGTGTGTATCGCGTGGTGAAGGAGGCCTTGGGCGGCACCCTCGCCAAGATCAGCGTCTCCGCCCTGATGTTCGATTACATCCTGACCGGCCCGATCTCCGGTGTCTCGGCTGGCCAATACATCGCAGGGCTCATTAACGATACATTTTCAGCCGCCGATTCTCATGGCTGGATTCCACGAGCCGTGCACCTTCTGTTTCACGGCACCCCCCACGTGAATGTCAACTGGACCGCGGTCGTCTTCGCCGTGGGAGTTACCCTCTATTTTTGGTGGCAGAACACAAAAGGAATCCACGAGTCCAGCGAAAAAGCTCTGCAGGTAATGCAGATCACGACCGTCATGGTAGTGATTCTGCTGGG
>Ga0066709_100003103_pt1 | contig 12556 bp, 11 predicted proteins | sample GraSoiAngelo_158_FD_79665 | JGI IMG/M metagenome (GOLD analysis project Ga0066709, IMG submission 79665) | Grasslands soil microbial communities from the Angelo Coastal Reserve, California, USA - 14_1009_16_30cm | ecosystem: Environmental > Terrestrial > Soil > Grasslands | place: USA... | reverse complement strand
CTTGCCGCTGCTCCACGAGAGCAGTGCCTGCTTGCGGGCGCTCACCGCTGCTGCGCGGGCCCGCGGCCCACGCGTCCGGAGAGCCGCTCCAGCGGCAGCCAGACCAGCGAGCGGTACTGCTGTTCGACCCGCATGCGCAGTGTCGGCCCGCGCGCTCCAGGGCGCGTCAGCGGCGACGTGCTCCGCTCCACGATGGCGCGCCGCAGGTCGGCAGCCGAACGCCCAGGGAAGGCCGTGATAACCCGCCCCACATCGTGCGCGCCGAAGTGGCTGTCGCTCGAACCCAGCGCGGCGCCGGCGCGCTCACGGTGCGCGGCATAGAAGGCATCCAGGCGAGCCCAGGTCCTGGGCAGCACGGGCGCGGTGTGACGCAGCTCGATGCCGTCGACGGCGCGCTCCTCGAGCAGGGCCCGGGCGCCGCGCGGGCTCATCGACGCGAACCACGTGGGCATGAACGGGTGGGCGATCACCGCCAGGCCACCCTGATCGTGGATCGCATCCACGGTGTCGACCGGCGACATGTGCATGCGCACGGGACGCTCGATGAACAGGGCCAGCAGATGCACGCCACGGGGGAAGGCGGCGGTCACCTCCTCGCCGCGCACGACGTCCACGCCCAGCTGCGATCCCAGCTCAATGGCGGCGCCGAGCTCCGGCAGCGTGTCGTGGTCGGTGATGCACAGCACGGACAGCTCCGCGTCTGCAGCAGCGCGCACGAGCTCCTCTGCACTGACCATGCCGTCGCTCGCTCGCGTATGGCTGTGGATCTCGGCACGGCCGAAGTCCTCGCCGGCTGAACGCGCGGTCTCAGGCAACGGCGCTGCCCTCGGCGCGCTGCGGCGCTGACGGCGCAGTTGCACGCGCACGCTCCTGCAGCATGCGCATGCGCGGTACGGCCACGCGCATCAGCGCCGCCCAGCAGAGCGTCGCGAACAGCACGCCGCCGAAGGCGTCGACGGCCCAGTGCTCGCCGAGGTAGACGACGCTGAACGACACGACGACCGTCCACGCCAGGGCCAGCCACGACGCGCGCGGGTACATGCGACGCAGCGCCAGGAAGCTGATGAAGGGGAACCCGACGTGCAGCGAGGGAAACGCGGCCACCGGGTCGGACAGCAGCGTGTTGTACAGCGTCTGGTAGTAGGGGCTGATCGCGCTGGGCAGCGTGGTGCCGAGCAACTTGGTCACCCCGTGGATGACGCCGTGGTTCTCCGCGTACCACGGTGGCGCGGTGGGCAGTAGCAGGAAGACGAAGAAGCCGGCAAACGCCATGCTCATCAGGCCGACGGTGTACCGCAGGAACTGGGTGCGGTTCGCCAGCCAGAGGATGAGGCCCACGCCGAACGGCACAACGAAATGAGCGAAGTACACCACCGTGGTGATCAGCGCGAGCGCGCGTCCCAGCGTGCCGGGAGTGGCCGCCTGCAGGACGGCGTTGGGAACGTGGCTGCCGAAGAGCCCCGTCTCGATGCCGGCGATGTCGCGGACGTGCGGTGCGATGCCCGTCCTCCCCGCGATGCCGCGCAGCGCCTCGTAGCCGAGGTAGATCGCGATGAACGGGATCCAGTCGCGCAGGAAACCGAGAAACCGGCCGCTCAGCAGCGCAACCGGTACAGCCAGCAGCAGGATGTAATCGGGTGACACGGAGATGCCGCGCCAGATCATCACGGCGGAGGCGGCGACGAGGTACACGATGGCGATGACCACAAGCGGCCCCGGCCGGCGCACCCGACGCACAGCGTCTTTCACGGCCCCGGCAGTCTATCCGTCCACGTCGCCACGCCGAGAACAGGGTGCGCTGAGAGGGGCCTGAGAAGGGTGCGCGGCGGTGAGAAGCCGGAAAGGCCGCTCCTATACTCGAATGCAGTGACCGACGCGACACGTGTGCTCGTTGTCGACGACGAGCAGAGCATCACCGACTTCATCGCCCTGGGTCTTCGTCACGAGGGCTTCGACGTGCGCACGGCTCCGGACGGGCGAAGCGGCATGCGCGCCGTCGACGAGTTCAAGCCGCACCTGGTGGTGCTCGACCTGATGATGCCGCGCATGGACGGTTGGGAGATGTGCCGAGCGCTGGCCCGCGAACCATCGCGGGCGATCATCATCCTCAGCGCCCGCGACGAGACCAGCGATCGCATCCAGGGTCTCGAGCTGGGCGCCGACGACTACCTGGTCAAGCCGTTCGAGTTCGCCGAGCTCCTGGCGCGGATCCGCGCCGTGCTGCGCCGGCGCAGTCCGGACCTGGCACGCGTGGTACGCGCCGGTGATCTCAGCATCGACACAGCAACGCGCGAGGTGCGCGTGGGGGAATTGGCGCTCGAGCTGTCGGTGCGCGAGTACGACCTCCTGCTCTACCTGGCGGGCAACGCGGACCAGGTGATGCCGCGCCAGCGCATCCTCGACGAGGTGTGGGGCTACAACTTCTTCGGCGACGAGAACAATCTCGAGGTGTACGTGCGCTACCTGCGCCAGAAGCTCGGTGACACCGAACATCAGCGGATCCAGACTGTGCGCGGCGTCGGCTACCGGTTGCGCAGCACGACCGCCGGATCGTCACTCCCCGACGCGTGATCCGCAACACCGCGCACCGGGTCGTGCACGCGCTGTCGTCGCTGCGCTGGAGGCTGACGCTCGTCTACATCGGGCTGCTCGCGGTCCTGCTCGCCGCACTGGGGACGTACCAGTACTTCGCGCTGAGGGCGAGTCTCATCGCCAATCACGTGGCCGCGATGCAGGCCGACTACAACACCGCGCACGCGTTGCTGGTGCGGCTGGCCGGCGGCCAGGGCAGCGGGCGTCAGCTCTGTGCGCGCGCGCCCGTGCTGGCCAGCCGCTCAATCGCCACTCTGCTGTCCCAGACATCGGGCCGCTCCACCGGGGTCGTCGTGTACGCGAACGATCTGACGTTTGCCGCGCAGGCGCCCGCGGACGCCGATCTCCCCAGGCTCGACGACGACACGTTGAGTCGCGTGGTGGCCACCCGCCGGCGCTCGGACGCGACCGTGATCCGGCGGCGCAACGGTGACGCGCTGGTGGTGGCGTTCCCGTTTCAGGTCAAATCGGCGCTGTGCGGCGTCGCCCAGATGTCCACGCCCCTGGCGGCGTTCGACAGCGTGCTGGGCGACGAGGTCGCCCTCACGGCGCTCGGTGGTGGCACCGTGCTCATCGTCGCCCTGCTGCTCGGACTCGCGCTCACCGGACGCACGCTGCGCCCGCTGCGCCGGCTGACGCACACCGCCGAGCAGCTCGCCGCGGGAGACCTGCGCGCGCGCAGCCGCCTGGACCCACGTTCGGACGAGGTCGGACTGATGGCGCAGAGCTTCGACAACATGGCCGACCGCATCGAGGCGGCGTTTGCCGCGCAGCGCGAGTCCGAGGCACAGGTGCGCCGATTCATCGATGACGCGTCGCACGAGCTGCGCACGCCGGTGACGGCGCTCAAGGGATACATCGACGTGCTCAGGCGCGGCGCCGGCCGCGATCCAGCCGCGCTCGACGCCGCCCTGGCGGCGATGGCTCGCGAAGCCGAGCGGATGCGCGAGCTGGTGCTGGATCTGCTCACCCTGGCCCGCCTCGACGCGCACCGTCCGTCGACCCCGGAGAACTTCGACGTCAACCTCGAGTTGGACGGCATCCTCGACGATTCGATCAGCGGCATGCCCGACGTCGTCAAGCGCGATTTCGCGCCCGGCCCCCTCGAGGTGCGCGCGGATCGCAGCGCGTTTCTCAGCATCATGAGCAACCTCATCGCGAACGCCAGCAAGTACGCTCCCGGCGCAGCGCAGCGCTGGAGCACCGCCGCCGAGGCCGGGCGCGTGCGCATCGAGGCGCACGATGACGGACCAGGCATCTCGCCGGTGGACCTGCCGCACGTGTTCGAGCGCTTCTACAGAGGCGAGAAGACGCGCGCTCGCGAGGAGGGCGGCAGCGGGCTGGGGCTCAGCATCGTGCAGGGGCTGGTGCACGCGCAGGGCGGCGAGGTCGCCATCCGCAGCGTCGAGGGCTCGGGCACCACGGTGACGGTGTGGTTGCCGCTGGCGCCATGAGCGGCGGCGACGTCAGACGTCGAATGGCGACTGCAGCGCGTAGGTGCTGAGCAGGGCCACCTTGCCCGTGGCGACCAGCAACCCGAAAGCGAACAGCACCGCTCCGGCGACGATGCTGATGACGCCGAGTCGGCGATTCACCCGGCGGATGAAACCCTGCAATCGCTCGGCGAGCAGGGCGATGATCAGGAAGGGAACGGCCAGCCCGAGGCAGTACACGAGCATGAAGGGCAGCCCCCCGAAGTCACGGTTCTGCGCGACGGTGAGGATGGCGCCGAGCTGCGGTCCGAGGCAGGGCGTCCAGCCCGCGGCGAACGAGAGGCCGAGCAGGAACGCGCCCCGAGGCCCGGGGTTGGCGGTCACGTGCAGGCGGCGCTCGCGCATCAGAAAACCGAGACGCAGCACGCCCATCACCTGCAGCGCCAGCACCATGATCACCGCACCTGCAATGCGGTTGACCAGCTCGATGTTGCGTCTGAACACGGTGACGTCGAGCACCTGCAGCACGTAGAACACCGCGACGAAGACGAGGCTGAAACCGAGGACGAAGGCCGCGCCACCGGCGATGACCCTGCCGCGCCCGTCGGTGCTGCTGTCGCGGTCGACGCCCCCGCCGACATAGGCGGCGTACGCCGGCATCAACGGAAACACGCACGGCGACAGGAACGACACCACGCCGGCCACGAACGCGATCGGGTACGACGGCGTGGACAGAGCCGCGAACACGATGCTCCTCCGCGCTACGGAGGGCCTTCGACGTAGTAGCGCTCGCGCCAGCGCACAACTGCGTAGGCGGCGACGAGCACGAAGAGGATCTCGAACACCAATGGTGTGGGCCAGTGGAAGGCTGCCGCGGCGAAGCCCTGGATGCCGCTCGCGGACGCCGGCTCCGGTGCAGCCCTGGACGGCGCATGTATGGGTGTGGGCGTCGGCCTGGCGGTGGCCGCCGCGGTCGGTACCGGCGCGCCGGGAGCCTCGGCGGTGAGCGCCGGGGGCGCGGGAGCGGTCGCGTCGATGGCCAGGTACAGCGCGCCTCCCGCGCCGGGCGGGTCGAGCGCCGCCAGCAGCGTCGGAGGGTTGGTGGCGCCGACCGCAAGCGACTCGACGTTCTTGCTGCCGCCCGGCAGCCCCTGATCGAAGCCGCCGAAGGTGGTGCCGGAGTCCGCGGAACGGAACAGGTCGCCGCCCGTGCTTCCGCCCGCATCGGCCGCCGCATACGCGAGGGAGGGGTCGAGGGGGCTGTAGGTCACGAACGTGGCTGTCACCTGATCGGTGATGCCGGCGCTCTGCGTCCAGGTGGTGCCGCCATCACCGCTGCGGTACACGCCCTTGCTGGTGGCGGCAAGCAGCGGCCGCTTGGGCACTGCCGCATCGATTGGGCCGGCGCTCAGCGACGACACCACGGCCTCCGCGGGGAGGCCGGACTGGAGCACTTCCCAGGCGCCACCACCGGTGCTTCTGAAGAGGTAGCCGCCGTTGAGTGAGCCGCCGTCGGCTCCCGCGATCAGCGTGAACTGCGGAAAATTTGCCGCCACGGCGATCGCCGAGACGGCGTAGCCATCCAGGCCGGCGTCGTGCCAGCTGTGCCCGTTAGGGCTGACCGCGACACCCGCGGCGGTGGCTGCGGCGACACCGTCGAGGCCGAAAGCCATGGCGCGCACGTCCTGGTTGGGCAGCCCGGTCGAGGACGACTGCCAGGTTCGGCCCGCGTCGGGGCTCGAGTAGATCCCGTCGCCGTTGGTTCCGGCGAACGCCAGCGCCGGATTGCGCGCGTCGAACCCGGCCGTCCACACACGCGGACCGGGGAGCGTGAGGCTCCAGGTCACGCCGCCGTCGCCGCTCGTGTAGACACCGGCGTCCGTGCCGGCGAGCATCGTAGAGGGCTGCGCCGGGTCCAGGGCCACGCACCAGATGTGCCCCTTGCCGAGTTGCGGCAGCTTGGCCCCGAGACTGAAGCCTGGAGCGCTGCCTACGGGGACAGGGGCAAGTGCGATCGCCGCGCCGGCGAGCACGAGCAGCGGGATCAGGATGAATCTGGGGATCTGTCTCAGCAGGCGCATGGCTGGGGTGATGGAGGGGCACGCCGCGGACCTCGCGGGCATGCGCTCAGCGCGCGATCGCAGTCAGGATAACAGTGCGCTCCGCGTTTAGCTGCCCTCTCCCAGCGGTACCTGCCAACCGAGATGCCCACCGCCTTCAAGGATTACTACACGACGCTCGGCGTGCCGCGCACGGCCACGGACAAGGAGATCCGATCGGCCTTCCGCAAGCTCGCCCGCAAGCACCACCCTGACGTGAATCAGGGTGACGGGGCCGCCGAGGAACGCTTCAAGGAGATCAACGAGGCCAACGAGGTTCTGTCGGACCCGGAGAAGCGGCGCAAGTACGACGAGCTCGGTCCCCGCTGGCAGGAGTACGAGGCCTGGGAGCGCGCCGGCAAGCCGGGTGCGAACCCGTTCAGCGGCACCGGCCCGCGCTACGAGTACCGCACCGTCAATCCCGACGAGCTCGAGGACCTGTTCGGCGACTCCGCGCCGTTCAGCGACTTCTTCACCGAGTTCTTCGGGCCCGGGACTCTTGGTTTCGGCGGCTCCTCGGCGTTTCGCGGCCGCAGCACCCGGCGTGCCCCTGCTCGCCGCGGCGAGGACATCGAGGGCGAGACGGAGATCAGCCTCGAGGAGGCGTACCACGGGACGACCCGCACCGTCGAGCTGACCGGCCCGGCTGGGACGCGGCGCGTCGAGGTGCGCATACCGGCGGGCATCCGCGACGGCGCCCGGGTCAGGGCCGGCGGCCAGGGAAGCTCCGGTCAAGGCGGAGCCGCCGCCGGTGACCTCTACGTGCGGGTCAAGGTCCGTCACGATCCCGCGTTCTCGCGGTCCGGCGACAACCTGCACACCCGCGTCCCGGTGCCGCTGGCGATCGCGCTCGCCGGGGGGACCGTTCCGGTGCCGACGCTGCGCGGCAGCACCGTCCACCTGACAATCCCGGCGCCGACCCAAAACGGCGCCAAGCTGCGCCTGCGCGGGTTGGGGATGCCTCACCTCAGCGGCAGCGGCGCCGGTGACCTCATCGCCGAGGTGGAGGTCACCCTTCCGGTGCCCGTCCCGGCCGAGCTGGTCGCGTGGGCTGAGGCCGCTTCTAGTTGAGACTGACCGTGCGCGCGCGGCGGCGCCGTATGTAGAGGAAGCCGCCGACCGCCACGCCGCCGACGATGACGATGAGCAGCGTCGCCGGCACCTCGGGCACGCCGTTGTTGGGGACGGTGCACGAGGTTCCGTTGGGCGAACCCACCAGGTTGCTGTAATCGATGAAGGGGACCCCCTGCGGCGTGGTGCCTTTCAGCTCGACCCGGTCGCAGATGGCGTCGCTGTTGTTGACGTCCAGCCCGATGTCGAGCTGACTCGTGGAATCGAACGTCGGCGTGTTCTCCTGGGTGGCGTAGTTCGCCGTGGAGGCGTCGCCGCCTGTGGTGACATCCCACGCGCAGTCGAGCAACTCGCTGAAGAAGCTCACCGTGTAGGCAGATCCTGGCGCCGGCGTGCCACCTGACCAGCTGGCGCTCAGATTCAGCGTGTTGGCGTTGTTGCCGACGACCGTGCCCATCTCGGCGCCGGCGTTCGCCGCAACTGTGGCATTGGCCCACTGATTGGTGGTCCAGGTCTTGCTCGTGTCGCTCAGCGAGCTGGCCGTGTACGTCACCGTGCCACCGCCGCCGGTGTCATTCGAGGGGTCGCGCGTGGTGCTGAGTGTGAAGGTGTACGTCGTGCTGCCGCTGCCCGACGTGGTGTTGGTGAGCGTCTTGGTGACATACGGCTGCTGCGTGCTGGGGTTGATGCTCTGCGGCTGCTCCAGGACGCCGATGCCGCCGGTGGCGTTGGGCGTGTTGCAGTCTTTCGGTGGCGGCGCAATGATCGCGTGCGCCGTGACCGAGGAGCCCGTGACGAGCGCGATGACGCTGGCCGCGGCGAGCGCCGCAGTCGTCTGCCTACGAGTTCCCAGCATGGTCTTGATGCCCTCCCGGCCTGACTCTGACGCTACGCCGCGCTCGGCTCGTCGCGGCGGCGCCGAAGCCGTATGTACGCGACCGCGGCCACCGCTCCGCCGCCGACGACGCTGATGAGGATCGTCGCGGGCACTTCAGGTGTGTTGGCAGGCAACGCGCATGTCGTGCCGGTCGGTGAACCGACGAGATTGCTGTAGTCGACGAACGCGGCTCCGGCCGGTGTGTGTCCCTTGAGCTCCACGCGGTCGCAGATGGCGTCGGTCCTGTTGGCGGTGAGCGAGACGCTCAGCTGGGCGTTCGACGCGAAGGTCGGTGTGTTCTGCTGGCTTGCGTAGTTTGCTGTGGACGCATTTCCGCCCTGGGTCACGTCCCAAGCGCAGTCGAGGAGCTCGCTGAAAAAGCTGATGGTGTACGCCGTCCCGTTGCTGGGCTGCGTGGTCCAGTTGGCGGTGAGCGTCAGTGTGTTGCTGGTATTGCCGGCCACCGTCGCTGCCGGCAGTGTCCCCGCCATCACCGTCGCGTTGGCCCACTGGTTGGTGGTCCACGTCTTGGACGTGTCCGTCAACGTGTTCGCGGTGTAGGTGACCGACGCACCGCCTCCGGTGTCGTTGGCCGTGCTCCGCGTGGTCTGCAGCTGGAAGAAGTACGTCGTGCTGCCGTGACCCGCGGTCGAGTTGGTGAGAGTCTTGGTGAGGAACGGCTGCCCGCTGCCGTCGAGGCTCTGCGGCTGCTCGAGCACGCCGGCCCCGCCGTTGAACGGCGTGTTGCAGTCGGCGGGTGGCGTCGCGCCGTGCGCTGTGATGATGCTCGCCGAAACGCCGGCAAACGCCATTGACGCGGCCACGAGGAGCAGACCGAAGCGTTTGACGGAACCGAACACTGGAAGCTGCTTCGCCCTTTCCAAACCGCCTTACCTCAACCTTCCGAATTCGGCAACTGTAGCATGAACCGTCGCCGCTGCCAGGCCCACCTCATCGCCGGGATGAGCGCCAGCGGCGTGAGTAGCGCCCTAGATCGAAAGCGTGCGCGAGCGCCGGCGACGCAGGTAGAGGAAGCCGCCCACCGCAACGCCCCCGACCACCACGATGAGCAGCGTCGCAGGCACCTCCGGTGTGACCGCGCTGGCGCACGGCGCAAGTCCGGTGGCTGGGGCCGCACTCTGATCCTGCGCGGAGATCTGGCCGGGGCAGACCGTGGTGGCGTTGGTCATCACGTCGAGGATCACGGTCGTCTGCCCGGGAAGGATCTCGCTGATTCCAGCGAACTCCCAGGCGAGGACGGTCCCCGAGCTGTCGCGAGACACAGCTGTCGGCGCGGCGGTGCCGGACCCGGACTCACTGGATGGCGACGGCGGCGCGTTGGAGTCGGTGCCCTGGTCCGTTTGCCAGCCGCTGAAGTTGCCAATGGTCACGCGCTCGATGGGATCGACCGTGTCGGACTGGGGCACGGTGTTGTCGGTCAGCTGGATGAGCCAGTCCAGGCAGTTTGCGCAGAAGACGTTGCTCGGATCCTGATAGACCTCTTCCCTGTAACTCGCGACGAAACAGGTTGCAGGCGGGGTGAGCAGGCTGCAGGAGTTGAGCATCCCTGATTGGCTGGCGACAAGAGTCGAGGACGTGGAGGTTGCGACGCTGTCGGGCGCGCACGTCGTCCCAGGTGTGGAGGTGTCGCAGGCAACGACTCGCGTGGCCGTCAGCGCGCCGCCGACGGTCAGGCCGAGGAGGCACGCGACCATCAATGCTCCCCGGCGTCCCGCTCGCACCATCATGATTCCTTCCCGATTAGTCCGAACCGCTTGGCGGGCATCTTAGTCCGACAAGCGCGCGGACGTCTACTCCGACGTCGTCGCCGCGCGCACGTCCTTGCCGGCGCCTACGCAGTCAAGACGCGTTTGGTGGGCTGATCGACACTGAATACTCGCGCGTGGCCCGCTTGATGGTGCAGACGTCGTCGTGACAGGTCGAAGCGATCACGTCGATCCTCAGTGTTGCTTCACCCGGGGTGCCAAGCGTCACCTCAACGTGCGCAGGCAGGCTGTCGAGCACCCACGCTCGTGGACCGGCTCGCAGTGCGGCGGGTGGATCGGTGCTGACGCTGACATGAACCGGTGGACCCTGGGAGGTGTCCAGCGCCTCGCCGTCGAGATCGACCGTGGCGGTGAGTGTCAGGCTGCCCCCGCTCCGCCCCGACAGCGCCTCGGCGGCAGGCGCCGGTTCAGCGGGCGCCATCGCCCCGACCTCGACCGGTCGCACCGCACCGCTGGCCCGGTCGACGATCACCACGCGGTCGTGGTTCGTGTCGGCGACGAGCAGCGAGCCGTCGGGCAGGACATCGACGCCGCCCGGCTCCTCGAGCGGCGAGTCGGTCGGCAGCGTCTGCAGGCTGACGCCGTCCCAGATGCGCAGCCGGGAATTGAAGGTGTCGGCGACCGCGATTGCCCCGTCGGGGAGCGCGGCGACGCCGAGTGGATGCTGCAGGCGTGCGGCTCCCGGCTCCCCGTCGCTCGCGCCCCAGTCGAACAGCCCCGCGCCGACCAGCGTTCTCACCGCGCCGTCGCGCAGCACGCGCAGCGCAGAGACCTCCGAGTCGGCGAACGCCAGCGCACCATCCTCGAGCACGGTCAACCCGCTCGGCTGGGCGAGGTGCGCCCGGTCTGCGGGCCCGTCGCGCAGGTCTTCCGCGCCGGTGCCGGCCAGCACCTCGAACGCTCCACCGTCGGCGGGCACGGCGAGGAGCCGGTGCAGGCCGGCTTCCGCGACTGCGAGCCGGCCGTCGCTCAGACGCACGACGTCCCACGGCGAGCGCATGCCGCGTGCGAGCGTGCGCCGCGCCCCGCCGGCGAGCGACACCGCGACGAGCTCCCCGGCGACGGTGTTGCACACGAGCAGGCGGTCGGCGTCGAAGCGAACCCCCTGGGGCTGGGTGAATCCGTCGAAGGTGGCCACAACATCGCCGGCCAGAGAGCACACGATGACGCGGTCGTGGCCGGTGTCCGCGACGGCGAGGCGCTCGCCGCCGTCGCTGACCACCTTGCCCGGGAACGCGAGCGCCCGGGCCGGAGCAGGCTGCGGTCGCGTGAAGGCGGGCCCGGTGACGGGTGCGCCGGCGTCGTTGAGCAGTTGCTCGATGAGCGCGCCCACCGCCTGACCGTTGCCCTCACCGGCTGCGGAGGCGACGACGTAGCCGGCCGGGTCGATGACCACGAGCGTCGGCCATGCGCGCACGCCGTACTCCTGCCAGGTGCGCATCTCGGGATCGTCCACGACGGGATGCTCGACGCGATGCCGCCGCACCGCTCGCTCGACCGCGGCGTGGTCCTGCTCGTGGGGAAACTTCGGCGAGTGCACGCCGATCACGACGAGGCGGTCACCGAAGCGCTCCTCGAGCGGCCGCACCTCCTCGATGACGCGCAGGCAATTGATGCAGCAGAAGGTCCAGAAATCGAGCAGCACGACGCGGCCGCGCAGTGATGCGAGAGTCAGCGGACCATCGGTGTTGATCCATCCGCCGGCGCCGGAAAGCTCCGGAGCGCGCACTCTGCCGGTGGTCACCGTGCTCACGCGAGCAGCATGATGCGTGACTCGCGTGGCCCGCGTCGGGGACCCGATGCTATAATCGCAGCGTCCCGGTTGGTTCGCCGACCATGGCAAGGGAGATCCTCGGACAGCTGCGTTACTTCGAAACTCTTCCTATCCCTTCCTGACCGGCAGGGGGTGGCCCTCCGCCCCCTGCCACTCCTTTTCCCTTCCAGTGGTGCGCGGCCGCCCAAGTGTTGAGGCGTTCGCGTCAAGCGCGCCGTACGAGCCGAGCGTTGCTGTGCCTGACGGCTGAGCGAAGGCCTTAGAGCGGCAGGCGGCGGACGAGCGTGTGCTCGCGGTCCGGCCCCACCGACACCACGTCGACGGTGGCGCCGCAGAGCTCGCCGATCCGCTCGACGTACGCCCGGCACGCAGCCGGTAGGTCCTCGTACCGGCGGGCCTCGCGCGTGGACGTCTGCCAACCCGGGAAGTCCTCGTACACGGGCTCGCAGTGCTTCAGGTGCGAGATGTTCGCCATGGGGTGGTCCCACAGCTCACCCTTGCTCTCGTACCCGGTGCAGATCCGGATGGCGTCGAGGTTGTCCAGAACGTCGACCTTGGTCAGGACCATGGAATCGATGCCGTTGCTGCTGACCGCGTAGCGCCCCGCGGCTGCGTCGAACCAGCCGATGCGACGCGCCCGCCCGGTGGTCGTGCCGAACTCGTCGCCGATGGTGCGAATGCTCTCGCCGAGCGCGTCGTCGAGCTCGGTCGGAAACGGGCCGTAGCCGACCCGCGTGGCGTACGCCTTGAACACCCCGACGGTCCGGGTGATGCGCGACGGCGGGATGCCGCTGCCGGTGCAGGCGCCGCCGGCCGTCGGCGCCGACGACGTCACGTAGGGGTACGTGCCCAGGTCGATGTCGAGCATCACCCCCTGCGCGCCCTCGAGCAGGATGCGGCGGCCCTCGGTCAGGGCGCCCTGG
>Ga0066709_100003102_pt1 | contig 12558 bp, 6 predicted proteins | sample GraSoiAngelo_158_FD_79665 | JGI IMG/M metagenome (GOLD analysis project Ga0066709, IMG submission 79665) | Grasslands soil microbial communities from the Angelo Coastal Reserve, California, USA - 14_1009_16_30cm | ecosystem: Environmental > Terrestrial > Soil > Grasslands | place: USA... | reverse complement strand
CTCAACGCCATCTCGCTGGGAGACACGTCCGTGCAGATGCGGTCGCGCAACGAGCAGCAGATGACGGGAACGAGCGGCCGCGACGCGCTCGATCGCATCGCGACGCTGCGCGCCAGCATCGCCCGCAGCAAGCTGCGGATCCGCCAGCTCGAGTCGAGCCTCAACAAGACCGGCATCCGCATCGGCGGCCTGGAGAAGATGGTGGCCCGGCTCAAGCGAGACGTCACCGACAAGGAGACGATGGTGGCCCAGCTCTCGACCCGTGTCGATACGCTGCAGACGCAGGTGGCCGGGCTCGAGACCGAGGTCCAGCAGAACCAGGACACGCTGCGCATCAGGGACGAGACGCTCGAGGCGAAGCGGCGCGAGCTCGCGACCGTCTACGTCGCGGTCGGCAGCAAGCGGGATCTCGCCCACAAGGGTGTGATCGTGGCGAAAGGCGGCGTGCTGGGACTGGGCAAGACGTTGCAGCCGTCGGGACTCATCTCGGACAACGCCTTCACGCCGCTCGACACGGACCAGCAGACCGTGCTCCCGATTCCGGCGGCCAAGGCGCGCGTGCTGAGCGCGCAACCGCCCACGAGCTACGAGCTCAAGCTCGTGGAGGGCAAGGTGGAGCTGCACATCATCGATCCCACGGAGTTCCGCAAGGTCCGGCAGCTCGTGATCCTGACGGCGTGACCCGCGCCGCGAACCTGCGCTCGAGAAACCCGGACCCGGCGGCGTGCCCGCCGGGTCCGGCCAATCCCGCCGAGACGGGAATGTTCACTCCAGGATCATGAACCGCCCGTGCTGGATCCCGCTCGGGGTCTGGATGCGATAGAAGAACACTCCCGGCCCGAGCCGATGGCCGTGATCGTCGAGCCCATCCAGCTCGAACTCGTGCGTGCCCATGTCCACTTTCGATCCCGCGAACACGGTGCGCACTCGGCGCCCGTTGAGGTCGTAGAGCGCGATCGTGAGCGGTCCCGGGCGCGCCAGCTCGAGCCCGAGCATGGCGTGCCCGCGCACCGGGTTCGGGAACACGGTGGGTCGCTCGAACGCGAGATTGACCGGGGTCCTGGATCCGGACGCCAGTGCCCCCGGCACCGCGACGAGAGGGCGGATCGAGACGTCGTCCACGTCGAACGTGGTGCCGGCCGCGTCCGGCTCGCACAGGACCTGAAGGTCCAGCGTGGAACCGGCGGCCGCCGTGACCCGGTCGACTCCGATGGGCCGCCAGGCCGGCGACAGCGGGAGCTCGGCCGAGTGCGTCGTGGCCCCGATCTGGTTCCGGCCCAGGAACTCGCGCACCCGGAGCAGCGCGCGCCCGGTCCCCTGGACGCCCCGCACCCAGCAGGCGAACCGGAACGGGATGCCGGCGGCGGGCGTCGTGCCGATCCAGTTGGGACTGTCGTTGATTCCGTATTCGGCGGTCGAGTCGGGCTCGTGGACGGACAGCGCCCAATCGCTCGAGCGACCTCCCGAGACCCGCTCGAACACGGCGCCCTGGTAGCCGCGCCAGCCGTTCACGAGCGGCGACTCGAACGAGGGATTCGGCACGAGCGATGGGTTCGACGCCGGCGGGATCACGTCGATCTCGGTGGTGTGGATCTTGTCGAGGATGCTCGTGGCCTTGAAGTTGACGCGGTAGCTCCAGTTACCGTCCTCGGGCTGGGGCGTCCAGTGCAGCACACCCCGTGCGGTTCCCGGATCGACCGTGAACGTGGCGTCGTTGAGCATGGGAAGGTCGGACAGGTCGGCGGTGAAGCTCCTGATCGGCTCCCCGCTGGGATCCCGCGCCGTGACCACGAACTCCAGCGGCTGGCCGGGCTGCGCCTGCAGCTTGCCGGGGTTTTCGATCTCGGGCTCGCTGCCCATCAGGTTGACCTCGACGTCGTCGACCCACAGCTCCGTCCGCGGGACGGATCCCGAGCAGATGATCTGGAAATCCAGCGTCGAGCCGGCCTGGAGCGTGATCATCTGGCCCTGCACGAGCTGCCAATCCTGCGTGGGAGCGATCCAGGGCGTCGTGGCCATCTGGACGCGAACGCGATTCCAGTATTCGCGCTCCCGCAGCTGAAGCCTGAGTCCCGGCGCGGGAGCCTTGACCCAGGCCCGGAACCGGTAGGTGCGAGCGGCGGCCGGCGTCACCGGCACCAGGTTGGGCGTGTCGTTGATGCCGAACTCGCCGGCGGAATCCGGCCCCACCACCTGCAGCGCGAACGCGCCGTCGTGGGGCTGGGCGACTTGAGCCAGCGCGGCGCCGCCCACCGGTCCCCAGCCGCGGATGGAGGATTCGAACGAGGGATCGCTCACGAGATTGGGGCCCTCGTGGGAGGGCTGCCAGCGCGCCTTGTTGTTCAGGGCGGGCGTCGTGATGTCGGGGTCGTAATGCAGCTCGGGAGGCTGGAACAGCTGCAGCTCGCGGAACGTGATGTTCACGGGCACGCTGCAACCCGCGCAGCTTCCGGCGCCGGTGCTGAGGCTACGGGCGATGCGGACCTTGAACGCATAGTATTCCGTGCCGGAGACGAGCGGTCCCGCCGCGTCGATCGGCACCGCGTACTGGGCCAGCAGCCGAGCCCGGTTCAGGGCGTCCACGCCGATCTGGTAGACGTAGCCGCCCACCGCCCGTCCGGCGGTCCAGTCGGTGCATGTGAACGGACCATCCGTGAAGTTGAAATCCACGTTGAGGCCCGATCCCCGGCACTGGCCGGCGCCGAACCGCGACCAGTCGGGCAGCACGTCGGTCTTGGATTCGAACCGCAGCTCGGCCGACGCCCCCAGGAACTGCGTCACGTGGGACGGGGCGACGAACGAGGCGACGAGCGTGAACCGGCCGCCGGCGTTCGCGTCGCACGCGAACGTCTGGTCCTGGTCGCCCGCGGCGCCGCAGTCGTCCCATGCCAGGTTGAGACCGCCCGGCGCCTGGGGCTTGAGGTGGAAGGGGTCGGAGGTCGCGACACCGCCGATGTTGGCGACGAAGATGCGGCCGTCCGCCGGCGCCGCGGCGGGAACGAGCGCGTGGATCAGCGTGTCGCTCACGACAGCGAACGAGGCCACGGCGTCGCCGAACGTCACGCCCGTGACGCGGGTGAAGTTCAGCCCCAGGATCGAGACGGTCTGGCCGATCTCGACCTCGGCCGGCGCGAACGACTGGATGATCGGCGCCACGATGAACACGCTGTCGCTCGCGGTCGAGCCGCCGGGAGTCGTGACCCGGATCCGAGCCGTGCGCGCGCCGGCGGGCACGACCGCCGCCAGGTTCATGTCCGAGTTCTCGGTGAACGAAGCCTCGAGCGCTCCGAACCGCACCGACGTCGTGCCGGTGAAGTGGAGTCCGCCGATCGACACGACCGCTCCCGCGACTCCACCCGGCGGCGCGATGGACGTGATGGCGGGCGGATCCAGCGGCACCGCTCCCACGTGGAAGGTCCCTTCCGACGTGGCGCTGCCGGCGGGATTGACCACGGTGAGCGGCCCGTCGCTCGCCCCGTCCGGAACCTTGGCGACGATCCGCGTGTCGGAGGTGACCGTGAACACGGCGGGCTTGCCGCTGAACCGGACGGCCGTCGCGGCCGTGAAGTTGTAGCCCTGGATCACGATCGGATACCCGAACGGAGCCTGCCCGGGAGCGAACGACTGCACCACCGGCGGCACGATGAACACGCTGTCGCTGGCGGAGGTCCCGTAGGGCGTCTTGATCTGAATGGGGCCGGTGCGAGCCCCCGCGGGGACGGTGGCGTGGATCAAGGCGTCGGACCGCACCTCGAACGACGAGGCGGGCTCGATGCCGAAGCGGACTCCGGTCGCGCCCGTGAAGTGGGCGCCCTGGATATCGACGCCGGTCCCGATCGGCCCGGCGCGGGGCGTGAAGCTCGAGACCTGGGGCAGCGGCCCGGGCGCGCCCTGCCACAGGGCCGCGTTGCGGTGGTACGGCGTCGAGATCACAGGATCGTACCCGGCGCTCGCCGTCTGCAGGAGCTGAATCTGCTGCAGGATGAGCCGCACCGGCGTGTCGCATCCGTTGCAGCCGCCGACCGAGCTGGTCGGGAAGATGTTCACCTTGAACGCGTCGTAATGGGTGCGCGGATCGACCGCGGCCGTTCCGAACATGCCGGCGTGGATGTGGATTCGCGCCGTGTTCGGCCCGTAGTAATCGAGGGCGTAGGTCGTCGCCCCGCTGCCCCGGCCCGCCCAGAAGTCGGCGCAGCTCCCGGCGTCGCTCGTGAAATCGAACGTCGTGCTGAGGCCGATCGTGCCACGACACTGGCCGATACCGTGCTTCCACCAGTCCGGGAGCGTCGTGGCGTACACGCCGATGTCGGCGTCGAGGCCCATGAGCCGGTCGACGCCCACCGGCGGCGCGAAGGACCCGACGAGCGAGAACGGCTCGCCCGCATTGCGGTCACACGCGAAGTTCTTGGTCTCGCTTCCGGCGAGGCCGCAGTCGTCCCACGCCAGGTCCAGCACGCCCAGCGTCGGGCCCAGGCGGAACGGCGCGCCGGACGTGCCGGCGCCGCCCGGGTTGGCCGCCGCGATCGGGCCGTCGGGCGCGGCCGCGGGCACGATCGCGCGCAGCAGCGTGTCGGACACGATGTGATATTGCGCGTCGACTCCGCCGAACTTGACGCTGGTCGCATTCGAGAAGTTGATGCCCACGATCGCGACCTCCGCCCCGGCCGGCGCCTGCGTCGGCAGGAACGACTCGATGATCGGCGCCGCGACGAAGCTGCCGCTGCCGCGCGCGGTCCCGAACGGCGTGTCGAGCTCGACCGGGCCGCTGCGGGCGTTCGGCGGTACGGTCGCGCGGACCAGCGACGCCGACGCCACCGTGAACGCCGCCGCGAGGCCGTTGAACCGCACCGAGCTCGTGCCGTCGAGATTGCTCCCGGTCAACGAGACGACGGTCCCAGTGGCTCCGCCGAGCGGGTCGATCGCGTCGAGCGCGGGCGTCGCGCCGATCCGGCCCTGCCAGTAGGCGATCGAGCGGCCGAGCGGCGTGGCGATCACGGGGTCGTCGTTCGCCTCGGGAGGCTGGAACAGCTGGATGCTGTTGAGCGCGATGCGGACCGGGACGTCGCATCCGCTACACGTTCCGCTAGAGCTCGGCTGGCTCGGCGCCAGCAGCAGCTTGAACGCGTAATATTCCTTTGCCGGATCGACCGGGCCGCGCTTGTCGAACGGGACCGCGCTCTGGATGGTCAGCTTCGCCGTGTTGGTTCCGAATCCGCCGAGCACGTACGAGAACGCTCCCACGGCGTCGCGCGCGTAGAAGTCGGTGCACGCCCCGGTCGTGAACCGGAAGTCCGCCGTCAGGCTTCCGCTCCGGCACCCTCCCTCGCCGAGAGCCCACCAGTCGGGAAGTCGGTTCGACGCGACGCGTATCTCGGCGGAGGTGCCGAGGAACTCGTTCACGCCCGCGGGTGGCCGGAACGAGCCGATCAGCGTGAACGGCGCAGTGGCGCCCGAGTTGCACGCGAAGCTCTTGATCTCGGCGCCGGCGGCTCCGCACTCGTCCCACGACAGGTTGATTCCGTCGGCATCCGCCTGCCGCGCCGGCGCGACGCCGAGCCAGAGCCCGACCAGGATCAGTGCCGCGATCTCGCGGTACCCAAGGGCCGACCACCCGCGCGTCGGTTCGCGGTATGCCCTCCATGAACGCAACGGCGGCCACATGCGTGCCTCCTCTTTCCGGGAAATGCGATCGAACCAACGGCGCGGGGAGGCACGTACGACTCTGGCGGGGTATGTCTCCCGGAAAACCGGGGCGGATCGGCAACTCGAGCGCCGCCTGATCCATCAGGTGGGATTGATATTCACAAGTGTAGGAAGCCGGGCGTGCTCCAGCAACGGCTTTCGACGCTGGATAGGGCCGGAAGGGGAAAAACGTCGCTCCGCCGAGATGCCGTGGCTCGAGCGAGGCCGCCGGCTCGCCCGAGGATTCGGACGCTGAAACTAAGTTCGCCAGCGCAGCCGGCAATGCTGAGGCGCCGGGGCGGCGATGGCCGGGGCCGTCCGGTTGCGCGAGCGGGCGGGAGGCCGCGGGATGGCTCGCTCAGAGGTAGCGGCGGACGCGCGCACGGTACGCGCGATAGATGTCGCCGAACTTGGCATCGAGGTAGCGCTCCTCGGGCACGATCACGCCGAAGTGGAGGAGCGCCGCGGTGACCGGCAGCCCGCACACGAGCCACGCCGAGCGCAGCGCGGTCGCGAGGCCCACGTGGATGAGCAGGAGCGCGAGGTACATCGGGTTGCGCGTGAACGTGTAGGGTCCGTCGCTCACGATCGCGGTCGTGGGTTGGCTCGGGTTCACGTTCGTTCCGGCGCGGGCCTGGGCGCCCCGCGCCCAGCTCACGAGCGCGAACCCCGCGATCACGAGCGCCACTCCCGGCATCCACGCCCACGCCGGGAGCGGCAGCCACCACGGGCGCAGCCACTGCAGCAGGCCGCCCGCGATCACGACGCCGCCGGCGATGGCGGGTGGAAACGCGAGGATGTCGGGATGATCGTCCGACTCGGCGGGCATGGCGGGCTCCGGAGGACGAGGAGGAACGCGACCGGCGCCCAGTCTAATGTTTCGTGCGGCAATACTCCCATCGGGAATGAATGCGGGCGCCCGCCGCGGGGCGCCCGCAACTGCGATCGAGATCGAACCGCCGGTCAGTGCCCGATATGCAAACCCACTCCCGCGCCCGCGCCTAGCCCCAGCTTGTCATGCTTGGCGTCGAGCCCGGCATGGGCGTCGGCGTCCACTCCTCCCCTGGCGCCTTCGCCATGGATCGCGGCCACGTGCCCGTCGGCTTTCGACAGGCCGTTCGCTACGCGCGTCTCGGCTTTCACGGCGCTCACCACCGATCCCAGGTTGAGACCGAGCCCGGCCGCGATCTGGCCCCAGCCCATGCCGCTGTCCTTCATCTCGATGAGCTGCGGCACCGTCATTCCCGACGTGGAGTTCGCGGCGAGCGTGTGCGCGATCATCAGGTTCCCCCACGACGTTTGAAGCTGGTTCTTCTCGTCCATCATGGCCTGCGAGGTGGTGCCGAACTCCGCCGCGAGGCGGCTCGCCACTTGGGGCTCACCCTGGCGCGCCTGGTCTTGGACGCTCTTGGCTGCGGCCTCGAGCTTGGTTTCCGCCTGCGCCTTGGTGCGCGCCGAAACCTTCGCCGCACGCGTCTCAAGCGCCTGCCGCCGGTCATTGGTCGTCGCCTCGGCGTGCGTGGAGGCGCTGGATTGCGCTTCGACCTGGGTGGGGTGCGTCCCTGCCAGGGCGCTTCCGTCCCCCGCGGTGGTCTCCGTCGTTCCTCCGGCGTGGGCCAGCGCCGCGGCTGCAACCAGCGCGGTCGCCATCAGTGCCAGCGCCGCTTCGCGTTTGCGATGCATGCGATTGCTCCTTTCGTTGTTCGGCCGTTCGAGTACTGGGGAGCGGCTTATGGGAACAGCAACTTCACGCCGAGTTCGACGGTGGCGCCGAATGAGGTCGCGGGCATCGATGAAGACGGCGCTCCCCCGCCGCCCACGAGCGCCAGCAGGTGATGCGGGCCCGGCACGGGAGCGGCCCCCAGAGCTCCGTTGTCCGCGAGCCCCACGTCGCCCGACGCCTCGAGCTTCTCGAGCAGCGTCCATCCGAAACCGATCGAGCCGGTCGCGGAATTCGCATTGCCGGCCGCCATTGCGTACGACGCGGTGGCGCGACCGGCTAGCCCCGGCCGGAGCGGTATGCCGAGCTCGGCCATCGCGGTGTTCGTGCGATCCGAGGCGTTGTCCTCGCCGTGCATGAGGAACACGCCGATCGTTCCACCTGCCGGGAGCTTGGCCTCGGGTCCCGCCTTCACTCGCCAGGCGCGGAACGTGTCATCCCCGATGTAGCGGCTGCCCCACATGCGCAGGTGCGTACTGGCCGCCAGGGGAACCGCAAGCGCCGCAACGACGCCGGTCCCTTTGCCGACCGTGGCGTCGTCGTAGCGCACACCCGTGAGGGAGCAGCGGCTCGGACCGAGAGCGGCGGCGACGATCGCCATCGCGTTGCGGGTGTGCTGGCCGTCAGGTCCGCTGAAATAGGAGTAGCCGCCGCCCGCCGCGATCGGACCTGCATTCGCCGTTGTCGCGGCGAGCACGGCAATGACCGCTGCCGGCGCCCATCGGGAGACGGCGCGGCGGCCGAAGGACCGCAACGCGGGGAGCGAGATGCGCTCGTTCGCGACTGTTTGCCAGGTGGTCATGCAAGCGTCCGGATGGATGTCTCTGGAAACGGCGGCCGCGGGAGCCGGAGGCGATGCTCGCGAAGCGCGGCGCTGATCGAGCTCACGAGCATCAAACGGCGTGCCGCCCGGAGTGCCTCGCCTCCATCGCGATGGCACGCGGGCCAATGGCGCGACGCCTCAAGATTCCTTGACGCGCCGCTGGCAGGCGATTCGTTGCCGAACGAGACCCGAGGCACGCAAAATCGCACGGACCGGCGCGAAACGGTCGGGCCGGGCGTTTCGCCTCATGTGTACACGCGACGGAACTTCTGCATGCAGTATCGAACGAGATACCACCATCGTCAGATCGTCGAGCGAATCTCTTGACGGTAAAGCGAAGCTTATGTCACTTTATTAGCTGTAGCGCATTCGCTCGCTCTTCGCGATTTCCTTCGTATCAACGTCTGGCAAAGGAGCCTGGGTCAATGCGGATTCGACCGCTTGTTCCTCGGCGCCGAGAGCCGCCACTCTCTTCGCTACTGAACCTCACTCGAGTTTCCTCGTTCACATGTTATGACCAACGTGCCCGCGCCCGCGCGTGGGTGCCCGCCGTCGTGGCATTGACGCTGCTTGCAGCCGGCGGCCGGTCATCGGCGGCGACCGTGGTCTCCTACGTCGGTCGTGTCGCAAGCGGCACATCGACGACCGCGGTCTCGACCGCGACGCTCACGACGAGCCGGCAGGTGACCGCCGGCGATGCGCTCCTCCTCGCGGTGCGCCTGACCTCATCATCGTCCATCAACGGATCGGTGACGGCGACCGACGCGGCGGGGAACAGCTATTCGATCGATCGGGACCAGAAGACGTCCGGCAACGGAGATCGCATGCTGGTGCTGTCCGCCCGCGGCGTGAAGGCGCTGGCGTCGGGCGCGACGATCATGTTGAGATTCTCGAAGTCGGCCCGGTACCAGATCAGCGTGGACGAGTTCGCAGGACTTTCGAGCCGGGACCAGTCGGCTTCCGCCTCGGGATCGTCTTCGAACTTCAGCTCGGGCTCCACGTCGACCACGTCCCAGCCGCGGGAACTGCTGTTCGGAGTCGTGGGCAACCAGTCCAGCAGTGGTCCGACCTGGGCATCGGGGTGGACGGGGCTTCCGACGCTGTCGAGCGGCACGAACGCACTCACGGCCGCATACCAGACAACGACCGCCGTGGGCTCGTACGCGGCGGCGGGCACCGTCAGCGGAACGTGGATGGCGGCGATCGCGACCTACACCGCCGACAACGCGCCGATCGCCAAGCTCGCGGTGACAACACCAAACACCCCGCCGCTCTCCGCGACTGCACACGCCACCGGCTCCACCGACGCCGACATCACGCCGATCGCGAGCTACCGGTTCGACTTCGGCGACGGCACCCCGGCCGTGACGACCAGCGCGCCGACGGACTCCGCCGTGCACACCTACTCCGCGACCGGGACCTACACCGTGACCCTGATCGTGACCGACACGGCGGGGAACGCGTCGGCACCCGTGACTGTCTCGGTCACCATCGCCCCCCCGCCCCCCGACAATCCGCCCGTCGCGAAGCTGACCGTGACGTCCAGCGGCCTCGTCGCGACGGCCGACGGCTCCGGCTCGACCGACACCGACACCACGCCGATCGCAACGTATCGATTCGACTTCGGCGACGGCAGCGCCGCGGTCACCACCACCGCGCCCACCGCCAAGGCGTCGCACACCTATGCCGCGGCCGGCACCTACACCGTCACGCTGGTCGTGACGGACACCGGCGGCAAGCAGTCGGCGCCGGCGACCGCGAGCGTCACCGTGACCAATTCCCCGCCGCCGGGCGCGGTGGCGGTGTACGCCGGGTATTACGACACGCACCACAGCAGCAACCTGAAGGCCAAGCCGAATCCGTGGCTGGGGAGCGCCAACGTGGTGTTCATCGGAACGCCGGACGACCCCAGCGGCGGCTGGGACACTTCCACGATCCGGATCGACAACCTCTCGAGCGGGTCGATCTCCGGGGTCACCGTCACCTGCGACATCGGAAGCCATCATTTTGCGCTGTGGGGCACGACGAGCATCTCGGCCGGCAAGATCCTGATCCTGGCCCAGACCGGATTCGAGAACTTCGACGGATCGGACACGAACCCGGCCGGCTGCTACAGCTGCCCGGCCTCGGATTGCACCACGAAGAAGACCAACACCGTCCCGGTCGTCCACGTCACCATCGGCACGGCCACGACGAACTACTACGACACCGGGCAAGTGCTCAATACGAAAGGCGTCGACGCGGCGGGTTGCCCATACACCGGGACCCGCAACGACGAATCGCAGAACTGGGTGCAAATCTTCCCGCAATCCGCAAGCCCCGCGCAGGCCGCCGGACCGGCCCACGTGACGATGGGCGCGGCGCCGTCGGCGCGTGGCGAGCTATGGCTCGCGACTTCGCCGAATCCCACCTACGGGGCCCTCGACCTGAGCTTCCGCACTCCGGCGACCGGCCCGGTACAGCTCGGCGTGTACGACGTCACCGGGCGGCTGGTGAAGACGTGCGTGCGCGGGGTGCTCGGGGCCGGCGAGCATCAACAACACGTCGATCTCGCCGGGGTCGGGACGGGAATCTACTTCTGCGAGCTGTGGACACGGCAAGGCGCCGTGCGGAGCGCGGTCGTTCTCGTCCGCTGACACGGAACACGCAGTCGCATTCGCTGGCGGCCGCCAGCCCGCCCGGTTCGGGCCCACGAGTCCAGTCGTGTCGGGCAGGTCGTCGCGGGCCAGTTTCGTCACGAGATCCGGAGGCAAGCTCCGCAATAGCCGCACCTCGACGTCCGAGACGATGTGCGCCGACGCCGCGGCGGCGGTGGCCAATCCTCCCACGACGGCGGCGAGCGCCAGCATCGAACGACGATGGCCGGCGAACCACGGGGTCATCGATGCACGATCAGACCGAGGTACTCGGGTCCTGCCCGCCGCACCGCCGCGGTGAGGGTGGAGTCGGCGACCGAGGCGCCGCAGAGCACTTCGGCGCGCTGGCGGCTCAGGCTCACTTCCACGCGCTCAACTCCGGGCACGGCCGAGAGCTGGTGGCGGACCTTGGCGACGCATCCTTCACAGACCATGCCGCCGACCTCCACGGTGACGAGGCGTGTCGTGCTCTGGACGTATGAGCCTCGGGTCGCAACCGTAGCGGGTGATCGGGGAAGAGTCCGGCAGCCGCCGATCAGTGCGGCAAGGATGGCCAGGCCCAGCCGGGAGAATGATGGGTCGAAGCGCATGCCGTGATTCTTCGTCACATTGCGCTTTCGGCTCAACCCCCGGGTTCCGCGTTGGCCTTGGACCGCGAGGCCGGGCACCGAGGTAGGCCACGCGCGCGAGGTCGCCCCCGCCTCTCAGCGAGTCTGAACGATCCTCGTTTGAGTCGCCTGACCCTCGAGCCGAGCGCGCGCGAAGTAGAGCCCGGCGGGCGCCGTGCGTCCGCTCGCGTCCTTGCCGTTCCACGCTAGGAGCAGCGGTCCGGCGGATGCCCGGCCATCGTAGAGGGCGGCGACCCGGCGACCGGCCAGATCCACGAGCTCGATCTCGAGGACACCGGAGCGGGGCACGTCGAGGGTCAGCGCGACGCCGCCGCGCGCCGGGTTGGGCATCGGCGGTCGGAACGCGAGTCGTTGCGGCGGCGCGGCGCGGCCGGCGCCGGCGGCGGGAATGCTCGCATCGTACGCGGCGATGTCGTCGATGGCGGCCTCCACGACCGAGCTCTGGCCGAAGTCCGCGGCGACGAATCGAACCTTCACCTGGCTCGTCGGCGTGACGTGGCTCGACAAGTCGATGGCGTGCTCCTCCCACTGGTTGTGGATGCCGCGCAGCGTATCGACCGGGACCCACGTGGCGCCGTTGTCGTTGCTGATGAGGGTCGCGAGCCAATCATCCTGCGATCCGAACTGGGAATAGAACCAGGCCCAGTAGCCGATGGCCGGGGTGGTCATTCCGGTCATGTCGTAGGCCGGCGAGGTGAGCGTGGTCTTGCCCGGGCCTCCCGCGGGACCGTCCACATCGGCTTCGTCGATCGAGGTGTGGATCGTCCCCTGCCCCGTCACCCAGCACAGCGAATCAGGGGGAGGGCTGCGATCGTACTCGGGCTGCACCTGGATGATCGCGCTCACGGGACCGCTCCCTCCCGAGGCGCCGCCCGACGCGACGTGCGGGGCTTTCGCGCGCGAGACCTCGTGGGATCGAGACGGCACCGGCTCCGGCACGGCATCGTTCGGGGCGGCGCGCATGCGGGCGCGCTCGGATCCCACGGCCATGCAGCTCGCCGTCGAGGGCTTGGACATGGGCATGGCGCTCGCCCCGGCGGAGCAGGCGCCGCCGCAGCATGCGCCGGT
>Ga0066709_100003101_pt1 | contig 12558 bp, 10 predicted proteins | sample GraSoiAngelo_158_FD_79665 | JGI IMG/M metagenome (GOLD analysis project Ga0066709, IMG submission 79665) | Grasslands soil microbial communities from the Angelo Coastal Reserve, California, USA - 14_1009_16_30cm | ecosystem: Environmental > Terrestrial > Soil > Grasslands | place: USA... | reverse complement strand
CGGCCCGTTCGACAAGGTCGATCAGGGTTTCCATAGCCGCAGGGAAGCCTACTCCCGAGAGTTTTTGTCGAGTCCGTGACGCCGCTCCAGCGCCAGTGTTGCGCCAAGCCTTGACGCTGACCATGAGACAGCCATACTAGCTACTACGGACTAGCACGTAAGAGAGCGACGATGTCAGAACCACGTTCCGCTGTCACCGGGGCGTTCGGCTTCACAGGCCGCGCGATCGCGCGGCTCCTCGTCGATAGCGGCGTGCCGGTTGTGACCCTCGCACGCCGGGTCGATACAAGCGACCCCTTGTTCCACCGATTGGAGTACATCGCACCCGCCGACTTCGGCCGCCCGACCGAGCTGCAGCGCGCACTGCAGGGAGTGCACACCTTCTACAACACGTACTGGATCCGCTTCCCGCGAGGAACGGAGAACTTCGATCGCGCAATCGCCGAAACGGCGGTGCTGCTCGGGGCGGCGCGCGAAGCCGGCGTGAAGCGGATCGTTCATTTCAGCGTCACCAACGCCGGTGTATCCGGAGCAACCCCGTACTTCACGGCGAAGGCTCAGACCGAGGAGATGATTCGCGCGTCAGGCCTGCCATACGCGATCGTGCGGCCATCCCTGCTGTTCGGGTCCGGAGACATCCTGCTGAACAACATGGCGTGGGCGCTGCGCCGCCTGCCGCTGTTCGGCGTCCCGGGCGACGGCGCCTATTCCGTGCAGCCGATTCACGTCGACGACGTCGCCCGGCTGGCCGTGGCGGCGGGCTCGCGAACGGGGAATGAGGTCTTCGACGCCGTCGGGCAGGAAATGTTCTCGTATCGCGACCTCGTCCTCGCCGTCCGGGCCGCGGTCGGGAGCTCGGCCAGGATCGTCTCGATGCCGCCGGCGGTCGTCGTATTGGCTGCCGCCTTCCTCGGCAGGCTCGTCGGAGATGTCGTGCTGACCCGCGACGAGGTCACGGAGCTCATGTCGGGCTGGCTGGTCTCGCGTGAGCCGGGCAGAGGTGAGACCCCTTTGTCGAGCTGGTTGACGGCCAATGGCTCAGCGATCGGCCGACGGTATGCCAGCGAACTCAGCCGGAATTTCGCCGTCCATCGCGAGCTTCGGCGCGTTTGACCCACCCTTGGGGCTCGGCTAGACTCCGCGCGCTTCGAACGGGACTGTCCCTCCGTCGAGGCCGCCCGACCGGAGCTCGGCCCGCCGGACGTCGGAAGAATCGTGGCCGAGGGAGGTGATCCCGGATTGGCAGAAGTCCGCGTGGGTGAGAACGAGACGTTCGAAAGCGCCCTGCGCCGCTTCAACAAGAAGATCCAGCAGAGCGGCATCCTCGCTGAAGCTCGCCGTCGCGAGCACTACGAGAAGCCGAGCGTGAAGCGCAAGCGCAAGGAAGCCAAGCGCAAGAAGAACGCCCGAACGCCGCAGGCCTGATCGGCCCAGCTACGGGGGGCGGACGCCCAGTACGGCTGGGCACTCGACGCCGGCGGGCCGGGACCCGCTGAGGTGCCATTTCCGGTGACACTTCGTGAACAGATCGGCGAGCAGTTGACCGCCGCGATGCGGTCCGGTGACGTGCTGCGCCGCGACACGCTGCGCATGGCGACGAACGCGGCGTACAACGCGGAGAAGCGCCAGCAGCGCCCGCTCACCGAGGAGGAGCTGGTCAGCGTACTCGCGCGCGAGGTGAAGACCCGGCGCGAGTCGGTCGGGGCGTTTCGCGCCGGCGGTCGCGAGGACCTCGCGGCCAAGGAGGAGGCCGAGATCGCGATCCTCTCCGAGTTCATGCCGCAGCCGCTCTCGGACGCCGAGCTGCGCTCGCTCGTCGACGAGGCGATCACCGCGACTGGCGGGTCTTCGCCCCGCGACATGGGCAGGGTGATGGGCTGGCTCACGCCCCGCACGCGCGGCCGCGCGGATGGCAAGCTCGTCAGCACGCTCGTCTCCGACAGGCTCGCCGCCGCGGACGTCGCGTCGCGCGGCTGACCGGACCTTCCATGTTCGCCACGCCCGCCGAACGAGCCACGCCTTTCCGGCGCCGGGACGCCATCCGGCTTGCGGTGTTCGCCGCGTTCCTCGTCGCTGCAATGACCGCGATTCTGGGCGCCGACATCGTGCCCAGGGGCCTCGGCCTCGAAGCCGGCGACGTCGCCCCCGAGGACATCCGGGCGCCGCGGACCCTCGACGTGGTCAGCACGATTGCGACCCAGCACGCCCGCCAGGCTGCACGCGACGCGGTTCCGTTCCAGTACGACTACACGCCTGAGCGGGCGGCGACCATTGCGGACCAGCAGGGAACGGCCTTCGCCCGCTCCGTGGCTGCCGCCGATGCAGCGTTCCAGGCGAATCTCAAGCCCCAGGCGCGCCAGGAGCTGCTCAAGTCGGTCCTACCGAGTCTCGCTGGGGATACGCGAGCCACGCTCCTCGAACTGACCCCCGAGCGATGGAAGGCGGTCCGAGCGGATGCCGCCCGCCTGCTCGACGAAGTGGAGCGCACGGAGCTGCGCGACACGGACATCGCCAACGCCGCATCGCAGCTGCGGGGGCGAACGAACAGCGCCCTCGGCGGCCCGGAGCGCGACCTCGTCGTTGCGCTTGTCCAGCCGCTGCTCGTGGCCAACTCGTCGTACAGCCAGGCGCTCACCGATCAGGCTCGGCAGCGTGCCGAGGATGCCGTGACGCCCATTCATTCGACGATCCGGACAGGCCAGACCATCGTTCGCAAGGGCGACCCGATCACCGAGGAGGATCTCGAGAAGATCAACGCCTTCGATCTCAACCGGGCGTCGCTGGACGCGGCGAAGCTGGCCGGCTGGGCGCTGCTCGCCGCCATCTTCGTTTCGATGCTCCTGGCGTGGGTCTGGCGCTTCCGGCCTTCGCTCTGGCATCGCGATAACGCGCTGCTCCTCGTTGGGCTGATGCTCGTCGTGGCGACCTTCGGCCTCAAGCTGACGGCGGGCCGCTCGATCCTCGCGTACTTCGTACCGGTGGCTGCCGCGGGCATGCTGATCGCGATCCTCCTCGACGCGGGTGCCGCCACCGTTGTCGTTGCAGTGCTCGCCCTTCTCGGCGGGGCGGTGAACGGCGGCTCCATCGAAATGGCCACCTACATCTTTGTGGGCGGCTTCGTCGGCATCCTGGCCGTCCGGCGCGGAGACCGGCTCAATCCGTTCGTCCAGGCGGCCGTGGCGATGACCGTGGCAAACGTGATCGTCGTGTCGACCTTCGCCCTCCTCGGCGAGCACGATCTCACCGGGGTATTCCAACTCTGGACTGCATCCGTGGCTGCGGCAGTCGGATCGAGCGTGGCCGCGGTCGGCACGTTCGCGGTGCTCGGCAACCTGTTCGGGATCCTGACGGTCTTCCAGTTGCTGGAGCTCGCGAACCCGTCGCAGCCGCTCCTGCGCCGGCTGCTGGTCGAAACGCCAGGGACCTACCACCACTCGATCATGGTCGGCAACCTCGCCGAGCGGGCCGCGGAAGCGATCGGCGCCGACCCGCTGGTTACCCGCGTCGCCGCCTACTACCACGACATCGGCAAGCTCGCGAACCCGCTGGCCTTCATCGAGAACCAGGCCGGCGCGGAGAACATCCACGATCAGCTCGAACCGGAAACCTCGGCAACCGTGCTGAAGCAGCACGTGGCGGACGGCATCGACATCGCGTACAAGGCGAAGCTGCCGACCGCGTTGATCGCCTTCATCCCGCAGCACCACGGGACGGCGATCATGAGCTACTTCTACGCACGAGCCAGGGAGAATGCGGCGGCGCCGTACGGTGGGCTGACGACGGCCGAGGGCGCGAAAGCGGCCGAGGCCGTCAACGAACGCCGGTTCCGGCACATGGGCCCGAAACCGCAAACGCGCGAGGCGGCGCTGATCATGCTCGCCGACGGCGTCGAAGCCTCCGTGCGCTCGCTGTCGGCACGGGACGAGCCCACGATCCGGGCGATGGTCAGCCGCATCATCGACGAGCGGCTTGCCGATAACCAGTTCGACGAGTGCGACCTCACGCTTCGCGACGTCGAGCGGATCCGCGAGGCGTTCGTCGCTCAGCTGCTGGGCATGTACCACCAGCGGGTCGCCTACCCGCAGAACAAGATCGTCGAGCTCGAGTCGCGGCGCGCGGCCGCCGGCGGCGAGGACACGTAGACACGCCGAGCCCTGGCGGGGGGACCGAGCGAAGACGCTACGCCGGGCCGTGGCGGATCGACATCACGGATCGGCCAGGCGTCCGATCGCCAATCCCGCTCGCCGAAATCGCCCGCGTCGCCGCCACGGCGCTCAAGGCTGCCCGCGCCCCGCGTCCGTCGTCAATCGGCGTGGTCCTCTCGAACGATCGCGAGCTCGCGGCCCTCAACAAGGCCCACATGGCCCAGCCCGGCCCAACGGACGTGCTGTCGTTCCCGCTCCTACCGCCCGAGGCTTTCCAGACCGAGATCGGCCGCACCGACGGCTTCGTCCCCCCGCCCGGCCGCTTTGCCCTCCCGCCCGGCCGCCGCCCGCACCTGGGCGACATCGTCATCTCGGTCGAGCGCGCGACCCGCCAGGCTCGCAAGGGCCATGGCGGCCAGACGAGCGACGTTCGCTGGTCTCCCGCCGATGAGCTACGGCTGTTGGTAACGCACGGCGTCCTGCACATCTGCGGCTGGGACCACGCCTTGCCGTCAGAGGAGGCCGCGATGCGCGTCCTGGAGCGCGACTTGCTCAGTCGCTAGTAATCGGCCCGCCGCCCCGGACCCGGCAGCGCCGCGGCCGCCTCGAAAAGCGAGCTGATAGCTTCCCGGTGCCTGGCCGGGAGCCAGATAGCGAGCTCCTCGTCCAGCTCGCGGATGGCGGCGTGGGCGAGTTCGGCGTATCCGTGGCCTTCGGGCGTGAGGCGGACTTCCGAGTAACGGCGATCCTCGCTCTCACGGGCGCGCACCAGGAGCCTCTTGCGCTCAAGCCTGTCCAGGACCGAGTTGAGCGTAGAAGCACGAAGTCCCGTTCGGGCCCGGAGCACAAACACGCCCTGTTCTGGGTTGGTCAACGCCGAATACAGGACAACGGCGTCCGTGGCTGACAGTCCCATCGTGTCGCGGGCCGCAAACTCGAGTCTCTGGTCAAGGCGATGAAAGGCACCGTGAACGGCGGCGTAGATCGGCAACCTTTTGGGCGTCAGCGGCCAGGTGTGCTCGGGCAGCAAAGGGTCATCGTCCGTCGCGGCCTCTAATTCGACCGTCATTGCGAAAACGTACATCTGGCGCCTTCACTCCCGATTTCGCGCAGTGCGATGCGATATCGGAATACGAAATCGGATCGATCCGGCGGCAGCGGGTCGCGCCGGCGCAGTGTGCGAAATCGGAACATCTGGCCAGGGTCAAGTCGCCCGCAGATGCCGCACGTCCGGTAGGATCGGACCCGACGGGTCGGCTCCACCGGAGTCAGATTACGTCGATTTGCGCGCCCGGCCGATGTGGTCGAGGCGCTCGTCGTGCTGTCTGCGGCCGGGTGCGATCCGGCGAGAGTCGGCACGAGCGAGGACGAACAACAGCAGGACCTTGTGAAGATCGTCGTCGGCCTTGGCAATCCAGGGAACCAGTACGCGGAGACGCGCCATAACATCGGCTGGATGGTGCTTGACCGGTTGGCGGACCGGGCGGGCTGGGTCGGCCGCGGGCGCGAGCGGGACGCGTCGCGCGTGGTTCAGGGTCGGTTCCAGGGGCTGGACCTCACGCTGGCTAAGCCGCTCACGTACATGAACGACTCGGGCATCGCCGTCCGCAAGATCCTGGCCCGGGAGCGGGCGGCGCTCGGCGACCTGCTCATCGTGGCCGACGACTTTGCGCTCCCGTTCGGCAAGCTCCGCTTCCGCGAGGGCGGCAGCGGCGGAGGCCACAACGGCCTTGGCTCCATCATCGACGAGCTGGGCACGGAGAAGTTCAGCCGCCTGCGCGTTGGGATCGGCGAGCCCGATCGGCACGCCATCGACCATGTCCTGAGCCGCTTCAGTCCTGACGAACGCCAGCGCCTCGCGGAGCTCATCAACACGGCGGCCGATGCGGTCCAGGCCTGGGCGCACGACGGGACGAACAAGGCCGCGAACCGCTTCAACGCGTTCGAGCTTCGGCCGGCCGACGCGGACCGCATCGCGGCGCCGGGCGAGATCGACGGCCCTCCCGGCCCGGACGGCATTCGACGGACGAAGATGGGCTGGCGGCGGACGCGACCGCCGGAGGCCGAGACGTGAGCGGGCGGGTGCTGCCGCGCGGAAAGAGCGGGGCCGAACGCCGGCTCAACGAGCAGTTCGCGCGAGACGTCGCGAGGCGGCAGGCCGAGGCGGAGGCGAATGCCGTCGACTTCGACATTGCGGAAGTCGACGCGGCGGCCGCGGACGCTCGACGGGCAGGCGATGGGCAAGGGCGCGCAAGGCGCAAGGCCCGCCGAGTCGAGGTTTCCGAACCCGGACGAGGAGCCCGGAGGTTGCCGGACCTCTCGGTTCTCCCACCGCTGCTGGCAGAAACCGGCACGTTTGGGTCGCTCCGCGAGCGACTCGGCTCGCCCGACGGGGAGCTTCCGAAGACCGGCCGGCACGCCGGGCTGACCTCGGTCCCGCACGGGGCCAAGAGCTTCCTGGCCGCGGCGTTGGCCCTTTCCGGCGATCGACTGTGCTGGATCGCGCGGGACGCAGAGATCGGCGACCGGGTCGCGGAAGAGCTGCAGGCGTGGCTCGGGGACGCCGATCGCGTCGCGATCCTGGAACCACGGACGGCGCTGGCATACGAGCGGAGCGAGCTCGTCCCGGACGAGACCGCCGCCAGGGTGTCGTCGCTGGCGGCCTGGCGGAGCGGGCAGGCCACCGTTCTGGTGGCCAGCGTTCAGGCCCTCCTCCAGCACACGATCAGTCCAGACGACCTGCCACAGGCCCCCCGGCGAATGACGCAGGGCCAGCGCCTTCGACCCGATGCGCTGCTTTCCGAGCTGTTCGGCCTCGGGTACGTTCCCGCGATCGAAGTCGCGGGCCGTGGCGAGTTCGCGCGCCGCGGGGGGATCGTCGACGTGTTCCCGCCGTCGAGCCAGCTTCCGGTCCGGATCGAGTTCTTCGGCGACGAGATCGACTCCCTGCGCGCCTTCGATCCCGCCGACCAACGCAGTCTCGCGGCCGTCGATTCCGTCGAGCTGCGCCCCGCAACCGAGTTCCTCGAGCCGGCGGACGGCGCCGACGCGATCCGTGCCCGCCTCGGTCGCACCGCAGCGCGCCTGCCGGAGCGTCTCGCGGCGGATCTCGGCCGCTTCGAGGGACTGGCGGCCGAGGAACAGGGTGTTCCGAGGCTTCCTCGCAATCGGCCCTCGACGAAGGGCGAGACGCGGGCCCTCGACGTCGGCGACGCGGCGGAGCTCTGGGCCGGGTTGCTGGCGCCGGCGACCGGCCTCGACCACCTGCCGCCGGGGACCCTGCTCGTGCTCGACGAGCCCGGTGACCTCGCCGACGCCGCCGACTTCCTGTGGCGCCAGGCGGACGAGCGACATGCGGAGCTGACCGAGACCGGCGAGCTGCCCAGGGGCTGGCCGTCGGCCTACCTGGTGCGCAGGGACTGGAAGGCGCGACTCCTCGCCTCGCGCACGCTCGAGCTGACCTGGGAATCCGAGGCGCCGGGAGCGATGGCCGGGCGCGGGCTCAGCTCAGGCGACCTCTTTGGCTGGCACGAGCCGCAATTGCCACCCGCGCGATCGGGCCAGCTGCCCGAAGCGGTCGACCGGTGGCGGGAGGAAGGGTCGCGGATCGTGCTCGCGTCGGACCAGGCGCCCCGGCTGGCCGAGATCCTCGAAGAGGCGGGCCATACCGCGGCCGTCGTCCATCGCGTCGGGAGCGCGCCACCGCCCGGCGCGATCGTCGTCGTCGAGCGCAGCCTCAACGGCGGATTCGAGGGTGGTCCCGATCGGCTCGTCTTCGTCACCGACCGGGAGCTGTTCGGGACCGTCCGCGTTCGTCGGCCGAAGGCCATGCGGCGGGTCGTGCCCCGCGACATCCTCGAGCGGCTCACGCCAGGAGACCTCGTCGTCCACATCGATCACGGCGTCGCACGCTACGAACGGATGCTGCGCCGGAGCAGTGGCGCGGGCGACGACCGCGACTTCCTGGAGCTCGCCTTCGCCGGTGGCGACCGCATCTGCGTGCCGGCCGAGCGGATCGCTCGGGTCAGGCGCTACTCGGGGGGCGGGCACCGGCAGATCTCCCGGCTCGGTGGCACGGAGTGGCTGCGGACGAAGGCAGGCGTCAAGCGCGCCGTCACCGATCTCGCCCAGGAGCTCCTCGAGCTGTACGCGGCCAGGGCCGCGGCTCGCGGCCATGCGTACCTGCCGGACACGCCGTGGCAGGGGGAGCTCGAGGCGTCATTCCCGTACGAGGAGACGACCGATCAGCTGCGCGCCACGGCCGAGGTCAAGCTCGACATGGAGGCCGTCCAACCGATGGATCGCCTCGTCGTGGGCGACGTCGGCTACGGCAAGACCGAGGTCGCGTTGCGGGCGGCGTTCAAGGCGATCCAGGACGGGAAGCAGGTTGCCGTGCTCGTGCCCACGACCGTGCTCGCCGCGCAACACCTCGCGACGTTCGAGCAGCGCTTCGGGGCATTCCCGATCTCGGTCCGGCTCCTGTCGCGCTTCGTCACGCCGGCGGAGCAGAGGGCCACGGTCGACGGCCTTCGCGCAGGGACCGTCGACCTCGTCATCGGAACGCACCGGCTGCTGAGCCGGGACGTCGCCTTTCGCGATCTCGGGCTCGTCGTCGTCGACGAGGAGCAGCGCTTCGGCGTTGCCGCCAAGGAGCGGCTCAAGCGGCTTCGCCGAGAGGTCGACGTCCTGACGCTGTCCGCAACACCAATCCCCCGAACGCTGAACCTGGCACTCGCCGGCGTGCGCGACTTGTCGGTCATCGAGACCCCGCCCGAGGACCGGCTGCCGATCCAGACGCGGGTGGCGGAGGCCTCGGCCGGTCTGGTTCGCGACGCGATTCTCCGCGAGCTCGACCGGGGCGGACAGGCGTTCTTCGTCCACAATCGCGTCGAGACGATCGAGGCGCAGGCCGAGCAGCTGCGGCGGATGCTGCCGGGTGTTCGGTTCGCCGTCGGGCACGGCCAGATGAGCGAGGGAACGCTCGAAAACGCGATGCTCGACTTCGCGGGCGGCGCCGTCGACGTGCTGGTGTGCACGACGATCATCGAGTCGGGGCTCGACATCCCGAACGCGAACACGATCCTCATCGACCGCGCCGACACCCTCGGGCTCGCCCAGCTGTACCAGCTTCGTGGGCGGGTCGGCCGCTCGTCACGGCGCGCCTACGCCTACCTGCTCTACCGGCGCCGCGAGCGGCTCTCCGACGAGGCTCGCAAGCGCCTGCAGGCGATCTTCAACGCCTCGGAGCTGGGTGCCGGGTTCCAGATCGCGCTGTCGGACCTCGAAATCCGTGGCGCCGGCAACATCCTGGGCGGCGAGCAGTCGGGTCACATGGCCGCCGTCGGCTTCGATCTGTACAGCCGCCTGCTCGCCGAGGCCGTCGAGGAGCAGAAGGCCAACCTCGAGCATCGCGAGCCGGTCGTCGAGCGGCCCCAGGCCGTCCTCGATCTGCCCCTCGACGCCAACCTGCCGGACACCTATGTCCCGGACGAGGCCCAGAAGCTCGAACTGTACCGGCGGTTGGCCAAGGCCCGGACGCCGGGCGACCTCGCGGCTTTCCGCCAGGAGATCACCGACCGGTTCGGCCCGATGCCGGAGCCGGTCGTGCGCCTTGTCGAGGTCGCGGAGCTCCGGCTGGCTGCGGAAGAGGCAGGCGTCGCATCGATCTCGCGGGAGGACGGCCTCCTCGTAGTGCGCTTCGGTCAGGGACTCACGCGCGCGACGGCGATGCGGCTCCTCGGTCCCGGGAGCCTTCCGGGCCTGCGGCCGGGCGACGTCACCTTCGCCTCGAACCAGGTTCGACTCCGGCTGCCTCGCGACCCGGGCGCCGGCTGGCGGCTCACCCAGGCGGTCGTCGGCAGGCTGTCGGTCGCCAACGAGGCGACCAGCGAGGGGACTGGCCAGACGCCCGTCGAGGCGCGCGTCGGCATTCCGGAGTAGCGTCGGAGGAACAACCCCCGCGCGCCCAGAGCGACGCGCCCTGCCGGAGGAATCAATGAAGCCCTGGTTCGGCTACCACATGCCCACGTACACCTATCCCGACGCGTCGCCGGAGCAGCTGTTCGAGCGAGCCGTCCGGAACGTGAAAGCCGTGGAGGACGCGGGTTTCGCGCTCGTGACGGTGATGGACCACTTCTATCAGATCCAGGGCGTGGGCCCGGAGACGGACGAGATGCTGGAGGGGTACGCGACGCTCGCGGCGCTCTCCCAGCGAACCTCGAAGGTGAAGCTCGCGACGCTCGTGTCTGGTGTCACGTACCGGAACCCGGCCCTGCTGGCGAAGATGGTCACGACGCTGGACGTGCTGTCCGGCGGCCGCGCGGTGCTGGGACTCGGGGCGGCCTGGAACGAGGACGAGCATCGCGGCTACGGGTTCGACTTCCCGCCCGTCGGCGAGCGGATGGACCGGCTCGACGAGGCGCTCACGATCTGCCGCGCGATGTTCTCCGAGGACCGTCCGAGCTTCGAGGGCCGCTACTACCGGATCGACCGCGCCCTGAACTGCCCGCGGCCGCTCCAGCCGGGCGGCCCGAAGATCATCGTCGGCGGGGGAGGCGAGCAGCGGACGCTGAAGATCGCCGCGAAGCACGCCGACATGACGCACTGGTTCCCACTCGGATTGCCTGCACTGCAGCACAAGAACGAGGTCCTGGAGCGCCACTGCGAGACCGTCGGGCGGGATCCGGCCACGATCGAGCGGACCATGACGAGCCCGGTCGTGGTCGCCGCCAACGATCGCGAGGGCAAGGCGATGCTCGAGCGCATGCCGCCCGAGCGCCGTGCTCACGTGAATGTCGGCACGCCCGATCAGGCAGCGGAGGGGCTGCGACCGTATCTCGACGCCGGATTCACGGGATTCACGTTCAACAACACGACCTACTCCACTCCGGAACAGATCGGCGCGATCGGCGAGTTGCTGCGCCTGATCGCTTGAGCGCCGCGCCCGCGGAGCGTTCACACCGGCCGTTCCGCTTCCTTGCCGGAGTGCAGAAGGTCGTCGATCGGAAGAAGCTGGCCGCCGATGCTCGCCGGGCGGAGGCGATGGGCTGCGGCGGCCTGGTCATACCCGACCACCTCATCGAAAAGCTCGCCCCGGTCCCGCGGAGCATGCGCGAGCGCCTCGGGATCACGAACTTCATGGTCGGCGACATCGACGAGCTCGCGCCGGTCGTGGAGCGCCTCGCCGGCACGTAGCCCAGGCGCGCACTTCGCCGGCAGCGGGCATCCTTCCGCCATGACCGAGGAGCTGGTTCACCGCGTGCCGTCGACCTCGCGCGCCGCCGCAGGCACGGCCGCAGCCGCTCGGCCTTTGACCGTCGACGAAGGCGGTGTGTGGGCGCGGGGCCGGCGGGCGACCGCGTTCGGCCTGATCCTGACGATCACGCTCGTCGCCTTCGAAGCGCTGGCGGTGAGCGTCGTCCTCCCGATCGTGGCCGCCGACCTCAACGGCCTGCCCCTCTACGGTTGGGTCATGAGCGCGTTCTTCCTGGGCAACCTGGTTGGCATCGTGGCGGCAGGCCGTCAGATCGATGCGCTGGGACCGGCCCGGCCGTTCGTCGTCGGGCTGATCCTGTTCGCGATCGGCCTGACGGTCGGCGGGCTCTCGCCGGCGATGGGTGTCCTCGTCATCGCCCGGGCCGTCCAAGGCTTCGGCGCGGGCGCGATCGCTCCGGTCGCGTACGTTGCGATCGGGCGCACCTTCCCCGAGTCGATCCGGGGCCAGATGTTCGCGTACCTCTCGACAGCCTGGGTCGTGCCCGGGCTTATCGGACCCGCGCTCGCCGGCTGGGTGGCGCTCCACATTGGCTGGCGCGTCGTGTTCCTCGGCCTGCTGCCACTGATCGCGGTCGCCGGCGTACTGACCGTGCCGGCGCTGCGGCGTCTGCCGCAAACGCTGCAACCGCCCGCTCCCGGCGCAACCGCGACCGAAGTGGGCACGGAAACGGCCGGCGCACCGAGCCTCCGTTCGGCCGTCCGACTCTCGCTCGGCGCGGCGCTCGTGCTCGGCGGCCTTTCGCCTGCCAGCCTGGTCCTCGGTCTCGCGCCCGCGGGCGTGGCTCGAAGCCTCGGCGGCCCGACGCTCGCGCTCATCGGGCTGCCCGTCATCCTTCTTGGCCTCTCTGTTGCCGTGCCGGCATTCCGCTCACTCACGCCGCCGGGCACGCTCAGCGGTGCATCAGGGCTCCCGGCGGCGGTCCTGATCCGCGGCATCCTGACCTTCTCGTTCTTCGGACCGGACACATTCGTCCCCCTGGCGCTCCAGGGCATCCGTCATGTCGACGCCGCCCAGGCCGGCCTCGTCCTCACCTCCGCCACCTTGTCGTGGACCGCGGGCTCATGGATCCAGGCCCACCGCATGCCGGTGGGGGGGGAGCGGCAATTGATCCGGGCAGGCTTTGCCGTCCGGCTTGCT
>Ga0066709_100003099_pt1 | contig 12561 bp, 6 predicted proteins | sample GraSoiAngelo_158_FD_79665 | JGI IMG/M metagenome (GOLD analysis project Ga0066709, IMG submission 79665) | Grasslands soil microbial communities from the Angelo Coastal Reserve, California, USA - 14_1009_16_30cm | ecosystem: Environmental > Terrestrial > Soil > Grasslands | place: USA... | reverse complement strand
GCTACCGCGCGAGAGCGACATTCTGCCTTTGAAGTTTTGGGACTACGCCTTCCGGCAGCTCCGGGAGCGGGAAGCCATATTTTTAGAGACGGAGGGGAAGAACAGGGGCTGCTGGGTCATGCGTCTGGAAGCCGAGGGTTACGACGAAGACAAGATCATTGTCCGTTCCAATGGAACTGTGACTTACGTCGGCAAAGACATTGCGTACCAGCTCTGGAAGCTTGGCCTTCTCGATCAGGATTTCAAATACGACCTGTTTGACGAAAAACAAAACGTCTGGGTTACGACCTCCAGCGATGGCCGGCCCGATCATCCCGCGTTTGGCCGGGGCGAAACCGTATACAACGTGATCGATGTCCGGCAATCGTACTTGCAGAATGTCGTCCGGCAGGGCCTCATCGGCCTGGGCTATGAAGAACAGGCGCGGCGCTCGATTCACTTTTCATACGAGGTCGTGACGCTCAGCCCCGCTTGTGCCGAACAGCTCGGAATCGCAATATCTCCAGAAGAACGCAAGACACCGCATATCCAGGTATCGGGACGCAAGGGACAGGGCGTGAAAGCAGATGATCTGCTCGACACCTTGGAATCCGAAGCGAGAACGGAAGTGGAGCAGCGTAATCCCGAATTCACCCCAGCCGAAACCGCCGAAACCGCTCACCAGATTGCCGTCGGGGCGCTCCGATATTTCCTGCTGAAGTTTACGCGAACCGCAATTATTGCATTCGACTTCAAAGAAGCCCTGAATTTCGATGGAGAGACCGGGCCCTACCTTCAATATGCAACCGTCCGCGGCAACAACATCGTGAATAAGCTGCGCGAGGTGCAGCCGGACTTTGATTTCGGCCGGGTCCACCAGTTGTTGGACAATCCGAAGTTTGCCGTCTTCCTGAACGAAGCCAACGATATTTGGGAATTGCTCTACATGACTCTTCGCCTGGATGAAATTGCGCAGCAGGTGATTATGACTTTAGAGCCGGCGACGCTGGCAAAGTATGCTTTTACGCTCGCGCAACGATTCAGTCTGTTTTATCACCGCTATCGAATCATCAGTGAGGAGGATCCGGAGCGCCGCCTCTTCTACCTTCTCGTTGTTGATCTGGTGCGTGAGACGCTCACAAAGGCGCTCGATCTGATGGGTATTCAGGTGCCCCGGCGGATGTGAAGGCGCCGCTCGCCACGCTTTCACAACACCGGATATGGGTGAAATCAGGTTCATCGCGGATGTGATGGTCGGGAGACTCGCCCGCTGGCTGCGCGTGCTGGGTTTCGATGTGGCGTATTCCAATGCCTATGAAGATGACGAAATCGTCAGGATCGCCGAACAAGAAAAGCGCATCATTCTCACCCGCGACACCGGTCTTGCGGCGCGCCGAAACCGCGCAGAGTGCCTCCTGATCCAAAGCGGAGACTATAGGGAACAGATCCGGCAAGTCCTCGGGAAATTCGATCTCCGAAACTTCAGCGTCTTCTCCCGCTGCCTGAAGTGCAACGTTGCCTTAAAAGATATCGACAAAGAATCGGTCTTTGAACAGGTCCCGCCTTATGTCTACCTGACCCAGGAGCACTTCGCCATCTGCCCGTCATGCAGCCGAATTTATTGGCACGGCACGCACGCGGATCGGATGCTGAAGCAGATCCCGCTTACCGGGGATAAAAACTGTAGGCGCGGTCTATGACCGCGCGCTTTTCCCAACAAGTGCAGCAAAACGTCGAATTTGCGACGCATGAGCGGAGCGAATCCAAGCCCGACAGCGCGCAGCCATCAAAAAGAAGACGCGCGGTCATAGACCGCGCCTACAGTTCCTGCTCGGCGCTGACGCGGATATCCACAACAGAACCGAGCGGAATTTCAAGATGGTCGTTCTGAGGGTCGTAGCCGCAGACTTTTCGCTCGTTGAAATCGCATAGGGAGAGGACCGCTCGCTGAACGCTGGTTTTGTCACGGGCCGTATAGTCGATCGACACCGTAGACCGGTATTCGAGCGCCCGGTCCAATGTTCTCAAAATGTCAGTACGGCTCGGACGAGCTTTGGAGGCCTGCTGTTCTTTCGGAGGATCGAGCAGCAGTTCTTTGAGCTGGCTGTGAGTCTGAACGCGCTTCCACACCAGCCGCGGCGGATACTCAAGCGACAGCGAACTATCGGCAGCGGCGCGATGGCCGGCTTTCTTTAGGCCCGCTAGGATCTCTGCAGCGCTTCCTTGCAGCTCGATCGCAGCAGTTGTCGGAGCAATCCGCGATAGCTTCCATCCTGAGGGTGGTCTGGCGATCAGGCTATCGAGATGTTCCGCCGAAGGCGCCGTCACAAAATACCCGGCAAAACCCACGCGCCACTCCCCCGCGCCCAGATCCCCAAAGAGCTGCCGAACGGCGGCAGGCAGATCACGTCCACTTTGAGCTTCCAGAAAATGGACAATCCCAGCGGGATCGATTCCGTGGTCCAGCGCCGCCAGGACGGATTGGCGCGTCAGGTTGAACAAGGACGCGCGATCAACGGTTCGGGGCTCCGCAAATGCAGAGAGTTTCAGCAGGAGCCGTGTATTCAATCCATCCAACACCACGATTTCACCGGTGGGCTGAATGGCTATTGGCGGAGCGGCTTCCGCACCTGCAGGTGCGCGCGGCGCCGCTCGCATCTCACCGCTGACGGCGCGGCGGATCATCTCGTGTGCCCCGGTAGGCAGCATCACAAACGGACGGCTCTGCGCGTCCTCGCCTACTTCGACGAGGCCGATCCATGCGAGTGACTCGATCAGAATGCGGCGAATCGTGGAAAGTTCCCAGATCATCTCCAATTCCGGATGGCGGTTCTGGATAACGATGCCCAGCCGGTCTGCCAGCAGCCACTCCTCTTCGGGACATTCCAGCAGCATTGTCAGGACGGCCCGGCGAGCGGCTTTGGGTTCGGCGCTATCGTTCTGGCTGCCGGGATGATCGCATTCCAGCCTTGCCGTCGTGCTCAGCCAGGCCTGCAAGCAGAGATCTTTCCAATCATAAGAACAGACGTCGGAGACGAATGTCGAACTCACCGTCGAAATGAAATTCGAAAATTCGTACCAACGGCGGGTGCGCGCCAACTCCAGAAGGAAACCAGCGTAGCCGGAAGGTGCGTCCGAAAATCGCTTTTGCAGTTTCTTGATGTCGGGAACGGAGATGGTGCGCTGCTGCGTCAGGCGCGCTTCACCGCGAGCCAGGAGCAGCGCCAGCCGTATCAGATCCGACGCGGCGCGCCCTTGATATCGATCCGATCGGTGAACCGAGCGGTTTTCCGGCCTGAGAAATCCAGCCAGCGCCGTTCCGGAGCCGGTAGGAATTTGCTGGAACCCGCACTGAACGGCAGTTTGAATTTCGCGCGGCACAATGGCCGTGTACATCACGCCCCCTGCGGGTTCAGGCTCGAACACAAACACGAACGGCAGACAGCCGGTGAGTCTGCGAACAAAATTTTTCTCGGCCTCAGATCCGGCTTGGACCGTGGTTCGGCCCCCCATGCCGGCGATCTCTTCGACGGTAGCACGCAAGTCGGCGGCCAGGAGCTCAAACGACGCGCAAAGAGTGTCATATGCCGAAAATCTAGCGATTAAGCCGGCCACGGTTTTGGCGCGGCCGCTTGGCGGAACGTTGCTGCCTTTAGCGAACTCGTCGAGAACCCTTCGAGGCAACCGGCCTAACAGGAAGCGCAAGCGGCCGGCATTGCGTGGTGAAACTTCAATCAACGAAAAATACTCCGGATAAAGGCGCACCTGGGTTTCCTCCGGCGATATTTCAACCAGCAGGCACTCGCTGCGTGGCAGGACCAGCTTCAATGCTTCTTCCGGCGTCAGGCGAATTTCAGCGCCAATTTCGCCGATCGAGCATGGACCGGAAGAGGCCAGGAGGAAATCCACGACGGAGCGCTCCGGGCGCGAAAGCACCGCCAAGGTATTGGAGAGGTTCTCTCGCCGGAGGATTGCATCGTAGATTTCCTTGGGAGAGTACCAGCCCGACAGGTTCAGCAATCTGCCGCGGAATTCCGCCGCAGCCGCCAGTTCCCTCCTGTTCATCCCGGCGATCTTGTCCTTTAGCGTCATGTTCGAATCGAAAGCTGCCTGTCTGGTCACAAGTCGAGGTTTCATTTCGAGATGCTCCTCAAACTACACACCCAACGACGCGGTGACGGCGCCGGCGTTGTTTTCAAGATCGCGGGCGGCTATAGGTGTTATCTGGGCCAGTTCAATGCGGTACCGGTAGCCCTGTTCGGTGAGAAAGAGCTGCCGGTGGCGGGAAAACTCTTCATCACGCGTATCGTGCGTCACCAAGGAGTAGAAGCGTGCTCTATTATTGCCTGGCTTGGGCCTCAGAATGCGGCCGAGGCGTTGGGCTTCCTCCTGGCGCGAGCCGAAAGTTCCAGACACCTGGATCGCGACATTGGCGTCCGGCAGATCGATGGAAAAATTGGCGACCTTCGAAACAATCAACAGGCGGATCGAGCCGTTGCGGAACTGCTCGTAAAGCGAGTCGCGCAGCGGGTAGGAGGTTTGACCCGTGATCAGCGGCGCGCCCGTTGTTTCGGCAATAGCCTGGAGCTGTTCGAGGTAGTGGCCGATGACGAGGACGGAGTCCATGGCGTGGCGCTCCAGCAATGACGGCAGATACGCCGTCTTGAGCGGATTGACGGAACCCAGCCGGTATTTTTCCGTTTCTTCGGCTGTTGCGTAAGCCATGCGCCAAGCGGGGGCCAGAGGCACTCGGATTTCAATGCACTCTGCCTCGGCAATCCAGCTCTGCTGCTCGAGCACCTTCCAGGGAACGTCGAAACGCTTTGGGCCGATCAGGCTGAAGACCTCGTCTTCCTTCTTGTCTTCACGAAGAAGCGTTGCCGTAAGCCCGAGCCGCCGCCGCGCTTGCAATTCAGCTGTGGCCCTGAAGATTGGGGCCGGGAGCAGATGGACTTCGTCGTAGATAATCAGACCCCAGTTCGCCCGATCGAACAGCGAGAAGTGCGAGAAATCCGCGTCCCTGCGTTTTCGATGCGTGAGAATGTTGTAGGTGGCCAACGTGACCGGAGCGATCTCTTTGTGCTCGCCGCTATACTCGGCAATGGCGCCCTCGGCAAGATCGGTCTTGTCGAGCAACTCGCGGCGCCATTGATGAATCGAGGAGACGTTCGTCACCAGGATCAGCGTGTGGGCGCCGATCCGCTCCATGACGGCCATGCCGACCAGCGTCTTTCCCGCTCCGCACGGCAGCACAATAACGCCGTTGCCGCCGGCCGGAGATCCGTCCAAGACGAAAGCATCGACCGCCTGCTGTTGATAGGGACGTAACGCGAGCGGTTCGCCCGCCGCGGTGACCTGTCGAAGATGCAAGTCCAGATGATCGCCTGGACGGTACCCCGCCAGATCCTCCACAGGAAAGCCCGCCTTCAGGAGCGCCTGTTTGACATGACCACGCACGCCTGGACGGATCCAGGCGCCGCGGGACTCGTCCACGGACTGGATGAACGGCGCCACGAGCTTGTGGCGGGAAACTTCCGCCAGGAGAATGGCGTCCTCGCTTTCCAGTAGCAATTCTTCGCCGTCAGCTCGAAGCTTCAGCCTTCCGTACCGTCCGCAAAAGTCGCGAATCTCGCTCACGACGTTTTGCGGCGGCGCATACCGGCCGTAGCTTTCCAGCGTTTCCAGGATCTGGCTGAACGTCATCCCGGCCGAGCGCGCGTTCCATAAAGACAAAGGAGTAATGCGATAGGTATGAAAATGTTCCGGACTCTTGACTAGCTCCGCAAACCGACCCAGCGCATCCCGCGCTGAGGCAAACGCGCTGTTGTCTGTTTCCAGGAGCACGGTCTTGTCCGATTGCACAATGAGCGGGCCGTTGTTCATTGCACTTCGTCCTCGACTTTCGTTGTGCTTATCTTTTTCCACCCAGGCAGGGACAATCGAGGTCCATTTCGGGAAAAGCTTGAGAGGGAACAAAACACAAAGACACAAAGGCACAAAGAAAGGCCGCATAAATAACTTTCAAAAGCGGCCTTTCTTTGTGGCTTTGTGCCTTTGTGTCTTTGTGTTTTGTTCCCTAGTTCTCAAAACTCGGTACGCACTCTCAAGGCGAAGTTCCGTGGGGCATCCAGCGCGGTTCCGGAGAAGACGCCCGAAAAGTTGATCAGGTTGAGGCGGTTGGACAGATTGAATGCGTCTGCCTGCAAGCGGAGCTTGAGCCTGTCGGACTGAAGAATGTCCACGCCGGCGGAAACGTCGAGGGAGGCGGAGGGCCGGATACGGCCGCGCTCAAAATTGACTTTTTCCAAGATCCGAGCGCCATACTGCTGGACCGTGAACTGCTCATTCAACGGGCCCTCGATCTCGAACGGCAGGCCACTGTTATACGAGAACGCCAACGCCAACCACACTCGAGAATGAGGCTGGACCCGCAACCGGGAACGGAACGTATTGCGTTGATCCTGCGAAATCGGAAATGAGCCGGTTCCATCCAACAGCGCATCGGCTTCATCCCCCAAGAACAACCCGCCGGCCACCGGCAGCCGGCCGGTCCCATTCATATTGCTATAGCTCAATTCCCCGCTAAACGGTCCAAAAGAGCGGATCTCGATCTTCGTCTCCGTTCCTCGAACCGTGGCCTTGGAGACCGCGATGGGGAAGCTGATTCCCGTATTGAGCAAAAGACTGTCGTCGCCAAAATTATCGAAACTCCGGCGATACCAACTGCCGTCAATCCGAACATGGTTCGACAAACTCTTGGAGAAGCCTGTCTCGACAAAGTTGCCGCGCGAGGGGACCAGCGGTAGGAATACACCTTCCCCGCCCAAATTCCGAATCTGATCCGAGCTGGCAAGCAGAATGTTTTCGATGGCTGGAATCTGAAACACACGATCGTAGGAGCCGCGCAGTACGATTCCCGCGGAGGGTACTTCGTATGCCAGCCCCAGCCGGGGGCTCCACGCCGTTTCGTTCTCGACCAGACGATAGTGATCGAAACGCAAGCCTGCGCTCAGATTTAGATTTCCCACGCGCCACGTGTCCTGGATGAACCCGGACTGGGTGCGGCCGCGCGCGGAACCGGAAAAGTGAAAATTTTGTGGAACATCAGGGTCAAAGATTCGGACATCTTCAAGGCGATAGGCGATGATGTCGAAGCTCAAATCCTCGTGAACTGATGAAAACGTGCTCTCGACACCGGCCTTCAATTCGTGGCCGCCATAATGAGCTGCCAGCGTGCCGGCAAGATAGGTTTCGCGAAACCCGCGATCCTGTGATGGCCGGATCGGCGTCGATTGGATATTCGACCAGAGGCGAGCGTCCGTATCGCGGACCATCGCCCGGAATTGCCCGAGGACGTGCGGTGAGAAAATGCGGGTGTGCGTCACCTGGCCCAATGTCTCGCCGGCGCTCCGGTCTTGCCGCTGCCCTGTGGCCTGTTGAAGCAATTCATTGGGGACCATGAATCTTGTGTCGCGGCGGTGCGCGTAGAAACGAGTGCGGTCGGAATCGGACCACTGCCGTTCGAACATGGCCGAAAGACCGCCGCCGTTGCCGCGATTCGTGTAGTTTTGCTCGACCGGCGGATCCAGGTAGCGATCCGTTTCCATAACCTCCCCGCCGAAACCCACGCCCGTGCCGCCGCGGGTATAGCCCAGCAACAGAGAACCCTCGCGATTGGCGAAACTACTATTCTGAAGCGCGGCGCTGCCGTGGAGTCCGCGATGCGTGTCCTGCTCACTGGCCAATTCGATCACGCCTCCGAGCTTCAGGCCAAATTCGGCCGGGTATGCCGCGGTGCGGACACTCAGGGATTGAAACTCTTCAATGTTTACCGACTGCGCGAAGGCAGGCGAGCGGTTGTCATAAAACGGGATCCCGTCGATGACGTATTGTACGTCGTATTCCGAGCCACGGGGATGCAACGAGCCGTTCGCCTCGAGCAGCCAGCCGGGCTGCGTATTGACCAAACCCAGCACGGATCGACTTGGAGCGGACGCGGGCCGGTCTTCGAGAACCTGTCGAGGCAGGTACTGAGCCGAGCGCGCTGGATCGAGCAGCGTATCCACTTCTGTAACATCAACGGTCGTGTTCAACGGCAGAACGTCTAGTTTTACTCGCTGCTCAATTGGAAGCTGCGACTGAATCTCGACCACATCCGAGTGTGGCGCGAAACCGGTGCTGCGTACGATCAGCTCGTATCGGCCAGGCGGTAGTCCTCGGATAGCATATCGGCCGGTATCATCGGTCTCAAACGTGCGCTCCACGCCCGTCGCCTGTCCTACAATCGAACCGGATGCTCTTAAGGCGGATCCAGTGACGTCTGTCACTTGAAGCCGGATCTCTCCACTAATTCGTTGAGCCTCAGCACGCCAGGTGCCTGCGAGAGCCGCAATGGAGGCGAGCAGGAAGCTTTGCATCAATAGAGATCGAATCACGCCGGCATTGTCCTCACGGCGGACTTTATCACTGATTCTGATTGGGACTAAACACAAAGACACAAAGGCACAAAGACACAAAGAAAGGCCGCATCAACGGCTTTAAAAGCGGCCTTTCTTTGTGTCTTTGTGCCTTTGTGTCTTTGTGTTTAACTACCCGTCTTCACGCCGAATCGTTCCAGCATTCGATATAACGTCCGGCGATCGATTTCCAAAAGTTCGGCGGTGCGCGACATATTTCCATTCAGCCGCTCCAACACGTGCAGGATGTATTGGCGCTGGATCTCTTCAAGAGTGACAAGCTCGCGAGGAAACAACGCAGGCGATTTCTGCGATTGGTGCAGTTGTTCGTCAAAATCGGATGGGGTCAGCACGCCGGTCGTGTTGAGCGTGACAGCGCGCTCGACCACGTTTTCGAGTTCGCGAACATTTCCGGGCCAGGCGTAGCCGGCAAGCATCTCAAGCACATCCTCATGAACCGCGATTGTTTTGCTCATGAGCCGGCTGTGCCGCTTCAGAAAATGGCCGAACAACAGGGGAAGATCGGCCATCCGTTCGCGCAGGGCAGGAACATGGATGGTGACGACATTCAGGCGGTAGTAAAGGTCTTCTCTGAATTTTCCTTCCTTGACTTGTTGCTGTAACGGCCGGTTTGTCGCCGCGATCACACGAATATCGATGGGAACCCGGTCCATGCTGCCGACGCGCTGAATCTCGCGCTCTTCTAAAACACGCAGCAAGCGGGTTTGCATATTCGGGCTGGTCTCGCCGATTTCATCGAGAAACACGGTGCCCCGGTTAGCGGCTTCGAACAGCCCCTGCTTCGTGTAAGCGGCTCCCGTAAAGGCGCCTTTGACATGTCCGAATAATTCGGACTCGAGAAGCGACTCCGTCAACGCGCCGCAGTTGACCGCGACAAATGGAAACTTCATGCGGTCGCAGTTGGCGTGAATGGCCCGGGCCACAAGCTCCTTGCCGCTTCCGCTTTCACCCTGGATCAGCACAGTTGTGCCGGTACGCGCGACGCGCGCGATCATTTTGTAGACTTCGACCATCGGCGGGCTTATACCGATCATTTCGACTTCGCGGTCCTGCTCTTCGGCAAGGTTCTGACGAAGCGCGAGATTCTCTCGCATGAGTCGTGATTGTTCCAGAGCACGCCGGACCGTCAACCGCAGATCGTCGATTTCATAAGGCTTGCTGAGATAGTCGTAGGCGCCTTCATGGATAGATCGGATCGCGGTATCGATGCTGGCAAATGCCGTCATCACGATGACGGGAGTACCTGGATATTGGGATTTGACGGCCCGCATCAGTTCCATCCCATCCATACCCTCCATGCGGATATCCGTGATTAGCAGATCGTAGGCCTTTTCGTTGAGTTTCTTTAGCGCCTCGCGCGCAGACGACGTGCCTTCGGCTGCGTATTTCTCGCGGCGCAGAACCTGGATCAACGCTCCTTGAGCGCTCTGGTCATCGTCAACAACAAGGATCAAAGGTTCGTTCATACGTTGACTCTCACCGAGTCGGGCGGAAATGTAATGTGCGCGGCAGTGCCGCGGCCATTGGCGGGCGTAATGCGGATCGTTCCACGATGGCTGCTCACAATATCTTTCACGATTCCAAGCCCCAGGCCGGCGCCATCGCCCAGCGCCTTGGTCGTGACAAAGTGCTTGAAAATATCCTCGACCACCGACGGATCGATGCCCGGTCCGGTGTCGGCGATCCGGATATTCACACGTTCCGTGGCCATATCGAACCAGGTCTTCAATTCAAGCCGGCCGCCGCGCGGCATTGCGTCCGATGCGTTGTTGATCAGGTTCAGAAACGCCTCCTGCAGATACAGGGGATACGCCCTCACCTTCGGGAGTGTCTCAAATTGCGTCTGCACTTCGATATTGCGCGATATCAATTTGGCTTTCACCAGGCGGAGCACGGTCTGGAGGATGTCATTAACATCCGCCGGCACAAAGTCCGCCGGCCCGCGGCGCGCCGATCGCAGCAGATCGTTGACAATCTGAACCATGGATTGAACCTGCTGGCGAATGATCGCGAGTGTTTCTCGCTGGTCGGCCGAGAGCTTGGGGTCTTCAAGTAAAAGCTGAACGTGTGCCGACAGCGAACTCATCGGGGAGCCGATTTCATGAGCGAAAGTCGCCGCCATCTGGCCCACTGTCGCCAGGCGCTCCGCCTGCAGCAATTGGTGCTGCATCTCGACCATTTGACGCGTGGCTTCTTCCAGTTCCATGTTCCGCCGGTGGAGATTTTCGGTGGCGTGTGCGACCTCGCGCTGTAGTTCGTCATTAAATGAGCGCACCTGAACGAGCAGGCTGTTCAAGGTGGTCGCGATGACTCCGATCTCGTCCTGATGATCATCGGGAACCGGTTCTGCGAAATTGCCTTCTTTGGCGCGGCGAATACCGGCAAGCAACTGGTCGAAACGCTTCGAAACAGTTCTCTTATACATTCCCTGCATCAAGATAATCACGATCACGATCAAGATGCCGCTGAACAGAAGCGTGCTGGAACGGTTACTGGCTTCGTATCGATCCAAGCTTTCCAACGATGCCAGCGCCACAATCGCATAAGGGCTGTCCGCCACCGGCTGGACCGCGATCATGTTGCGCTCTTCGCCGGCGGACCGGATTTCCGTCGTGGTGGCAGCCGGGATCGCCGGAATCAGCAGGTCGGGCGACTCCCAACTGCTGGCAAGAACACGCAGCCCGCTATTCCGGTTTTCGATAATGTCCAGCCGCGTCAGCGTGGGATCGGTCTCAACAAATTCGCGCAGCCGTGCGGCCAGGGCCGGAGCCGGCATTTGGTTGGATCCCAACATCAGCGTGCGATCCACAGCACGCACCAGAGCTTCGGTCCGGTCCCGCAGATTGTCTTCCAGCATCCGAAGGTTGAGGCGCATGCGAACTTCGAACGTCACGCCAACCGAGACGACCACGATGAGCGTGGTCCAAACCAGGAGTTGTGTTTGGAGCCGTCTTGCGAGAAGCCGCGAGATCATGATGCCTTAGGGTAACTCGGTCTCGCTCTGTAGAAAAATCAAACGGTGTGGGACCTTGCCCGAAAACGCAATCCGGGCGCAACCCACACCGTTTTCCAACCACGTGCCGATCGGTAATCGGAGAATGAGGACCTCACAGACACCGAGGGGAAACCATCTGCAAGGTCACGATGGTCAGTGCATGTCGCGAGCCAAAGTCAGGAGGTCCAGATTCTGCAACTTACGGCGAAATGTGCACGGCAACTGAGGCATATTTGTTGGGACGGAACTACAAATCTGCCACAACGATGAAAGGACAACGACGGACGAACACAAAGACACAAAGAAAGGCGCTTTTGAAGGTTATTTATGCGGCCTTTCTTTGTGGCTTTGTGCCTTTGTGTCTTTGTGTTTCACTCCGACTCAATAAAACTTGCTGGTCCGCACGGCGCCCGTGTAATCGACGTAGATGACCTTAACATCGGTGTAGAAGTCCAGCGCGGTGGGGCCTTGTTCACGTTCGCCGATACCGGAGGACTTCATCCCGCCAAAGGGGATTTGGGCCTCGCCGCCCACGGTGGGTGAATTGACGTGAACCATGCCGGTCTCAATCCGCTCGCAAAAATCGAAGATTTTGGCGGCGTCATTGCTGTAGATGGACGAGGTGAGGCCGTATTCCGACATGTTTGCAAACTCGATGGCCTGTTCGTAGTCCTTCGCGCGCAGGACGGAGAGCACAGGCCCGAAGATCTCTTCGCGTGCGACGCGATACCCGGGCCGGACATTATCGAAGATTGCCGGTTCGATGAAGAATCCGCGCGGCAACTCCGAGGGCTGCTGGCCTCCGATCACCAGCTTGGCGCCCTCGCGTTTGCCGGCCTCGATGTACTGCTGAACCGTACGGTGCTGCTGCGCGTTGACAAGGGGGCCCATTTGTACGTTTGGATCCAGGCCATTCCCCACTTTCCACTTCGACACACGATCGATCATGCGGCCGATCAAATCATCGGCAATCGAATCCTGAAGAATCGCACGGCTGGTGGCCGTACAGCGCTGTCCGGTCGAGCCAAAGGCGCCGGAGACGATGCCGTCGGCGGCCAAATTCAGATCCGCATCCTCCAAAACGATTACCGGATTCTTGCCGCCCATCTC
>Ga0066709_100003098_pt1 | contig 12561 bp, 11 predicted proteins | sample GraSoiAngelo_158_FD_79665 | JGI IMG/M metagenome (GOLD analysis project Ga0066709, IMG submission 79665) | Grasslands soil microbial communities from the Angelo Coastal Reserve, California, USA - 14_1009_16_30cm | ecosystem: Environmental > Terrestrial > Soil > Grasslands | place: USA... | reverse complement strand
TAAACCTGCGCCAGCTTTGGCCAATCGACCGGCTGACCGAGCTTCAACGGCGTGCCAGCCTCCGGCATCGGGTATTTGAGCCCGGTCGCGCAATTGAACAACACGGCGCGCTCGCCGGCGCCGACCCGCCCGTCGGCGAGTGCCTGGCAGTATGCAGCATAGGCCGCGGCCCCCTCGGGACAGAGCAGCAGTCCCTCCTCCGCCGCGACCTCGCGCCAGGCTTTCATGATCGCGTCGTCCTCGACCGCGATCGCAAAGCCGCCGCTGTCGCGCACCGCGCGCAGGATCAGGAAGTCGCCGACCGCCTGCGGCACCCGGATGCCGGCGGCGAAGGTGTGCGCGTCCTGCCAGCGCGGCGCGTGCTCGACGCCCTCCTCCCAGGCCTTGACCATCGGCGCGCAGCCGGCCGCTTGCACGACGACCATGCGCGGGCGTTTCGAGCCGATCCAGCCGAGCGCCTCGAGCTCGTCGAAGGCCTTCCACATGCCGATGATACCGGTGCCGCCGCCGGTCGGGTAAAAGATCACGTCCGGCACTTCCCAGCCGAGCTGCTCGGCCAGCTCGATGCCCATCGTCTTCTTGCCTTCGATGCGGTAGGGCTCGCGCAGGGTCGAGCAATTGAACCAGCCGATTGTCTTCTCGCCTTCGGCGACCAGCTTGCCGCAATCGTCGATCAGCCCATCGACGAGATAGACCGCGGCGCCCTGCATCGCGATCTCTCGGACGTTCACGGCCGGCGTGTCATCGGGGCAGAACACCGTCGCCTTGATGCCGGCGCGCGCGCAATAAGCGGCCATCGCGGCGCCGGCATTGCCGTTGGTCGGCATCGCCATGTGAGTGATGCCGAGTTCCTTCGCCATCGACACCGCGAGCACCAAGCCGCGCGCCTTGAACGAGCCGGTCGGCAGCCGGCCCTCATCCTTGACGAGGAGCTCGCCGCCGTTAGCCAGCCGGGAGGCGATGCGCGGCAAGGACACGAGCGGGGTTACGCTCTCACCGAGCGAGACGATGTTTTCCGATTGGCGCACCGGTAGCATTTCGCGGTAGCGCCACAACGTCTGCGGCCGCGAGGCGAGCGCGTCGCGCGGCAGCGCGCGGCGAATGCCGTCGAGGCCGTAGCGCACCAGCAACGGCCGGCCGGCCCGCGACAGCCCGTGCAACTGGTCGGCGGGGTAGCGCTCGCCGGTCAGGCTGCATTCGAGATGCGAGACAAAAGTTGGCAGCGCGCCGCCGGTCCAATCGCAGGCGGGCAAGTCATGGCCGGGCCAATCCTGATCGGGCAATCATCCCTCCTGTCGCCAGTACGCCAGGTTATAGCACCGGGGCGATCGCGTATCTCCGCTGCTTCTGCTGGGGAGCAGGCGGTGAAACCATTTTTATCCGATGCGGGAACCGCAGGGTAAAGAATTGGTGAATTTGTCGTCGACGTATTGTGGCCGGCTGGAACAATAAGGCCGGAAAAACTTAGTAACCTTACTGGGTAATCTTACCTGGTAACCTTAATCGTTAAGTTACAATTCTGCTCTAAGTTTTGTCGTAGGCCGGCGGAGGGTCGGCATGGGACAGAACGCGGAGTACATAGATGCAGTTAGCCCGTTTGTTTTCGCGGAAAGCGGCGCGCATCCGCGACGACAAGATAGCTCGCCCATTCGATTGGCAGGAGCTGGAACGCCTGACCGCGCGGCTCGGCATGTTGCACGGCCGGTTGGAAACCGCTCAGGCAATCGGTCATTTCGGCACGGTCAATACGGTGAAACGCGACCTGAAGCGGGTCTGGACCGAGCGCGAGCGTATGATCGACCGGCTTCTCAACCAAGTGGTCGAGCAAGCCGTCGTGTAAATCACAGCGCCGCCTCGGCGATGACCCGCATCGTCGCGGCGTCGGCGCCGGCCAAGACCAAGGAGCCGACCCAGTTTTTCTTGGCGATGTCCTGCCAAGCCTGCAGACGGTCGCGAATGCGGGCCGGCGGGCCGATCAGCGAGATCTCATCGATCAGCGCGTCGGGGACGGCTGCCGCGGCCTCGTTGCGCTTGCCGTCGAGAAACAGATCCTGGATCTCGACGGCGGCCGCCTCGTAGCCGATGCGCGTTGTCAGATCATTGTAGAAATTGCGGCTGCGCGCCCCCATGCCGCCGATATAGAAGGCGAGGCCGGGGCGCAGCGCGTCGCGGCATTTGGCGAGATCCTCGCCCATGCTGACCCGCACATAGGGCGCGTTGTCGAAATCGGCGAGATCGGATGAGCGGCGTGCTTTGGCGCGGCCTTCAAGCGTTGGGCCGATGATGGCCTCGGCCCTTTCGGGCGACATGAAGAACGGCAGATTGCCGTCGGCAACCTCCCCGGCGACGCGCAGCCCGGCCGCCGCGATCGAGGCGGTGTAGATTTTCAGGCTCGGGTCCCCGTGGATGATGCTGCGCAACGGCTTGCCGAGCCCGGTCGAGCCCGGCCCGGTATAGGGGATCTGGTAATGCTCGCCCTGGTGCTCGAGCGGCGCCTTGCGCTCCAGGATCTGGCGGATGATCGAAATGTATTCGCGGGTGCGGCCGAGCGGCTTACCGAACGGCACGCCGTGCCAGCCCTCGATGACCTGCGGACCGGACGGGCCGATGCCGCACAGAAAGCGGTTGCCGGACATTGCCTGCAACGTCATCGCGGTCATTGCCGCGCAGGCCGGGGTGCGCGCCGGCATCTGCAGGATGCTGGTGCCGGCCTTGATGCGCTCGGTGCGCGCCAGGACCCACGCGACCGGGCTCACCGCATCGGTGCCGTAGGCCTCGCCGGCCCACGCCGCGTCGAAGCCGAGCCGCTCGGCCTCGAAAACATGCTCCATATCGATGCCGGCATGGCCCGGCAGGAATTTGATCGTCGTGGACAGCTTCATGACAGCATTCCCTCGCCGGCGCGGGCGATGCAGTCGACCGCGGCGAGCCAGTCGCCGAGCTCGCGCTCGAACGGCTCGACCAGCACATGCTCGACCCCGACCGCCTGGTAGCCCTGGAGCCGCGCCCGCAGCGCGCCGTCGTCGCGGCCGTCCCAGGCGGTGCGCAGCGAGATCGCGAAATCCGGGTCCGGCCGTTCCGAGCGCAGCCGCGCGACGATCGGCGCCGCCTGCTCCGGGGTGGCGCGCGAGCCGTGCCAGCCCTGGTGGCGCAGCGCTCGCTTCAGGGCGGGCTCGGAGGTGCCGCCGATCCAGATCGGGATCGGCTTCTCCGGCTTCGGCTGCATGCGCATGCCCTCGATCACCGCCGGGATGTACTTGGCCTCGAAGGTCACCGGATCCTCGGACCACACCGCTCGCATCATCGCGATGCCTTCGTCCATTCGCCGGCCGCGCTCGTGAAACGGCACGCCGAGCGCCTCGAACTCGGCTTCGAGCCAGCCGACCCCGGCGCCGAGGATCAACCGGCCGCCCGACAGATTCTGCAACGTCGCCAATTCCTTGGCGAGCGGCAGCGGGTGGCGCATCGGCAAAATCAGCACGCTGGTGCCGAGCCCGACCCGGCTCGTGTATGCCGCCGCCCAGGTCAATGCCAGCACCGGGTCGTAGAACAACGGCGAGGGCGGATAAGGCGCGCCGTCCGGCAGGATGATGTGCTCGCTGGTCCAGACATCGGCAAAGCCGAGCTGTTCCGCTTGTTCCGCGGCGCGGCGGTTCGCCTGCGGCCCCGCCTTGCGCCCGATCTGGGGCAGATGAATGCCGAGCCGCATGGGTTTCTCTCCCGCTGAACATCGTGCTGCGGGCCAGTATAAGGCCGGTTGGCAGCGGCAGTCTGCCGCGCTACATGCTTAGGGCGAAACCCGTGGCAGCAGGAGAGCGGCGATGTGGTCGTTGCGGCGCGACAAGCTGGTGATCCCGACGGCCGAGCAAAGCCTACCCGGGCGGGCGATCAAGATGCGGGTGCCGACGGAGCATCACGTCAACGGCCATGCGCTCGAAGGGCCCTATCCCGCGGGGCTTGAAATGGCGCAATTCGGGCTCGGCTGCTTCTGGGGCGCCGAGCGGATCTTCTGGCAAGCGCCGGGGGTGTGGACCACAGCGGTCGGCTATTCCGGCGGCCATACGCCGAACCCGACCTACGAAGAGGTGTGCAGCGGCCAGACCGGCCACACCGAGGCGGTGCTGGTCGTCTACGACCCGCAGGTGACGAGCTATGAGGCGCTGCTGAAACTGTTCTGGGAAAGCCACGACCCGACCCAGGGCATGCGCCAGGGCAACGATGTCGGCACGCAATACCGCTCGGCGATCTACACCTACACGCCGGAACAGCGCCACGCCGCCGAAGCCTCGCGCGAGCGCTTTCAGCAACAGCTCAGCGCCGCCGGCTACGGCGCCATCACCACCGAGATCGGGGATGCGCCGTCCTTCTACTTCGCCGAAGATTATCACCAGCAATATCTGGCGAAGAACCCGTTTGGCTATTGCGGCCTCGGCGGCACCGGCGTCTCCTGCCCCGTCGGCACGACGGTAACGGCGTGAGTCGTGTGATAGAGCTGTATTCCGCCTGCGTTACCTAAAAACGGGTTCCCGGCGAAGGCCGGGACCCATTCATCCAAGCCCGAGACGGCTGAAAAATAGATCCCGGCCTGCGCCGGGATCCAGATTTTGCGCCAGACGAGTGAAAATGGCGCTTCCGCCAATGACTGGCAAAACGCAACTCTTCGGAAACCGGCGCCGTTCGGTCCATAGGATTCGGGCTGATCGGGCTGGAGGAAAGAATGCGCGTTGCAACCCTCACCGTGCTGACGCTGCTCCTCGCCAGTGGCGCGGCGTTCAGCGAAAGCTCACAGCTGGGGGTCCGGACGAAAACCGCTCCGGGCGACGTGTTGACGAGACCGAGCTCGCCGGCGACGCACAACCCCGGCGTAAACCCGAGCTCGGCTGGGACGCAGATGAATTGGCAAGGCTACGGCGCGACAAGCGACGCGGCACGCCACGGCAGTTCGGCGGCGCCGGAATATAACCGGACGGACAAGCGGCCGCTGAAACCGCGCGATCTGCGGAATCAACCGAATGCCAAGGGCCGAGCCGTGATTAACCCGCCCGGAGAGCAGCCCCCCTAAACACGCCGATACCCCTCACCCTGCCCCTCTCCCCGTAAACGGGGCGAGGGAACGCGCGGCAACGGCGGGCGCTAATCGTCGAGCGCTTTTCGATGGCGATCGCGTCCGCTCTTCCTCTCGCCGCCCGCGGGAGAGCGCCGGGGTGAGGGGGAGAGGAACGCCGCAATCCTTCGAAGCCAGGTCACCATTCCGCGGCCGGGTAAAGGCCGGCCTTCCGCGCCTTCTCGATGATCAGCGCGGTGACGGCATCGAGATGCGGCGTCGGCACCGCCGAGGCGCGGGCGAATTGCTGTACTGCGGTCAGCAGGCCGTCGATCTCGGGCGGCCGGCCGCGCTCGAAATCCTGCAGCATCGATGATTTGTGCGGCGAGCTGGGGCGGCTGCCATAGGCGCGCTCGACCGATACTTCCGGCGCAATGCCGTGCGCGTTGGCGACGGCGAGGCCTTCGCGCATCAGCGCCTTCGACAGATCGAAGAGCTCGGGGTGGCGGCCGATCACCCCAATCGGTTCGCCGGTCAGGGCGCAGATCGGCGCGGTGCTGAGGTTGCGCAGGAGCTTGTCCCAGATCTCGGTGCGGATCGCCGTGCTGATCGGGGCGGCGACCCCGGCTCGTTCGAAGGCGGCGGCGATCGCCTCGATGCGGTGCGATACCGTGCCGTCGGGCTCGCCCAGAGTGAAACGGTTCAACGTCCCCGGCGAGTTGCGGATGACCCCCGGCTCGACGACCTCGTTGGCCGAGTTGATCATGCAGCCGATGACCGGCTCCAGCCCGACCGAACGCGCCAGCACGCCGCCCGGATCGAGGCGAGACAGGTCGGGGAGCGGCAGGCCGTTGTCGGGGCAGCGGTAGAGATACCACCAGGGTATGCCGTTCATCGCGAAGATGACGCTGGTGTCGGGGCCGATCAGCGTCTGCAGGGCCGGCGCGGCGTCCGGCAATACCGATGATTTCAGCGCGACGAAGACGACGTCCTGCGTCCCGAGGGTTTCCGGCCGGTCGGTGGCATGGATCCGCGTCGAATAGCGCTCCTCGCCGATCCACAGAGTGAGGCCGCGCTCCTGGATCGCGGCGAGCTGTGCGCCGCGCGCCACTGTCGCGACCTCGATCCCGGCCGCGGCGGCGCCGACGCCCAGCCGGGTCGCGACATGGCCGCCGACCGCACCGGCGCCGAACACGACTATCTTCATGGAGGCTTTCCCGTATCGTGCGTCCCCTGATGCAGAGTGTCCGTTCTTTTGGCTTGCGCCAAGCCGCTCTTGCCGCGGTGCTGCTTGCCGTTGTCGCGCCAGGGCCGGCCCTGGCCTTCGACCTGTTCGCGCGCCATCAGGTCACGGTCCAGTTCGCCACCAGCGACGGCAAGCCGATGGCCAATGCCGAGGTGCGCGTCTTTGCACCGGGCGAGCCCAACCGCCCGGCCCTGACCGGCCGCACCGACGGCGACGGCAAGTTGGAGTTCGGCGCCGACCGTGACGGGTTCTGGAGCGCCGAGGCGCGGGCCGATGGCGAGGTTGCGCGCGCCATCGTGCGGGTCGGCCGCCAGGACCAACAGACAGAGCCGCTGTCGGCCTATTGGCTGTTCGGCGGCCTGTTGCTGCTGCTGGTGATCGCGCTCGGCTACCGAATCCTGCGTGCCCGGGTACGTAGATCCGAATCGGTGTCCCGACGAAAGCCGGGACCCACTGATCCGCTTCCGTGATGACTGAAAGGTGGGTCCCGGCTTTCGTCGGGACGCGGATTTAGAGGTATTCCTTATGAGGAAACTTAGTCGGATTGGCGGTTTGCCTCGGTAAACGCGCGCAGATCGGCGAAGAGCGCGGGATCGGCGATGACCCGTGGCACCTTGTTCTGACTGCCGAGCCGGCCACGACGCCGCATCCATTCGGCGAAGCCGCCCGGACGTAAGGCAATAATCTCCGGCGGCCGCAACCCGAAGCCGCCGGCGCGGTGGGCCTGGTAATCGAGATTGCGCCGCATCAGATCGCGATCGAGGATTTCGGCGAAGCGGGCGAGCTCGTCGGCGGCGATTGGCCGCTCGAATTCGACGATGAACAGATGGCCGCCGAGCTCGCCGGCTTTTTCGGGGTAGAGCGCGCCGGCCGAAAAATCGCGCACTCCGGCACCGATCGCCTGGGCGGCGGCGGTGACCGCGCCCTCGATCTCCTCGCCGGTCAGATGCTCGCCAAAAGCCGACAAGGTGTAGGACAGCCGTCCGGTCACCAAGAGGCGCGGCGGATCGCGGCTGACGAAGCGCACGATGTCGCCGACGATATAGGCCCACAGCCCGGCGCAGGTGGTCAGCACCGGCGCGTAATCGATCCCGGTCTCGATATCGCGGATCCAGTGGCGGGTTGGTTGCGGCGCATCGATTTCGCCGACCGGCACGAACTCGTGGAAGATTCCATGGTCGAAATTGACCCGCATGCCCTCGCCCTCGCCGCGATCGGCGGTGGCGACGAACCCCTCGCTGGCGGCATAGACCTCGCGCGTCTCGGCATGGCTGCCTTCAAGCCATTCGGCAAAGCGTGCTCGGTACGGCGCGAAATTGACGCCGCCATGTACCAGCAGCTCGAGCCTGGGGAAGAAATCGGCGAGCCGGGCACAATGTCGGGGATCGCGGCGCACCAGCTCGTCGAAGAACAGCAGCAGCCAGCTCGGCGTGCCGGAGAGGCTGCGGATATCGGCCTCCGGCGCAGCCTCGGCCAGGCGCGCCATCTTCTCGGTCCAATCGGTCAGGCCCGCGATGTCGGGCGGCGGATAGGCGAAGCGGCGCGCCCAGCCCGGCACGGTCGCCGCGGCGATGCCGCTGAGATCGCCGCTTTTGACTCCCGGCGCCCGCTCGGCCAGAGCGGTACTGCCGCCCAGCAACAGATTGCGGCCAGCGAAGATGCGGCTCCGGGGGCGTTGCCGCAGATGGTACGCGAGCAGGTCGAGCCCGGCCTGCCGGTTCGAGCCGATCATCTCGGCGGTGACCGGGATGAATTTGGTGGTGCCACTGCTGGTGCCGGAACTCTCGGCGAAGAACGGGATGCGCCCCGGCCAGCTGACATCGACGAGGTTCGGGAAGACCGGCTGCCAATAGGCCGACCAGAAATCCTCGTAACGCCGCAACGGCACGGCGGTTTGGAATGCGGCGTGGTCACCGATCCGTCGGAAATCGTGGTCACGCCCGAAGCGGGTCGCGGCGGCACGCCGGAGCAGATGCCGCAACGTACGTTGTTGGATCGCGGCCGTATCCTGCCGGTCGAGCCGCCGCGCGCGGAACTCGGCGTAAAGCCGCAGCAGCGGGGTTGCATCGATCATCGGGGCGGCGGTTCCAGAACGGTGCGGTACGGGAAGGTGGCGCGCGCCGTCGCGGGATCGAGCGGCACCGTCACGTATTCGCCGCGGCGGAACAGCTCGGCCTGGTCGAGGAAGGCGGGGCTGCCCGGCACGCCATCCTGGCCGCCAAGCAGGACCAGGTGATTGCCGTCGCGATCGGACAGGTCGAACAGATAGCGGGCATTACTGCCATAGAGGACGGGGTGTCGTCCGGTGACGAGGCCATGCGCCGATTTGAACACGGTGTCGCTGCTGCCCGGCCATGCCCAATCGACGTAGCGAAAGCGCCGACCGATCGCCGGCAATGCGCCGAGCGGGTGCGCCAGCCGCAGCCGATGCACCTCGCCCCAATGGCGCAGCCGGTCGAAGGTCCGGCGAGCAGCGGCGAAGGCCTGCCGCACAGCGGCGCTCAGCTGCTCCGGCGGCAGCGCGTCGATCTCGCGCGCCAGCAGGCGCCGGTCATGCCACACCGCGCTGTACAGGGCGCGGCGGCCGGGCGGCGTCACCGTCGTGACGAGCTGCGCCAGCACGAGTTCGAAGGCGAGCGCGCCGGGTGAATCGGGGTGGTACACACCATCCCAGCTGCACAGCGCGTCGAATATCGGATCGGTGTCTGGCGGCGCGGCACAAGCCGCGCAGAGCCGGTCGCGCAGAGCCAATGCGAACGGCATCGTTACATCGCGTTGCAACGCGGCAAGCTCGGCGAAGCCGATCACCTCGCGGTCACTTAGCAGCGCGGTCAGCCGTTCGGCGCGGTCGTTCGGCGAAAAGAACCAGCCAAATGGGATATCGGAAGGTGGCGGCCGGTCGTTGGCCGACACGATGAAGCCTTCCGGCGGATCGATCTCGGTCGGCAGGTGCGCCGCTGTCGCGAAATCGGCCCAATGCGCCGCATGAGCGAGTGGTGAAATGACATCGGCTGGCGGCAGCGTCGTCCGGCGCGGCAGCCAGGCTGCCCGCAAGCGGCCGATATGGCCTTCGCGATCGGCATAGATCAGGTTCTGACCTGGCACCGCGAAACCTTCGGCCGCGGCGCGTAACTCGGCCCAGTCTCGTGCCCGGTTGATCGCGAGGAATGCGGTCAGCTCGTCCGAGGGCTGGTGCCCGACCCAGCGCAATGCCAGGGCGCGGTTATTGCCGCCGCCGAACAGTGGAGCGTCGGAGATGATCGGCCCGTGCGCGGTATCGCGCAGCACGATGTCGCGCGAGCGGGACCAGCGCACTCCTATCCGCACATGCTGCTCGGAGATCTCGCTCGCCGGCAATTCCGAGACGTCGAACAGCTCGCTGCTAAGAGCGTGCAGATTGGTGCCGCCCCAGGCGATCCACGAATTGCGGCCGATCGCCATGACCGGGATGCCGGGGATCATCAGCCCGGCGACATGGTAGGAGGGCGAGCGGTAGGAACCCTGCAGCCAGACGCTCGGCAGGCTCAACGACAGATGCGGGTCGCCGGCGAGCCAGGCTTGTCCGGTGGCGCTGCGCCGGGCCGACACCGCGACCGCGTTGCTGCCGGCGCGGCCGAGCCCGAGAACCAGCCTTGCGAACGCGTCGGCGGTGATGTCATGGCCGCTGGCGAGGCTCGGCAAGGGCGCGGTGGCATCCTCGATGAGCCGCGCCCAGATCTGCGGCCAGTCGCGACCGCGCGGCACACGCAACAGCCGCATCCACAACAGCCAATTAATGTCGGCGGCGGCGAGCCGGGCGATGCCGAGCACATCGGCGATGGTCCACGGCTCGGGCCTGATGCCGAGCAGGCGGAATTCGAGCGGCGGTTCGGCCGCGTAAGCGAGATGGTGGTTGATGCCGGCGACAAACCCGCCGACCCAATCGCGCGAGGCCTCGGGCAGCGCCTCTTCGATCGCCGGCACCGCGCGGGCCGGATCGAGCAGGCGCAGCGCGTGGTCTAAGGACACCGCGACCGATCCGAGAAATTCCGAGAGGCGGCCCTGCGCGATGCGGCGCAACAGCTCCATCTGCGCGAGGCGCAGATGCGCGTGCACGAGGCCGAGCGCCACCGCTAGATCACGGTCGCTCTCAGCCTCGATGAACGGGACGAGCCGGTCGCTCCAGCGGATCTCGACCGGTGCGCCAAGCGGTAATCCGAGCCGCGGCAAGGCGGCGAGGCGCTGCGCGATCGTTTGGCGGCGCGGCCGATGCCGCAATCCCGCCCAGGCCAGCCGCCCGGCGAGGCGAGCGATCCCGGCGATAGTTGCTAACCGCAAAGAGCGCCGACCCGACCGGTTAGGCCGGTCAGCCGAGATCCATCAAGGTCTCGATCAGATCGGCCGGCCAGACGAGGCTCGTCGGCGCGCTCATCAAGGCTTCGTCGAGCGTGGCCGGCAGGCCGAAACTCATATGATGGCTGTAATGCGCCAAAACCCCAGCGGCGTACAAGCACACGGCAAATTTCCAGGCCTGACGGCGCTGGCGCCGGCGCTCCGGCGATGATTTAGCGAACGAGAAAACCCGGCGTCCGAATTTGGGCAATCCCGGCGGACCGATCATGATCTCACCGCATGGGCAAAGGGTAACCGAAGTTACGTGTTAAACGGTCGCGCCATGCCCGGCGTCCCTGTCTGCCGGATCTGCCGCCAGCCGATACTAGCCGAGGCGAATGGCCTCGTCACTGCGGTGCGGCAGGATGACCCGGTTCGGCGTCAGCCGCGGGTTTCAGCGCACGGTCGAGGAGCGGCAGCAGCGTCGGGAAGGTTGGGTACTTCCCGGCGACGATGTCGGCACGGGTTACCCAGGCGCAGGCGGCGGCATCGTCAGCCGGCTCGCCCTCGCCGGACTGCCAGATACCGCGCACCGCGATCAGCAAGTAATGGAACTGCACCCGACCCTCCGCGTCGCGCGTGATCGCGTCATGCACGTCGAGGACGCCCGCGGGTTTGGCGACGATGCCGGTTTCCTCGGCCAGCTCGCGCATCGCGCCCTCGGCGACGGTCTCGCCGAGCTCGAGAACACCGCCCGGAAAACCCCATCGCCCGGCATTCGGCTGCTGCGCCCGCTGCACGATCAGGGCCTGCTCGCCGCGTAGGACCACCGCGAGAACGGCGACGATCGGCCGGTCGGGGTAGCGCCGCGCCGCGCGCCTGGCATCGAGGTCGGCGGTCGTGGGTTCGGTTGATTGCGTCGTCATTGCGAGCGCAGCGAAGCAATCTCCATCGGTCGAGCCTCAATCGGCGGGAGATTGCTTCGTCGCTTCGCTCCTCGCAATGACAAGCAGCTTCAATCGTCGGCGGCGACGCGGGGATCGACCGTGCCTTGCTCGACCTTGTAGATCTCGGCGCCGTGATCGAGGAACTCCTTCGACTTCTCGGCCATGCCGCTCTTGGCGTAGTCGCGGATCTCCTGGGTGATCTGCATCGAGCAGAATTTCGGGCCGCACATCGAGCAGAAATGCGCCAGCTTGGCGCCGTCGGCCGGCAAGGTCTGATCGTGGAACTTCTCGGCCGTCTCGGGGTCGAGCGACAGGTTGAACTGATCGCGCCAGCGGAACTCGAAGCGCGCCCGCGATAGGGCGTCGTCGCGCTCGCGCGCGCCCGGGTGGCCCTTCGCAAGATCGGCGGCATGGGCGGCGATCTTGTAGGTGATGACGCCGGTCTTGACGTCGTCGCGGTCGGGCAGCCCGAGATGCTCTTTCGGCGTCACGTAGCAGAGCAGCGCCGTGCCGAACCAGCCGATCATCGCCGCGCCGATGCCGCTGGTGATGTGGTCGTAGCCCGGCGCGATATCGGTGACGAGCGGGCCCAAGGTGTAGAACGGTGCCTCGCCGCATTCCTCGAGCTGCTTGTCCATGTTGATCTTGATCTTGTGCATCGGCACATGGCCGGGCCCCTCGATCATGACCTGGACGCCATCCTCCCAGGCGAGCTTGGTCAATTCGCCGAGCGTCTCCAATTCGGCGAACTGGGCGCGGTCGTTGGCGTCGGCATTCGAGCCGGGCCTGAGGCCGTCGCCGAACGAGTAGCTGACGTCATAGGCCCGCATGATCTCGTTGATCTCGCGGATATGGGTGTAGAGGAAATTTTCCTGGTGATGCGCCAGGCACCATTTCGCCATGATCGAGCCGCCGCGCGACACGATGCCGGTGACCCGATCGGCGGTCAGGTGGATATAGCCGAGGCGCACGCCGGCATGGATCGTGAAATAATCGACCCCCTGCTCGGCCTG
>Ga0066709_100003097_pt1 | contig 12562 bp, 11 predicted proteins | sample GraSoiAngelo_158_FD_79665 | JGI IMG/M metagenome (GOLD analysis project Ga0066709, IMG submission 79665) | Grasslands soil microbial communities from the Angelo Coastal Reserve, California, USA - 14_1009_16_30cm | ecosystem: Environmental > Terrestrial > Soil > Grasslands | place: USA... | reverse complement strand
TTCGGGGTCGACCGCGCGCAGGCGGTAGCGACTCGTGGCCGAGGCCAGCAGGTCGCGCAGGTGCCCCTGGTAGACGATCCGCCCCTTGCGGATGATCGCGACGCGGTTGCAGAGCTCCTCGACCTCATAAAGCAGGTGGCTCGAGAGCAGGATCGTGATTCCCTCGCTGGCGAGCCGGCGGACGAGGTCGCGCATGTCGCGCATCCCGGCCGGATCGAGGCCTGTGGTCGGCTCGTCCAGGAGCATCAGCCGCGGATTGCGCAACAGGGAGGCCGCGATCCCCAGACGCTGGCGCATCCCGTGCGAGTACCCGCCGACCTTGTCGGCGCCCCGGTCGCGGAGCTCGACCAGCTCGAGCAGCTCCTCGATCCGCGAGCGCGAGCCTCCTCCGTCGTAATCCGCGAGCAGCCGTAGGTTCTTGCGTCCCGAGAGGTACGGGTAGAAGAGCGGCGCCTCGACGAAGCCACCGACGCCGTCGAGCGCCTTCGCGCCCCGGTCGATGGGATCGCGGCCGAACAGGCTCACCGAACCTTCGGTAGGCCGGATCAGCCCCAGCATCATCCGCAGCGACGTCGTTTTCCCGGCCCCGTTCGGCCCGAGGTAACCGAAGACGTCGCCCGGCTCGACGGTCAGGTCGACGTGGTCGACGGCAAGGATCTTGCCGTAGCGCTTGACCAGGCCCCGCGCAGCGACCGGTGGGGCGTCGCTCACCTCAGGCTTCGCGCCGCTGCTTCGGCTGCCGCGGACGGCATCGAGCCGGCGAGGACGTAGGCGACCCCTTCGCGCTGCCAGGCCAGCACGGTGCCGAGCTGCGTCGCGAGCTCATGCCCCGTCGCTCCATCGAGCGAGACGCTCGGCAGGCTTGCGAGCGGTTCTTGCCCGGCGGAGGGCGAGTTCGCCGGATGCTCGGCGATGACGATCGCACCCAGGCCCTGGCCGTACACGACGAGCACGGTCTTCGAGTCGCGACCCCCGACCAGCTGGACCGTCTTTCGCGGGAGGCCGACGAGGGTGTCCGGCGCGACGACCTGGAAGCCCGCGGCCGCCTTCACCGCGCTCAGGCCGCTCACGTTGGACTTGGCGCGCTCGTGGCCGCGCTCCGTCCGGCCGCGCTCCTTCCGCGCGGACCCGATCGATCCCAGACTGCTTCTCTTCGCGCTCGCCGGCGGCGTGACCTCGACGTCGGCGGCCGGAACAGCCCCGTAGCTGATGTCGGTCGCCTCGAGCGCGAGCACCGGCGTCGATGCGCCGTGCGCGTAGACCGCGAGTCGTAGCGGAACGCCGTGCGCCGCGTCCCAGGCCAGCCGCAGAGAGCCGAGCAGGCCACCGTCGTGCCTCGGTGAGACCGACACGCTGTACGCCGGCCGCCCGCCGACGTTCGTCGGGTGCGCCGCCGAGACGTTCGCCCGCTTGCCGACCTTCGCCAGGAAGTCGCCGATCTCTCGGATCGAAGGCGCCGTCCGGGCTGACTTCGACTCGTGCCCCTTGCCCGCCTTGTGCTGTGGCAGGTCATGGGTGTAGACGGTGTTCGACGAGGCGTCGAAGATCGAGACGCGTTTCTCGTTCCAGACGATCTGCACGTCGCCGGCGTCCGACTGGAGCTCCAGCCTGCCGCGCCCTTCGTTCGTCAGCCAGAGCCGGCCGTCGGCTCCGGACATCAGCGCCGAGCCGACCTTGCCCTCCAGCGCGCCCGTCGGGAACAGCTTGTTCGTGAACTTGACGCGGGCGGTGATCCCGCTCGGCTCCGGAGCGGCGAGTGAATCGTGAATCGCCTGCGCCAGCGGCTTCTGCGGCGGGGTCGGCCCGTTTCCGCGAGCCGCCATTGCAAGTGCGGTTCCTCCTATTGCCACCGCCACGACGGCGAGGGCGAGGGCGATCAACTTCGGCAGCGACAGGGTCCGGAGCAGTTTCACGACGGTCCTTTCTCGAGCTCGTCTCCCGTTCTACCCGTGGACTCTGAGAAATCCTTGAGAACGGGCAGCTCAATGGTGAAACGGGATCCTTCCGCGTACACGCGACCGCCGTGGCGCTCTGCGGTCGCACGGACGATGGCGAGCCCGAGCCCTGATCCCGGCCCGTCCTGCCGGCCCCGCCAGAAACGCTCGAAGGCGCGCTCGGCCTCGTCGGGACCTAGGCCCGAGCCCTCGTCGCTGACGCTCACGCGGGCGTGACCGTCGCCGCGCTCGACCGAGATCGTCACGCGGCCGCCCTCCGGCCCGTACCGGCTCGCGTTCTCGACGAGGTTCCGGAGCGCGCGCTCGAGGGCGGCGCGGTCACCCCGAACAGGCACCGGCTCGGGCGCGTCGACGTCGATCCCGTCATCCCGGGCTGCAGCCGCCAGCTCGTCCAGGCGGACGACCTCGTCCGGCAGGCTGCCCCCCTCCTCGCGCGAGACGACGAGCAGGTCGTCGGCCAGGCGGGCCAGACGCTCGGCGTCGCGAGCGAGGTCGGCGACCAGCTCGGGGGTCGCACCGCGCCGGGCGAGGTAGGCGACGTTTCCGCGCAGAGCGGTGAGCGGGGTCCGCAGCTCGTGGGAGGCGTCTACGAGAAACCGGCGCTCGGCGTCGCGCGCACGCTCGAGGCCGCCCAGCATCGCGTTCAGCGTCGCCGCCAGCTGCCCGACCTCGTCGGCCGAGTCGGGCTCGGGCAGGCGCCGCCGTGGGTCGCCCGTCCGCTCGATCTCCGCCGCGGCCGACGCAAGCCGGCCGAGTGGCCGCAGGGCGCGCCGGAGAAGCAAGGCCACCGCAAGCGCGGCGAGCGCGGCGGCGATCAGTCCGGAAACGAGGACGAACAGGTGCAGGCTGGCGAGGGTGTCATTCAGGTCGTGAGTCGACGCGCCGACGACGACCGCGCCACCCGCGGCCGGCCCGCCGAAGTCGGCGAGCGGCGCCGTGTACACGCGCAGGCGCTCGTCGCCGAGGCGGGTGTCCGCATAGCCGGTCCGACTGCGGTCGATCGCCGACCGAACGAGTGGCGCCGTGGGCAGCACTCGCCCGCCGAGGGAGAGCGAGCGCGCGACGATGCGCCCGCGACGGTCGACGACCTCGACGACCAGCTGAGTGCCGCCGATCGGCGAGTCGAGAGCGCCCGGAGTCGTCAGCAGGGCAGGCGCCGACGCGCTCAGCTGCGAGACCTCGACCGCCCGCTGACGGAGCGTGCGATCGAGTGACCGATGCAGCTGGCGCGAAACGAGCAGGTCGACCCCCACGCCGACGATGACGAGAGCGATCAGGATCGCAAGCGCCGCCGCGGCGATTGCGCGCGCCTGGAGCGAGCGACCGATCACCGGCCCAGGATGAAGCCGGCGCCGCGCACGGTCTCGATCAGCGGCGGCTCGCCGAGCTTCCGCCGGAGGTAGGAGACGTATTGGTCGACGACGTTCAGGCTTGCGGCCGCCTCTCCACCCCAGACCCGCTCGAGCGCCAGCTCACGGCTGACCACCCGTCGCTGATTGCGAAGCAACAGCTCGAGCAGGTCCACCTCGCGCGGGCTGAGGTCGACCTCGCGGCCGCCGCGCCGAGCGGAGCGGGCGTGGAGGTCGAGCACCAGATCATCGTGGGCGAGCACCTCCTCCGGCTCGCGGCCGCGGCGCAAGAGTGCCCGGACCCTCGCGAGCAGCTCTTCGGCCGCGAACGGCTTGACGAGGTAGTCGTCGGCACCGGCATCGAGCCCCGCGATTCGCTGGGGTACGGCGTCCCGCGCAGTCAGCAGGAGAATCGGGACGGCGAGCCCCTTCGCGCGCAGTCGGCGGCAGACGTCCAGCCCGTCGAGCCCGGGCATCGCCACGTCGAGGACGAGGACGTCCGGGACCGCCCGCTCGACCGCGGCGAGAGCCCCGCCCCCGTCTGCGGCGCTCACCACGCCGTAGCCCTCCGCGGACAGTGTCCGCTCGAGCATCCGGCGAATCGGCTCATCGTCGTCGACCACGAGAACTGCGGCACTCGTCACGGTGCGAGGGTAGCTTTCAGCCCCCAAAGTGACCGCCGTTCAGGTGGCATTCAGGATCGGTTGCCAGGCTGAACGGGCTCGGACCGGCTCCCCCGCCCCACCTGCCCTTGGCCAAAACAGCCCAGAACCCAATTTGACTCAGGTCGCGCGGACTCCCCGGCGACCGCGCCACGGAGGCGCGCTTGCCCTCCTGCTCGCAGTCGCCGCCGTGGCCGTTCTCGGCTGGCTCGCCTTCGGTCGAGAGGGCGGCCCGACCGCAAAGCCCCTCCCGCCAAGGCTCGCCTCACACCGACGCCGCCCGAGTCACGCCGCCGCGAGACGGACTTCCGTTTACATCGTTGCCCGCCGCACCGGCCGGCTCGCCGATCCGCTGCAGGATGCGGCGGCGGTCTCGCTCGACCGCTCGCACGCAATGCTGCTCGGCGGCCTGACCGCAGCCGACACATCCACGAACGCGATGCAGGTCGTCTCTCCGACCGGCAGCCGCTCCGACGGCCGCCTGCCGAGCGCCGTGCACGATTCGGCGGCGACCGAGCTCGACGGTGCCGTCTACCTCTTCGGCGGAGGCAACGGGACGCGGCAGCTCGACGACATCGTCCGGATCGAGAGGGGAGCCCGAGCCGGGACCGTTGTCGGGCGGCTGCCTGCTCCGAGCTCCGACCAGGCGGCCGCCGCGCTCGGCGACACGGCCTATGTCGTCGGCGGCTACACGGGAACGCGGTGGCTCGACACGATCGTCGCCTGGAAGCCGGGTGCGAGACCGAGAGTCGTCGCGCATCTCCCCTCGCCCATCCGGTATGCGGCGGTCACCGCCGCCGGGGGGAGCCTCGTCATCGCCGGCGGCTCCCTGCCGAGCGGCGCGGCGAGCAACGCGGTGCTCGCGTATGCACCATCGACTGGGCTGCGGACCGTCGGCCGCCTGCCGAGCCCGACCACGCACGCGGCCGCCGCAGGGCTCGGCGACCTCGCGTACGTGATTGGAGGGAGAGGCGCGACGCTCGGCACTCCGACAGCCCGGGTCACCGCTGTCGACCTTCGCGCCGACCGGGTGCGACCGGCCGGAAAGCTGCCGACGGCGCTCTCCGACGAGGCCGCGACCACACTCGGCAGGCGAATTCTCGTTGCCGGCGGCAAGAGCAGGAGCGGCACCGAGTCGGCACTCCTCGAGCTCGCAGCCGGCCGCGGCAAGACAACCCGGACCGAGGCGCCTCTCGCGCACGTCCGGGCCGCTGCTGCCCCGGCCGGGAACCTGTACTCGGCGGCCGGCGCGAACATGCTTCGCCCCGCCGCCCGCAAGGCGCTCCCGCGCGTCTACGTGCCCAACAGCGACAGCAACACGGTCGACGTCATCGATCCGCACACGTTCAAGGTCATCGACCACTTCGCGGTCGGCGCGCTCCCTCAGCACGTGACGCCGTCGTGGGACCTGAAGACGCTCTACGTCCTCAACGACGAGGGCAACAGCATCATCCCGATTAATCCGCGCACGGCCCGACCGGGTCGCGACATCGCCGTCGACGACCCCTACAACATGTACTTCACCCCCAACGGGCGCTACGCGATCGTCGTCGCCGAGCGCCTGCACAGGCTCGACTTTCGCGACGCACACACTTTCCGGCTCCACAGGTCGCTGCACGTCCCGTGCGGAGGTGTCGACCACATGGACTTCTCCGCCGACGGTTCCTACTTCATCGCGAGCTGCGAGTTCTCGGGCGACATGATCAAGGTCGACGTCAGGCGCGAGCGGGTCGTCGACACGCTGACGCTCCCCGATGGAGGAAGCGGAATGCCCCAGGACGTGAAGCTCTCCCCGGACGGGAAGGTCTTCTACGTCGCCGACATGTACGCGAACGGCCTCTGGGAGCTGAACGGCGACCGGTTCCGGGTGATCGGCTTCCTGCCGACGGGCCGCGGTGTCCACGGCCTCTATCCGAGCCGCGACGCGAAGCTCCTCTACGCGACGAACCGAGGCGAAGGCTCGATTTCCGTGATCAGTTTCCGCACGCGCAAGGTGCTGAAGAAGTGGACCATCGGCGGCAGTCCCGACATGGGCGGGGTTTCCGCAGACGGCAAGGTGCTCTGGCTCTCAGGCCGGTACAACGGCGAGGTCTATGCGATCTCGACGAGGACGGGACGGCTGCTCGCCAGGATTCCGGTGGGCAGCGGGCCGCACGGGCTCTGCGTCTGGCCTCAGCCCGGGCGCTACTCGCTCGGGCACACCGGCATCCTCCGCTAGAAAGGGAAGAGGCCCGCCTGGTGCGGGCCTCTCAACTGGGGGCGTGCAGGGGAGCAGCGATTACGCGGGCGCCCACCAGAGCCTGTTGCCTCGCGCCGGGCCCTCGCCGAAGCGATGCTCACGCATCTCACCGGGGCCTTGGAACGAGCCGTTGACGATGTCGTCGATGTGCGACTTGAGCTCGCTCAGCTCCTCGTCGGCCTGAGCACGCGTCAGCATCCCGTCGCTAACGGCCTTGTCGAGCTGCTTCTTCGCAGCGTCGAGCATCGCTTGCTTCAGGCCGTCGACGGACTTGTTCTGCGCCTTGGCGACCTGGGCCAGCGACTGTCCGTTGGAGAGCTTCTGGAGCAGCTGCGGAACGGTCAAGCCGAGATAGCCTGCCGCGGCCGTTAGCTTTCCGCCGAGCCGGTCGTGACCGAGTCCGAAGCCGTGGCCGAACTCTCCGAAACGCCGTCGGCCCGTGAAGAACGGAAACTCGCCGGCCTTGATCCGAGCCTTGAGCTGGTCGGCCTCTGCCTTCGTGATCCGGCCGGCCTTCAGGTCGGCGTCGACCTGGTCGATTGCCGCCGCCTTCGTGGCGTCCTGCAGCTTCTGGGTGGAGATGCCGAGATGCCTCGCCACCGAGGCGAGGAATCCGTTCCCAGAGGACGAGGAGCCCTTCGCCGCGGCGATCGCCGCGCCGCCGCCGCCCAGGAGGGCGAGTGCGACCGCGACAGCGAGTATTCGCTTCGACTTGAGCCTGTTCATCGGGAGTCCTTTCCTCATGGTCTGTCTCATCCAACCAGGGCTCTCTAAGGACCACGTGAGACGTTTCTAAGAAACGGCTAAGAAAGTGGCCTCGACCGAGACATGCAGGACTGGCAGGCGGAACCTCGCCCGCGCTCGATCGACGATGTTGCGGGCAAGCCAGTGCGAGCGGCTCTCGGGATGAGTGGCGATGATCAGCTCGTCGGCGCCGAACAGGTGGAGTGCATCGGCGATCGCCTGCAGAGGGTCCGCGTCTCCTACCATGCCCTCCGCTCGTACGCCGACCGCCTCGAGGCGGTCGAGACAGTTGCGGAGCCGCGCCTCGGCCGCCGCTCGAGCCTCGTCCTCATCCGAAAACCAATGTCTGAGGCGCGCGTTGAGCGCAGGAGCGATCACAAGCACCTCTGCGTCATCGCCGGCCACACGCGAGCGAATGACCTGCCGCAGGACCGGTCCCTCGACCGTCTCGTTCGCGACGACCAGAATTCGGCGCCGGCTAAACAGTTGGTTTTCTATCGCTGGATCTCTCATCGCGCTTCCTTTCGTTGTGGCTTTCCGTCAGAGAATCAAGCGCGAGTGAGAGACAATTGAAAAGCCGCTATGACCTTCCTAAGAAAATGCGGAAAGGCCGCCCCGAAGGACGGCCTTCCGAGCCGCCGGGTTGGCTGACTCTCAGCCGGCGGCCTCCAGATCCGGCCTGCGATTCGCGAGGCCGGTCAGGGAGGGGCCGGCCGGCCGGCGGAGCCTGCTCGCACTCGCCTCGTAGCGCTCGGGCGCGTCGGGCGCGCTCAGGCCGGCGAGGTGCGCCTCGTCCGCGGCGATCACGGCGAGGTGAGTTGCTTCGAGCTGTTCGATCACGCTGCGACGTGCACCTGGATTCGAGAGCTTTGTCATGGCTGGAACTCCTTTCGATTTGGTGTCGTCAACGAGGAAATCAACCGCGTCTAAGGCACAGGTGAGATCGGGCTAAAAAGGTTCTAAGACCGAACCGCGAGGCTCGGACCGTGGGAGATCCGCCGACCAAACGCCGGCTGGAATCTCCCGTCGTTCCGTCTAGGACGGCCGGGTCGCGAGCTTGACCTGGACCGTGTGGCTCTGGCCGGCGCGGAAGTAGTTGATCGAGATCGTGTCGCCGGGACGCTTGCCGTCGACCGCGCTCTGCAGCTCTGCGGCGGATGTCACCTTCGTTCCGTCGACGGACGTAATGACATCCCCTCCGGTCGGATAGGTCTCGCCGTCGACCACGCGCGTGCCGTTGGATCCGTGCAACCCCGCCTTCGAGGCCGGGGTCCCCGACCTCACCTGGGCCACCTCGACGCCTTCGACGAGCTTGAGGGTCGAAGCCGCCGACGCCGGGATCGCCTGGACCGAGACGCCGAGGTAGGCGTGCTCGACCTTCCCGCTCCCAATGAGCTGCGAGACGATCGGACGCACGGTGTTCGACGGGACCGCGAAGCCGACGCCGTCATTACCGCCGGACTCGCTCTTGATCTGTGCGTTGACCCCGATCACATCGCCCTGCGCATTCAGCAGCGGGCCGCCGGAGTTGCCGTGGTTGATGGCGGCGTCGGTCTGGATCGAGTCGTTGATCGTGAAGTTGTTCGGCGCGCTCATCTGCCGGTGCAGCGCGCTGACGATGCCGCTCGTCACGGTCTCCTCGAGCCCGAAGGGGCTGCCGATCGCGACGACGCCGTCGCCGACGGCGAGCTTGCTCGATTCTCCGAGCGTGAGCGGCGAGAGCAGCGAGGAGGGAGCGTTGACCTTGATCACCGCGAGATCCGTCGACGGATCGGCGCCGACCACCCTCGCCTTGTAGATCGCTCCGTTCCAGAACTTCACGGAGACCGACTGTGATCCGCTCACGACGTGGTCGTTCGTGACGATGTCGCCGTTGCGGTCGTAGACCCATCCCGAGCCCTGCGCCTGCTGTGACTGCGAGCCCCCGAACGGGTCGGCCTGGGCCTGGGTCGTGACCATGATCTCGACGACGCCCTTGTACGCGCGCTTGTAGATCTCGGAGATCGAGAGGGCGCTCTTGCTCGCCGTCGGCTGGCCGGTGCCGACGGTCACCTGGCGGACGACCGTCTTCGAGCTGCCGGAGGACAGGTGAGCGTGGAGCGCCGCTCCGCCGCCGACTCCGATGCCGACGGCGGCGAGGAGCGCTGAAGCGAGGAGAACGATGCGGTTGGGGCGGCGCGTCTTCAAGGAGGTCCTTTCGGTCGTTTGGTGGTTGTATCTCAGCAACGCTTCCTAAGACACGCCTGAGACGTTTCTGAGAATCGATTAAGAACCTGTGACCGCCTTTCTTAGCCGCTTCTCAGACTCGGAGCGCAACAATGGGAACATGAAAATCCTCGTCGTCGACGACGAACGGGCGGTACGCGAGTCGCTACGGCGCGCGCTCGAGCTCGAGGGCTACGAGATCGAGCTGGCCGCGGACGGGCAGGAGGCGCTGTACCGCCTCGAATCCGAGGACCAGCCGGATGCGCTTGTGCTGGACGTGCTGATGCCGGGGATCGACGGGCTCGAGGTCTGCCGTCGCCTACGCAAGGGCGGGAGCCGGCTGCCCGTGCTCATGCTGACGGCGCGCGACGAGGTGGAGAACCGGGTCGCCGGCCTCGATGCGGGCGCGGACGACTATGTGACCAAGCCGTTCGCGCTCGAAGAGCTCCTTGCCCGCGTCCGCGCGCTTCTCCGGCGGACGTCGGACGACGGGGGCGAGGATGTCATGCGCTTCGCCGACCTCGAGCTCGATCCCGGCACTCGCGAGGTCAAGCGGGAAGGCCGGCCGATCGAGCTGACGCGAACCGAGTTCTCGCTGCTCGAGCTGTTCATGCGCAATCCCCGCCAGGTGCTCACGCGCTCCGTGATCTTCGAGCGGGTCTGGGGCTACGACTTCGGCTTCGCCTCCAACTCGCTCGACGTGTACATCGGCTACCTGCGGCGCAAGACCGAAGCGGACGGAGAGCCTCGGCTGATCCAGACCGTCCGCGGCGTCGGCTACGCCCTGCGCGAGCCATGAGCTTCCGCGCCCGCCTCACGCTCGTGGCGGCCGCGGCCGTGGCCCTGGCGGTGATCGCTGCATCCGCCGTCGTGTGGTTCGTCGTGAACGACCAGCTCTATACGCAGGTCGACAACCGGTTGAAGTCCCGTGCGGAGGAGATCGCCGGGGGCGGTCCCGGGATTCACTTCGAACAGCCTCCCGGTGGCAGCGTCTACATCGACGTTCCGCGCAGCATTCTCGGCTCGGGCGGCTACATCCAGGTTGCCCGGTCGGACGGCGCGACTTTCCGCACATTCGAAGAAAGTCAGCCGCTGCCGGTCTCGAAGAAGACGCTCGCAACCGCTCAAAGCGGCCAGGGCTCGTTCTTCGACGACTCGAGGGTCGGCGGCACGGACGTTCGGGTCTTCACGATCCCGGCTCAGGATTCTGCCGGGCGCCGTTACGCGCTCCAGGTAGCGCAGTCGCTCAGCGACGTGCACCACACGATGAGCCGGGTCACGCTCTTCCTGTTCCTGATCGCCGCCGGGGGAATCGCGATCGCGGCCGCGCTCGGGCTCTTGGTGTCGAGAGCCGCGCTCGCCCCGGTCCGCCGGCTGACCGAGGCGACCGAGCGGGTCACTGAGACAGGAGATCTCTCGCAGCGCATCGACGCCACCGGCCGCGACGAGCTCAGCCGGCTCGCCTCGCGCTTCAACACGATGCTCGGCGCTCTCGAGGAGTCCACGCGCGCGCGTCGCCAGCTCGTCGCCGACGCGTCGCACGAGCTCCGCACCCCTCTCACGAGTCTGCGGACGAACATCGAGGTGCTTGCCAGCGATCGCACACTGCCGACCGGCGAGCGTGAGCGGTTGCTGAAGGACGTCATCGAGCAGCTCGGTGAGATGACGACGCTCATCGCTGAGCTGATGGAGCTGGCCCGCGGGGAGCATCATCGAGAGGACGCCCAGAACGTTCGTCTCGATCTCGTCGCCGCCGACGCGGTCGAGCGTACGCGGCGCAACCGGCCCGGCGTCAACTTCACGACCGACCTTCACGAGTCTGTCGTCCACGGAGTTCCGTCGACGCTCGAGCGCGCGCTCGCCAATCTCATCGACAACGCCGCCAAATGGAGCCCGCCCGGGGGCGAGGTCGAGATCGCCGTCCGCGACGGAGAGGTGACGGTGCGCGACCACGGCCCCGGGATCGCCGACGAGGACCTCCCGTACGTCTTCGACCGCTTCTACCGCGCAAGCTCGGCGCGCGGGCTGCCGGGCTCGGGTCTCGGGCTCGCGATCGTCCGCCAGGTCGCCGAGGCGCACGGCGGCCAGGTCGTCGCCGAGCGTGCCGAGGGCGGCGGCACGCTCATGCGGCTGCGGCTGAACGGCTCGGCTTAGATCAGCCGACGTTCCAGGAACGCGGCGAGACGCGTGAGCGGGAACGAGATCACGAAGAAGAGAATCATCACGCCGCCGTAGATCTCGAATGCGTGGATCTCGACGAGGCCGGCGGGCGGCGGACCGGACAGGCGGTTCACCTGGCTCTGCGCCGCACCGAGCAGCTCGATCGCTCCGATCAGCGCCGCAAGCGTGGTGTTCTGGATCACGTTCACGAGCAGGCTGACGAGCGGCGGCAGCAGTCGCCGCGACGCCTGCGGGAGGATGACGTACGCGTGCCGGCCGACCCACCCGAAGCCGAGCGCCGAGGCCGCTTCGTGCTGCTCGCGCGGGATCGACTCGACCGCTCCGCGCGTCGCCTCGGCGACCTGGGCGCTCCCCCACAGCGTCAGGCTGATCGCCGCCGCGACCCACTGGGTGAACCGAAGGTGCAGCGGCAATCCGGGCAGCGCGAAGAAGACGATGAAGAGCGTGACGATGAGCGGGAGGCCGCGCCAAACCTCGATGTAGAGCCGGATGAGAGCCCGTACGGGAAGGAAGTCGATCGTGAGCAACGTGCCGAGGACGATGCCGACGGCGGCGCTCCCGACGACGGAGGCTGCGGCGATCTTCGCGGTCAGCGGCAAGCCTTCGTGGAGGATGAAATGCGAGACCGGGCCGGCCCAGGGGGGCCAATCGGCGAGGGGCACTAGACCACCTCCCTGAGCTGCTGCTGGCGGACGCGGACCCGCCGGGCCTCCGGGAGCGCGAGCCGCGCCTCGAGCAGCCGGATCAGCGCAGAGAGCATCCAGACGACTGTCAGGTAGATGAGCGCGAGCGCGAAGTAGATCTCGGGAGCCTTGAAGCTCACGCTCTCGAGGCTGTAGGCCTGATACGTCAACTCGGGGAAGCTGATCGCCGGGCCGACGAGCGCGCTGTTCTTCAGCACCGAGACGTACGTGTTGATCGAGGAGGGCAGCGCGATCCTGCCCCCGATTGGCAGCGTGATGTTGAAGAAGGTCTTGAGCCGGGTGAAGCCAAGCGCGAGAGCCGCCTCCCGATACCGCTGGGGCACCGCTTCGAAGCCCGCGCGGAAGTTCTCGGTGTTGAACGCGCCTCCCCAGATCACGAGCGTCAGCCAGGCGGCGGTGAACGGCGAGAGGAGGATGTGGAAGTGGAAGTGCCCGAAGATGGAGGTGATCTGGGGCAGCCCGAAGAAGATGATGAAGAGCGTGACGATGAGCGGGAGGCCTCGCCAAACCTCGATGTAGAGCC
>Ga0066709_100003096_pt1 | contig 12563 bp, 12 predicted proteins | sample GraSoiAngelo_158_FD_79665 | JGI IMG/M metagenome (GOLD analysis project Ga0066709, IMG submission 79665) | Grasslands soil microbial communities from the Angelo Coastal Reserve, California, USA - 14_1009_16_30cm | ecosystem: Environmental > Terrestrial > Soil > Grasslands | place: USA... | reverse complement strand
GTCGAACGGGTGTACGCGGCCCCGGGGAACGCCGGCATCGCCGAGCTGGCGGCGCTGGTACCGGTGGCCGCGACGGACGTGGAGGGGATCGCCGGATTCGCCGAACATGAGTCCGTCGATCTCGCGGTGGTCGGGCCGGAGGGGCCCCTGGTGGCCGGCCTGGCGGCCGGGAAGGGCGTCACGGTTGCCGCCGGGCGGCCGGAGGCCCGGCGGGCCCGTCGGGACTGGCTGGTCAACCGGGTGTTTGGCGACGCCGGCCGGACCGTGCTGATCGAGGAGTGCCTTGAGGGGCCGGAGGTCTCGGCTTTGGCGCTGGTGGGCGGGGGACACGTCGAGCCGCTGGTTCTGGCCCAGGACTACAAGCGAGCCGGGGACGGGAACGGGGGGCCGAACACCGGCGGCATGGGTGCGTACAGCCCGGTCCCCTTCGTCGACCCGGAGACCGAGACGCGGATCCTGGAAGGGATCCTGAAGCCCGCGGCCGCTGCCCTCCAGCGTGAGGGCGTCGACTACCGGGGGGTGCTGTACGCGGGGCTGATGCTCACCGCCGAGGGACCCAAGGTGCTCGAGTTCAACTGCCGGTTCGGCGATCCCGAGACCCAGGTGATCCTGCCCAGGCTGGCGTCGAACCTCGGCCGGGCGCTGCTCGCCTGCGCCGAGGGGAAGCTCGACTCCGAGCGGCTGGAGTGGCGGAGCGAGGCGTGCGTGGGCGTGGTGGCGGCCTCCCATGGCTATCCCGGGTCCGTGGAGACGGGGAAGCCGCTCTCGGGTCTGGCCGAGGCGGCCTCCAGGCAAGAAGTGATGGTGTTCCATTCGGGCACCGCCCGCTGGGACGGTAGAGTGGTCACCGCTGGAGGAAGGGTGCTCACGGTGGCCGCGCTCGGGCCCTCCCTCGAGGAAGCCCGGGCTCGAGCCTACGAAGCGGTCGCGACGATCTCCTTCGACGGGATGTGGTTTCGCACCGACCTGGCCGGCGAGCTTCCCCAAGGAGCGGCACGATGAGCGTCGAGGAGCGGCCGGCCCAGGGATCGGGGGTCGAGGTCCCCCTGGTGGGCATCCTCGTGGGCTCGGCCTCGGACCTGCCGGTCATGCAGCAGTGCACGGCCATCCTGGAGCGGTTCCAGATCCCGCACGAGCTCCGCGTGGTCTCCGCCCACCGGAATCCCGACGCGGTCGACGAGTACGCCAGGACCGCCGAGGAGCGCGGCATCGTGTGCCTGATCTGCGGGGCGGGGATGGCGAATCACCTGGCCGGGGCGGTGGCCGCGCGGACCGCCCTCCCGGTGATCGGGGTCCCGCTGTCGGGTTCGAAGCTCTCCGGGCTGGACTCGCTGTTCTCGACGGTGCAGATGCCTACCGGTGTTCCGGTGGCCACCGTCGCCGTGGACGGCGCCATGAACGCGGCGATCCTGGCCGCCCAGATCCTGGCGGTGCGGGAGCCGGAGGTCCGGCAGCGGATCTACGAGTTCAAGGACTCGCTGGCGGAGGGGTTCCGCCTGTGATCCCCCGCTACACGCTGCCGGAGATGGCCGCGGTGTGGTCCGAGGAGCGCAAGCTCGAGCACTGGCTCCGGATCGAGGTTCTGGCCTGCGAGGGGTGGGCCCGTCTGGGGCGGATCCCCGAGGAGGACCTGGCCGAGATCCGGTCCCGTGCCGTGGCCCCCACCCCGGATCGGGTGGCCGAGATCGAACGGGTCACCAACCACGACGTGGCGGCCTTCGTCCAGGCCGTGGCGGAACCGCTCGGTCCGCCCGGACGGTGGATCCACTTCGGGCTCACGTCCAGCGACCTGCTGGACACCACGCTGGCCGTTCAGATGGGAGAGGCGTGCGAGCTGATCCTGGCGAAGGTCGAACGGCTTCTCGGCTCGGTGAAGCGGCGGGCGCTGGAGCACCGGGACACGCTCTGCATCGGGCGGACCCACGGCGTCCACGCGGAGCCCACGACCTTCGGGCACAAGCTGGCGTTGTGGGCATTCGAGCTCGACCGCGACCGGGACCGGCTTCGCCGGGCTCGCGAGGGCGTCCGGGTGGGGAAGCTGTCGGGCGTGGTCGGCACGTACTCCGAGGTCGACCCGGCCGTGGAGGAGTACGTGTGCGCCCAGCTCGGCCTTCGCCCCGCGGAGGCGGCCAGCCAGGTGATCCAGCGGGACGTGCACGCGGAGTTCGTGTGGGCGCTCGCCGCGACCGCGGCCACCATGGAGAAGATGGCCACCGAGATCCGGCACCTCGCCCGGACCGAGGTCGGCGAGGTCCGGGAGCCATTCGGCCGGGGGCAGCGCGGGTCGAGCGCCATGCCCCACAAGCGCAACCCGGTGATCTCTGAGCGTCTGTGCGGTCTGGCCCGCGTGGTGCGGGCGAACCTTCAGGCCGCCCTCGAGGACGTCGCCCTGTGGCACGAGCGCGACATCTCCCACTCCAGCGTGGAACGGGTGATCCTCCCCGATTCGTCGATCGCGGTGGACTACATGGCGCACCTCGCCGCCGGCCTGGTGGACGGGCTTCTGGTCGATCCAGACCGGATGCGGTCGAACCTGGAGCTGACCCATGGCTTGTTCTTCTCCCAGCGGGTCCTGCTGGCGCTGGTCGACGCCGGCATGGCCAGGGAGGAGGCGTACGCCATCGTGCAGCGCGCCGCCGCGGAGGTCTGGGAGGGGGACGCGCAGTTCCGCGACGCCGTGTGGGCGGAGATTGAGGATCGCGGGCTGGTGGGCCAGGAGGAGTTCGACGCCCTGTTCGCCCTGCGGCCCTTCGTCGAACGCCTCGACGGCGTGTTCGCTCGACTGGAAAAGCTCGACGTCACCGGTGTCACCGACGTCACCGACGCGGCGGATGGGAGGGTTCGATGACGCTCGCCGACCTGCACGCCAGGGGGAAGGTCAGGGACATCTACGAGGCCGGCGACGATCTGCTGATGGTGGCTACCGACCGGGTCTCCGCGTTCGACGTGGTCCTGCCGACCCCCATCCCCGGCAAGGGCCAGGTGCTGACCGGGCTCTCCCTCCACTGGTTCGAGCAGACCGCGGGGATCGTGGCGAACCACGCCATCACCGCCGACGCCCGGGCCTTCCCGCCCCCGTTCTCCTCGCGGCAGGCCGAGCTGGCCGGGCGGGCCATGCTCGTTCGCCGGGCCGAGGTGGTTCCGATCGAGTGCGTGGCCCGCGGATACCTGTCGGGGAGCGGATGGAAGGAATACCGCACCGCCGGGCGGGTGTGCGGGATCTCCCTTCCCCAGGGGCTGGTCGAATCCGACCGGCTCCCGGAGCCGATCTTCACTCCCGCCACGAAGGAGGCCAGCGGGCACGACGTCAACATCTCGCTGGAGGAGATGGCGGATCGCGTCGGGCGGGGGCTGGCCGAACGGCTCAAGGAGCTCACGCTCTCGCTGTACGGGTTCGCCGCGCAGCGCGCCCTGGAGCGCGGGATCGCGCTTGCGGACACGAAGTTCGAGTTCGGGTTCGCGGACGGCGACCTCATCCTGATCGACGAGGCGCTGACCCCGGACTCCTCGCGGTTCTGGCCGGCCGACCGGTACGCACCCGGCGGGCCGCAGCCCTCGTTCGACAAGCAGTACGTGCGGGACTGGCTGGACGGGACCGGCTGGGACCACGAGCCGCCGCCGCCCTCGCTCCCGGCCGAGGTGGTCGACCAGACGGTGGCGCGCTACCGCGAGGCCTACGAGCGCATCACCGGCGAGCCGTTCGACGCGTACCTCTCGAGGATGGGAGCGGTGCGGTGAGGTTCCGGGTCCGCCTGCTGGTGTCGCTGAAGGAGGGGCTTCTCGACCCGCAGGGGAAGGCCGTGGAGAGTGCGCTGCCCGCGCTCGGCTGGGACAACGTCTCGGACGTCGGCGTGGGGAAGTACCTTCGCTTCGAGGTGGAGGCCGAAGGGGAGGAGGCCGCCCGGAAGCAGGCGGAGCAGATGGCGAACCGCTTCCTGACCAACCCGGTGATCGAGGATCACGCCATCCTCGAGGTGGAGCGGGCCGAGCCCGCCACCACCGGGCCGGAGGGAGGCCGATGAAGCCGCGAGTCGCCGTGGTCACGTTCCCCGGGTCGAACGACGACCGCGACGCGCTCCGGGCGGTCCGGCTGATGGGCGGCGAGCCCGTGTCCGTCTGGCACGCCGACCAGGGGCTCGCTGGAGCCGACGCGGTGATCCTGCCGGGGGGCTTCTCCTACGGCGACTACCTTCGCACCGGGGCGATCGCTCGATTCGCCCCGGTCATGGACGCCGTACGAGAGCTCGCCGCGGCCGGGGGGCCCGTGCTGGGCATCTGCAACGGGTTCCAGATCCTGTGCGAGGCGGGCCTGCTGCCGGGTGCGCTGATCCGGAACCGGGGGGTCGCATTCGTCTGCCGGTGGATCAACGTCCGGGACGAACGATCCGGCGACGTGCTACCGGTCCCGATCAAGCACGGCGAGGGCCAGTTCGTCGGGTCGCCCGACGAGCTCGAACGGATCGAGGGAGACCGGATGGTTGCGTTCCGGTACTGCTCGCCCGACGGCGCGCTGGACGATGCGTTCAATCCGAACGGGAGCGCCCGGGGGATCGCCGGCGTCCGCAACCGCCGGGGCAACGTGCTGGGGATGATGCCCCACCCGGAGCACGCCGTCGATCCGGACCTCGGCCCCACGGGCGGCCAGCACGTGTTCGAGTGGCTGCTGTCCTCCGCCCGGGCCGCGGTCTCGGCGTGAGCACCACGAGGGGCCGGGTGCAGCCGCCGGCCGAGCCCATGCACCGCGCGCTGGCCCTGACCGACGACGAGTACGACACGATCGTGGCGCTGCTGGGCCGCGAGCCGAACGCCCCCGAGCTCGCCATGTTCGCCGCCATGTGGTCCGAGCACTGCTCGTACAAGTCGAGCAAGGTCCACCTCCGTACCCTCCCCTCTTCCGGCCCCCGGATCCTGGTCGGACCGGGTGAGGACGCCGGTGTGGTGGACCTCGGCGACGGGGTCACCTGCGTGTTCAAGATGGAGTCCCACTCCCACCCGAGCGCCGTGGAGCCGTTCCAGGGGGCGGCCACCGGCGTGGGCGGCATCGTCCGCGATGTGCTCGCCATGGGAGCCCGCCCCGCGGCCCTGCTGGACCCGCTGCGGTTCGGCCCGCTCGACGACGCCAGGAACCGCTACCTGTTCGCCGGCGTCGTGGCGGGGATCGGGCAGTACGGCAACTCGATCGGGGTGCCCACCGTGGGCGGTGAGGTGAAGTTCGCCTCGTGCCACGGGCCGAACCCCACCGTGAACGTGATGTGCGTCGGGTTCGCCCCCGCCGACCGGCTCCTTCGGGGAAGGCCGGGGCGCCTGGGCAGCGTTCTGGTCCTGGTCGGCGCGAGCACCGGCCGCGACGGGATCGGCGGGGTGTCGGTGCTGGCGTCCCGCACGCTCGACGAGGACGCCCACACGTCGCGGCCCAGCGTGCAGATCGGCGATCCCTTCTCGGAGAAGCTGTTGATCGACGCGTGCCTCGAGCTGGCCGACCGGGGCCTCCTCGAGGGGCTCCAGGACCTGGGTGGGGCCGGGCTCACCTGCGCCGTGTCGGAGTCGGCCGCGCGGGCCGGCCTGGGCGCGGAGCTGGACCTGGACGCCGTCCCCCAGCGGGAGCCCGGGATGGAACCGTTCGAGATCCTCACGTCGGAGTCTCAGGAGCGCATGCTGGCCGTGGTCCGGCCCGACGCGGTCGACGCGGTCCGGGGCGTCTGCCGCCGGTGGGGGCTCTCGGCGTCGCCCGTCGGCAGCTTGGTCGAAGGGGGCGGTCTCCGGGTCCGGCACCGCGGCGACGTGGTGGCCGAGGTCCCCGCCGCCGCCCTGGCGAACGAGGGTCCCGAGTACCACCGCCCGGCCGAGCGACCCCGGTGGCTCGACCGGGTCCGGGAGGACGACCCCACCGGGACGCCGCTCCCCGGCTCCCTCGAGGACGCCTTTGTCGCCGTGCTGGGCTCGCCCAACGTGGCGGGCAAGCGGTGGGTGTGGGAGCAGTACGACTCGCTGGTCCAGGGCGGGACCGTCCAGGGGCCCGGGGCCGACGCGGCGGTGATCCGGCTCGAGGGTTCGCTTCGAGCCGTGGCCGTCTCGTGCGACGGCAACGGCCGCTACTGTCACCTCGACCCCTATCTGGGGGCGGCCCACGCCGTGGCCGAGGCGGCACGCAACGTCGCCGCCGTGGGAGCGCGTCCGCTGGCGGTGACCAACTGCCTCAACTTCGGGAACCCGGAGCGCCCCGAGGTGATGTGGGCCTTCGCCGAGGCGGTCCGGGGGATGGGGGAGGCGTGCGCCGCGCTCGGCACCCCGGTCACCGGCGGGAACGTCTCCTTCTACAACGAGTCGGGCGGGTCCGCGCTGTACCCCACCCCCGTGGTCGGGATGCTCGGCCTCCTCGACGACTACCGGTTGCTCATGCGATCCGCGTTTCCCGCTCTCGGCCTCCCCATCTACCTCCTGGGGAGGACCCTCCCCGAGCTGGGGGGAAGCGAGCTCGCCGAGGTGGTCCTGGGCAAGGTGAGCGGCCGGCCGCCGGCCCTCGACCTGGAGACCGAGGCGAACCTCCACCAGCTCCTCTACGAATGCTCCCGCCAGGACGTCCTGGGCTCATGCCACGACCTGTCCGACGGCGGGCTGGCCGTGGCGCTGGCCGAATCCGCCATCGCCGGCGGGATGGGGTTCCACGCCGCCCTGCCCGCGAGCGACCTTCCCCCCTGGGTCTCGCTGTTCTCCGAGTCGGCCTCCCGCGCCGTCGTGACCGCTCGGCTTGGCCGCGATCGCGAGCTCGAGTCCATGGCGGCCTTCCACGGTGTGCCGCTGGCGCGCCTCGGTCTCACCGGGGGCAGGACCCTGCGTTTCGAGGGGCTGTTCGACCTGGACCTGTCCGACGCCATCGCGGTGCACGAGGGCACCATCCCGAAGCTCATGTCCGGCCGGCGCCTGGCCGGCTGACCCCGCGCTTGGGGCCGGCACGTTCGACGCAACCTTTCACGTGCCTTCGCGCGTCTTGACACCGGATAAGGGAGACGCCAGAGGGCGAGGATGGGCCTGATGAGGCGCGGTGGCGAGACGGTCGAATGGTGGTGACGGAGTGCCGTTCCGACCCCGTCGACGGAGGAAGGCTCTCGGAGCTGTACGCGCGCCACGCGCCCGCCGCCGTCCGGCTCGCCTACCTCCTGACCGGTGACCGCGCCCTGGCCCAGGACATCGTGCAGGAGGCCTTCGTCCGAGTGGTGGGACGGTTCCACGACCTCAGGAACCGCGATTCGTTCGAGTGGTACCTGCGGCGGGTGGTGGTGAACCTGGCGAACTCCCACTTCCGCCGGCTGAAGGTGGAGCGGGCGTATCTCCGCCGAGAGACCCGATCCCCGGCCGGCCCGGGGGAGGCCCCGGACGTCGAGACCCGGGAGGAGATGTGGCGCGTGCTTCAGTCGCTGCCCGAGCGGCAGCGGGCGGCCATCGTCCTCCGGTTCTACGAGGACCTCACGGAGGCTCAGACGGCCGAGGTGCTGCGGTGCCCGGTCGGAACGGTGAAGTCGCTCGTGTCCCGGGGGCTCGATCGCCTCCGCGATCAATTTCCGGCGAGAGGATGAGCGCGGTGGACGACCTCGAGAGACTGCTACGAGCCAAGGCCGATGAGGTACAGGTTCCTCCGGAGATCCCTGGTTCCCTCCTTCGCCGGGCTCGCCGACGCCGGTGGACGAACGCCGCCCTGGCCGGATTCCTGGCCACCGCCCTGGCGGTCGGTGGGTTCGCCGGAGTCAGGGCCGCCACGGGTGCCGGCTCGGACAAGCCGGCGCGTCCCACGCCGGGGCCGAGCTCGGCGGCATGGCCGGGCATCTGGCCCCAGGCCACCCGGGAGGAAGCCCTGAGGGCCCAGGCCGGAGCCGACGCGGGCGACCCCAGGTTCGTGCCGCAGCTCATCTCCGGCAAGGTGGCCTCGTCCTACGCCCAAACCGTGCTGGGGTGGGCCGGTCTGTTCGTCGGCGACACCGCGCGAACCGCGGAGGCCGGGCCGGGGCCGGTGGCCAGAGCCATCTACAGCTGCGACCCCTCAGGCCGGACCCCCTGCCGGGACCCGAATCCCTCGCGGGCGGTGGTCACCCTCGACCGGTTGCTGCGCCACGACGCCACCGGCGTGTGGTTCGTCACGTCCGTGCGGGGCCCGGTTCCGGTCGTCATTCAGCCGGCGCCGTCCGGCTCGTTCGTCGGCGTCAAGCACGGCGACCTCGTCCTGGTCGACGTGAGCGCCGGCGAGACCACCGTGCTGGTCCACCCTGGACCCTACGGCGTCCCACCGAGGGACGTGTTCGTCGGTCCACCGGGAGCGAAGTTCCCCGACGTGTACTACTCGGCCGTCGAGCCGAACTGCACGGCCACGCTGATGCGGGTTTCGCTCATCGGCGGGCAGCCCCAGACGATCGCACCCGGGGTCGATCCCGCGGTCAGCCCCGACGGCCGGTTCCTGGCGTACATGACGGCCGACTACGGGTGCGACTCGAACCAGGAGCTGGTGGTCCGCGATCTGGCCGGAGGGAGCGAGACCCGATGGAGGCTCGGGACCCGCGGCTCGCCGTCTCCCTGGTACTCCGGCGTGTGCCGGCTTTCGTGGCTCGGGGACTCCCGCCGGCTGGCCTATTCGTTCTGCTACCAAGACGCGGGGGAGAGGCAGAACGTCTACGAGCTGGACACGGTTCGCGACCGGGGGATCGCCCTGGTGGACGGGACCCGGCTTGCACAGCCGGACGGGACGACCTGGATCCTGGCGGGAAACGACGAGCAGTCCGGCGGGCTGGTGGTGTGGGAGTTCTGCTGCGGCCAGCGCGAGGAGCGGCCGCCGCGCATCATCGCGGTGGATCCCGCGAACGGCCAGCTGCTGAGGACCCTGGTGGATCCTGCACCCGACGTCGTCTTCATCCGCATGGATCTCCTCGGCCGGATCCTCCTGTACGAGACCATGGACGGACAGGTCTTCCGGTTCGACGGCGCCCAGCCCGTGAAGATCGCCGACGGGTACCAGGAGGTCTTTCCCGTCACCTGACCGCTTGTCCGGTCGCGTCTTGTCACTCAGTTCGAGGGCCGCCATGCCGGTCCTGTCGGCGGCGGATGCTAGCATCGACCAGACCGTGGAATCGGAGAGCCCGAAAGAAGCGTGCGGCCTGTTCGGCGTCTGGGCGCCGGGAGAGGACGTGGCTCGGCTCACCTTCTTCGGACTGTTCGCCCTTCAGCACCGGGGACAGGAATCCGCCGGCATGGCGCTGGCCGACGGCCACCGGATCGTGGTCTATCGGGAGCTGGGGCTCGTCTCGCAGGTGTTCAACGAGGTCACGCTGTCCACGTTGCAGGGTGACCTCTGCATCGGCCACACCCGGTACTCCACCACCGGGTCCTCCACGTGGGACAACGCCCAGCCCACGTTCAAAACGAACGGGACCCGCGGGCTGGCGCTGGGGCACAACGGGAAACTGGTGAACACGGCCGAGCTGGCCCGAAGGGCTGGCCGGCGGAGCCGGGCCAGCAGCGACACCGACCTGGTGGCGACCCTTCTCGCCGAGCACCTCCACGAGGGGCTGGAGGAGGCGGCCATGCGGGTGTTTCCCACCCTGAGCGGGGCGTTCTCCTTCGTCCTCTGCGACGAGCGAACCCTGTTCGCGGCGCGGGATCCCTTCGGCATCCGGCCGCTCGCCATCGGCCGGCTGCCCGGAGGCGGCTGGTGCGTGGCCTCGGAGACGTGCGCCCTCGACGTGGTGGGGGCGGCCTACGTCCGGGAGGTCCAGCCCGGCGAGCTGGTGGCCATCGACGAGCGAGGGGTGACGTCCCGGCGGTTCGACGAACATCCCACGCCGAAGCTCTGCCTGTTCGAGTTTGTCTACCTGGGCCGGGCGGATTCGCGGATGTACGGGCGCAGCCTGCACGAGGCCCGCCGGGAGATGGGCCGGCGGCTCGCCCGGGAGGCCCCCGCGGACGCCGACCTGGTGATACCGATCCCTGACACGGGCCACTCGGCGGCCCAGGGATTCGCCGAGGTGTCCGGCATCCCCTACGGCGAGGGCCTGATGAAGAACCGCTACATCGGCCGCACCTTCATCGAGCCGACCCCGGCCCTGCGGTCGCGCGGGGTCCGCCTCAAGCTCAACCCGCTCCCGGACGCCGTCCGGGGCAAGCGGCTGGTCGTGGTGGACGACTCGATCGTGCGAGGGACCACCACCCGCCAGATCGTGCAGGTGCTTCGGGACGCAGGAGCGGCCCGGGTCCACCTGCGCATCGTGAGCCCGCCCATCCGGTGGCCCTGCTTCTACGGCATCGACATGTCCACCCGGGGCGAGCTGGTGGCGGCCCAGAACGACGTCGACGGGATCCGCGATCTGGTCGGCGCCGACTCGCTCGCCTATCTCTCCGTCGACTCCCTCGTGGCGTCGACCGAGTCGCCCCGCGGATCGTTCTGCCGGGCCTGCTTCGACGGTGAGTACCCCATCCCCGTCGGCGCCGAGGAACCCTCGAAGTTCGCCCTCGAGACCCTGTGACCGAAACCGGAACCCCTTCCCCCGGTTCGCGCGCGCCCGATGATCCCGGCAGGGCCGCGTATCGAACATCCGGTGTGGACGTGGAGGCGGGCCACCGGGCCGTGGCGTTGATCCGGGTGCTGGCCGCCGATACGCCGCATGCCGACGCAGCCGGCGGGATCGGGGGGTTTGCCGGCCTGATCCGGCTCGACGAGCGCCGTCTGCTGGCGGGGGCCACCGACGGGGTGGGCACGAAGCTCGAGGTGGCCAGGCTCGCCGGCAAGCTCGACACCGTGGGAATCGACCTCGTGGCCATGTCCGCGAACGACGTGGTCTGCACCGGGGCCAGGCCGCTGTTCTTCCTCGACTACCTCGCCGTGGAGCGCCTGGTGCCCGACGAGATTGCCTCCATCGTCTCCGGCGTGGCCGAGGGGTGCCGCCGGGCCGGCTGCGTCCTGCTGGGCGGAGAGACGGCCGAGCATCCCGGCGTGATGGTGCCCGGCGGGTTCGACCTGGCCGGGTTCTGCGTCGGCGTGGTCGACGAGGACGCTCTCCTTGATCCTGCCTCCGCCCGGCCCGGGGACGCGGTGCTCGGGTTCCGGTCGTCCGGCCTCCATTCGAACGGCTACAGCCTGGTGCGCCGGGTCCTGCTCTCCGACCCAGCCGCCCTCGATCGGTTCGTTCCCGAGCTCGGCCGGACCCTGGCGGAGGAGCTTCTCGAGCCCACGGCCATCTACGTCCGCCCGCTGCTGGCGCTGGCCGAGGCGGGACTGGCCCGCTCGGCCGCGCACGTGACGGGGGGAGGCCTGCTGGAGAACATCCCCCGGGCCCTCCCGCCGGCCCTCGGAGCCGAGCTCGACTCGAGCGCCTGGACGCCGCAGCCGATCTTCGGATCGGTGGCCCGAGCCGCGGGACTGGACCGGCTCGAGTTGCTGGGAGTGCTGAATATGGGTATTGGTATGGCGGTGGTGGTGCCCGCGGGGTCCGAGGAGCGGGCTGTCGACGCCGTCCGCGCGGTGGGCACGGAGGCGTCGATCATCGGGCTGATCGTCGAGGAACCGGGAGTGCGCCTGCGATGACGGGGGGACGGGTCCTGATCGCCGAGGACGAGGCGACCCTCGCCTGGGTCGAGCGGTTCAACCTGGAGTCGGAGGGCTACGAGGTTCGGGTGGCCTCCGAGGGGGTGGCGGCGATCGAGGCCCTGGCCTCGTTCGAGCCCGACGTCCTGATCCTCGACGTGATGCTCCCCCGGCTCGACGGCTGGTCTGTGCTCGAGAGCATCAAGGAGATGCCAGACGAACGCCGGCCCAAGGTGATCCTGGTGTCCGCGGCGGCCGGCGTGGCCGATCGGGCTCAGGAGGAGAGCACGGCGGTCGACTCCTTTCTGGCCAAGCCGTTCGACATCGAGGACCTTCTCGATCGGGTGGCGGAGGCCTTCGCCTCGGCGTAGGGCCGGTCAGCCTCCCGAAACCACCTTCCCGAATCGAACCCCGAGGGCGGGCACCCGGACCACGTTGCCCTCCCGGTTGCGCACCAGGTAGGTGTTCGCCGCCTCGTCCCACGCCTCGAGGGTCCCGACCACCTCGCCCACGTAGCCGTTCGGCAGCTCGTACTGGAAGGACACCCGCTTGCCGACGTCGCTTCCCCGAACCTGGTTCCGGACCGCAGGCATGCGGCCACCGTACGCGGCACCCGGCCGGGCCTCAACTTCGGCGTTGATAGCCGAGGTGCTGGAAATGAGACCCCTCAGGGCCGAGAGTTACGGCCGTGGACGATCCCGCCGCCGCGCAGGGCCCGTTGGAACCGGTGACGGCCCCGAGCCGAGCGCCACCCATGGCGTATTACGCGCGGATCACGGTCACCGTGGTGGTCGTCCTCGGCGTGCTTGCCGCGGCGTGGTCGGTGCGCAATATCCTGGTCCTGGTGCTGGTCGCCGCGGTCCTGGCCATCGGGCTCGACCGGCCGGTGCGGTACCTCGAGCGATTCCGGATCCCTCGGGGATGGGCGGTGATGCTGATCTTCCTGGCCGCGGTGGGGTTCCTGTTGCTGTTCGCATGGCTGGTGGTCCCGCCGTTGGTC
>Ga0066709_100003093_pt1 | contig 12567 bp, 8 predicted proteins | sample GraSoiAngelo_158_FD_79665 | JGI IMG/M metagenome (GOLD analysis project Ga0066709, IMG submission 79665) | Grasslands soil microbial communities from the Angelo Coastal Reserve, California, USA - 14_1009_16_30cm | ecosystem: Environmental > Terrestrial > Soil > Grasslands | place: USA... | reverse complement strand
GAGGCACGGGCGGCGATTGACGCGCCGCGGCCGCCCGGCGTCGTCCGCCTGGTCGTGACCGGCGTGCGCGGCAGCGGGCTGACGACGTTGCGCCTGCAGCTCGCGCGCGTCGCGCGACTCGCCGGGTACGTCGTCCTCGATCGGGGTGTCGCGCGCGGTTGGGCCGCGGTCGCGGCATTTACAGCGGGACAGCACGTCTGCATTTTCGACAGCCGCGAACAGGACGATGACCGTGTGCCGGCGGCGCTGGTCCGCGCCGCGGCGGCGAGCGCGCGGCGTCACCTCTGGGTGCGCTTCCAGCGTCGCGGGTCCTCGGCGCCTGACGTCATCGCGCTCGATCGCCTTGGGAGAAACGCCATGCATGCCATGTTGTTCATCGACGACCACTACGGACCATCGGCGGCGGAGGTGGCGAAAGCGGTCGATGCGGCTCAGGGACTGCCCGGACGGTTCGTGGAGGCGCTGAGCGGCATGCGGCCGGGGCCTCGCGGCGCTGGATGGGTCCACGAAACCAGCCCCGTGTATTCGCCGATTCCCGCGACGGCGGTCGCCGTCGCGCCGTCACGTCGCGCACATTTCGTCGGATCGGCACGGCTCGAACGCGCGCTGGCGCGAGGCGAACGGCTCGCGTCGCTGCACCGCCGGGGTCCCGCGGAACGCGTGCTGTCTCGCTGTGCGGCAGCCCTCGCGGCCCGTGGCATGCACGAGCTCGCGGCGCGGGCGGCCTGTGTCCTCGGCGAGACGCGCCTCGAAGCCGGCCGCGTCGACCGGGCGGCGGACGCGTTTGGCGACGCGCGGCAGTGGTCGGAAGACGAGACGGTGATGTCGCGGGCGCTCATCGGCTCGGGGCGCGCGGCGCTCGATCGCGCCCGATTCAGCGACGCGGAAGCTGCGTTTCGGACCGCATGCGCCGGCGGGGCACTGTCGCCGTGGACCGGAGCCGCCGTCCTGGGGCTTGCGGAATCGTTCCTCTGGCTGGGCCGGTGCGACGAAGCGATCGAGTGGCTGAACACATGGCGCGATCGGATCGAGGCGCCGGCCTGGATCGTGGAGGCCGACGTCCTCGCCCTGCGATGCCGCCGCGCGATGGGGGACCTCGTCGCGGCCCAGCGTGGCGCCGCCGGAGTCCTCGCCGCGACCGACCGTCTCGCCGACGCTCGCATCGCGGCAGAGGCCTGCCTCGCGGTGTGGACGGTGCATCAGGAGGGCGGCGACGTCGAGGCGAGCGACGAGCTGTCGCGCGCGGCGCTGACGCACGCGCGCCGGGCGCGGTTGCCGATGCTCGTCCTTCGGGCGCGCGCCGCTCGCACCTGCGCGGTGGCCAACATCAACGGCGGTTCGTCCGCCGCCTGGCGCCGCCGGCTGGAGCGCGCGGCCTCGCGGCTGCCGCCGCTGCGGGAGATGGAGCTGCGCGCCGCGCTCGGGCTCGTTGACGAGAATCTCACCCGTTTCGTGCGCGAAACCGGCGCAGTGGCGCTGCTGCCGTGCACGGCGCCGATCACCGCGACCGATGCGCTCGAGGAGTTGCTGGACCGCGTCTACGGCGCGCCCGACGAAGGGGCGGCGCTGGAAGCGGTCACGATCCACGCGCGCGGCGCGCTCCGTGCCGCGACGGCCATCGTCTATGGCGGCTCGCCGCCGGGCGCCGTCGCCGCGTCGGGACCATCGTGTCGCGGCGACCTCGAGCTGGCGTCGCGCGTCATCGACGGCGGCCAGACCGTCTTGTGCGAACGCGCGACGCGCGAAGCGGGGGAGCCGGTTCGTTACGGCGGGTCCACGGTGGGGGCCATCGTCGTGCGGTGGGCGCCCGGGACGATTGTGCCGGCGGCGCGCGCGCGCCAGCAGCTCCGGCTCGCCGCCGCGGCGTGCGCGCCGCTGCTGCGCGCGTGGCTCGACCGTCCCGCCATCCCGGTGACTGCCGCGCAACATCCCGACGACCTCCTCGGTCCGGGACCGCTGGCGTGCGCCGTCCGCGAAGCGATCCGTCGCGCCGCGCTGGCGCCGTATCCCGTCCTGATCGAAGGAGAGAGCGGCAGCGGCAAGGAACTCGCCGCGCGCGCCATCCACGTCCGCAGCGCGCGACGCGTGCGCCGCTTCTGCGCCGTCAACTGCGCGGCGCTGACCGACGATCTCGTCGAAGCGGAGCTGTTCGGGCATGCGAAAGGCGCGTTCACGGGCGCCGTCGCGGAACGTCCGGGATTGTTCGAGGAAGCCGACGGCGGCACGCTGTTTCTCGACGAAGTATCGGAGCTGTCGCCGCGCGCGCAGGCGAAGCTGCTGCGCGTCCTGCAGGAAGGAGAAGTACGCCGGGTCGGCGAGAACCTCGCCCGCCGGACCGACGTCCGCGTCATCGGCGCGACGAACCGTCCGCTCGCGGCCGAAGTGGCCGCCGGACGGTTTCGTCCGGATCTCCGGTTCCGTCTCGACGTCGTCCGCGTCGTCCTTCCGCCACTGCGCGATCGGCCCGACGACGTGCCGTGGCTGGCGCAGCGGTTCTGGGCGGACGCGGCGGAGCGTGTAGGGACGCGCGCGACGCTGTCCCCCGAACTGATCGCCGCGCTCGCGCGGTACGACTGGCCCGGCAACGTCCGCGAACTGCAGAACGTGATCGCCGCGCTCGCGGTCCATGGACCCCGGCGCGGACGCGTCGCCGCGTCGGCGCTGCCCGCGCATCTCGCGGGGCTCGTGGCGCGGACGGCAGAGCGGTTCGAAGACGCGCGCGCCGAGTTCGAGCGCCGGTTCGTACGGGCAGCACTCGCGCGTGCCGGCGGTCAGCGGGCCGCGGCGGCCGCGCAGCTCGGCGTCACGCGTCAGGGACTCGCGAAGATGATGAAGCGCCTGGGCATCTCCGTCATTTCATGACGGACAGCCGATCGACGCCGTGCGTCAGCTTCATGTGGGCGGGCCCGCTCAGATCGAACTCATACGACCGCCCGTCGAAGACGGCGTCCTCGGCCGTCACGATCCCGCACGCGGCAATCCTGACGTGGCCGTGGAGTTGGAGCTGCAGTTTGTCACCATCCTGAGCCACCGAGTCGGCAAGGAAGTTCAGTTTCGGGGCTTCGGCGGTCTGCGCGTTCGCAAGGACCGCGACGGCGCCCACGATGACGGCGAAGAGGATCATTCTCACGGCGAGCCTGCCTTTCAAATTGCTGAATCACATACACCGACGCGCGACTAGACGTTGCGCAGGACTTCGGCGGCGTCCACTCGGGAAGCGCGCCACGCGGGCAGCCAGGCCGCCGCGATCCCAACTGCCGCGAGAACAGCCGCGGCCGCCCCAAGCGTCGTCAGATCGTGCGGTTCGAGGCCGTACAGAAGCGCGGCGACGAAGCGCGACGCCCAAAGGCTGACGACCCCGCCCATGAGAATGCCGAGCGCCACGAGGACGCAGATGCGCACCGCGACGAGCCGGAGGATGTCGGCAGGCCGGGCGCCGAGAGCGGTGCGGATGCCCATCTCGAGTCGTCGCCGGCCAACGGTGTACGCGGTGACGCCGTAAAGCCCTACTCCCGCGAGCAGCAGCGCCAACACCCCAAAGAAGGCCGACAGGATGGCGACGAGGCGCTCGCGCACGATCGAAGCGTCCACCTGATCCGCGAGCGCGCGGAAGCTGAAGGTGACGTCGCGATCGACGGTCTTCAACGCGGCCGCGACAGCAGGCGCGAGCCGGACGGGCGACCCGGCGGACGACCGGACGCCGATGCTGACGTCGGACGGCGCCCAGGACCTGGCCTGGGCGAGCGGCACGTACATCGTCGGCGGGACCGCGTCGCGGAGCGACGCATAGACCGAATCGCCGACGACGCCGACGATTGTTTTTTGCACCGGACGCTCTTCCGGCGGCGTGAGCCCGCCGAACCTCTCGCCGAGCGCGTCTCGATTCGGGAAGAATCTCCGCGCGAAGGTCTCGTTGACCAGCACGACGGGCGGCGCATTCTGTGTGTCCTTCTCGTCGATGTCGCGGCCGGAGTGAATGGCCGTACCGTACGTGGCGAACCATCCCGGGGTGACGAGATTCACCAGCGCGGTCCGATCGCCCGGACGACCGGGCGCATCGAACAATTTCACGGTCGGCTCGACGCCGGCCGGATTGACCACGTCGATCAGGGCGTTGCCGCCGACGGGCGTGACGAGGGAGGCGGCCGCGTGCGCCACGCCGGAAACGGCGGCGACGGTGTCGATCAGCCGGCGATAGAGAAGGATGCGGTCGGCGGCATCGGCGCGCACGCGGGCGACGTTCACGTTGACGACCAGGACGCGATCGCGGTCGAAGCCGAGCGGCACGTGCGCAAGCCGCTCGAACGTGCGGATGAAGAGGCCCGCCGCGGCGACCAGGACGAGCGAGAGCGCCACCTGGGCGACGACGAGGCCGCTCGACAGATTCGACCTGCCGCCCCCGTCCCCGCGCTGCTTCATCGCGTCGATCGGTTCCATCCGGCTCGCGCGGAACGCTGGAGCAACGCCAAACAGCAGGACGGTCGCCATCGTGACGGCGGCCGTGAACGCCGTGACGCGCCAGTCGAGCGAGAGATCGAGAAAGACCCGCGTGATCGACGTGGAGACCTGCGCCGCGATCGCGCGGCTGGCCCAGACGGCGATTGACAGGCCCACGGCGGCGCCGGCACCGGCCAGCACCAGGCTCTCCACGACCAGCTGTCGCGCGACGCGCCATCGAGTGGCCCCAAGCGCACGCCGCACGCTCAGTTCATGCTGACGGCCGATCGTTCGCGCGAGCATGAGGTTCGCGATGTTGGCGCACGCGATCAGCAGGACCACGACGGTCACCGCCAGGATGATCACCAGCGGCCGGCCGTACTGCTGGCGCAGTCCCGACGAGCCGGCGCCGGCGGGGACGAGCGTCAGCAGTTCCTTGAGGAATTGTTGCTGAAAGTGCGCCGGCCAGTCCTCCGGCATCGCCAGCGCGCGGATCCGCGGTTGCTCGCCACGCAGCGCCCTCGTGCCGGCGTCGATCGACTGCCCCGGCTTCAGCCGCAGCATGATCTGCAGGAACGAGGATCCTCGACGGTCCAGCCTGCTATCCCTGCCGCGGATCAACGGCTCCGCGTTGATGGGGATCGCCACGTCGAAGGTCCGCCCCACCTCGACGCCGAAGAATTCGGGTGGCGTGACGCCGATGATGGTAAACGGGACACCTTCGACGACGACCGGGGTGCCAAGGATGTTTGCCGCTCCTCCGAAATGCGTTCGCCACAGACCGTTGCTGATGATCGCGACAGGCTCACGTCCACGCACATCGTCGGCCGGCGCGAACGTCCGGCCGATGAGCGGCGGCACGCCGAGCGTCTTGAAGAAGTCGCCGCTGACGAACAAGGCGTCAACCGTCTGCGTCTCGCCGCCGGGCTGCGTCAGCGTGAATGGCTGCGGGTCGGAGCACGCGAGCGCCCCGTCGAAGAGGTGCGCGCGCTGCCGCATCTCATTCCAAATCGCGTAAGTCCACGTCGATCCTCCGTTGAATCCGGCGCCGGACATCGCCACGAGGCGCCCGGGCTCGGGGACCGGAAGGGCGCGCAGGAGGACGGTGTTGACGAGCGAAAAAACGGCGGCGTTGGCTCCTATGCCGAGCGCGAGCGACAGCACGGCCGCCAACGCGAATTCCGGGCTCTTTCGCAACGCGCGGATCGCGTATCGCACGTCACGGCCGAGATCCGCGAGCCAGCGAACGGTATCGACGTCGCGGGCCCGCTCCTTCGCGAGCGTCACGTTGCCGAATCGGCGCAGCGCGGCGCGGCGGGCCTCCTCGCGCGTCATGCCGGCGCGGACGTATTCGTCGGTGCGCTCGTCCACGTGAAAGCGCATTTCCTCGTCGAGCGTCCGTTCGAGCCGCTTCCCGACGACCGTGCTGCCGAGGCGGCGAAGCCATCCCACCGGAACCTCCTACGCGAAGCGCAAGACCTTTCCGACCGCTTTGCTCAGCCGGTCCCACTTCTCTTGTTCTTCGTCGAGATGTTTCTGGCCCGCGCGGGTCAAACGATAGAGGCGGGCACGTCGATTGTTGGCGGTGATGCGCCATTCCGCGGCGATCCACCCGGCCTGCTCCATCCGGTGAAGCGCCGGGTAAAGGGATCCTTCTTCGACGCGCAGGACGTCGTCGGACACCGTCGTGATGTGGGTCGCGATCCCGTATCCGTGCTGCGAACCGCGGCTGAGGGTCTTCAGCACGAGGAGATCCAGCGTGCCCTGAAGGGCGTCCGGTTTCTTCGCCCGGCGCAGCATTACCTAGAAGTCTAGGGTAAGCGCGCGAGATCGTCAAGATTGTAGAATTCACGCCATGGCGCGCTACCTCATGCGCAGGCTGCTCCTCACGGTGCCCGTGCTCCTCGGCGTCGCGACCCTGGTGTTCGCGCTGATCCATCTCGTGCCCGGCGATCCTGCGCAGACGATGCTCGGCGAATCGGCGGCCCCTGAAGAAGTCGCGCGCCTGCGCACGCAGCTCGGACTCGACAAGCCGCTGCTCGAGCAGTACGTCGGGTTCGTGAAAGGCGTGGCGCACGGCGATCTCGGGACGTCGTTTCGCTACGGGACGCCCGTCGCGCGCGAAATCCGTCAGCGGGCGCCCGACACGGCGCTGCTCGCGGTCTGCGCGATGGCCGCGGCGATCGTGTTCGCCATTCCCCTCGGCATCATCGCGGCGATGTTCCGCGGGACGTTCGTCGATCACGCGGCGATGACCGTCGCCCTCGCGGGCATCTCGATGCCGAACTTCTGGCTCGGGCCGCTTCTGGCGATTCTGTTTGCCGTGAAGCTCGGATGGCTGCCGGTGGCCGGGAGCGGAACAGCGTGGCATCTCGTTCTGCCCGCTGCGACGCTCGGCGCCGCGCTCGCCGCGATTCTCGAGCGCATGACGCGGGCGTCGCTCCTCGAAGAACTGCGGGAGCTGTACGTCCTGGCGGCGCGGGCGCGAGGGCTGTCGCGCGTGCGCGCGATCCTGCGTCACGCCTTCCGCAACAGCCTGATCCCCGTCGTCACGATCATCGGGCTGCAGTTCGGCGCGGTGCTGACCGGCACGATCATCACGGAGACGATATTCGCGTGGCCCGGCGTCGGCCGGCTGCTGATCCAGGCAATCAACTTCCGCGACTATCCGCTCGTGCAGGGCTGCATTCTGTTCATCTCGATCACCTACGTTGCGATGAACCTGATGACCGACCTGACGTACGGCTGGCTCGATCCGAGGATCCGCTACGAATGATTCGCGTGGGCGCCGTCATCGTGGCCGTCGCGGCGCTCGCCGCGCTCGTCGGACCGCTGCTGACGCCGTACGATCCGTCCGCGCAGGCGCTCGCGCTCCGCCTGCAGGGTCCGAGCCTGGCGCATCCGTTGGGCCTCGACGAGCTGGGGCGCGACATCCTGGCGCGCCTGCTCGCCGGCGCGCGCGTCTCGTTCCTGGTCGGCGTCGTCGTGGTCGGCGTCTCGTCGGCGATTGGCATGACGTTGGGATCCATCGCGGGTTATTTCGGCGGTGTCGTCGACGACGCGATCAGCCGCGTCATCGACGTGCTGATGGCGTTCCCGGGGATCCTGCTCGCGATCGCGCTCGTCGCGGTGCTCGGCCCGAGCCTGACCAACGTCGTGCTCGCGCTCTGCGTGATTGGATGGGTCGGCTACGCGCGGCTCGTGCGCGGTCAGGCGCTGCGCGCGCGCGAGTTCGAGTACGTGCAGGCGGCGAGAGCGCTCGGCGCCGGGCCGGGGCGCGTCGTGCTGCGGCACGTTCTCCCCACCGCCATTCCCGCCGTCGTCGTCCAGGCCACGCTCGGCATGGCGGGCGCGATCATCGCCGAAGCGTCGCTGAGCTTCCTCGGCCTCGGCGTCCAGCCGCCGACACCGAGCTGGGGAACGATGCTCGATGCCGGGCGCTCGCACCTGTTCGATGCGCCTCACCTCACGATCGTCCCGGGCGTCGCGATTGCGCTGCTCGTGCTCGGCTTCAATTTCGTCGGCGACGGGTTGAGGGATCGGATCGATCCGAAGAAGAACTGAAAACTACCGCTCGAATCGGCGACGCAGGGCCAGGGCCTGCGCGTTGCGGGGTTCCTGCTGGAGCGCTTTCGTGAGCGTCGCGCGGGCGGCGTCCTTGTCGCCGGCGCGCCACTGCGCATCGGCGAGTCGCGCGAGCACCGGCACGTCGGCGGCGTCCGCGTCGAGCGCGGCGCGATAGTACGTAATCGCGACCGCGGGGTCGTTCACGCGCAGCGACAGATCCCCGAGACGTGTCGCGTGCGCGGCGCGGCGGTGCGAATCGGCGTCCGGTCCTTTCAGCGCGTCGTAGTCGATGAGCGCGCGCCGCGCGACGTCGTAGTCGCGCAGCCGTTCGGCCACCTCGGCCAGATAAAAGAAGGCCTGCGGATCGGCGGGTTCCTTCTGCGTCGCCTCCTGCAGCATGCGCTCGGCGGACTCCTCATCCGCCGTCAGCAGGAGCGCGCGGCCGAACAACGTCAACGCCTCGCTGCTGTCGTCAGTCCCGAGCGCCCCTTCGAGCGCGCCCAGCGCCTTGCTCAGATCGACCCGGTCGCCGCGCTGTTGCGCGCGCTCCAGCCACACGCGGCCGAGCGCGACATAGGCGTATCCGTGATCGGGGTATCGCTTGGCGGTCTCGCCGAGCGTCAGGATGGCGCGATCGGGTTGACCCGCCGCGGCGTACGCCAGCCCGAGCGTCACCTGGCGGGACGCGCTGGGATCCAGCGCGGACAACGCCTCGAGTTGCGCGAGGCGATCCTCGGTCCGGCCGAGCGCTCGATCCAGATCGGCCAGCTCCTCGCGCGGGTGCAGCATCGCCGGCTCGAGCGCGATGGACTTCTCGAGCGCCGCGCGCGCCCCCTCGAGCTTTTGTCCGTCGCGGAGGCACAGACCCAGGAGGTAATACGCCTCGGCGAACCGTTCGTCGAGCAACACCGCCTGTTGGAGCGCGTCGATGGCGGGCGTCGTCTGGCCGAGGGCGTACTGCGCGAGCGCGAGCTTGTAGAGGACGCGGGGAGACCGATCGTCGATTTGAACGTACGCGCGATAGCGTTCCGCCGCCCTCGCGTACCGTTTGAGAGCGTAATTGCTGTCGCCGAGCAGCTCCAGCGGACGCGGCGCCGTCGGGTCCAGGTCCGACGCGCGGAGCAGATCCCGCAGCGCCGCCTCGAACTCGCCGCGCCGCCGGTAGACTTCGCCGCGCTTGAGGTAGCCGAGCATCGAGTGTTCCTTGACGGCGATGGCGCCGCTGAAGGCTTCGATGGCGGCAAAGGTATTGTCCTGGGCCAGGGCGGCGTCCCCCTGGGCGATATACACCCTGTAGGCATGCTCGCGCCGCGTCGCCGCGTAGCCATACGCGACGGCCGCCGCCATCGCGAGCAGGAGCACCCCGGCCAGGAGCCTTTTCACAGCGTCCCAATCGTAAATCCGAAAGCGCCCGTCCGGAACCTTTTACCCGACCCGGGATCTAAGGAGTCAGGCGTCTTGCGGTGAACCGGAGTGTTAAAATGGGTGAGGAACTCTCCGTGAAGCCCGTTCGTGCCATCACTTGGACGGAGACCGGCGGCCGCGAAGCCTCCCTGATCCAACGATGCGCGGCTCGCGACGAAGACGCCTGCGCCGAGCTGGTCAGCGAACACCAGCGGATGGTCTATCAGCTCTCGCTGAACCTCCTCAACGACCACAACGAGGCGCTCGATCTCTCGCAGGAAGTCTTCCTGCGGGTTTTCCGTACGATTCATGCCTTCCGCGGACAGTCGGCGCTGCGCACCTGGATCTACCGCATCGTGATCAATCAGGCGCGCAACCGCCAGCGTTGGTGGCGGCGGCGCCACCGCGCGCAGCAGGTCTCGCTCGACCAGCACATCCAGAATCACGGCGATCTGCCGGAGCCCGACGGCGTCGGACCGGATCGGCTGCTGGGGCAGAAACAGCTCGCCGAGCGCATTCGGGTCGCGCTGGACAAGCTGCCGTTCGATCAGAAGACGGCGCTGGTGCTCCGCGAAATCGACGGGCTCAGCTACGACGAAATCGGGTTCTCGCTCGGGATCGCGGTCGGAACCGTCAAGTCGCGGCTGGCGCGCGCCCGCGAGGCTTTGCGCGCTGAATTGAGGGACGTATGACGGGGCTCACCTGCGGCGTAGTGCGGCGTCGTCTGCCGGCGTTCCACGACGACGAGTTGGAAGTCCGCGAGCAGATCGCGATCCAGAATCACCTCGACCAGTGCCCGCCGTGCCTGACCGAAGCGCGCGTGCTGCAATCCGTCGGCGACGCGCTGCGCCTCGCCGCCGCGCCGGGGCCGGCCGACGACTGGACGGGGCTGCAGCCGGGCGTCATCAGCCGGATGAAAGCGGAAGCGCACGAGTCGTGGACCGCGCGCGCGAGGCGCCTCTTCGACGACATGCACCTGGTGTGGATCGCGTTCGCGTCCACGGCGGCGACGGTCGTCTGCGGCGCCATCGTGCTCGGGATGCTGCATTTCGCGTCCCCGGAGCGCGGCGACTCGCTGGCCGCCATGATCGCCGCGATCGGCGCTCCCTCCGGATCGGATCTGAATCCGGCAAGCCTCGACGGCCGCATTCAGGTGCCGACCGTCCCGCTGGACGGCGTCGTCTCCGCCAGCCTCGAGCGCTCCGGCTCACAGGGAGAGCTCGCGCTGACGCTGTCGGCCGTCATCACGCGCGAGGGACGGATCCACGGCCTCGAGGTTCTCGCCAACGACCGCGACCGCGGTCACGTGTCGCAGTTGCTCGACGCCATCTCGCGCGCGCAACTGGAGCCCGCCCGCTACGGCGCCGATCCCGTGGCCGTCAACCTCGTGTGGTTGGTGGAGCACATGACGGTGAAGGGGAAGCAGCGAGGATAGTCGTCACGCTTACTTCTTGATCTCCGCGACCGCGGTCGCGACGTTGTTCATCGCGTCGGATGCGCGGATGATCACGCTTCTCGCGCCGTTGTCGGCGTCGTCCAGCTTGATCTCGAACTCTTCCCGCTTCGAGTCCGGAATCCCGTCGACGGGGAACACCACCCGCCAGCGGCTCGCGTCGAGCGAGTACTCGACACGCTGCACCGCTGATTGATCGTCGCGCACCACGAAGCGCAGCACGGGCCGCGTGGACGCCTGCACTTCGATCCGGGGCGCCGTGTTGTCGATGTCGAAGCTCGTGCTCTCCAGTTCGCCGACGAGCGCCGTCCCCGGCGAGTTCGACGGCGCGTCCGACGCGCTGACCTTGACGTAGTACGTGCCGTCGGGCACCGACGTCGTGTCCCAGACGAAGATCGCATCCCAGAGGCCGCGTTTGAGCGGACGCCACGACGTCTCGCCTTCGCGGCGGTAGAAGACGTCGTACTGCAGCCGATCCTCGTTCTCGTCGTCCGCCTTCCAGACGAACGTCTGCAGGCCTTTCTGGTACACACGACGGCCGAGCGCCGGGGCGTTGCCCGGCTGTTGCGCTCCCCCGGGGCTCGCTCCCTGCGACGGCTGCCGTCCGTCGGACGTGTTGTCCTCGAAGCCCGCGATTTCCAGTTCTCCGGTGGAGAAGGGGCGCTGAAACACGACGCCCGGCGGATGGACGGTGATGGCGGTCACGACGGGCCTGAGATTGCGCGGCAAGTACGCGGCGGTGACCGACGTCAGCACGGGGCCGAGACCGGCCGCGTCCTGCGTCTGCAGCACCGCGCGCCATTGCAGATATCGCGCTTTCGGGCTCGCGATCTGATCGCCTTCCGCCGCCGCGTACGCCTTCGACCATGCGCTCCACGTCTCGTCGGGCGTCGCCGTGTTGCCGGAGCGTGTGTGGATCTCCACCTCGCCTGGCTTCGCCGCCGTCCGCCAGCGGATCGCTCCCAACGTCGCGACGGTGCCCGCGTCGCGGACGTCGGAGTTGTACGTGCCTTTCTTCGCGCGTTCCGGCGCAAGCGCGAACAGCTTGCCCGGGTTGCTCGTCGCGCCGACAATCCGCCCGGTGCCGTCGCGCAAGAGCGCGGTCACCTGGCGCGCGGACGCCCGCGCGACGAGTGTCGCGCGCGCCGGGTCGCCGGAGATCCGAAACAGCTTCCCCTCCGTTCCGGTGCCGACGAGGAGCGAACCGTCCTTTTCGATCAGGAGATCGTACGGCAGGTCGTCGTTCGATTCCCACGCGGTATCCCACAGGCCGTCAGGGCGCACGCGGTAGATGACGCCCTTCGCGGCGCGCCGCGCCTCGCGGACGATCGGCTGCGGCGCGCCGGTGCCGACCGCGGTGTCGCCGACGGCGATCGCGGTGATCTCCGTCGAAACCGTCGGCACGCCGCCCTTCGGCGGTTCCGACGGCGCCCCTCGTTCCGTGCCCGGCCGGTCCTCGCCGCCGCTCGGCGTCCCGCTGAACGCCGCGGCGTAAATGGTCCCGTCATCGGCGAGCCGCACCGTGTGCAGTTCCTTGAACGGGGAGTCGAGCAGCACGAACGGCTTCCCCTGCGCATCGAACCGGAAGAGCCGGCCGGGGGATTCCGTCCCCGCGAGCAGATTGCCGGTCTTGTCGAACGCAAGCGTTACGACGTTGGTCGCGTTCGTTTTGTAGAAGACGCTGCCCTTGCCCTCCGGCCCGATCT
>Ga0066709_100003092_pt1 | contig 12569 bp, 7 predicted proteins | sample GraSoiAngelo_158_FD_79665 | JGI IMG/M metagenome (GOLD analysis project Ga0066709, IMG submission 79665) | Grasslands soil microbial communities from the Angelo Coastal Reserve, California, USA - 14_1009_16_30cm | ecosystem: Environmental > Terrestrial > Soil > Grasslands | place: USA... | reverse complement strand
TTTGGCACGCCCGTTACAGGCGGAAATGTTTCATTATATAATGAGAGCCCTGCCGGAGTTGTCGATCCAACGGCCACCATCGCGATGGTCGGTTTGATTGATGACGAAAAGCACATCACGACGCAGTGGTTCAAAGACGCTGGCGACGCAATCATTCTCGTCGGCACGGTAGGAGCGGTCAGCGCCGTAGCCGGGGTCGGTGAGCCCGGCAGCGGGGACCTTGGACGCGCGAGTCCGGCCGGGATCGGCGATCCCAGCCACAACCTTGGTGGCTCCCATTATGTCAAAGTCTGCTACGGGATGAAAATCGGCCCGCCACCACATGTCGAGCTTGAGCTTGAAGTTATGGTGCAAAATGTTGTTCGCGATTTAATCCGCGGAGGTCTCGTAAAAAGCGCACACGATTGCTCCGAAGGCGGTCTCGCGGTCGCGCTTGCGGAAAGCTGTTTCAATCCGGCTGGTTTGTTAGGTGCCGATATTAAGCTTGAAAACTGTGGTGGCAGCCGTGCCGGCTGCGCCGGCGACACGCCCGCCTCTACAGAAGCGGCACTCTTTAACGAATCGCAGTCGCGCATTGTGATTTCAGTCGCGCCAACCAATCTTAGGAGAGCGATGTCCTTCTTGCGCGGGCGGAGTGTTCCATTTGAACAACTCGGCAAAGTCGGCGGTGACGAGTTATGCATCCAGGTAAACGACGAAACATTCCGCTGGCTAGTCGCTGATCTTTACGACGACTGGTGGAACGCCATTCGGCGGGCAATCGAGAGCGATTCTGCGGCCGAACGCATCCCGAGTTTGTGATTTTAGAAACGCGCAATTGAACACAGCGCCATTTGGTGGATTATTTGGTGTGGTCTCTCCAGACAAGATCGACATCTACGAGGTGCCGGACTCCGACGCGTTTCCGCAGCACGAATGCGGCCTCTTCGGAGTATTTGGGCATCCCAACGCGGCGGTGCTGACTTACTACGGTTTGTTTGCGCTGCAGCACCGCGGCCAGGAGAGCGCGGGCATCGTCACAAGCAATGGTCCCGGTGCGAGCTTTCTGACGCATAAAGACATGGGCCTTGTCTCGCAGGTGTTTGGCCAGGCTGAACTGGCCAGGCTCAAAGGCACACGCGCGATCGGACACACGCGCTACTCGACTACGGGGACGAGCACGATCAAAAATGCGCAACCTTTTGTGGTTGACTGCGTGCGCGGCCAGATGGCGATCGCGCACAATGGCAATTTGATTAATGCCGATCTTTTGCGAGACGAACTGGAACGGAAAGGCTCGATCTTCCAAACGACCGCTGACAGCGAAATCATCTTACATCTACTCGCACAGCCCTCGGAGAACGGAGGTAATATTCTGGCCGCGTTGCGGCGGATTCAGGGCGCGTTTTCGCTCCTGATCATGAGTGAGCGTGAGCTCATCGCGGTGCGCGATCCGTTCGGTTGGCGACCGCTTGCGCTCGGTAAACTCGACGGCGCTTACATCGTCGCTTCCGAAACCTGCGCTCTTGACCTCATTCACGCGGAGTTTATCCGCGAAATTGAGCCGGGCGAAGTGCTGATTATCGACGAAAACGGATTGCGCTCGGAGCGGCCATTCCCAGAAGAGCGGCCGGCGTTCTGTATGTTCGAATATGTCTATTTTGCGCGCCCGGATAGCATGCTCGGCGGGGTAAACGTAGGCAAAGTGCGAATGGAAATGGGACGCGAACTCGCGCGCAGATTTCCCGTCGAGGCCGACATCGTGGTGCCGGTGCCTGACTCCGGAAATTATGCGGCCCTCGGTTTCGCTCAGGAACTCAAAATACCGTACGCGCATGCATTTGTTCGCAATCACTACATTGGCCGTACATTCTTGCAGCCGAGCCAGCTCATCCGCGACTTCGATGTCCGGGTAAAATTGAATTTGATCAAGGAAATGGTTGCCGGAAAACGCGTCGTCGTGGTTGACGACTCAATCGTGCGTGGCACGACTGCGCGTGCGCGTGTTGTGACCTTGCGCGAGGCTGGCGCCAAGGAAGTGCACATGCGGGTCAGCTGCCCGCCGCACCGGTTCGCCTGCCATTACGGCATCGATTTTCCCGATCCGGAAAAGCTCATCGCCAATCAAATGTCGATGGAAGATATCTGCAAATATCTCGGCGTGGACAGTCTTGGGTATCTCGATGTGGAAGGAATGGTGCGGGCGACCGGAAGGCCGTTGAGCACATTCTGCCTGGCCTGTTTCACCGGCGATTATCCGCTGCCGGTCGATCCGGCATTGGATAAATTCATCATGGAAAAACGCGAACAACGGGCGAAAGCCCTGGCAGCCGAGGAAGCGCATCCGACATTGTTCGCGGATTTGAAGTAAGCGCTTTTTTTGCTGTCATGTCCAGCGGAGTCGAGACATCTCTTACTGTTCTAAATTGAGAGATTCCTCGACTTCGCTCGGAATGACAAGGAAGCAAAAGGCCTACGCACGCGCGGGCGTGGATGTCGCTCTTGGTAATCGACTGAAACGCCCCATTCAGTCGCTGGCGAAGCAAACGCACGGGCCGCAGGTACTTGGCGAGATCGGCGGATTCGGTGGATTGTTTCGCGCGAACTTTTCTGGAATGCGCGAGCCGGTGCTCGTTGCAAGCATCGATGGCGTCGGGACAAAATTGAAAATCGCGTTTGCGATGAACAAACACGACACCGTAGGCGCCGACCTTGTAAACCACTGTGTAAACGACATTGCAGTGCTTGGAGCGGAACCGCTTTTCTTTCTCGATTACATCGGCTGCGAGAAGCTTGACCCGCGCGTGTTCGGTGACCTGTTGCGCGGATTTTCGCGCGCATGCCGGTCTGCCGGCTGTGCCCTGATCGGCGGGGAAACCGCACAAATGCCGGGAATCTATCGCGAAGGCGAATACGATCTGGCTGGTTGCATCGTCGGCGTGGTCGATCGCGCCAAAATCGTTGACGGCAGCAAAATCAGACCAGGCGATGCCGTCCTCGGCCTCGAGTCAAACGGCTTGCACACAAATGGCTATTCACTTGCCCGAAGAATTTTGTTCGAGAAAATGAGATTGAAGGTCGGTTCGCGTCTCCCAGGATCGACAACAACCGTTGGCCAGGAATTGCTGCGAGTGCACAAGAATTATCATCCGATCGTCGGAAATGCTCCAAGCGGCATGATCAAAGGTCTCGCGCACATCACCGGCGGTGGCCTAATCGATAATTTGCCGCGAATTCTACCGAACGATTGCGACGCCGTGATTGAGACGAAAAGCTGGCGTGTGCCACGCATTTTTCAAATCTTGCAGCAAAACGGCGTTGTCGAAGATACGGAGATGTATCAAGTGTTTAACATGGGGATCGGCATGGTGGCAGCCGTTTCGGAGCGGAATGCGAAGCGCGCCATGTCAGTGTTACGCGCGAAACGAATTGGCCGAATCGAGCGCGGTACCGGCAAGACGCGCTTGGTCCTGTAGAACGTTTGCTAAACGCTGTGACCACGAGTGGCGTTTCCAGCCATTATCGCCGCTCGGAATGCAAACTGACATTTTGCTCTCCGTCTTGAGCGTCCACGGCTCCGCGACCGATTATCAAAACGCCTCGGATAACTCTTACAATTGAGAGCGAGACAATCTGCGATGAGCGACGCGCGATGGCCGCGGGATTTTCGAATTATATGATGAATAAACCGCGAAGCGCGGAAGTCGAACGCCTCAACACCTTCTTTCACAAATATGAAAAAAATACTTTTTGCGTTAACGATGCTCGCGTTTGTCTTGCCTCTCTTGCCGCGTGCGCGGGCAGACGATATGTCGATTGATTTCTTCTACAACAATCTTTCCGGAGGAAACTGGATTGAGGTTGCAGACTACGGCTACGGGTGGCAACCCGATCTGGCGGTGAACGATCCGAATTGGCGTCCTTATGCCGATGGCTATTGGGCCTACACGGATGATGGATGGACCTGGATCTCGTACGAGGATTTCGGCTGGGCCGCTTACCATTATGGGCGCTGGGCGCGCCTGGCCGATTACGGCTGGGTCTGGTTCCCCGGCAGCGATCTGGACTGGGGTCCGGCGTGGGTTTCGTGGCGGACAGGTGGCGATTATGTCGGCTGGGCGCCGTTGCCACCGCGCGGCCCGGGGGTTGTTTACGAGGGACAGCCTATTGGCGCACAGGCGGATATCGAATTTGATATCGGTCCCGAGTATTACAACTTCGTCGATGTTCGTTTTATCGGTGAGCCGGTCTTGCGCGATCGCATCTTCGCACCGTCGCAAAACGTCACCTATATCAACAACACTGTGAACGTGACCAACATTTCCGTTAGGAACAACGTCGTGTATAATTATGGTCCTGATTACGACGTGCTGAGCGCGCATTCCAGCCGGCCCATTCAGCGCCTGAGCATCACGCGGGAGTCAGCGACCAATTTGTCCGCGGCGGCGAAATCCGGGGCGCTGACAAAAGTCCAAGGCGGCAAACTTGTAGTCGCTGCTCCTCAGAAACTGAGTAAATCAGCTCCGGGGGCTGCGCCTTCGAGCGTAAAAGCGAAAGTCGCCAAGCCAAAAATCGAGAAAGGCTGGGCCGGTGTTCCCAACGAAGCGCAGCTAAAGCAAAAAATTAAAACCGAGAATCCAAAGAATATTCCGCCGCCAACCGGCACCGCGGCGGGACGAGGGCCGGCTGGTGCTTCGCCGGCTGCTACTGCACCCACCGCGGGCGGGAGTCCAATGGCTTCACCGGCTGCTACAGGATCGCCATTGGAAAAAGGCAGGCGTGGTAGGCCGGGTGGGCGAGTTCTACCGGGTGCCACGGGCACACCCGGCGTTACTGGAGGTCCAACGGGTTCTCCGGGCGCAACAGGAGCGCCGGTTGAAAGAGGCAAACGGAGGGGCCGACCCGGCGAACAGCCCCAACCGGGTCTGACTGGTACACCAGCGAGGTCACCGGCGGGCACGGCTTCTCCAGGCATTCAAGGTTCTCCACTTGGAGAAGAACACGGCAGGCCGGGTAGGGGCAGGTTCGAAACGAGCCCGACGCCCCCACACGTGCCACCGCCACACAAATCGCCGCCCGGGCAACCCGGCGCGGCTCCGGTTGCGCCTGGGGCAACGCAGCCACCTAGCAAGAACAGAGGACAATTTGAACGCGGCGTTCCCGGTCCGAGCCCTGAGCAACCTCGCGGCACTACAAACGAGCCGCAGGGAAGATTTAGAGGACGCGGGCCTCAGCAACCCGGTGCGGCTCCGGTTGCGCCTGAGGCAACACAGCCACCTAGCAAGAACAGAGGACAATTTGAACGCGGCGTTCCCAGTCCGAGCCCCGAGCAACCTCGCGGCACTACAAACGAGCCGCAGGGAAGATTTAGAGGACGCGGGCCTGAGCAACCCGGAACGGTGCCTCCTGCCACAAAGGGCGCGGCTCCTCACGAGAGCCCCGGGAGTGGAGGACAGCGAGGGCAGGGTGCCTATGGTCAGCGCGGCGGAGCTTCCGCTGGGCGGTCTTCTCCTGGCGGCGCGCCTGGTCACGAAAAACCACAAGGCGGGCAAAAGAAAGGCAAGGAAACGTCTCCTACTCCTGGCCCCCAATAACACGAACTTAATTTGAGATTAACGGCGGCCCCGGGGGTGATCCGGGGCCGCTTTGCGTTACATCGAGAGCACCTCTTGCTCTTACCGGTTGCGCGCGGCTCACAGAGGCCGTGGCTACAACAACTCCGCAATTTGCACCGCGTTCAAAGCAGCGCCTTTGAGCAGTTGATCGCCCGATACCCAAAAGGAAAGCCCGTTCTCAAGAGCGCAATCGATGCGGATGCGGCCCACCTGACAATTGTCTTTTCCGGCGACGCTTAGCGGCATGGGATAACGATTGCTCTGTGGCTCGTCAACCAATTCCAGTCCCGGCGCTTTGGCCAAAACCTCGCGCGCTTGCTCTACCGATGCCGAGCGTTCGAATTCCGCGCTTACCGCGACTGAGTGCGCGCGATAAACGGGCACGCGCACGCAGGTCGCCGAGGCGCGAAATTCCGGAAGGTGCATGATCTTGCGTCCTTCATTTTGCATTTTCATTTCTTCCTTGGTGTAACCACTCTCGAGAAATGAATCGACATGTGGGAGAAGATTGAACGCGATCGGATGCGGATAAACTTGCGACGTATGCGGTAGATGCGTTCGACTCGCATTCACGACAGGTTCTCGCGCTGCGTCTTTCACTTGCTGGGTCAACTCTTCGATTGCGCGCGCGCCGCTCCCGGAAACGGCTTGATAGCTCGCAGCAAACATCCGGCGCACGCCAAACACGCGGTGCAAAGGATAAAGCGCCATCAGCGCGATCGCCGTCGTGCAATTTGGATTCGAAATGAGACCGCGGTGTCCTCGCACATCTTCGACGTTAATCTCGGGAATGACCAGCGGCACGTGCGGTTCCATTCGAAAAACGGAGGAGTTATCGATCGCAATCGCGTCTGCCTGGCAGGCAATCGGCACATATTTTCGCGAGACCTCGCCGCCGGCGCAGAAAAACGCGATGTCGATTTTTTCAAAAGAGTGATCGACGAGTTTGTCTACCGAGATCAATTCATCTCCAAATCGAACAGATTTCCCGGCGGAACGCGCCGAAGCGATCGGCCGCAGACTTGCCACTGGGAAATTTCGCCGTTCGAGCACGTGCAAGAGTTCCTGACCGACCGCGCCAGTCGCCCCAACGACGGCGATGTGATAGCCTTTCATCAGCAGCCGGATTCTATCGCCAGCCGGATTTGATGCAAACTACGCAAACGAAAATCGTGGCCGTCGTCTTTAGGTGGATGAGGCTGCGCGAAGCAACACCGATCAACTGCTCACAAGCGTTGATGGACGGGCACTGAAATGTTCCCGTCGATCGCCGCCGCACTCGATTCACGCTGGCTCTGAGTTGCTTGATTCTCAATTCGGCGCAGCTATTTAGCCAGCAATGAAAAACGTTCACATTTCGATTCGCGATCAGCGCCTCACATTGAAGGAAGGTGAGACGCTAATCCGCACTTACCCGGTGTCCACTTCGCGATTTGGGATCGGGACGGAAGAAGGCAGCATGAAAACACCGATCGGTCGCTTTCGCGTTGCAGAGAAGATCGGCGACGGCCTGCCGAGCGATACTGTTTTTCAAAGTCGCGTGCCGCTGAAAGCCGACGATCCGCTTCCTCCGACTGGGGACTTGGTGATGTCGCGCATACTATGGCTTGATGGCTTGGATGAGCACAACACGAACACGCGCGAACGTTTCATTTACATTCACGGCACCAAACACGAGGACAAAATCGGCAACCCGGCGAGCCACGGATGCGTGCGGATGCGTAATGCGGACGTCATCGAGTTGTTCGATCTTGTCGATGTAGGCGCGCCCGTCGTGATCGAAGAATAAAAGCTGGTAAGTTTTGAACTTGCCCGACTCTGGACCTTGCAAATTGAAATGTGCGCCATTTCGATACATCCAAAAAAGTTGAGAAAAGCGTTGCTTCCCTGTAGTTCCTTGCCTAAACAAACCGGAGCAACTTGCTACGAAAGGAGGCGAGATAGATTGAAATTTTTAAAAGCGATCATGATCGTGGCTGTTTTAGCCAGTGCTTTGAGCTTAGGTGCTTGCGCCCAACACAAGGAGGAAGTGACCACAGGGGCGGGCACGACCGGTTACGCAAAATAGGTCCGGCGCCCGGTTGTGATCTGTTCAAAAAAGTTGAGAAAAGCGTTGCTTCCCTGCAGTTCCCTGCCTAAACAGACCGGAGCAACTTGCTGGGAAAGGAGGCGAGATAGATTGAAACTTTTAAAAACGATCATGATCGTGGCGGTGCTGGTCACTGCTTTGGGACTCGGGGCTTGTGCGCAACACAAGGAAGTCACCCCACCTCCAAGCACGTACGGGAAATAAAGCCGCCGCCCAAGTTACTGTTTGCGGTCAACTTTGCGCACAAAAGGCCAGGTCACGGTCGACCTGGCCTTTTTCTTTTTTCATGCCGTATGTGGCCTATGCGACATGCGCGCACGTACTTCCCATTTCGCTGCGTTCCAATTAAACTGCGCCGATGGAATTAAACGGTCAGAAATTGACACTCGCCGATATCGCTGCGGTTGCGCTCAGTGGTCAGGCAGTTGAAATTTCCACCCTCGCGCGCCCGCGAATTCTGGCTTCGCGCAAACTTGTCGAAGAAATCATCGCGCGTGATGCCGCCGTTTACGGCGTCAGCACGGGTTTTGGCAAACTCTCTGATGTTCGCATCCCGCGCGATGCGTTGGGCGAGCTCCAGCTGAATCTTGTTCGCAGCCACGCCTGCGGAATCGGCCAGCCACTCTCGGAACCGGAGGTGCGCGCGATGATGTTGCTCCGCGCAAACGTGCTTGCGCTCGGGCTTAGCGGAATCCGTCCCGAAGTCATCCAAATGCTTTGTGAGATGCTTAATCGTCGCGTGCATCCAGTCGTTCCGGAAAAAGGTTCGGTGGGCGCCAGCGGCGATCTCGCGCCGCTCGCTCATCTCGCATTGAGCCTGATTGGCGAGGGCGATGCCTTTTTTAAAGCTGAACGAATGGAAAGCGGCGAAGCGCTTAGCCGGGCCGGTCTCAAGCCCCATCGGCTGGAAGCGAAAGAGGGACTCGCGTTGCTAAATGGCACCCAGGCTATGCATGCAGTGGGCGGGCTCGCGCTTCTGCGCGCGAAACGGCTCTCTCATGTGGCCGATGTTTCAGGCGCGATGAGTCTCGAGGCGCTGAAAGGCACCCCTGCCGCGTTCGATCCGCGGTTGCAAGACGCGCGGCCGCATCCTGGACAAAGAGCGGCGGCCAAACATCTGTTGGTGATTCTGGAAGGAAGCGAGATTCGCCAATCGCATCTCGAGAACGATCCGCGTATCCAGGATGCCTACAGCCTGCGTTGTATGCCGCAGGTGCACGGTGCCGCGCGCGGCGCGCTGTCGCATTGCGAGGATGTGCTTCTCATCGAATCTGCGTCGGCGACCGATAATCCACTTGTGTTCGCTGAGAGCGGAGACGTCATTTCGGGTGGCAATTTTCACGGCGCGCCACTGGCCCTCGCATTCGACTACGCCGCCATCGCGGTAACGGACCTGATGAGCATTAGCGAGCGCCGAATCGAGCGCCTGCTCAATCCGGACACGAACGAAGGCTTGCCCGCGTTTCTGGCCCGGCATCCCGGCATGGAATCAGGCTTCATGATCGCGCACGTTGCTGCGGCTGCTCTGCTTAGCGAGGCGAAAGTGCTCGCGCACCCATCGAGCATCGACAATGTTCCCACCTCCGCTGGCAAAGAAGACCACGTTGCGATGGGAATGACGGGCGCATTGAAATTCCGGGAAATTGTTGATCTTGCAGAAAATTTGCTGGCGATCGAGTTGCTCGCTGGCGCCGAAGCTTTGGAATACCGGCGCCCGCTTAAGGCCGGGACCGGTGTGGAAAAGGCCTTTGCTGTGTTGAGGGAAATTGCGCGACCTCTCACGCAAGATCGTCCCCTCTCCGGCGACATTGCACGGGTTGCCGAAGCGATTCGCCGAGGCGATTTTGACAGCGGCTACGAAACGTGATGAGCGGAAAACGAATCATCCACGCCCCGCGCGGCACCCAGCGCAGTTGCAAAGGCTGGCATCAGGAAGCCGCGATGCGGATGCTGATGAACAATCTCGATCCGGATGTAGCCGAAGCCCCAGACCGGCTTGTCGTTTATGGCGGAACAGGTCGCGCCGCCAGGAGCTGGGAGGCTTTCGACGCGATCATTCAATCCCTGCACAATCTCGAAAACAACGAGACGCTCCTTGTCCAATCTGGAAAGCCCGTGGGAAAATTTCGGACGCACGAAGAAGCTCCGCGCGTTCTGATCGCGAATTCCAATCTTGTCGGTCAGTGGTCGAACTACACGGAATTCAATCGCCTCGAGAAAATGGGCCTTACCATGTACGGACAAATGACCGCCGGTTCGTGGATTTACATTGGTAGCCAGGGAATCGTGCAGGGCACGTTCGAGACGTTCGCTGCCGCCGGACGCAAACATTTCGGCGGATCGCTGGAAGGAAAATTTGTCTTAACCGGCGGACTCGGCGGGATGGGCGGCGCCCAACCACTTGCTGCAACCATGAATGGCGCAGTTTTTCTTGGCCTTGAGGTCGATCCGTCGCGGATCGAGAAAAGATTAAAGAGCGGTTATTGCGACAAGATCGCGCACTCGCTCGATGAAGCGTTGCGAATGATTGACGATGCGCGCAAGAATCGGAAATCGCTTTCTGTCGGACTCGTCGGTAATTGTGCCGATGTCCTGCCGGAAATCGTGAAGCGCGGCATCGTTCCGGATATCCTAACGGATCAAACTAGCGCGCACGACGCGTTGAATGGCTATGTACCGCACGGAATATCACTCGAAGACGCGCTCGCCTTACGTGTGAAAAGTCCCGAGGAATACATCGACAGGGCAATGCATTCGATGGGCGTTCACGTCGAGGCCATGCTCGCTCTGCAAAAAAAAGGGGCCATCACTTTTGATTACGGAAACAACATTCGCGCGCAGGCGAAAAAGGCTGGCATCGAGAATGCATTCGATATTCCCGGGTTTGTTCCCGAATACATTCGTCCGCTGTTTTGTGAAGGTCGCGGGCCATTTCGATGGGTCGCGTTGAGCGGCAATCCCGAAGATATCGCGCGCACCGACCGGCTCGCGCTCGAATTGTTTCCGAGAGACCAGACGCTCGCGCGCTGGATGAAGCTCGCGCGAGAACGAATTCACTTTCAAGGATTGCCGGCGCGGATTTGCTGGCTCGGCTATGGCGAGCGCGCAGAGTTCGGCGTCGCAATGAACGAGTTGGTGAAGCGCGGCGAAATCAAAGCGCCCATCGTGATCGGGCGCGACCATCTCGACGCGGGCTCGGTAGCGTCGCCCAACCGCGAGACCGAAGGGATGATCGACGGAAGCGATGCGATTGCCGATTGGCCGCTGCTCAACGCGCTCATCAACACAGCCACCGGCGCATCCTGGGTGTCGATTCACAACGGCGGCGGCGTCGGTATCGGCTATTCGCAGCACGCCGGCATGGTCGTAGTCGCCGATGGCGGCGAAAATTCCAAACCTCGTCTCGAGCGCGTTCTAACGAGCGATCCGGGATTGGGCGTCCTCCGTCATGCCGACGCGGGCTATTCCCGCGCGATCGAATTCGCCGCCACAAACAAGATCGACATCCCAATGCGCCCGCAACGGCGAGATTGAAACTTACGTATTAACGATTCGCTTTCCTTGCAATCCGGTCAATCGCGTAAATCCTGTCTAGAAATTCTGTGACTATGCGAAAGCTGATTGAATGTGTGCCGAATTTTTCTGAGGGGCGCGATCTGGAGGTCATTCGGCAGATCACCGATGCCATTGAATCGGTGGATGGCGTTTCATTACTCGATGTCGATCCGGGCGCGAGTACGAACCGGACGGTGGTGACGTTTGTGGGCAGTCCTGATGCCGCGGTGGAAGCGGCCTTTCGCGGAATCAAAAAGGCGGCCGAACTGATCGACATGCGCAAACATAAGGGCGCGCATCCGCGCATGGGCGCCACCGACGTTTGCCCGTTCATTCCAGTGAGCAACATCAGTTGGGAAGAAGCGATCGCTTGCGCAAACAAGTTGGGAAAACGCGTCGGCGAGGAGTTGAGCATCCCCGTCTATCTTTACGAAAGAGCGGCAAAAAACGCGTCGCGCTCGAATCTCTCGGTCGTTCGCGCGGGAGAATACGAAGGCTTTTTTGAGAAAATAAAAGGCCCCGCATGGAAACCGGATTTTGGGCCTTCCATTTTCAATGAGAAATCGGGCGCAACTGTGATCGGTGCACGCGATTTTTTGATCGCGTATAATGTGAACCTGAACACGAAAGCGGTGAGAAGAGCAAATTCTGTCGCGTTTGATGTGAGAGAAAACGGACGGGTCAAAACGGAAGACGGGACGCCTTTTGGAAAACCGGTGTTGGATGCCAGCGGTGAGTCCGTCCGCATTCCTGGAATGTTGAAGCACGTGAAGGCCATTGGTTGGTACGTCGAAGAGTACGGAATCGCGCAGATTTCCATGAACCTGACGAACATCGAGGAGACACCTTTGCATGTTGCGTTCGACGCTTGCGTCGAATCAGCGAACAAACGCGGCCTGCGTGTGACGGGATCAGAAATCGTCGGCATGGTTCCGAAAAAGTGTCTGTTAGATGCCGGAAGATATTTTCTCCGCAAGCAGCAATGGTCGGAGGGCGCCTCCGAGGAAGAGCTGATCGACATTGCGATTCGCTCATTGGGATTGAGTGAGTTGAAACCTTTCGACCCGAAAGAAAAGGTGATTGAATTCAAGATCGAATCCGATTCCAAGAGATCGTTATTAAAAGTGAACCTCCGCGAGTTCTGCAATGAAACGTTGAGCGATTCGCCCGCACCAGGCGGCGGTTCCGTGGCGGCGTTAATGGGCGCGTTGGGCGCTTCGTTAGGCGGAATGGTGGCCAATCTTTCCGCCGGAAAACGCGGGTGGGACGACAGGCTCGAGTATTTCAGCGACCGGGCAGTGAAAGGGCAACAACTCAAAGACGAATTGCTC
>Ga0066709_100003090_pt1 | contig 12572 bp, 10 predicted proteins | sample GraSoiAngelo_158_FD_79665 | JGI IMG/M metagenome (GOLD analysis project Ga0066709, IMG submission 79665) | Grasslands soil microbial communities from the Angelo Coastal Reserve, California, USA - 14_1009_16_30cm | ecosystem: Environmental > Terrestrial > Soil > Grasslands | place: USA... | reverse complement strand
GCGCGCGTCATCACCTCGCCCATCGGGATCACGGCCACGCGGTCGTCGAAGCTGAAAGAGGGACGGCTCTGGACGCCGCGGCGGATGGAGCGGGCGAGGTCGATCAGGTCTCCGACCACCGCCGAGGCAGTTGGGCGCCCGCCCGCGCCCTGGCCCACGAGCAGCACCTGTCCCACCAGGTCGCCTTCGACGAACACCGCGTTGTTGGCGCCTTCGACCTGGGCGAGCGGATGGTCGAGCGGCACCATCGCGGGATGCACTCGCGCCTCGATGCGGCCGGGGTGCCGCTGGGTGTGGGCGATCAGCTTGATCGCATAGCCCAACTCCCGCGCGTAGCGGAAGTCCACCGGCTCGATACCTTCGATGCCCTCGCGGAAGATCTCCTCCGGCCGAACCTTGATCTCGTAGGCGATCGCCCCCAGGATCGCCAGCTTGTAGGTGGCATCGAAACCACCGATATCGTCCGTGGGGTCCGCCTCGGCAAACCCCGCGGCCTGGGCCTCTCGCACTGCGTCGTCCAGTGAGAGGCCGTCTGCGCCCATCCGCCCGAGAACGTAGTTGGTAGTGCCGTTGATGACGGCGGACAGGCGCTCGATGCGGTTCGCCTGGAGATCGGTGCGAAACGTGCTGATGAGGGGGATGCCGCCGCCGACGGCGGCCTCAAAGTAAAGGTCGACGTTCTTCTCTGCCGCCAGCTCGAGGAGCTCGAGGCCGTGTTTGGCCATCACCACCTTGTTTGCGGTGACGACATGCTTGCCGGCGCGAAGGGCGCGCTCGAGGTAGCCGCGCATCGGCTCGTCGCCGCCCGCCACCTCCACCACGACCTGAATATCGGGGTCGTCGAGAAGCACTGACGGGTCGGTGGTCATCACATCTGGCTCGATCTGGACTGAACGCCGCTTGGCGAGATCCCGCACGAGCACGCGGCGCAAGCAAAGCTCGACTCCGGCGCGGCGCGCCAGCTGCGAACGCCATGTGAGCATGCGCTCGGCAACCTGCGAGCCGACGGTGCCGAGCCCTATGAGCCCGACGTTCAAGGCGCTTTGGGCCATGGGCGCTATTCTCCCTGCCGTGACCCTGGTCCTGCGCGAAGCCGACGTGGAGCGCGTGATCCAGATGGACGCGGTGATCGCGGCCGTTGACGCCGCCATGCACGAGCTCGGAGATGGGACCGCCCAGAACGAGCCTCGTCGCCGCGCTTTCGCGCCGGGAGGCCTGCTCAACGTGATGTTCGCCTCCTATCCCGGAGGCGGCTGCACCGGCCTGAAGGCGTATACCGTGGCGGCGGGCCGCGTGCGTTTCCTGGTCGTCCTCTTTGCCCTCGACGGTTCGTTCCAAGCCCTTATCGAGGCGGAGCTGATGGGCGCCTATCGCACCGGCGCCGCCACCGCGGTCGCGGTGCGAGCGCTGGCTCCGCGGCAGCCGGCCACGGTGGCCTTGATCGGCGCCGGCCACCAGGCCGTCACCCAGGCACTTGCGATCTCACGTGTCCTCCAGATCAAGGAGATCCGCGTTTTCAGCCGGGATCCTGACCGCCGGGCGGCGTTTGCCGCCGCGCAGGCCGCGGAGCTCAGCCTCAGGGTGGTCGCGGCAGGGAGCGCGGAGGCAGCGGTGAGAGGGGCCGATGTCGTGATCACGATGACCACTAGCTCGGTACCGGTGATCGAAGCGGGATGGGTCGAGGAGCACGCCGTGGTCGTCGGCGCCGGCTCGAACTTCCCAAACCGGACAGAGATGCCGGCCGACCTGGTGGCGCGTGCGCGCACGGTGGTCGTCGACCAGCTCGCCGCCGCCAAGTTGGAAAGCGGCGACCTGATCCAGGCCAATGCGGCAGGGACTTTCGACTGGGATCGGGCGACCGAGCTCGGCTCAGTCCTCACGGGGACCTGGAAGCCTCCCGCCGAGCCTGGCATCACCCTGCTCGAGTCGCACGGCCTGGCGCTCTGGGATCTGGCGGCCGGTTCCGTCGTCCTGGCCGCCGCCCGAGAGCGGCGTCTCGGCGAAGAGGTCGATCTGTTCTAGGGCCCCTGGTGGATATTTCCCGGGACAGGCTGCGGAGCCAGCGCGCCCAGCTGCAAAGCTGAGCCGATGAGATACGCCGCGACCAAAATGACGACCAGGGCTGCGCTGGCGGTGGTGTACAGGAGCCAGGCGGGAGGCCCACTCCCGGCGATCCGGACCATGAGGTCTGACCAATCGGGGCCTCGGCGCGGCCTCCATGTGTCGACAGTGGTCCGGATCATCCGGCCTAGATCTGCTTCGGAGGGTATGGCCGACCCTTCCTGTGTGGGTCTATCTTCCACGTAGGGCACCTTCATTACTCGAACGCTTCGGTTCCCAGTCTTGGTCGCTCCCGGTCGCCTTTCTCATGATTGCCACCGCCTTCGCGATCCTTGACGCCACCGTACCGGCGGGCACTCCAAGAACGCTGGCGATCTCCTCCCGGGTCAAACCGTCGTAGTAGTGAAGGATCACGGCGGCGCGCAGCTTCGGGCTCAGGGCGGTGAGGGCTTTGGTCACCACGTCGCGCGCCTCGGCGCGGTCGTAGTCTCGCCGGTCGGGGGCCACATACAGGCGAGCCGGTAGGTATCGGGCCAGCTTCTGCCGCCTCAGGTGGGAGATCGCGAGGTTGATGCCGATGCGGCGCAGCCAGGCGCCGGGAGGGGCGGTCGGGGTGTACCGGTCTCGCGCCCGGTAGGCGCGTACGAAGGTCTCCTGGGTCAGGTCCTCGGCGGCCGCGGAGTCGAGGACCACCGCGCGGATGGAGCGATAGACGGAGAGATATTCCTGGTCGTAGAGCTCGCGGAACTGTGTGGCGGGGTTGAGCTCCTTGCTCTGAGACACATCCGTAAGTGTGAGCGCATGCGTGGCCGGGAGTGACGGCCTCGACTTTGGTGGGCCGCAGTTCCGTAACGCGAATCCGGGACTCTCAAAGGCGCTGCCGTCAGCCTCGGCGGGCCCGACGATAGACGTCCGACCGGTGGTCGATCGTGATGATCTGGACGAGTCGCTCGCCTTCATCAATGTGGTAGATGACTCGGTAGGGACCCCGTCTCGCACTCCAAAGGCCTTCGAGCTCGAGACGTAGCGGCTCGCCCATCCGATATGGCGCATCCGCGATGTGGTCAATCGCCTCCAACACCGCCGACGCAGCTGCTTCTTTGAGTCTGTTGAGGTCACGCCTTGCTGATGGCATCATCTCGATCCGCCACCGTTTCGAGGTCACCCTTTCCGACGACTAACTGCACCTCGTTCTAGCGGGATCCCCTGCCCAGCGTCCGCCTCCATCAAGCCCTTACGAATCTTTGCCATAAGCCGCTTGTCGGACAGGATGGCCAGGGTCTCCTCGAGACTCTCGAGGTCGTGGGGACTGATCAAGACCAAAGCCGGCCGGCCATTCCGAGTGACCACAATTCGTTCCTGCTGCTTTTCGACCCGATCAGCCACCTCGGAGAAATGCGCCTTGACCGCAGCGAGTGGCATTGTTTCGCTCATGACTAGAATTATAGTCATGCCCGCGGCGGGTGGCGGTGTGGACCCGAGCCACGTAGCTCCGCGTGAATAGCCGGTCTTTATAGTGCTCGCGCGGAGCAGCACGCCTATCTCCATGCGGGTTCGTCAGGTGCGGAAAGAGGAGTGCGGCCGCCAGACGTAGCATGGGCACGTGATTGAGCCGCAACCACCCGGATTCGAGTACGGGATGACGGTGCGGGTGAAATCAGATGCTCCGGTCCACTTGCGGCCGGGGGCCGTTGGCTCCGCGGTCTCGTTTGAGACCGTTCGTATCGAGTGGGCACACAATCGGGATTGGCCCGTAGGCACTCTTCTCTACCTCGTCGAGTACACAGACGGGGAGGCGCAGCTTATGCCAGCCAGCATGACTGTTCGGGAGCCTGAGGAGCCAGCGGGGTAGGTCCACCTCCGTTTGGGCTCGGCCGCGGTTGGTTACAGGACAGACCCAGCCGTGCCAATCGCGAATCACGTGGCCAAGCTGAGATCAAATCGGTGGTGGGCGACCCGGGACTCGAACCCGGATGAGTTGCCTCACACGCCCCTCAAACGTGCGCGTCTACCAGTTCCGCCAGCCGCCCAGCTGCAGCCGGTTGATTCTACCGAAGCCCCACTGGGCTGGTACCCGCGGCAAGACTCGAACTCGCAACCTCCTGATCCGAGTCAGGCGCGCTTGTGATTCAGCTGCGCTCTTCAATCCAAAACTTGCCTGTTCCTTCCTCCACAGTTAGATTTCGGCAAGGGCCGATCAACCTCGTCGGACACGATCCGCGGACAGTCCAGCTCGATACTCCCTTTGCTTTTCGAGTTTGCAAGTGCGACAGATGGTCGTTCGTCGGTCTCTATCGATCCGATGAAAGTCCTGAAGTGGATATTCAATTCGACACTCGGTACAGACCCGGCGATCCTCACCCGTGCTAGCAAGCCACACGGTGCGCGCCTCGCCGTATCGGTATCGGAGCCTCGGATGGACTTGATCAACAGGCTCAGGAGCTAGCTCGTCCACTGCTACGAACATTTGTACCCAAGCTACGCGAGGCCAAACGTTGGATTTCGAGGGATCCGTGCCATGCGGCAATTGCGGACCAGCTGGCAAAAGGTGCCCGCTGAGGGATTCGAACCCACGACCCTCTGTTCCGAAGACAGATGCTCTGGTCCCCTGAGCTAAGCGGGCGTGGCGAGCCTCCCCAGTTTGTTTGGCGCCACCTCAAGATTGGGAGGCAGTTCAGACTACCGCGACGTACCGCTCGTGATTCAGCCCCCAGGCCGCGTACCGCATCAAACCCATCGCTCGGTAGCGCCGCCGACCCGCCACGGTCGTCCCCGTCTCGATCGCCGTCCGCAGCGCCTTCGGTGTCGTGCCGGGAAACTCTGTAAACGCCCGGCCGACCGCATCCACTATGTGAGCGTCGGAGCACCCTACCTCCGCGGCCCCGAGCCCCAAGTTCAAGCGGCGGGCGAGCTGGTTCACGACGTAGAAGCCAGGTGTCGCGTTCTCCACCTCGACGCCGTCGAAGGCGAGCTCCGCAGCCAGCCATCCAACTCCGTGAACCGGCCCGCTCCTCATCTGGCGCGCTGTACGCCAGAACGGATGCACCGCAATCGCAAGCCCACCCTGATCGTGGATCGCGTGGACGGTCGCCGCGGCAGACATACCAGGCTTGACGCGACGCTCGAGAAAGAGACCAACGATGTGTCCTTCGCGACTGGACACCTCTTCGCCGACGACGACGTGAATCCTTCGACGCTTTGCCGCGAGGTCCGCAGCACGCAGGGCACCCTCGATGGTGTCGTGATCGGTTACCGCGATCACATTCAGCGCCGCCCGCCTGGAGGCATGATCGACAAGTTGCGCCGGCGTCGGCCAGCCGTCGCTGGCGGTTGTGTGGGTGTGGAGATCCGCCCGGCCCCAGGGAACCATGGGTGTGCATCCTACGCCCGGCGGGCTTACCATCGACCTTTCGAGATTCCTTATCTCCTCGACAACCAAGGATTGGAGGTGCCTGCGGTGGAAGGCTTGATGCAGGACTACGAGCTCTCTCTTCAGCACGTGCTCTGGCGCATCGAGCGCATGCACCCCAAGAAAGAGATCGTCACCAAGCGCGAGCAGGGATACCACCGCACGACGAACGGCGACATGGTACTTCGCATCAACCAGCTGGCCGGCGCGCTCAAGAGGTTAGGCGTGAAGCCCGGCGACCGGGTGGCGACACTGGCCTGGAACAACTACCGCCACCTCGAGCTCTACTACGCAGTGCCGAGCATGGGCGCCGTCCTGCACACGCTCAACCTGCGGCTGTTCCCGCAGCACCTGGAATTCATCATCAACGACGCCGAGGACAAGGTCCTCTTCGTGGACCAGACGCTGGTCGCACTTTTGAAACCGCTGGCCGGAAAGATTCCCAGCATCAAGACCATCATTCTCATGACCGATGGCGCGCCGGCCCCCGCCGACCACGGCCTGGGTGAGATGCTCGATTACGAGACCCTGCTCAAGGCGGAGAACGACGACTATGCGTGGCCGAAGCTGTCCGAGCGCATGGCCGCTGCCATGTGCTACACGTCCGGGACCACCGGCAACCCGAAAGGGGTCGTCTATTCCCACCGCTCGCAGTTCATCCACACCATGGGAGTGCTCCAGGCGGACAACCTGGGGCTGACCGAGAAGGACACTGTCCTCCCCATCGTGCCGATGTTCCATGCCAACAGCTGGGGCCTCCCCTACGCGTGCGGCATGGCGGGCTGCAAGGTCCTCTTCCCCGATCGGTTCATGGGCGACGCCAAGTCGATAGTCGAGCTGGCCGAGCAGGAGGACGCCACCATCCTGGCCGGCGTGCCCACGATCTGGATCAACACCGCGACATTCCTGAAGGAGAGCGGCAAGCGACTGCCCAAGGTCCACACCGTGATCTGCGGTGGATCGGCCATCCCGCGTTCGGTGATGGAGGCGATGGACGGGCTCGGCCTGCGCATGCTGCACGCTTGGGGCATGACCGAGACGTCGCCGCTGGGCAGCGTCGCGCGCCCGCGCGCGGGCACCGATCCAAAGGACGAGCTCAACGCCCGCCTGACCCAGGGCATGATCGTGCCCGGAGTCGAGATCCGCATCTGCGACGCGGCCTCGGGCGAAGAGCTGCCCTGGGACGGAGTTGCGTTCGGCGAGATCCAGGTGCGCGGGCCGTGGATTGCCCGCGGCTACCACAACGGTTACGACCCCGACAAGCTGACGGAGGACGGTTGGTTCCGCACCGGCGATGTCGCCAAGATCTCGCCCGAGGGCTACATCCAGATCGTCGACCGCACCAAAGATGTGATCAAGTCCGGGGGTGAGTGGATCTCATCCGTCGAGCTCGAGAACGCGATAATGGCCCACCCGAAGATCCTCGAGGCGGCCGTGATCGGTCTCGTCCATCCGAAGTGGGACGAGCGGCCGGTGGCCTTCGCCGTGCCGAGGCCCGAGTTCAAGGGACAGGTGACGCAGGCAGAGATCGTCGACTTCCTCCGAGACAAGGTCGCCAAATGGTGGCTGCCTGACGAGGTTCGGTTCATCGACGAGGTGCCGAAGACATCGGTCGGCAAGTTCGACAAGAAGGTCTTGCGCGCGAACGCTGCTCCTATTAAGGAGAGCGCGGCGCCGGCAGGACGAGCGTGATGGCGCGCGCAGGTGTGCGCGAGCACACGATCCCGCGCGACACGTTCCATTACAAGTGGGATAACTCGCTTCGGCCCGCGGTGGAGATCGAAGCCGGGGATACCGTCCACTTCGACACCGAAGAAGTGACCTCCGGCCAGCTCAAGCAGGGCGACCCCGCCGCCAAGCTCGGCTCGCTCGATTTCGACAAGCTCTATCCGCTCGGCGGTCCTGTATTCGTGAAAGGCGCCGAACCGGGCGACGTGCTCGAAGTGGAGATCTTGACGCTGCGCCCTGGATCCTGGGGCTGGACTGCGCTGCTGCCGAACCTGGGGTTGCTGGCCGCCGATTTCCCCGATCCCTATGTCCGCTACTTCGAGCTGGGCAACCGGACCTCGGCCGAGTTGCGGCAGGACATCCACATTCCGATCGCGCCGTTCTGCGGCACCATGGGCGTGGCCACCGATGAGCCCGGACAGCACGCCGTGCTGCCCCCTACCAAAGGCGCAGGCAATATCGATACCCGCCACCTGACAGCAGGTACAAAGCTGTACCTGCCGGTGTTCGTGAAGGGCGGAATGTTCTCGGCCGGCGACTGCCACGCCGCGCAGGGAGACGGCGAGGTTTGCGTTACCGGGATCGAATGCCCGATGACATTCTCGCTCCGGTTCAACGTCGTCAAGGGCGGGTCATTGCGGCCATGGAGCTACCACTTCCTGACGCCGCCGACGCCCCTCCAGCCGCGAAGCGATGCGGCCGGCTACCACGCCGTGTGCGGTCTGGGCCCGGATCTGATGGAGAACGCTCGGAACGCCGTTCGCGACTCCATCGCCTGGCTGGTCGCCGATCATGGGTTGAGCCGCGAGGACGCGTACATCCTCTGCAGCCTGGCCGGCGACCTCCGAATCAGCCAGATCGTCGACCAGCCGAACTTCGGGGTTTCCTTCTATATGCCGCTCAGCGTCTTCAAATAACACACCCGCGGGTTTACGGCGGCGGTGCCTCGCCTTGTGATCGAGCGCGCGCGGCACCGTGCGGCATACTGACTCCCCACTAGACCAAGTTTGAGTACGACACAACTCGGCAAGTATCCGATCGAGGCTGAGCTCGGACGTGGCGCCATGGGCGTGGTGTACCGATCAACTCATCCACGCCTGGAGATCCCCGTGGCGATCAAAGTGCTCGCCGAGCAGTACTCGAGCGATGCGAGCTTCCGCCAGCGCTTTCATCGCGAGGCGGCCACCGTCGCAGCCCTTAACCATCCGGGGATCGTCCGCGTCTATGACTTCGATGAGGACGGCCCGGTGCTCTTCATCGTCATGGAGTGGGTCGAGGGACGATCGATGCGCTCCTGGCTGGACGAGTACGGACGCTTCAGCGTCGACGTTTCCGTCGACCTCGTGCAGCAGCTGCTCTCAGCGGTAGGTGTCGCGCATGACTACGGGATTGTTCACCGCGACCTGAAGCCTGACAACATCCTCATCTCCAATCGCGGCAAAACCAAGATCCTCGACTTCGGCATCTCCAAGCTCATCGACGACAAGCACCGTTTGACGGCGACCGGCAGCATGGTCGGCACTCCCGCGTACATGGCGCCCGAGCAGGTCAAAGGCGAGAAGGTGGACGCGAGCTCGGACATCTACTCGCTCGGGATGATCCTGTACGAGCTTCTGCACGGCGAGCCGCCGTTCACCGGCCAGCTGCCGGCGGTGCTGCACTCGCAGGTGTTCGATCGCCCGCGCGCGTCGACAGCGATCCCGTCCCCGATCATGGAGATCATCTGGAAGGCGACGGCCAAAGATCGCAGCCAGCGTTTCCAGACCTGCGAGGAGTTCTCCGGCGCATTTCACTACATGCCCAAGCCAGGCGCCGCCCAGCCGCCGGCGGAAGCGATATCGGATCAGCTGCCGGTTTCGGTCGAGAGCGACCTGCCGAAGGCGCAGATCCCATTGCGGGCCGACAGCTCCAAGCCCCCAGGCGTATGCACTTTCAGCGACTGCGGTGAGCGCCGCGGTTGGGCATGCGCATACAAGGATCTCACGGGGCGCGAATGCAAGAGCTGGTGGTGCCGCAAGCACATCCAGTTCATCGAGCGCACCCCTTTCTGTCCTCGGCACGCGAGCGTCATCCGCGCGCTGGCGCCGACGGCGAACACGATCTTCGAGATAAAGAACCGGCCTGCGGTCGACGACCGCGCGCTGCCACTTGCCGCCCTGGTCGCGGAAGACGTCGACAAGGACGTCACCGAGCTCGTGCGGCGCCGTTATCAAAACCGCAAGGACGTGACTCTCGCGCGCGACCGCACAGTGCGTCAGACATGGTCGGGGCGTAATGAGGTCGCGTGGGAGAGAAGCTGGTCGGCCCTGAAGAGCCAGGGCTACCTTGTCCGCATCGCAGTGCGCGTGACCACCGCGGAGCCCGACATGGTTCAGCTGCTGATCGGCAACACAGTGGTGTTCAAAGAGGTGCCGGACTGGATCAACAGGCGCCGCGAGGGCGAGCCCCCGGACCATGCGGATCGGGCACGTTTTGGCAAGAGGCTGTTCGGAGCGATCCTCGAGCACGTTGACGAGCCCCAGCCCGTACCGTCGCTCGCGATTCCTTCCAACGGCCACGAGATCGAGCCACCGCCCCCGCCGGAGATCAACCGCACGCTGATCGAAGGAATGGTGCTTCGCCTCGCGTCAGCGGCGACCCGCCTGACCGGTTTCGAGGTCGCCGAGCAGCTTGCGCTTCCATTCGTAGCCGTGGAGCCGGTCCTCAAGGCGCTGACCAGCGCGAACTTCCTCGACGCCCTGGGGCTCGCGCCAGAGCAGGGTCCGTGGCTGGGCCGCCCGCTGCCCGAGCGGATGGCCTACTCGTTGACCAAGCAAGGCCGCGTCCGAAGCGACGAGATCGCCAACGCCAGCACGCGTTACGCGGGCCCGGCGCCGGTTTCGATGCACGAGTACAAGCTCGTGCTCGCGGAGGCGGCCAAGCCCGGCACCCTGGATCTGACCAAGGTCACCCTGGCGCTGGCGGGGATCGAGCTGGCACCCGGCGTCGTGGAAGCGGTGCGCGCGGCCGTCAACTCGCGGTCGTCGATCTTCATCTACGGCGCGCCTGGCAACGGCAAGACGACGCTCGCTCGCCGCATACCGACGCTGCTCGGCGGCCCGATCGTCATTCCGTTCGCGCTCGACATCGGCGGCGGCGAGGTGATGACCATCTTCGACGGCTCGGTGCACCGCCTGGAGCAGCACCAGCCCGCGGACCGGCGCTGGCGCAGGATCGCGCGGCCGCTGGTCCAGGTGGGCGGCGAGTTTCAGCTCGACATGTTCGATCCGACCTTCGAGGAGGGCAGTCGCACGTACGGCGCCCCTCTCCAGCTCAAGGCGAACGGTGGCGTGCTGCTGATCGACGACCTCGGGAGGCAGCGCGTTTCGCCCAAGCAGATACTCGACCGACTGTTGGTGCCGCTCGAGCAGGAGATCGACTACATGAACCTGTCCGCGAGCGGGCGCAAGGTGGAGGTTCCGTTCTGGGCGCAGCTGGCGCTGTCGACCAACTTGAAGCCTGGCGAGCTGCTGGACGAGGCGTACCTTCGCCGTCTCTCCTACAAGGTGCTCATGCCCGACCCGACGTGGGAGATGTGGTGCCGGATCTTCGAGCGCGAAAGGGACAGGCTCACGATTCCGCCCGATCCGACGGCGCTCGAGCTGATCCGCAGCCTCTACAGCGGCCGGCCGCTGCGCGGCAACCATCCGCGCGACCTGCTCGAGCGCCTCGTGGACGTGTCCGCCGCACGCGGCGTCCGTCCCCAGCTCACGCTCGACCTCGTTGAAGCGGCGTGGCACACCCTGTTCATCACGAGCTAGTTCGCTCCCGGTCTCTTCGCAACACAGTCTCGCCGAGAGCGCGCGTGACGTCGGGCGGAGATACGATGCCGACGAGGCGGCCGCCCTCGAGCACCAGCACGTGGCCATCGCCTGAGCCGAAGCGGTTGAGAATCGCGGCCACAGGTTCGGCGGGTCTGGCCTGGGGTACCGCGTCAAGGCCGACACCGACGTCGCGCACCCGAGTCGCCCGCCGGCTTTCGCTGGGCACCTCTGCCAAACGTGTGAGAGTGACCAGCCCATCGAGATTGCCCTCGAAGGTCTTGATCGGGTAGGCCGCCGCGCGCTGGATTGGGAGGTAGGTGCGCATGAACTCCTCGACGGTGATCCAGCCAGGGGCCACCATCGGGTCGCGCGACATTACGTCCGAAACCCGCAGCCCCGCGAGAGCGCCATGCATGAGCACATACGCTTCCTCGTTCCGCGCGGCGGACAGCAGGAAAAGGCCGATGAAGATCACCCACACAGCGCCGATGTCCTGCTGAAGGAAGAAACCGAGCAGGCCGATGGCGATCATCACGAACGAGCAGCCTCGGCTCAATGCCGCCGCGGTGGCCGTCGCGCGGTAGCGGTTCCCGCGGCGCCCCCACAGCCAGGCGCGCAGGATGCGCCCGCCGTCGAGAGGGAATGCCGGAATGAGATTGAAGAGTAAGAGCGTCCCGTTGGAGAGGGCGAGCCAGAAGCAACCCGCATCGATCAAGGGTGGTCCGGCCACCGCGTCGAGTCCGAGGGTGATCAGGCCAAACGCGACCGCGAGCACAAGGCTCACGATCGGACCGGCGATCGCGATTCTCGCCTCAGCGCCTGCGGTCGCGGCATCGCCGCCCAGGCGCGCAACGCCGCCGAAGATCCAGAGCGTGATGCCTTCCACGCTCACGCCCAGGCGGCGCGCCACCAGCGCATGGCCCATCTCATGCGAGAGCAGCGAGACGTAGAAGAGGAGCGCCGCGAGCAGGGACACCAGCCAGTAGGCGGACTGCGGCTGGTCCGGCACCATGTCCGGGAAGACCTGGCCGGCCAGCGTCCAGACGATAAGGACGAGGGCGATGGCGAGGCTCCAATGGAGCCCGACCTCGATGCCCGCAACCCTCCCGAGCCGGATGCTCGCGTCCATGGAGGCCATCGTAGTGACACCGGAGGGCCGTATCACGAGCCCTCGGTATACTTACGCGTCGCCCCGAAAGCGGCGGTGGCGGAATGGCAGACGCGCTAGTTTCAGGAGCTAGTGTCCGCAAGGACGTGGAGGTTCAACTCCTCTCCGCCGCACCAACGATATGACCTCTGATCTCAAGCCGAGATCGCTGGGAGGAACGTTGGAATCGCGACGGGACGGCGCTGGAACGGAGCCTGAAAGTAGTGGGAAACCGCCGAGTTAATAGACCTTAGCCTTCGCTCAGGCCACCAGCCTCAGTCAGCATCCACCGATTCCTGCGCTTTGGCAATCGCAGCCGCAGAGTTACGGATCGCTACGATCAGGTCTGGTTTTTGCGCTTCATTGAACTGGAGTCGCCCATTAACCAGGGAGCCGACAATTAGGCACATCATTTGCCGATCCT
>Ga0066709_100003089_pt1 | contig 12573 bp, 12 predicted proteins | sample GraSoiAngelo_158_FD_79665 | JGI IMG/M metagenome (GOLD analysis project Ga0066709, IMG submission 79665) | Grasslands soil microbial communities from the Angelo Coastal Reserve, California, USA - 14_1009_16_30cm | ecosystem: Environmental > Terrestrial > Soil > Grasslands | place: USA... | reverse complement strand
TCTCGAAACTAGCGGTGTTAGCGGCGATCAATATTGCCCATCAACTCTTTCAGTCTGAGCAGATTCGGGAAAAGGGCGAGGCAGACGTTGACCGACGGGTGCTTTCTCTGATGGAATCCATCGAAGATCTGATGCCGTCCCCCAGGCACCGGTAAAATATTATAGGGCTTGCATTGGACACTGGCTTTTGATACCGTAAGTCATTGAAATATGTCATGCAGGTGAGGACGGAGAGCATCAAGTAGTGGCGACAGCCGGTAACTTTGAAGAGGCATCAGGATCGTAAGTGGGAGCGGCGGACTGATTATGGCGAGGACGAAGGGTTTTCTGATTGTAGGTGGGATTCGGTTGCGTAGAGTGATCAAAGAGGTCGTAACCAGAACGGTCGCATGGGGAGATCGCGTGATCCCTCCTTGTATTAACCTCTTGGCGCGGTGGAATGAGGGGGGACGAGGCCAGCCCGTTCATGCGCGTATCAGGCGATGGACTCTGGTCAGCCTGCAGTTCATCTCCTCGCTCGCCAGAGGACGACCGAGTCCCCAGGTACTTCGCCCGTTCAGTTCCGTTGAGGTTTAGCTCTTCCTTCGCATTGTGCCTCTTCCCGGTCCGTAGCGACCTCCAGCCTACGCCGCGCTGATTCCTCGCCGCTACTGCTGTCCCTGCTCCTCCTGTGTGCCATACCGAACATGGCTGATCAGATGTTCCTGTTGCGCACGTAGGACGAAGGGGGTGGGTGCCATTCTAACAACAATTGCCACATACGTGATCGTGGGAATTCTCGGCGCGCTGGTGGGGATCGGCGTCAACGCAGTCGTCCGACGGAAATTGTTCATGGCCCAGCGCGGGCAGGTTGCAGAGCAGGCTCGCCAGGTTGTCCTGGGTGCGGAGCGGGAAGCGGACAATCTGGTCAAAGAGGCCAAGCTCGAAGCCAAAGATCTGCTGTTTCAGGCCAAGGCCGATCTCGAGAAGGAGCAGAAAGACAAACGATCAGAACTCACTACCCAAGAGAAGCGCCTGTTCCAGCGGGAGGATAACCTGGAACGGAAAACGAGTGTGATTGACAAACGCGAGGCGGATGCACAAAAGCGCGAACTTGCGCTCGCCAAGCGGGAAGACATGCTTAACGGGAAGGAGGCCGACTGCGATCGGGCTCTCAGAGAACACCGGCAGGCGCTGGAACGGGTTGCTGGGATGACGGTAGAAGAAGCCAAGCGGAAACTCCTCAGCGAAATTGAAAGCGAGGCCAGGCTTGATGCGGCAGGTGTCGCGAAGCGGATCATTGATGAAGCGAAGGAGGGTGCCGAGCGGGAAGCTCGGGAGATCATTGCTCGGTCGATCCAGCGGGTGACGAGAGATTATGTGTCGGAGGCCACCATCTCCGTGGTGCCGATTCCGAATGATGGCATGAAAGGTCGAATCATCGGGCGAGAGGGGCGAAACATCCGTGCCATCGAAGCTGCCACAGGGATCGACTTGATCATCGACGAGACACCGGAGGCGGTCGTGATTTCCGGCTTCGATCCGTTGCGACGGGAGGTGGCGAAGATTTCCCTGGAGCGGTTGCTGCAGGATGGTCGGATTCATCCCACGCGGATCGAGGAGATCGTCGAGAAAGTCAAGACCGACCTCGATAAATTGATGGTGGAAGAGGCGGAGAAGATCATCTTTGAAGTCGGTCTCTCGGATCTCCACCCCGACCTCATCAAAGTTCTGGGTCGGCTGAAGTATCGGCTCAGTTACGGACAGAACAACCTCTATCATGCCCGTGAGGCGGCGTTTATCTGCGGCATTATGGCGGCTGAGTTGGGGCTGGACGTGAAGCTGGCCAAACGCGGCGCCTTGCTTCATGATATCGGCAAGGCGGTCAGTCACGAAGAGGAGGGCCCCCACGCCATGCTGGGCGCCGACCTTGCTAAACGGTACGGCGAGTCGGTCAAAGTCGTGAACGCGATTGCGGCTCATCACGAGCAGGTCGAACCGATTTGTCCTGAAACCGTGTTGGTCGCCGCCGCGGAAGCCTTGTCGGCCGCCAGGCCTGGGGCTCGTCGGGAGGCGCTGGAGTCATACGTCAAGCGGCTGGAGAAGCTGGAGTCGTTAGCGGTCAGCTTCAAAGGGGTCCAGAAAGCCTACGCGATCCAGGCTGGTCGCGAAATACGCGTCATCGTCCGACAGGAAGAGGTTGGCGATGCCGAATCCTCCCAACTCTCCCGAGACCTGGCCAAGAAGATCGAACAGGAGCTGACCTATCCCGGACAGATCAAAGTCACCGTGATTCGAGAGAGTCGGTTCGTGGACATCGCCAAGTGACCGTGAGGCGTGAAACGTGAGGGGTTAGGGGAGAAATCCGCAAATTCTCTCGCGCCTAACGCCTCACGCCTTACCACTCACGAGTTTGAAGGAGTACCTGTAGAGAGGTCATGAAGGTCCTTTTCATCGGCGACATTATGGGTGAACCCGGACGCCGGGCGATGTCTCGCCTCCTCCCTAAGGTGGTGGCCCAGCACGCCGTGGATCTGGTGATCGGGAACGGGGAGAATGTGGCTGGTGGGTTTGGGATTACACCGGAGCTGGCCCAGGAACTGTTTGAGATGGGCCTCTCGGTGATCACGACCGGCAACCACGCTTGGGACCAAAAGGAAATTGTAGATTACATTCGACAGGAGCCGAGGCTATTGCGTCCGGCGAACTATCCCAGCGGAGTTCCGGGGCAAGGCAGTATCGTGGTGGAGACTCCGGCAGGAGAGAAACTCGCTGTACTTCAGCTCATGGGGCGGGTCTACATGCCGACTCTGGACTGTCCCTTCCAGGTGGCCAGGCGCGAGGTGGCGCGGCTCAAGACAGAGGCTCGCGCCATCATCGTGGATATGCATGCGGAGGCGACGTCGGAAAAGATGGCGATGGGCCATTTCCTAGACGGGGAAGTGTCAGCGGTGCTCGGCACTCATACTCATGTTCAGACCGCAGATGAACAGATTCTTCCCAAAGGGACCGCCTACATTACTGATATCGGAATGACCGGTCCGCTTCATTCCGTGATCGGCATCAAGAAGGAGATCGCGATCGAGAAGTTTCTGACTCAGATGCCGCGCCGCTTTGAAGTGGCTTCGGGACCGACCGTCTTCGGTGCCGTCCTGATTGAGCTGGATGGCCAGATCGGCAAAGCAATTCGCATTCAACGTCTTCGGATTCCAGACTAATTGTGAGCGGGCCTTGAAGAAGGGCTCCCCCGTCGATCTTGCCGCCGAATACTCGTGAGCATTCAGCCGAAACGGATTTTCACGGTATCCGAGCTGACCCTCCTGGTCAGGGACCGACTTGAGGAAAGGTTTCCTGATGTCTGGGTGGAGGGTGAAATTTCCAACCTGCGTACGCCTTCCTCCGGCCATCTCTATTTCACCCTCAAGGATCAACAGAGCCAGCTCCGAGCTGTGCTGTTCAAAGCCGGAGCGCAGCGCCTGCGATTCGCCTTGCGCGAGGGACTTCAAGTCATCGTGCGCGGGCGTCTGACGGTCTATGAGCCACGGGGAGAGTACCAGGTGGTTCTGGATTACGTGGAACCCAAGGGAATCGGCGCACTCCAGATCGCCCTGGAACAGTTGAAGGAAAAACTTGCCCTTGAGGGGCTGTTTGACCAGTCCAGGAAACGGCCTCTGCCATTTCTCCCGCGCAGGGTTGGCCTCGTGACCTCCTTGTCGGGCGCGGCCATCCGTGACATTCTGGCCGTACTCACACGTCGCTGTCCATCTATGGGCCTGTTGATCGCGCCGGTGCCTGTCCAGGGGGAAACCGCGGCACCGCTGATCGCTGGCGCCATCCGGGCACTCAGCGCGTCCGGCAAGGTCGATGTCATGATCGTGGGGCGCGGAGGCGGGTCTCTGGAGGATCTCTGGTGCTTCAATGAGGAGGTCGTGGTGCGCGCGATCGCCGGGTCTGCGGTGCCAGTGGTGTCTGCCGTCGGCCATGAGATCGATTATACCCTGGCTGATCTTGCGGCGGATTACCGGGCCCCGACACCCTCAGCGGCCGCCGAGGCTGTCGTCCCTGTCCTGGATGATTTGGTCGAAGCCATTCTCAGCCTAAAGGGCCGGTTAGCGCAGGCAATGAGCAGACAGCTCTCCGTCGTCCGTCAGGAACTGCAGGACTTTGACAGATCGGCACCGTTCCTGAAGTTGCTGTCACAGCGTGATGCGCAACGCCTGGATGACTTCACTGAGCGGCTGAAGGTGTCGTTGGGGGACATGATCTCGAGGCTTCGACGGCAGGGAGTGGCCAGTCGACACGAGTTGCAAACCTCCAGTCCCCTCTCCCGCGTCAGAAACGCACTGGTCCTGGTGCCTCAGCTTCTCAAGCGAGCGGAACAGCGGATGCTGGCTGTGCTTGCCTTCAGGCGACAGGCAGTGCGGTCGTTCGCGGCCGTACTGGACGATCTGAGCCCGCTGGCTATCCTGGGCCGTGGCTACAGCATAGTACAAACAGTGCCAGCCGGTCTCGTTGTCAGAAGGGCAAGGGATGTTTCAGTGGGCGACGAACTCCGCGCAAGACTTGCGGAGGGCCAACTGCTAGCCTCGGTTCACCACATCTTGCCTGATTCATAGCCGCTTGACCTCGCAGAAAACGGGGTATATAACCGCCAGACTGCATTCTCTGCGGGTTCGAGAGGTCTCGGCCGGGTGGGCAGTTGGCAATTGTGACGAGGAGGAGCTTCCGGTGGCGACGTTGAAATTTGAGGACGCCATGGCCCGGCTCGAAACGATCGTCTCGGAACTCGAGAAGGGGGACCTTCCCCTCGACGAGTCGCTAAAGATTTTCGAGGAAGGCATCAAACTGTCCAAAACCTGTCTCAAGATGCTTGATGACGCCGAGCGGAAAGTCGAGATTCTGATTCAGGACAAGGACGGGAAGAAGCGGCTTCGTGCCTACAGTCCAGACGAAGGAGAAGCCGATGAGCCTTCACCTTCCGTCTAAACCTTCGCCGCATGTGAGCGCTATTCCCTCATCGGCCTACCACATGATCCATAGGACTGCTTCGGTTCGGGAACGGTTGGATCGCGTACTGGTCACCCGTGGGTTGGCCGAGAGTCGGGAGCAGGCCAGTCGGCTGATCCTGGCTGGAGCGGTCAAAGTGGACGGCATGCTTGCCGACAAGCAGGCCAGGCATGTGTCGGCTGGCGCAAAGATCGAAGTGGCGCTGAAGGAGGCTCCGTTCGTCAGCCGTGGCGGAGGAAAACTGGCCGCGGCGCTTGAGGCGTTCAGCGTGGATCCCAGGGAGCTGGTTGCGCTGGATGTCGGCGTCTCCACGGGAGGGTTCACCGACTGCCTTCTCCAGCGGGGGGCCCGTCGGGTGTATGCAGTGGATGTGGGGTACGGTCAACTGGACTGGCGGCTTCGCCAGGACGAACGGGTGGTGGTGCTGGAACGCCAGAACATTCGATACCTCAAGCGGTCGCTGGTTCCCGATCCAATCGATCTGGCAGTGATCGATGTCTCCTTCATCTCGCTCACGATCGTCCTACCATGCGTTATCCGGTTTCTCGCGCAAGAAGCTTGGGTGATTGCCCTGGTCAAGCCTCAGTTCGAAGTGGGACGAGGGCAGGTGGGACGAGGTGGAATCGTGCGCAATGATCAGCAGCGCCGCGCCGTGACCGACAAGGTCCTCGCTTGCGCGGATCAGTTAGGCCTGCGCCGAGTCGGTGTGTTGGACTCGCCGGTGCTTGGGCAAAAGGGGAACCGTGAAGTGTTGGTCGGACTCCAGCGGACGGCGAAACGCTTGTCGAGTTGACTAGACTGCATTCGGGGGATACCCTGAAAGCTAGTGGAAATGATTGAGGGGGTGAGCAGGGGGGTTGCATGAAAGTGTTGGTGACGGGAGGTGCCGGATTCATCGGGTCCCATCTTGTCGATCGACTCGTTCAGGAGGGGCACGAGGTGATCGTGGTAGATAATCTCTGCACCGGCAAACGGAGAAATCTCAACCGAGCGGCGCAGTTTTACAAACTAGACATTCAAAGTGCTCGTCTGGCCAGGGTGTTTAGAAACGAGCGGCCTTCTCTCGTCATGCATCTCGCGGCACAGGTGGACGTTCGTCGTTCGGTGGAGGATCCGGTCTTTGATGCGCAGGTGAATATCCTGGGGACGTTGAACCTTCTGGAACAGGCCATGAGACACGGGACCAGGAAGGTCGTCTTTTCGTCCTCAGGAGGAGCCATCTACGGAGAGCAGGAACATTTTCCTGCTCCTGAATCTCATGCGACCCGGCCGCTCTCACCCTACGGCATCGGCAAGTTGAGCGGAGAGCATTACCTGTCCTACTACCAGCGAGTCAGCGGGATTCAATTCGTGAGTCTTCGATATGCAAATGTATATGGGCCACGACAGGACCCGGAGGGAGAAGCAGGAGTGGTGGCGATCTTTATCCAGAAGATATTGAATGGGGAACAACCGATCATCAATGGAAATGGCCGTCAGACCAGAGACTTTGTGTTTGTAGACGACGTCGTGGAGGCGAACCTCGCGGTGATGGGGAAGGAAGTGCAGGGCACCTACAATGTGGGGACGTCCCAAGAAACCTCGGTCAACGAATTATTTGCCATTCTCAAGGACCTGACGAATTCCGGATGCAAAGAAGTCCACGGCCCGGCGAAGCAGGGAGAACAGATCCGTAGCGTCGTCGACGCGGCCAAGCTTCGGCAGGAACTGGGGTGGGAACCTCGAGTTTCTCTTCAAGAGGGGCTCAGACGGACGGTTGAATTCTTCCGCGGGCGGGGGACGTGACGGTTGTCCGTTTCAGGCGATTCTGGCATCGAACCTTACCGATATCGTGGAATAGTCGGATCGACCTGGATCGACCAGGCGTCGATCCCTCCAACCAGGTTTTTCACGTTCTTGAACCCCTGCTGGTGCAGAAACCCCACCGCATCGGCGCTCCGCATTCCATGGTGGCAGTGGGCCACAATCTCGGCGTCACGGTCCAGTTTGTCGAGAGACTGCGGAAGCGAACCCAATGGGATCAGGACGGACCCTTCGATCTTCGCCATTGAGTATTCCCAAGGTTCCCTCACATCCAGGATAAAAAGCTTGTCTCCTTTATCCAAACGGTCCTTTAACTCACGGGGTGTAATGGTAAAGCTCATAGGGCCCCTCCCTGAAGTGGGGGCATGATAAGCCCCGTATTTGCAGTCTGTCAACGGACACTTGTGGGAGCCTCCATAGGGTTCTCAGTATCACCACGACCATACAGTTTTCATTCAGAGGAAAGGCCCAAAGTGCTCGGTGAATCTATCGCATTGAAAAGGTGGGGGTTATGAGTAGGTACCGAGACGTGAATTGGACGTACTCTGGCACGATTTGAACGCAATTTGTACCGTGTGCCATACATTGAACAATCCATGGTTCCGGAACAGATTTGTAAGGCATTGAATTAATTGTTAATTTTTTTGAGGCATCATATGATATCACATTTACGCAAGGCATGAAAGTTGCTCACATAGCCAGGAGAAACGCTGGTGGCAAAGCCCGTCGCTGAGATCGTGGTGTTCGTCACCACGCCCTCGGAAGAAGAGGCGACCAGAATCAGCCGGAGCCTCGTTGAAGCAGGGCTCGTTGCTTGCGCGAATGTGCTCCCCAAAGTTCGCTCGATCTTCCGATGGGAAGGGAAGGTCACGGAGGAGCAGGAATCGCTCATCGTACTGAAGACGCGATCCGGTCTGATGAAGCAATTGGAGAAGGCCATTAAGAAGATGCATAGCTACAGCGTCCCCGAGATTATCGCGATACCGATCGTTCAAGGCTCTAATGAGTACCTGAACTGGATCAGAGATGTGACATCTAAGGATTTGAAATGATTATTGATTTAACGAATTTCTTGACCCAGATCGTCGGACTGAGTAGACTAGTGCTCCTTACGTGGGTAAGACAAGTGGTAAACTTGTTCCACAACAGGATTAATTCGAGGGAGTGGGTATTCCTTCCGGGGAGTGACGAGCATGAGCGAGTCCAATAAACCAACTGATTCCTATACGATAGTCATCTTTCGAGGGTCCACGGCCAAACCGCTGCGGTTTAGTTTCCCGCGGTCCATCGTGCTACGGGCTGTCATTCTAGGGGTCTGCTTACTTCTGGCCGACCTGGCTCTTCTCTCCCACTATGTGATTCGAACCGGAGAGGTGTGGGAGTTACAAGCTCTTCGTGGGGAAATGCTCAGCGCGAGAGAGCAAACGGCTGCCTTTTCGACAGCGGTTGATGACCTCAAGCGTCGGCTGCTGACGATGAAGGAGGTCAATCAACGGTTGCGAGTGATGCTGGGGATTCAGGAGGTCAAGCCCCCGGATTTACTCAATGGACGGGGGGGAGACGAGAGGCCGATAGAGGATGGCAAGGGAATCGGCGTGACAGAAGTGGAGAAGAAAGTAGAAGTTGAGAAGAAACTAGAAATTGAACAAAAGTCAGACCAAACCACTCAGACGTCAAACGTCCCAGCCGAGGTGTCACAAGAGACGGGCCTGGCGGTTCGTGTCAAGCAGGAGCTGGCCTGGTTGCACAATGAAGCTGCGATCCAGGAGCAGACCCTTGAAGCGTTGACGGCAGCGGCTGAGAAACGGTCAAATCGTTGGGCTGCAACCCCTTCTGTCTGGCCGGTCAAGGGGTGGGTGACCTCAGGCTTCGGACCGAGAATCTCACCATTTACCGACAAACCTGCGATGCATGATGGGATTGATATCGGTACTGCACCCAACACGCCGGTCCTCGCCCCTGCAGCAGGAAGGGTAACGACCGTCGGGTTCGACCCCAAGATGGGGAATTTGGTGAACCTGGATCATGGATACGGAATTCAGACTCAGTATGGGCATCTGTCCAAGACAGTGGTGAAGAGTGGACAGAGAGTCAAACGCGGAGAAATGATCGGGCTCGTTGGGAGTTCGGGTCTTTCTACAGGGCCACATCTCCACTACATGGTGAAGGTCAATAGTCAGGCGGTCAATCCTCAGCAATATATCCTGGACTAACTCTTCTCTGCTGCGCTTCCCTCCCTGATCCGCGCCGTCGTTCACTCCTCTCCTCAGAACATTCCTTGCTTACGGTATCAGGCGTCTGCTCTCTGATCGAGTCGAGAACGTGTGCTATACTGCGGCGCCTTTCCGTAACCTTGAAGTAAATTCTTCGTGAAGAGAAACAGGTGAGCGATTTCGACCTCGCCCGATCGGTGACGCCTCGTCCCATCATCGAGGTCGGCGAGGGGCTTGGCCTTCGACCTGACGAACTGATTCCCTATGGACGGTGGAAAGCGAAGGTGTCCTTGACCTGCCTTGATCGGCTGTCGAACCGGCCACGGGCCCGCTATGTGCTGGTGACAGCCATCAATCCGACGCCGCTGGGCGAGGGGAAAACCACCACATCGATCGGGCTGGCCATGGGGCTCTGCCGGATTGGCCACCGCGCAGTCGTCACCCTCCGCCAGCCATCGCTCGGGCCCGTCTTTGGCATCAAGGGCGGAGGAGCAGGTGGGGGGAGGACCCAGATCATCCCGCAGGAGGATGTCAACCTGCACTTGACGGGGGATGCCCACGCGGTGGCGGCCAGCCACAATTTGCTCTCCTCGTTCGTGGACAATCATCTCTTCCATGGGAATCCCCTCAATCTTGATCCAGACCGGATCACCTGGCCCAGAGCAATGAGCGTCAGCGACCGGGCGCTGCGGCAGGTGCGGATCGAACATACAGAGGGAGTTTCCGGCCGGCACGCGCAGTTCGTGATCACGGAGGCTTCAGAAGTCATGGCGATCCTGGCCCTCGCGTCGAATCCGACTGACCTTCGCCAACGCCTCGGTCGCATTCTGGTAGGCCTGACTCGAGACGGGCAGCCGGTCACAGCGGAGGATCTCAAGTGCGCAGGCGCCATGACGGCCCTTCTCAAAGACGCGATCTGCCCTAACCTGCTGCAGACCTTGGAGGGGACGCCGGCTTTCGTCCATACGGGACCGTTCGGGAACATCGCCCATGGCAACTGCTCGATCCTGGCTGACGCGATTGCCCTGAGGTGCGCGGACTATGTCGTCACCGAGGCCGGATTCGGCAGCGAACTTGGAGCGGAGAAGTTCTTCAACATCAAGTGCCGTGTGTCGGGATGCAATCCTGATGCAGCCGTGGTCGTGATCACGCTCCGGGCTCTCAAGCTGCATGGAGGCGGAGGGGCGGTCAAGGCGGGCAAGCCGCTCCCACCAGGGCTGACTGGTCCGAATCGAGAAGCGTTGGTGAGAGGCGTTGCCAATCTGGAGCAACACATCGCGAACGTGAAGGCATTTGGAGTGCCTGCCGTCGTGGCGATCAATGCGTTTCCGACTGATCCTGAGGATGAATTGCAGTATGCTCGAGAGCAAGCCCTCACTGTCGGGGCGGTGGCTGCAGCCGTCTCTACCCATTGGGCTGATGGTGGGTACGGAGCGGAGGAATTAGCTCGGGTGGTTGTAGCGGCTTGCGTAAAACCATCCGAGTACGCGCCGCTCTATGCTGAATCGGCGCCGATCAAGCAGAAGATCGAAACGATCGCTCGGCGAATGTATGGCGCGGCGGGCGTGCGGTACGAAGAACAGGCGGAAACCCAAATCGAGGCCGCTGCGAAACTGGGGTTCGGCCACTTTCCCATCTGCATGGCCAAGACCCCATTTTCACTCTCCCACGAGGCCACGCTCAAAGGGCGTCCCACTGGATTCACTGTGCCGATCAAAGAGCTTCGGATTATGGCTGGAGCCGGTTTCTTGACGGCGATCTGCTCCGGAATCCAGCTCATGCCGGGGCTCCCGAAACGTCCGGCAGGGGAGCGGATTGACCTGGATCCGGGGACAGGTCAGATTATCGGATTGTCGTAAAACAGTTATGAGTGATGAGTGTTGAGTGATGAGTTCGAAACTGAAAACTCACAACTCACAACTCACAACTAGGACTAGCGCTGCTTGAGGTATTTGAAGAACTCCGAGTCCGGGCTCATCACCACGGTGCTGTTGTTGCCGCTGAAGGTCTTCTTGTACGCTTCCATCGAGCGCGTGAACTCGAAAAATTTCGGATCTTGTCGGTAGGCCGCTGCGTAAATCTTGAAGGCCTTGGCGTCGCCTTCGCCCCGCAGCTCCTCCGAGGTCTTGTAAGCTTCGGCCAGGATGATCTCGCGGTCTTTCTCGGCCTCCGAGCGAATCTTCTGCGCTTCTTCGGCCCCTTCCGCACGGTACTGTTTTGCTTGGCGTTCACGCTCCGCCTGCATGCGGGCAAACACCGCCTTCTCATTCTGCTCGGGCAAATCCGCCCGTTTGATGCGTACGTCCTGAACCTCGATGCCGTAAGCCCTTGCCTTCTCGTTTGCTCGCTGGGTCACGATGGCCATGATTTCGGAGCGGGTTTTTGAAACGATTTCGGAAAGGTCGTGCCGTCCCAGCTCGACTCGTAGCTCCGAATAGATAATATCATCCAGCCGACGGAGGGCCCCGCGCTGGGTCTGGAAGGCTTGATACACCTTCAGGGGATCGGTGATGCGCCATTTGGCGAAGTTATCGATCAGAATCGTCTTCTTGTCCTGGGTAATCACGTCCTGCGCCGAGGAGTCGTAATCCAGCAGGCGCTTGTCAAAATAGGTGACCTCCTGGATGAAGGGCACCTTGAACTTGAGGCCAGGCTCGGTGATATTGCGCACCGGCTTTCCGAGCTGGACCACGATCGCCGTCTGGGTAATGTCTACGACGAAGAACGGCGAGGCGCCCAGCACGAACAACAGCACGACGACGGCCACCAGCGCGATCGCGATGTTCTGGTGGGTCATGGGGAGAGCCTCTTGTCATCGGCGGCCGCGGCGGCTTTCGGTGGCTTGTGCAATCGATCAAGCGGAAGATAGGGGAGCAATCGGTCGGCTGCCTTGCCGTCGATGATCACCTTCTCGATACCTGTCATGGCCTCTTCCATCGTTTCAATGTAGATGCGCTTGCTGACGATCTCCTTGGCCTGCTCATACTCCTTGAGGGTCTTCAAGAAGCGAGTGGCCTCCCCCTCGGCCCGTGCCACTCGCGCCTGCGCATTCCCCTTGGCCTGATTCACGATCTGCGCGGCCTCTCCCTTGGCCTTGGGAATGATGTCGTTGCGGTAGCCCTGCGACTGGTTGATCAGCTTTTCTCGGTCTTCTTTCGCGCTGGCCACGTCCTTGAACGCCGCCACGACTGCTTCCGGCGGGTCCACGTCTTGCAATTGGACTGCTGCCACCTGCACGCCGGCCTGGTACTGGTCGAGGATGCCCTGCAGGAGCGTTTGGGTGTCCTGTTGAATCTGCGCCTTGCCGGTGGTGAGGGCTTCATCGATCTTGCTCTTGCCGATCACCTCGCGCATGGAGGCTTCCGCCGACTTCCCAATCGTCTCCTCGATTTCATCCACCCGAAACAGGTAATCCTTCGCGTTTTTAATTTTATATTGGACGATGAACTCAATCCCCAGAATGTTCTCATCTCCCGTCAGCATCAAGGCTTCCTTGGGCAGCATTTGCTGGCGGCCCTGCCGGTCCGTGCGGAAGCCGACCTCGATGCGATGGAGTTTTTCGACTTTGGGC
>Ga0066709_100003087_pt1 | contig 12577 bp, 11 predicted proteins | sample GraSoiAngelo_158_FD_79665 | JGI IMG/M metagenome (GOLD analysis project Ga0066709, IMG submission 79665) | Grasslands soil microbial communities from the Angelo Coastal Reserve, California, USA - 14_1009_16_30cm | ecosystem: Environmental > Terrestrial > Soil > Grasslands | place: USA... | reverse complement strand
CGCACACCGGCCGCAGGCGCGCATTCGGTCGCCGGCGCGGCGGCGGGGCTACTTGACCGTCAGCGTGCCTTCCATGCCCGCTGCGCGGTGACCTGGGACCTCGCAGAAGAACGTGTACGCGCCCGGCTTGAGCGTGACCTTCACCGACGTGGTGCCCTTGGTGATGAAGCTGCTCGCACCGAGCACCGGCCCGCTCTTGCCCGGCTGCACGGCGATGTTGTGGTTCACGCCCGACGAGTTGGGCATTTCGATCGTGACCGGGCCCGCGCTGGCGGTGGCCTTGTTGCTCACGTAGGCGAGCTGGCCGGTGGGACTGGCCGGGATCGTCAGCTTGCCGGCCTTCTCCACGGCCGGCTTGCCGCTGCCGGGCGGCGCCACCGCGGTGGCGAGCAGGCCCGTGTCTTGGCCGGGCCGGTCCGCCACCTGCGAGACGTAGGCCGCGATGTCGCGCAGCGTGGCGCCCGAGGCCAGGTTCTTCGGCATCGCGCCTTCGGGGTTGGGGTTGAGCACCTGCCCTTCCACCACGCCGCGCACGGTGCTGCGCCTGAGCCCTTCGGCGAGGCTCTGGCGGAAGGCTTCATCGAGGTTTGGCCCGATGATGCCCTTCGTGCTCGCCCTCGCCAGCGTGTGACACGAGCCGCACTTTGCGACGAACTGCTGCTTTCCCGCGATCAGGTTGGCGTTGTCGGCGCCCTTCACCGAGCAGCCGCCCGCGGCGAGCGCCAACGCGGCCAGCACCGGCGCGCCGGCGGCGCGCCGCCCTAACCCCTGCATGGGCCTGCGATCACTCGGACTCCAGCACCTCGCCGTGGGCTCATGGGAGGGCGCAACACTATCCAAAGCGGCGGGGGCGCCGGGCTCGCCAGGGGCCGCGGCCAGGCGCCGCTCACGGCGACCGCAGAGCCTGCAGCTCGCCGCGCGCGGCCGCGATCACGCCGCGCGCAACCCCCTCCCAGGACCAGTGCCGGCGCGTCGCCGACACCAGCCCCGCGCGCGTGCGCTCGCGCAGCTCGGGCCCTGACGTGAGCCATGCCGCGAGACGCTCGGCGAGCGCCACCACGGCGCCGTCGCCGAGCGGGAAGGACAGCCACCCCGCAGCAGGTTCTGGCAGCGCGGCGGCCAGCACCTCGCTGACCTCGGCCAGCCCCGAGTGCGCGGCGCTGACCGGCAGCACGCCGCACGCCGCCGCCTCGACGGCGACCATCCCGAAGGACTCCGGGAACGTGCTCGGCACGGCCAGCGCCCGGCACGCCGGCAGCAGCTGGGCGAGCTCCTCGTGCTCCAGGCGACCGGTGAACACGACCTGCTGCGCGAGCGCGCGGGCGGCCGCGAGGTAGCGCTCGCGCTCGGCGACGCCGAGCGAGTCGAGGAACGCGAGCAGGTAGGCGAGCGGCCGGCGGTCCCCTCCCTCCAGCGCCCTGCCGGCGCGTGCGAGCTCGCTCGCGCCCGCGAGATCGCCCGCGGCGAGCGCCGCGCACAGCCACTCGAGCCCGTCGCGGAAGCCGCCGAAGCCCACCACCACGAGCGTCGCCCGCGGCACGCGCTCCAGCACGAGCGGCCAGGCGGCGAGCAGCAGGTCGGCGCCCTTGCTCACGATCAGCTTGCCCACGAAGGCGACCAGCTGGTCCGCGCCGGGATCAACCCGCGCAAGCGCCCGGGCGGCCGCGCCCGCCTCGCGCGCGAAGGCGCTCTCGGCGGGGCGCTCGGCCGCGCCACCCGACTCCAGCGCGGCCTGCAGCGCGCGCACGCCGTCGGCGGCCCGGGCGGGCGGCTGCGGCGCGAAGCGAGCCACGTCGACGCCCGGAGGACCGAGCCGCGTGCGCGCGATCAGCCCCGCGTCGCCGAGCGCCTCCCACAGGCTGGCGGCGGTGTGGCGCGAGCCCACGAGCACGCAGCGTGCCGGCGCCAGGCCCTCGCGCGCGTAGGGCAGAAACCGCTCCGGCGCGGGCTTTACGGTGTACTCGAGCGCGCTCCCGTGGATCTTGACCGCGTAGGGGACCCGGCCGGCGAGCGCACGCGCGAGGATCACCGGGCCCATCACGAGGTGATTTGCAAGCGCCAGCTGCGGGCGCACGAGATCGCGCAGCTCGCGCACCGCCGCGATGTTGGCCTCCAGGTAGCGCTCCAGCTCCTCATCGCTGCAGCGCAGGAAGGAGCGGGCCTCGATGCCCTCGTAGCGATCGGCCACGTACACCGGCAGCAGCGCGCCGATGTCCGGCCGGTACACGGTGGCGCTTCCGCGCCCCGAGGCATGCTGCGGGCGCACGCGGCGCACCCGCAGCGTCCCCTCTTCCCAGTCTGCGACGGCGTCGACGAATGGCTGCTGATCGGCGTGGCGGTCCTGGCTCAGCAGATGCACCTCGTGGCCGAGGCGCACGAGCGCTTCGGCCAGGCGCGCGTTGTAGACGTTGGACCCGGTGCCCTCGAGCAGGTAGCCGTGGAAGACCAGGACGCGCACCGGGGGCAGGGTACCCACCGCTCCGGGGCCTCCGGTAGAGTGGGGCGATGAGCACTTCCCAGCGCTATCGCCTGCGCAACCCCGCCAGCGGCAGGGAAGTCGTCATGGAGGCGCAGCCGGGCGAGGTCTACCGCGACCGCGAGTCCGACGAGCCGCTCGAGGTCGTCGGCAAGGTGCTGCCGCTCGCGCCCTCCGACTCGCGGCTGCCGTGGGCCGTGGAGAACCTGCGCTTCTGCCCCTGGTGTCACCATCTGGCCCAGAAGGACCTCAACGACTGCCCCACCTGTGGCAGGCGCATGGGACCGCTCGGGCCGCCGCCGGCTGCCCATTCGGGCACCTGATCGTCAAGGCGCCGCCCGCGATGGAATCCCACCGCCAACCCGTCAGCCGTGCCGCCCGCAGGCGGCCCGTGGGACGCGCCGCGGCCAGCTGCGCCGCGCTGCTCTGCTCGCTTGCCCTCGGCGCGTGCGGTGGTGCCAGCAACGTCGCCGACTCGGTGCCCAAGAGCACCCCCGACATCACGCCGCCGAACAACACGAGCGCCGAACAGGCGGCCGCGCAGACGACCTCGACATCGACGACCACCACCAAATCGACGGCCAGCTCGGGCGAATCCTCCTCGGCCTCGGGCGAAGGCGAAGGCGGCTCCGAAGCGAGCGGCGGCGGCTCCGAAGCCGGCGGCTCCGGGGAAGGAAAAGCAAGCGCACCGGCCTCAGAAGGCGGGGGCTCGAAATCCGAAGCCGGCTCGAGCCCCACCGGCGGAGCGAGCGCGCCGGGCAAATAGCCGCCGCGGGAGCAGCTAGGGCGTCGAGATGAGCGTCGCGCTGTAGGTCAGGCGGGCTGTCTGATAGAGGCAGTAGTACTGCACCGGACTACCGATCTGCGTCTGCGTGCTCAGCGAGCTGGTGCTCGAGCACTGTTTGCGCGGACGGCTCGCGCGCCACGAGGTTTCCTTGCCGAAGCCCAGCGCGAGCGCGGGGGCCCAGGTGGGAACGCTGAGCGCGACCACGTCGTGCTTCCTGACCGGGAGCGTCGTTTCCAGCGCGAACTGGGCGGTCTTGCCGAAGTAGGGCTGAAGCATCACGGGCGGGCTCTGCGCGACGAGCTTGTACGTCAGGTTCGGTTTTGGCACCTGGCGCAGGATGGCGATGCCTGCCTCGGAGGTGCCCCCCTCGTTGGAGTTGAAGAACTTGATCTGCGACGCGTTGGGCTTGCCCAGCGTGATCGTCCAGGCGACGATCGTGCCGCTGCGCGGCACGGCCAGGAAGTTGTGGGCGGCGCCAACCTTGACCTGGAACCCGGTCGTGCGGCTGACGGCCAGGCAGGGTGTCGTGGGGCAGCTCGGAACGGTCGGCGGCGTCGTCGGGGGGAGCACGCCGACTTCGGCGAGCGTCGCGGGAGCCCCGGCGGGCAGCACCAGGCAGAGCGCGGCGGTAGCGAGGATCGCGGCGGCCGTGCGTCTCATCAGTGGCATTCAACACGACTCACGCGTGGATGTAGCGGCGGGCGCATCGGCTAGGCGCCCGCGAGCTGAGCCGCCGCGGCCGCGATCTCGTCGGCGTCGCCCTGCGCGGGGATCCACGGCAACCGCAGCGGATCGCCCTCGTAGCGGGGGATCACGTGGATGTGAAAGTGGAACACCGTCTGCCAGGCGGCCGCGCCGCACGAGTTGACGAGGTTCACGCCGTCGGCTCCCAGACGCTGCTTGATCCGGCCGGCCAGCCGCTGTGAGGCAACGATCGCCGCGTGCAGGTCCTCGCGATCCACGCTCAGCAGATCGGCGACGTGCTCGCGCGTGACGACCAGCGTGTGCCCGCGCGTGGCCGGCGCGATATCCAGGAACGCCACCGTGCGCTCGTCTTCGTCGACGATCCTGGCCGGCAGCTCGCCCGCGATGATCTTGCAGAAGATGCAGTTGGGATCGCGCATCTCGGCAAAGCCTATTGCGATCGCTGCTGCCGGCGCGCGAACGCGAGCGCCTGCGGGCGCGTGCCCACCTCGCCGGCGTACTGAGCCGCGGCGAGCTGCGCCAGCAGCTCGCCGACGCGCGGACCGGTGGGGATGCCAAGCTCGCGCGCCAGCTCGTCTCCGCGCAGCAGCGGCACCGGAGGGCCCTCGGCGCGCCAGCGCAACGCGTCCCCGAGCATCTCGCCCGCCAGGCGCAGATGCGCGTCGATCGACTGCCTGGCGCCCTCCCCGCGCGTGGCCAGGCGATCGGCGACGGACAGCAGCGTGACGTCGACCTCGACCGGCGCGCACTGGCTCAGGTAGGCGAACACCGACCGCCGCGCCAGCGGCTGCGGCTCGTGCACGAGGAAGCCGAGCGTCAGGTGATGGCGCACCAGCGCCGCAACATGGGCGCGAAGCCGCTCGCTCGCGCGCAGCCGCTCGAGGATCTCGCGCGCGACGCCCGCGCCGAGGCTGTCGTGGCCGATGAACGTGACCCGGCCGTCGCTCGGCCTGACCCTGCGCGTGCGCGGCTTGGCGACGTCGTGCAGCAGCGCGCCCCAGCGCAGCGCTTCCCCGCGCGTCAGCTCGTCCGCCAGCGGCTCCGCCAGGACGGCCGCGACCTGCGCGCGGTGCTCGGGCGGCGGCCAGCCGGTCACGACGCTGCCGGCGCTGGTCGTCGCGGCTGGCTCGATCGTTTGCGCGAGCACCTCCAGCGTGTGCCCGTACACGTCGCTGTGGTGGTAGCGGCTCTGCTCGACGCCCCGCAGCGCCTCGAGCTCGGGCAGCACGGCGGCGGTGGCGCCCACGTCGGACATCAGCTCGAGCCCCGCCACCGCCTGCGGGGCGGCGACGATGCGCCGCAGCTCCATGAAGATTCTCTCGCCCGCGCTGCCCGACAGTGCGACGGCGGCCTCGCGTGCCGCCGTCAGTGTTGCCGGCTCGGGCCCGAGCCCCAGCTCCACGGCGACCCGCACCAGGCGCAGCACGCGCACGGGGTCCTCACGGAAGGCATCCGGCGCTGCGATGCGCAGGCGGCGCGCGTCGAGGTCGGCCAGCCCGCCCAGCGGGTCGATCAGCTGACCGCCAGCGATCGGCTCGGCGATCGCGTTGACGGTGAAGTCGCGCAGCGCGAGGTCGGCCTCGAGCGAGTCCGCACGCAGCGGCTCGACGTCGACCTGCCAGGAGCGGTCGCGCGCCACCACGCGCCAGGCGCCGAAGTCCTCCGACAGCGAGAAGCAGGCAGCGCCTCCCGCCACTCGCGCCACCTCGCGCGCGGCTCGCGCCGAGTCGCCCTCCACGATCACGTCCATGTCGGGGGTCGCCCGCCCGAGCGCGCGATCGCGCACCGCGCCTCCCACGAGCCACGCCCGCTGCCCCGCGAGCGCCGCCCGCGCAGCCTCAAGGCCGGGGTTCATCCGGCACCGGCGTCGAGCGCCTGGCGCGCCCGCGTGTGCGGCTCGCCGCCCCCCTGCGGAGGCGCCGCGGAGCCGGCGCCGACGGCGCTCTCGATCTGCGCGCGCTCGATCGCCTCCAGCGGCGCCCCATCGCGATGGTAGGCGCGGCTGACACGCGGCGTGAGCGCGCACGTGACCTCGTAGTTGATCGTCCCCAGCCGCCGCGCGACCTCCTCGGCGGTGATCCGCTCCTCGCCCTGGCGCCCGATCAGCATCGCCGGCTCGCCGCGCAGGCGCTCGGCGCGTCCATCGGCGCCGAGGTCGACGGTGACGTTGTCCATGCTGACCGTCCCCACGAGCGGGTAGCGCCGCCCCGCGATGAGCACGTCGGCGTTGTTGGACAGGCCGCGGCGCCAGCCGTCGCCGTAGCCGATCGGCAGCACCGCCAGATGCGTGTCGCGCTCGGCGATGAAGCGGCGGCCGTAGCCGGCGCTCTCCCCGGCCGCGCAGCGCTTGACCTCGGCGACGTAGGAGCTCAGCTCAAGCGCAGGCTCGAGCGCACGCGCGGCGGGGTCCTCGCCGAAAGGATCCATGCCGTAGATCGCGATCCCGCAGCGCACCAGGTCGAAGTGCGCGCCGGCGTCGCGCAGCACGGCTGCGCTGTTGGCGGCGTGCAGCACGAGGTCGCGCTGCGCGTCCCTGGCCTGCGCCGCCCAGCCCGCGAACATCTGCAGCTGAGCGGCGAAGAAGCCGTCGTCGTGCAGTTCGTCGGCGGTCGCGAAGTGCGTCATCGCGCCGACCGGCTCTACGCCGGGCGCCGCGCGCGCCGCCGCCAGCACGCGCGTTGCCTCGCCGGGGTCGCGCGTGCCCAGGCGGCCCATGCCGGAGTCGAGCTTGACGTGCACGCGACCGCCGCCGGCGCGCGCCAGCGCCTCCAGGTCGCGCTCACGCCACGCCACCACGTCCGCGTCCGCCGCGAGCGCCTGGCGCAGCTCGGGCGGAGTCAGCGCCCCCATCACGAGCAGGCGCGTACGCGCCAGTCCGGCGCTGCGCAGCTCGAGCGCCTCCTCGCCCGTCGCCACCGCCAGCCAGCTCGCGCCGCCGGCGAGCGCGGCCGTGGCGCTGGCCACGGCGCCGTGTCCATAGCCGTCGGCCTTGACCACCGCGCACAGCTCCACGCCGGGGCGCAGCTCGCCGCGCAGCCGGGCGCAGTTGCGCTCGATCGCCGCCACGTTCACGCACGCCTGCGCGCGCTCGACGCTCACCGTGGCTCGCCTCCGTCCAAGCGCGGCGCACGCTGGCCCGGATCGTCGGTGCCACCGCCGCGGTCCGGTTGCGCGTGCGTGCGCGCCCTTGGCAGCGCGGCGATCACGTCCGAGGCGATCACCCCCTCGGCCGCGCCCAGCTGCCGCGCCGCCGCCCGGCCGGCGGCCGCGTGCAGCCACACGCCCGCGGCGGCGGCCGTGAACTGGTCGAGCCCCTGCGCCAGCAGCGCCGCGATAATCCCGGTGAGCACGTCGCCCGTCCCCGCGGTGGCCAGCGCCGGGCTGCCGCCGGGGCTGACCGCGACGCGGCCGTCGCTGCCGGCGACGAGCGTGTCGTCGCCCTTGAGCACGACCACCGCGCGGGCCTGTGCGGACGCCTCGCGCACATGGCGCAAGCGCTCGCGCTCGATCTCGGCGCTGTCGAGCTGCAGCAGTCGCCCCAGCTCGCCGGCGTGCGGGGTGAGCACCGTGGGCGCGTCCCTGGCCGCGAGCTCGCCGAGGTGGCCGGCATGGGCGTTGAGCCCGTCGGCGTCGAGCACCGTTGCGATCGGGGACCGACGCGCCAGCGTCCGCGCGAACGAGACCGCCCCCTCGCGCCGGCCGAGCCCGGGGCCGAGCGCGAGCGCGCCACCGCGTCCGGCCGCCTGCAGCACGGTGTCGACTCCCTCGACCGTGAACCCCTCGCCGTCGTCGGGCAGCCCGCGGGTCATCAGCTCGGGCAGCTCGCCGGCGATCAACGCCTGCTGCGAGGACGGCACGCACGCGGTCACATAACCGGCGCCGGCGCGCATGCTCGCGCGCGCCGTCATACGCGGCGCCCCGGTGAGCCCGTGCGATCCCCCGGCGATGAGCACGTGCCCGCTCGAGAACTTGGTCCCCGCCGGCGTCCTGCGCGGCAGCTGCTCGAGCACGGCCGCCCCGATCAGGCCGATCGAGCTCGCCGCCGGAGCGCCGCGCGGGATGCCGATGTCGCCGACCAGCACCTCGCCCGCGTGCGCCTTGCCGGGGCGGATCCACAGGCCGGGCTTGGCGGCGTGGAAGGTGACGGTCATCGCGGCGCACACCGCCTCTCCGCAGACCACCCCGCTGGACGCGTCGACTCCGCTCGGGACGTCGACGCTGAGGACCGGCGCGGGTGCGGCGTTGATCACGGCGATCGCTTCGGCCACGGCCCCGCGCGCCGTGCCCTGGAAGCCGGTCCCGAGCAGGGCGTCGACGACGACGCTGGCTCCGTCCAGTGCCTCGCGCATGCCGCTCAGTGGCAGCGGCTCGGCGCCGGGCAGGCGCTCGAGGTTCGTGCGCGCGTCACCGCCGATGTCCCGCGCCTCGGCGGCGAGCACCACCCTCGCCTCACGGCCTTCCTCGCGCAGCAGGCGCGCCACGACGAAGCCATCGCCGCCGTTGTTGCCCTTGCCGCACACGATCGTGACCGGACCGTCGGCGGCGACTCGCTCGACCGCGCGCGCCACGCTCGTGCCGGCGCGCTCCATGAGCTCCAGCCCCGCCACGCCCTGCTCCTCGATCGCCCAGCGGTCGACCGCGCGCATCGTGGGCGCGTCGAGCAGCGGGATCAGCCAGTCGGACAGCGACGGCACGGGTTGCGATGCTAGATGGTCGGCCTGCGGCGGCACCGCCTTGGACGGCGTGCAGCGCGAGCACGCGCCGCCGTGCGTGGACTCCCTACTCGACGGTCACCGTCTTTGCCAGGTTGCGGGGCTGGTCCACGTTCAGCCCGCGGCGACGTGCGACCGCGTAGGCGAGCAGCTGCAGCGGGATCACCGCGAGGATCGGCTGCAGCATCCAGTCGGTGGCCGGCACGCACACGGTCGCCTCCGCGTGCGGCTCGACCAGGCCTTCGCCGTCGGTGGCGATGGCGATCACACTCGCTCCGCGGGCGCGGGCCTCCTGCACGTTGGAGACGAGCTTCTCCAGCACGGGCGAGCGCGTGGCCACGCACACCACCGGCGTGGCCTCCTCGAGCAGCGCGATGGGCCCGTGCTTCATCTCCCCGGCGGCGTAAGCGTCAGCGGAGACGTAGGAGATCTCCTTCAGCTTCAGAGCCCCCTCGAGCGCGACCGGAAGCCCGACGTGGCGGCCTATGTACAGGAAGAAGTCCGATCGCCAGCAGGTCGCGGCGATCTCCTGCACGCGTGCCTCGCAGTCGGCGATCAGCGCGTCGATGCTGCGCGGCATGTGCTTGAGCTCCGACACGAGCGTGGCGACCCGCTCGCGCGGCAGCGTCTGCCGCAGCTCTGCCAGCCGCAGCCCGAGCAGGTACATGACAGCCACCTGGCACACGAACGTCTTCGTCGCGGCCACGCCGATCTCGAGCCCGGCCCGCGTGAACAGCACGCCATCGGCCTCGCGGGTGGCCTGCGAGCCCATCGTGTTGGTGATCGCGAGCACCGTCGCGCCGCGCTCGCGCGCGAGGCGCATCGCGGCCAGCGTGTCGGCCGTCTCACCCGACTGCGAGATCCCGATCACGAGGTCGCCCGGGCCGACCACGGGATTGCGGTAGCGGTACTCGGATGCGATGTCGATCTCGACCGGCAGGCGCGCCCACTCCTCGATCGCGTAGCGGCCGATCACGCCCGCGTGGTAGGCGGTGCCGCAGGCCACGATCACGATCCGGCGCGCGCCGGCCAGGACCCGCTCGGGCAGCGCGCCGTCCTCGTCGAGGTCCACCCCCGCGCCGCGCGCGACACGATCGGAGATCGTTTCCGCGAGCGCGTCGGCCTGTTCGTGGATCTCCTTGAGCATGAACGTCTCAAAACCGCCCTTCTCGGCGGTCTCCTGATCCCACTCAACGGTCTCGATCGCCCGCTCCACGGGCTCACCGTCGGCCGTCGTGATCGTCACGTCGCCGGGCGTGAGGCGAACGATCTCGCCGTTCTGGATGACCTGCACGCGCCGCGTCTCGGCGAGGAACGCCGGCACCGCGGAGGCGACGAACTGCTCGCCATCCCCTCGCCCGATTACCAGCGGGCACTCCTTGCGCGCCCCCACCAGCACCCCCGGCTCGTCCAGGCTCATCGCCACGAACGCGAAGTGGCCCTCGAGCTCGCGGTAGGCCTCGCGGACCGCGGCGGCGAGATCGCCGTCGTAGTGCTCGGCGAGGAGGTGGGCGATCACCTCGGCATCGGTCTCGGAGGTGAACACGCAGCCGCCGTCCAGCAAGCGCTGCTTCAACGTCATGTAGTTCTCGACGATCCCGTTCACGACCACGTGTACGCGATCGGCGCTGTCGTAGAGCGGATGCGCGTTCTGCTCGCTGACGCGACCGTGCGTGGCCCAGCGCGTGTGGCCGATCCCGGTGGTGGCCGGCCGGGCAGCAAGCGCCACCGCCGCACCTGCCCCTTGCGCTTCGTCGGCGCTCTCGAGCTTGGCTCGCAGCGCGCTGAGGTTGCCCACCGCACGCACGGCCTCGATGTGCCCATCGGCGATCACCGAGATGCCGGCGGAGTCATAGCCGCGGTACTCGAGCTTGTGCAGGCCCGCCAGCAACAGCTCCCGGGCCGGGCGTCCTCCCACGTATCCGACGATGCCGCACATCGGATCGACGATACCAGCGGTCTTCAGGCCAATTCGCGCTGCACGAGCGCGGCCAGCCGATCGCACAGCTCCTGGGCCTCGTCCTCGCTCGGCGCCTCGACCATCACCCGCACGAGCGGCTCGGTGCCGCTCGGGCGCACCAGCACCCGGCCGCGGCCGGCCAGGCCGTCGGCCGCCGATCGCACCCCCTCGGCCACCGCCGGCGCCTGCTCGAGCGCGCGCCGATCGCGCACGCGCACGCTCACCAGCCGCTGCGGAAGCTTGGCCATGGCAGCGCGCTCGCTCAGGTCGCGTCCCTCGAGCGCCTCGAGCGTGAGCAGCGCGCTCGCGATGCCATCGCCGGTGCGGTTGAAGCCCATCTCGATGATGTGCCCCGACTGCTCGCCCCCGAGGGTCCAGCCCCGCTGGCGCAGCTCCTCGAGCACGTAGCGGTCGCCCACGTTCGTGGTGGCCACCTCGATGCCCGCCTGCGCCATGGCGCGGTGGAAGCCGTAGTTGGTCATCACCGTCACGACCACGCCGTCACCGCTGAGCCGTCCACGCCGGTGCAGGTGCAGCGCGGCGAGCGCCAGCAGCTCGTCGCCGTCGACGACGGTGCCCAGACGGTCGACCGCCAGCACGCGGTCGCCGTCCCCGTCGAAGGCGAAGCCGATCGCGTGCCCGCCGCGCGCCACCATCTCGGCCAGCGCCTGCACGTGGGTCGAGCCGCAGTCCGCGTTGATGTTGCGACCGTCCGGTGCATCGGCCACCACGGTCACGTTCGCACCCAGGCGCCTGAAGATCTCCGGAGCCACCCGATAGGTGGCCCCATTGGCGCAGTCCAGCAGCACGTCCAGCCCGCTGAGGTCCAGCTCGCTGAAGCGCGTGTGGAGCTCGCGAAGGTAGTCCTCCGGCGCGCCCCTCAGCTCGCGCACGCGACCGATCGCGGGGGCCTCGCTGAGCTGGCCGCTCTCCAGCTGGCGCTCGATCGCGAGCTCGCTGTCGTCGGAGAGCTTGTATCCGTCGGCGCCGAAGAACTTGATCCCGTTGTCCTGATAGGGGTTGTGCGAGGCGGACACCACCACGGCGAGGTCGAGGCCGTACCGCGCGAGCAGCAGGGGCGCCGCGGGCGTGGGCAGGACGCCGGCCAGGAGCGCGTCGCCGCCCGCCGAGCTAACCCCGGCCGCAAGCGCCGCCTGAAGCATCGCTCCCGACTCGCGCGTGTCGCGCACGATCACCACCTGCGGGCGCTCGGCCGGGGACAGGCGTGCCGCCGCCCGCGCCAGTGACAGGGCGAGCTCGGCGGTCACGAACTCGCCGGCGACGCCGCGGACGCCGTCGGTCCCGAACAGCTTGCGGGCCATGCTCGCCTCTGAACCCGAGCCCTAGCGCTTGGAGAACTGCGGCCGCTTGCGCGCCTTCTTCAGGCCGGCCTTCTTGCGCTCCTTGGCGCGCGAGTCGCGCGTCAGGAAGCCCCTGCGCTTCAGCTCTCCGCGCAGGTTGGGATCGGCCTCGAGCAGCGCCCGCGAGACCCCATGGCGCAGGGCCCCCGCCTGCGCGGAGATGCCGCCTCCGTGCAGCCGCGCGACAACGTCCATGCGCTCGTGGTAGCCGACCGTCTCCAGCGGCTGGCGGATGTTGCGCTGCAGCGTGTTCCGCGGGAAGTGCTCCTCGAGCGTGCGCCCGTTGACGAGATACGTCCCGCTTCCCGGCCGCAGGGTCACGCGTGCGATCGCCGTCTTGCGCTTGCCCGTGGCGCGATAGCGTGCTCCTGCCGCCAGGTCGATCGCGGCCGAGGCGATCGGCTGGATGAGCACCTCCTCGCGCTCCTCCTCCCGCTCCTCCACCTCCGCCGGCGCCACGTCCTCTTCCTCGATCGCGTAGCGGTCCTCGTACTCCTCCTCCGCCACGCCGCGTCCCAGCGGATCAGCGCCCTCGGGCACGATGTCCACCTCCAGGTGCGCGCCGGGCACCGACGG
>Ga0066709_100003086_pt1 | contig 12577 bp, 11 predicted proteins | sample GraSoiAngelo_158_FD_79665 | JGI IMG/M metagenome (GOLD analysis project Ga0066709, IMG submission 79665) | Grasslands soil microbial communities from the Angelo Coastal Reserve, California, USA - 14_1009_16_30cm | ecosystem: Environmental > Terrestrial > Soil > Grasslands | place: USA... | reverse complement strand
TCGCCGAGGCGCGGCCGCGCCATGGCCATGCGCTGCTGGTCATCGAGGGGCACTACAGCATGGATGGCGACGTGCCCGATCTCGCCGCCTTTGTCGCGGTGGCGCGGCGCCATCGCGCCTGGCTGATGGTCGACGAGGCGCATGCTCTGGGCGTGCTCGGGCCGCGCGGCTTTGGCTCCGCCGACCGTGCCGGGATCGACCCGGGCGAGGTCGATATCTGGATGGGAACGCTGAGCAAGAGCCTGGTCTCATGCGGCGGCTATATCGCCGGCCGGAAAGACCTCATCGATTACCTGAAGCGCATGGCGCCGGGTTTTGTGTTTTCCGTCGGCATGGCCCCGGCGGCGGCGGCGGCGGCGCTGGCCGCGCTCGATATCCTCGAGCGCGAGCCGGAGCGGGTGCGCCGGCTCAACGAGCGCGCCGCGCTGTTCCTGCGCCTGGCCCGCGAGGCGGGTCTCGATGTCGGCGGCTCGATCGGCGCCGCGATCGTGCCGATCATCACCGGCAGCTCGATCCGCGCCGGACGGCTCTCCGAGGCGATGTTCCGGCGCGGCGTCAATGTCCAGCCGATCCTCTATCCGGCGGTTCCCGAACGGGCGGCGCGGCTGCGTTTCTTCCTGACCGCCGAGCACAGCGAGGCGCAGCTGCGCGAGGCAGTCGCAATCCTGCAGGAAGAGTCACGCGCGGTTGCCGCGGAGCCGACCGATCTGGCGGCGGTGGCGCGCCATCTCGGACGAGTCCTGCCCGCAGCGCGGTAGGAATCGAGCCAGCCTGTCGCGTAACGAAGCGTCATTCCGGGGCTCGGCGGAGCCGAGAGCCCGGAATCCATGAACACGGGCCTCTGGAATATGGATTCCGGGTTCGCCGCTGGCGGCGCCCCGGAATGACATCACTGACTTCGGACAGGTGCAGCGGCCGTTTCGGCGATGAACCGGTCGACGCTGGCGAAATGGTCCTGCCAGAGTGGTGGCCGCCAACTCGCGAGGCGCTCAAGCTGCGCTGCGCGTCGCGGCGAATTTGCGGCGGCGTAGTCGAGGATCGCGGCGCGCCAGCCCGGTCCGTCGAGCGGGTCGAAATATTCCGCAATGACGCCGCCGGTTTCGCGCAACGCCGCGATGTCGCTGCACAGCGCCGGCACCCCGACCCCGAAGGCTTCGATCAGCGGAAAGCCAAACCCCTCGGCGAAGGACGGCAGCAACAGAGCGCGGGCGCCTTTGAGCAGCCCGACCATCTCGGAATCCGGCAGGCTGTTGTGTTCGATGACCACGCCGCGCAGCGCCGGGCAGCGGTCGAGCATGTCGACGACGTTCTCGGTCTCCCAGCCGCGCTGGCCGATCAGCACCAGAAGCGGCGCCGCTGTGCCGACCTCGCTTGCGAGCTGACGCCACAGATTGAGCAGCAGCAGGTGGTTTTTGCGCGCCTCGATCGTGCCGAGATAGACGAAATACGGGCGGTCGAGCGGCGGTCGCGGATCGCTCGGCTGCGCCGGAAGATCGAGGCCGAGCGGCGCGACGAGAACCGGCGACCGACGTCCGGCGCGGCCGAGATAGGGGAGCAGCGCGTCCCGGGTGACCCCGGAATTGACGATCAGCGCGTCAGCAAAACGGATCGCCGTCTCGATGCGGCGACGATGGTTTTCCGCCTGACCGGGCTTGGCGTATTCGGGATATTCAATCGGGATCAGATCGTGGATCAGGCAGACGAAACGCGCTGGGCTGCGAGTTTTCAACCGGGCCAGGATCGCCGGCTTCTCAAGATGGTGATGCGATACCAGCAGATAGACCGGCGCGGGGCTTTGCCGCAGCGCCGCGAACAGCCGGCGCTCGCCGCCGAGGAAGGCAGCGATGCGGGCGCTCCACGCGAGATGGCGCACATGGCGCTCATCTCCGACAGCCGCGCCCTCGCCGCGCCACGCCGCGGCGATCGCGGCGACAAAATTCTCCGCCTTATTGCGCGGCACGAAACCGAGGCCGCCTAGCGCCGTCGTCGCGACAAAGCCGGCTGACGGATCCGCCGCTATCAGATGCTCGGCATAGGCCAGCTCGACCCGGTCGATCCCGGTCGGCGTTTCGCGCCCGGCGCGCGACAACAGGCGCGAGAGATCGAGGGCGATCATCGTGCTGCGCGAAACGACAGGGGATCGTCACCGAATGTCGTGCGCCCGTCCGGTGCGGGCGACGCGCGGCCGTTCACCTGACAACCGGCCGCCGGCAGGCTCACGGGGTGGCATTTCTCACCACGATGCCGGTGATGACCGGTCCGGTCAGCGTATTCAACAGCGTGAAGAACTTTTGCAGCTCGTTCAAATCCGCGTTGGCGACGTAGATGATGTCCTTGTCGTGTATCGGAAAGCGCTGCGCCAGGAAATAGGATTTGGCGTCGCTGAGATCGAGCCGATAAACCACCGGCGAGGACCCGTCAGGTCCCGTACCGAGCTGCGGCCGTCCGAGCGTCTTGACGATGCCCGGCGGCTCGAACCGGAACAGGAACACGCCGGCCGGGTCTGACCGCAGATCCAGCAGCCCGCCGGCCTTGGCCAGCCCCTCCACCAGGGTCATCTTTTCGGCGGTGAAATTGACCTGGGTGTTGAGGCCGGTCGCGCCGAACACGGTGAAGGATTGCGGCAGCCGCACCAGCGTCAACACGTCGCCAGGGTAGGCATAGATATTTTCGGCCGGGTCCGACACCAGCATTTCCATTGGGACCGTCGCGGTGATGCCGTCACGCGACAGGCGCACGAAAGTTTCGTAAACCGGCGTCTTGGCGCCGCCCGCGGCGGCGATCAGATCGAGCAGCCGGTCGCCCTTCAGCGACAGCGGCACCCGCGCGCCGGCAATCACTTCACCTGTGACGGTGGCGCTGTTCGTGACGCTCCGGGTGATCGTCACGATGGCTTGCGGCTCGATCGCTTTCTCGGCAAGGCGCCGTTCGATGGTTTTCTGCACCTCGACCGGCAGCCGCCCCGCGACCGGCACGCGGTCGGCAAACGGCACGCTGATGCCGCCATCCTGGCCGACCATCTGCTCCGGTATCGTAACGCTGCGCGAGCCGGCCGAGACGTGATCGGTCGCCGAAGCGCCGAACAGGCCGCCGCCGGCGGCCTCCCAGATCGACACGACAACACTGTCGCCGACCCCGATTCTGGGCTGCGGCGGCCGGCCATATTTCTTGAAGCGCGTATGGAAATTCTCGCCCCGGCTGGCGAGCAACGCGGCCACGACATTGTCGTCGATCTCGACGAGATCGAAGCGGACTTCGCTGTCCTTGATTTCCTGGTGCTTGACATCGCTCGCGGTCGGCCCTGCCGTCGGCAGGGACGAGCAGCCCGCGACCATCATGCCGGCGAGCACACCGATCACGGCGATCGCTCTCATCCGCGGACCTCTGCCCTGGCTCTCTGATTGACGAGCTGGCCGATCACGTCACCGAGGCGACATCGCCGCACAATCTGCCGCGCGAAGCCACTCCATCGCCGCTGCAGACCGATCGCATCGGGCCGTCGCTCGCCTGGTGATTTCCCCTGCCGCTGCAGTTCCGTGCAATCGCGGCTATCAGCCCGCGTCAGCCGGTTGCAGCTTCACTACCGTGCCGGTTCGCCGGCAGGTAGTCAAACCACTTGTACTGCTGTCGCAATCAGACGGGTGGTGTAGACCCCCATCCAGCCGGTCGGATCGAGCCAGCCCTTCTCGTTGCGCGGCGGTTCGATGGCGCGGATATGCGCGTCGGTGATCTCGGACAGGTCATTGATCACCCGCGGCGGATCGCCTTCGGTCGACCAGAAGAAGCGGGTGTTGCCGCCGACCTCGTGCTTGGCGATCAAGCAGTTCGGCGCGCCGCCCGCCGGGTTGTAGAGACCGACCGCCGAATAGCTTTGCTGATGGCTGACGAGCATGACTCCTTCAGTCCCGGGGAAGGCGTATTTCATCGCGGAGAACCAGCGGCACAACGCGGCCAGCTCTGCGTCGGTGAATTCGTACCTGCCGGGTCCCGAAGCACTTCCGATTTCCGCCGATCTGCTGCTCCGAAACATCAGCGGAAAGGGTATGACATTCGTCTTGTCGGACAGTTCGTCCACTGCTCCCCCACTCGTCGAGCCCGCAACGCCGCGGGAGTGGCCCCCATCCTCTCGCCGTCGGCAGACGCCAAAAGCGTCGCACGCCGCCAGTCGATGCTGCTTGAAGCACGGATTCGGAGTCAATCGAGGCTAGGGTAAAGGCCGGCTTTTCGCAGCCGCTGTGCCCTTTGGGTCACAGTGGCAAAAAGGTGACAAGCTATGAAACCGGTGGTTGGTGCCGCGGGTCGCCGCGCGAGGCAGCGACAGGCGAAAGTGGGGCGCTACTGTGTCCGGACGGCCGCTACCTGCTCGATCGCGACCGGGACGATACCATCATGCCGCATGTTCAGCTCGTCCGCCGCCCGCGGCGATACGTCGATCAACAGCCGCCGGCTGACCGGTCCGCGGTCGTTGATCGTTACCACGACCGAACGCCCGTTATTGAGATTGGTCACCTTGACCATCGACCGAAGCGGCAGGGTGCGGTGTGCCGCGGTCGGATGCACCGTGTCGAGGCGCTCGCCGGTCGCGGTCTTCCGGCCGACATGATAGTTGCCGTACCAGGAGGCCCGGCCGATTTCGCGCCGGCCGACCAGCTGCATGGGGGCCCGTTGCGTGGATGGGGTAATGTAGCGGTCGGGCGCTCCGAAGCCCGCGTTGCCGCGGCTTGCAGCCCCGTCGCGCGCATCGGCTGTCGCTGCGGCTGGGGCGGCGCTGGAAAGGACGAGGGCGGCGAGTGATACGCCGAGGGTGCATGGCTTTCTCATCCGCATGAGCTCCATCGTTGTTGCAAAAATCTCGGCAGCGCGGCGGACCCACGGTGCGCGCCGTCGTCAGGTAGACGGAAGGACAGTTGCGGTGATTGTCGTCCCGGGTCGGTTGCGGGCTGCCCGGGTGGGACGGTGGAAAGTGCAAACCAACTCTAGCCAGCTACTTCCGAGACTGTCAACCGTCCCGTTCATGAAATCTGGGAATCGGCCCAAGTCGGCCACAGATTAAATAATTATCCGATAAATTCCGTCCCTGTGGTGTTTAGAAAATATTGACCAGGATTTATTCTTTGTCAGTTCTTCATTGCCAATAATAGCTCGGTTAATCTGTCAAAAGATCGGCGGCGTTGTCGGTTAATCTGAAACGCCGGATAGGAATTGGGCGCTGACCGAGTCGGCTGTTTCGTATAAAAGCGCAAGGCCTTTGGGCCTGAATTAACCTAAACACGTTCAGTAATCGGGCCAGACTCGGGCTGTTTCCGGGGCTTGATGGGCGGCGATAGAGGCTGGCTTTCGACATTCTTTTTGCGCGATAACGGGTGCCCCATTGCCGCGCGCGCGGCGTTTCCGTCGGAGGAACATCCAATGCCGGCACGCGAACGGGCATTGATCGTCGGGGCGGGATCGGGGCTCAGCGCGTCGCTGGCGCGCCGCGCCGCCCGCGAAGGTATGGATGTCGTGCTGGCGGCGCGCGACACGCAGAAGCTAGCGGCATTGGCCGGCGAGACCGGCGCGGCGACGATCGCCTGCGACGCCAGCCGGGCCGGGGACGTCGAGCGGCTGTTCACCGCCATCGATGCCGGCGGCGAACGGCTCGACCTCGTCATCTATAATGCCAGCGGCCGAGCGCGCGGGCCGGTCACCGAGCTCGATCCCGAGGCGGTCGAGAACGCCATCCGGGTGACCGCGTTCGGCGGCTTCCTGGTGGCGCGGGCGGCAGCCCAGCGCATGGTCAAGCAGGGCCACGGCACGATCCTGTTCACCGGCGCCAGCGCCAGCGTCAAGGGCTACCCCCGCTCGTCCTCCTTTGCGATGGGCAAGTTCGCCTTGCGCGGCCTGGCGCAAAGCCTGGCGCGCGAGCTGCAGCCGCAGAACATTCATGTCGGCCATATCGTCATCGATGGCGGGATCGGCCGGCCGGGCGACCCGCGCGACGCCAATCGCGGCCCCGATGCGCTGCTCGATCCCGACGCGATCGCCGACAGCTATTTCCAACTGCACCGGCAGCAGCGCAGCGCCTGGGCCTGGGAAATCGAGCTGCGCCCCTGGGTCGAGACATTCTGAGCAAGGGTCCGGGAGCGGCGTCGGAAATTCCCTCAGAACAGGGATTTCCGCTGTTATTTCCGAACCGATCGTCTATGTCATTGCAGCCGCACGATTATTCGGGATTATCAGAGGAATAACAGCGGGCGTATCAGGGAAGAAACAGGGGCATAATAGCGGGTTGCAGCAAAAGGTTGGGCGGTTTACTGCAATTGCGATTTAGGCATATAGACGCAGAGACGGGAACGATCCGGATCGGGTGCAAGGCCCTCGATCGAAAAAGTCCCTCTCCCCCGCGGACTTTGCACAAGATCATCATTCCGGCGGCCGATGGAGCGGTTCCTCCCCCGCCTCGCGGGGGAGGTGGCGAGCGAAGCGAGCCGGAGGGGGCAGCTGCTTGGCCATGACTATCCCCCTCGCGCGGCGGTCTGTTATACGACGGGCGACATGACGGGCCACATGACCCTGCCGTTTCAACAGCGATTTGTTGCCCTGGCGGCGGAGCGCTCGCCGCTCTGCGTCGGCATCGATCCCGCGGCCGAAAGCCTGAAGGGCTGGGGGTTGGCGGACAATGCGCAGGGGCTGCGCGCGTTCTGCGAGCGGATTGTCGAAGCCTGCGCGCCGCTGGTCGCGGTGATCAAGCCGCAGGCGGCGTTCTTCGAACGGCATGGGCCGGCTGGGATGGAGATCCTGCGGCAGACGGTCGAGACGGCCCAGAGCCATGGCGCGCTGGTTATCATCGACGCCAAGCGCGGTGACATTTCCACGACCGCAGCGGCCTATGCCGATGCGTTTCTCGGGCCGCACAGCCCGTTCGGCGGCGACGCGATGACCTTGAGCGCCTATCTCGGCCTCGGCTCGCTGGCGCCGTTTTTCGAGGCCGCCCGGCACCAGGGGGCAGGGCTCTTCGTCGTGGTCCGCTCGTCCAACCCGGAGGGATCGGCGCTGCAGCAGGCGCGATTGCCGGATGGCAGGTCGGTCGCCGAGCACCTCGCCGACCAGATCACCGCCCGCAACGCGGCCGAGGAGCCGAACGGACTCGGCCCTATCGGCGCCGTCCTCGGCGCGACCCAGGGCCGGGAAGCGGGCGACTTGGCGGATCGCCTGGGGAAGTCATTGCTGCTGGTCCCCGGCATCGGCGCCCAGGGCGCAACCATCGCCGATACGCGGCGCGATTTCGGGCGGCACTTCGCGCGGGTCCTTCCGAGCATTTCGCGCGGGATTGCGCGGGCCGGCCCGGCGGCGGCGGACCTCAAACGCGCCGTCGAGCAGCACATCGCCGAAATTCGCAGCAAGTCATAGGGTTCGGCCCGCGGCTTGCACGGACGGCGGCGCGTTGCTGGCCGCAGCGCGGCTGTGCTACCGTCGGCGCAATCAATGGCAAAAACGCGCGGTTATCGCCGGCGCGGCAAGACACAAGGGGGCTCGGAATGCCAAGGAAATGGGTCAGCGCTGTATTTGTTGCGGGTTTTGCGGCGGCGCTCGGTTTCGCGGCACCGGCCAAGGCCGGGCCGACGGTCGAGAAGATCAAGCAGGCCGGCGGTCTCAGCTGCGGCGTGCCGACCGGCATTCCGGGGTTTGGCATGCCCGACAGCCAGGGCAAGTACAGCGGTCTGGACGTCGATATCTGCCGCGCGATCTCGGCCGCGCTGCTCGGCGATCCCGAGAAGGTCAAATACGTGCCGTTGACCGCGCAGCAGCGCTTCACCGCGCTGCAATCGGGCGAGGTCGACATCCTGTCGAACAATACGACCTGGACATTGCTGCGCGACACCCAGCTCGGGCTCAATTTCGGTCCGGTCGTCTTCTATGACGGCCAGGGCTTCATGGTGCCGAAGAAGCTCGGCGTCAAAACCGCCAAGGAATTGAACGGCGCGACGATCTGCGTGGCCCCCGGTACCACGACCGAACTCAACCTGGCCGACTATTTCCGCGGCAACAAAATGGAGTTCAAGCCGGTCGTCATCGAAAAGGTCGACGAGATCTACGCCGCGTTCTTCTCCGGCCGCTGCGACGTGATGACCGGTGACGCCTCGGGGCTAGCGGCCCAGCGTGTCGGACGGGCCAGCAACCCCGACGATTACGTCGTCCTGCCGGAGCGCATCTCGAAGGAGCCGTTGGCACCGGTGGTGCGCCACGGCGACGAGGAATGGCATGACATCGTCGACTGGGTGGTCTACGCGCTGTTCGAGGCCGAGGAAAAGGGCATCACCCAGAAGAACCTCGATGAGATGGCCAAGAGCGAGGCGCCCGACATCAAGCGCATGCTCGGCACGACGCCCGGTATGGGCAAAGCCCTCAATCTCGACGAGAAATGGGCCTACAACGCGATCAAGGCGGTCGGCAATTACGGCGAGATCTTCGACCGGCATCTCGGCCTCGGCACGCCGCTCAAGCTCGAACGTGGCTACAACAATTTGTGGACGAAGGGCGGGCTGATCTACGCGATACCGATCCGCTGAAGCCCAGGTGGCATCGGATGCGAGCGGCTCCTCACTCGTCGTTCCGGGGCTCGGCAAAGCCGAAAGCCCGGAACCCATGAACCCCGGCCTCTGGGATATGGATTCCGGGCTCGCCGTTTCACGGTGCCCCGGAATGACGATTAGATAAACATGGCGGGCGAAACTGCCGCGATCAGCATCCAGCCGCGGCGCCCGGCGCCGTGGCGTGACCCGCGGCTGCGCGGCGTTGTGCTGCAGATCCTGTTCGTCGCGCTGATCCTCGGGATCATCGGTTTTCTCGCCTACAACACGACCGTAAACCTGCGGCGCCAGAACATCGCCACCGGCTTCGGCTTTCTCGACCGCGAGGCGGCGTTCGGGATCGGCGAGTCGCTGATCGCCTATACACCGGCCGACACCTACGCCCGCGCCTTTCTGGTCGGCCTCACCAACACGCTGTACGTCTCGGCGATCGGCATCGTGCTGGCGACAATCCTCGGCACCGTGATGGGCTTGGCGCGGCTGTCGAGCAATTGGCTGGTGGCCAAGCTCGCGCAGATCTACGTCGAAGCGTTCCGCAACATCCCGCTGCCGCTGCAATTGCTGTTCTGGTGGGGGCTGCTGCGCGGCAGCGCCCCGTCGCCGCGCGAGGCGTGGGAGCCGCTGCCCGGCCTCTTCGTCAGCAACCGCGGCATCCTGCTCCCGGTGCCGCGCGGCGACCCGGCCTTTCTGTGGATGGCGGCCGCGTTCGCGGTGGCGCTCGTCATCACCTATGCCGTGCTCCGCTGGGCGCGGCGCCGCCAGGCGGAAACCGGCCGGCAGTTCCCGGCCGGCTGGGTCGGGCTGGGCCTGGCGCTCGGGCTGCCGCTCGCCGTCTTTGTCGCGCTTGGTGCGCCGCTCGAGCTCGAATGGCCGGTCCTGCGCGGCTTCAATTTCATCGGCGGTACCGCGTTCTCGCCCGAATTCGGCGCCCTCCTGATCGGCCTCGTCATCTACACCGGCAGCTTCATCGCCGAGATCGTCCGCGCCGGTATTCTCGCGGTCAGCTGGGGGCAGAGCGAGGCGGCGATGGCCCTCGGGCTGCGCTCGGGGCAGCGCATGCGCCTGGTCGTGCTGCCGCAGGCATTGCGCGTCATCATCCCGCCGATGACCAGCGAATATTTGAGCCTGACCAAGAACAGCTCATTGGCCGTGATCATCGGCTATCCCGATCTGGTGTCGATCGCCAACACGACGATGAACCAGACCGGCCAGGCGGTCGAGGGGATCGCGATGATCATGGCGGTCTATCTGGCGATCAGCCTCCTGATCTCGCTGTTCATGAACCTCTACAACCGCGCGGTCGCACTGGTGGAGCGGTAGCGCCGTGGCCGACATCGACATCGCCCAACAGATCCCGCTGGCGGCGCAGCGCCCGCCGGTCATCTCGACCGGGGTGCTCGGCTGGCTGCGCGCCAATTTGTTCAACAGCGTCTTCAACACGATCCTGACCGCTCTCGCGGTTTATCTCCTCGTGGTCACGATCCCGCCGCTGATCCGCTGGGCGTTCATCGACGCCATCTGGGATGCGCCGAACGGCCAGGCCTGCCGCGGTGCGGGAGCGTGCTGGGCGTTCATCGGCGAGAAGTTCCGCTTCATCCTGTTCGGCCGTTTTCCGTTTACCCAGCAGTGGCGGCCGCTGGTGGCGGTCGTGATCTTCATACTGCTCATCCTCGTGAGCTGCGACCGGCGCTTGTGGGGGCGGGGGCTGACGCTGCTGTGGCCGGCGGGTCTCGTTCTCGTCGGTATCCTGATGTGGGGCGGCGTGTTCGGCCTGCCCTATGTCGGCACCGAGTTCTGGAGCGGCCTGCCGCTGACCCTGATCCTTGCCGTCATCGGCATGGTTTTCGCCTTTCCGCTCGCGATCCTGCTGGCGCTCGGACGGCGCTCGCAATTGCCGGCGGTGCGGGTGGTCTGCGTCGGCTATATCGAGCTAGTGCGCGGCGTGCCGCTGATCACCGTCCTGTTCATGGCCTCGGTGATGCTGCCCTTGTTCCTGCCGCCCGGGATCACGATCGACAAATTGCTGCGCGCCCAGACCGCCTTCATTTTGTTCGCCGCCGCCTATCTCGCCGAGGTCATCCGAGGCGGGCTGCAGGCGATCCCGAAGGGCCAGATCGAGGCGGCCGACGCGCTCGGCCTCGGCTATTGGCGGCGCACCCGGCTGATCGTACTGCCGCAGGCTCTGGCGATGGTGATCCCGCCGCTGGTCAACAATTTCATCAGCGCCTTCAAGAACACCGCGCTCGTGCTGATCATCGGGCTGTTCGACCTGTTGAATACCGCCAACACCTCGCTGACCGACGCCAGCTGGCAGGGCTTCGCCGCCGAAGCCTACATCTTCACCGCGGCGATCTATTTCTGCTTCTGCTTCTTCATGTCGCGCTACAGCCAGATGCTCGAACGCACGTTCAGCCAGGGCCGGCGCCGCTAGCGAGCGGGGAGGGGAATCGATGAGCAATGCGGCCGAAGCAATGCCGGCGCGGGCGCCGAGCCCGGCTTCGATGATCGAGATGCAGGCCGTCCACAAATGGTACGGCGAATTCCATGTGCTGAAGGATATCAATCTCGTGGTCGGCCTCGGCGAGAAGGTCGTGGTCTGCGGCCCGTCGGGCTCCGGCAAATCGACGATGATCCGGTGCATCAACCGGCTGGAGGAGCATCAGCAGGGCCGCATCATCGTCGCCGGCATCGAGCTGACCTCGGATCTGAAGCACATCGAGGCGATCCGCCGCGAGGTCGGCATGGTGTTCCAGCAGTTCAATCTGTTCCCGCATTTGACCGTGTTGGAGAATTTGACGCTGGCGCCGATCTGGGTGCGCAAATTGCCGAAGAAGGAAGCCGAGGAGACCGCGCGCTACTACCTCGAACGGGTGCGCATTCCCGAGCAGGCCGACAAATACCCCGGCCAATTGTCGGGCGGCCAGCAGCAGCGCGTCGCGATCGCCCGCTCCCTGTGCATGAAGCCCGAGATCATGCTGTTCGACGAGCCGACCTCGGCGCTCGACCCGGAGATGATCAAGGAAGTGCTCGACGTCATGATCGAGCTGGCGCAGGAAGGGATGACGATGGTCTGCGTCACCCATGAGATGGGATTTGCCCGCACCGTCGGCGACATGATGGTGTTCATGGACCGCGGCGAGATCGTCGAGCGGGCGCCGCCCGAGGAGTTCTTCGCCAGCCCGAAGAGCGAGCGCACCCGGCTGTTCCTGAGCCAAATCCTCGCGCATTGATGTGACGAGAGTATTGCTGATCACCTTGCAGTAGGGCGCACGCGCGCCGCGCTCGGTCGATCTGGGCTATTTTACGGCAATAGAAACAAAGCTTATCGCCCTTACCGCTAGCGGAACCCTCCTATCCGCACAGTCGTTGCCATGAGTAGTCAAGCTGTGTGCGAGACGACTGGAGGATAGCTATGATGATTGAGAAGCGGAAGCGGCGGTTTAACCGGCTCGGTGCTTTGGCAGTCGCGGCGCTTGGCCTTGTCGCGGTGGCGCTTCCATTAGCGCCGGCGCAGGCGCAGATCGGTTTCGGTTGCGGCCCGTTTGGCTGCGGCGTCGGTATCGGGCCGGTCGGCATCGGCGTCGGCACCCCCTGGGTAGACCCGTACTACCGCGGCTATCCGGGCTATTACTACGCCCCGTATTCGCGGCCGTATTACTGGCCGTACTAACCCCGAACCTTCTGTATCGACGACCGGAGCGGGCGCATCGGCGCCCGCTCTTTTTGCACTATGGCATCAGATCGGCGGCGCCGAGGGTCGCGCCATGGTGCCTGCATTCCTCGAGCACGAGCGGCAGGAACGCACCGGCGACGCTTTCCGGTGACGCAACTGTCGCGGGGTTCTCGCCCGGAAAGATGCGGGCCCGCAGCCGTGTCCTGACAATGCCCGGGTCGAGCAGATTGACCCGTACCGAGGTACGGGCGACTTCGCCGGCATAGATCCTGACCATCGCCTCAAGCCCGGCCTTGCTGACCGCGTAGGGGCCGTAATAGGGCAGGGCCTCGCG
>Ga0066709_100003085_pt1 | contig 12582 bp, 12 predicted proteins | sample GraSoiAngelo_158_FD_79665 | JGI IMG/M metagenome (GOLD analysis project Ga0066709, IMG submission 79665) | Grasslands soil microbial communities from the Angelo Coastal Reserve, California, USA - 14_1009_16_30cm | ecosystem: Environmental > Terrestrial > Soil > Grasslands | place: USA... | reverse complement strand
GCGGTGGTGAACCCGACGAGGTCGACGAACAGCACCGAGACCAGCCGGCGCTCGGCCACGCCCGGACCGCCGAGGGGCACTGCCTGGTCGACCCCCGCCGTGCCCGCGCCGGGACCGACACCGGCGACCAGCGCAGTGCCGCAGTTCCCGCAGAACTTGGCATCGGCCGGGTTGACCGTGCCGCAGACGGGGCACGGTCCGCCGAGCCGGTTGCCGCACTCGACGCAGAACCGGCGGTCGGCCTCGTTCTCCGTCCCGCACCGGGAGCACGCGATCAGCGCCAGGGGATCGTCTCCTGTTTGAACGGCGTAATGAGTTCCGCGCCGAGGATACGGCGGGTGCGTCAGATTCGAATGCTATTCTCCGGCCCGTTGCGGCTCTTCGGTCGATGGTCGTGGGATTGCCAGTGAACGACGTGTTGCTCCGGGCGTTCCTGATCGTCGTCGGCTACGTCGCCGGCTCGATCCCGGTCGGCGTCATCGTCGCCCGCCTGAGCGGCGGCCCCGATCCCCGCACCATCGGCTCCGGGCGCACGGGCGGGACCAATGCACTGCGTGCGCTCGGGCGGAAATGGGCGGCCCTCGTCGTCATCGGCGACCTGGCCAAGGGGGCACTCCCGGTGCTCCTGACGCGAATCCTCACGAACGGCGACTCGATCACTGAGGTGCTCGTCGCGGCGGCGGCGGTCGCGGGCTCGGTCCGTTCGATCTTCCTCGGCTTCTCCGGCGGCCGCGGCGTCGGCGCCGGCGTCGGCACGATGTTGGTCATCCAGCCGATCGCGATCGTCCTCGCGGCGCCCGTCTTCTTCCTTGTGATCGTCGCGACGCGCTACGTCTCGCTCGGCTCCCTGCTCGGCTCGGCCGCGATGTTCCCGGCGATGCTGCTGATCTGGGCCGTCGCCTCGGGCTGGGTCCCGCCGGCCTACCTCGTCTGGGCCGCCGTCGGCCCGGTCCTCATCTGGCTCGCCCACGCCGACAACATCGACCGCCTCCTCCACGGCAAGGAGCGCAAGTTCGACCTGGGCCTCCTCGGCGGTGGACGCACGCAACGTCCCACGTGACTTCGCGCGGACTGAGTCCGGTGAAAGGGGTATCTCGGCCGCAGGTCCTGCGCATCGATCCGCTGCGGCGAGAGATCGGGCGACCGAGCGTTCGGCTGGCGGGACCCTAGACTCGCGCGGTGGCCTTGCCATCGGGCTGGGACCGACACGACACGTGGACGCTGCGATTCGCCGACCCTGAGCTGGAGCGGTCCTATCAGGAGGCGGACGGGGCCGAGGGAGTTCGGCGCGTCCGTACCGCGAGCCTTGGCGCGGTCGTGGTTTGGGTGCTCGTCGCGCTCATCGGGCCCCCTGCGGTCGGCATGGCGCCAGGCCCGACGTGGCTCATCTCCGGGGTGATGGTCGCGCTTCTGCTCACGTGCGCCGGGTTGAGCCACTGGGCGGTGACCCAACGTCGCCGAGACGCGATCGGGCTCGGGCAGCAGCTCGCGGCATGCGTCGCGGTGCTGGCGCTCGCCGTCGTCAACCGGATCTTCGGGGTCTATGCGATGCCGGGCATCATGCTGACTGCGGTCTTCGGCTTCACGGTGACGCGCCATCCATTCGTAGGCTCCGTCGCGGCCGGCGCTGCCTACTGCATCCTCTTCCTCGTGTTCGCCGCCGCAGTCGGGCTCGGGCCGCAGCTGGTCCTCCAGACATTCATCGTGGCCGCAACGGTCGTTGCGGCGTGCGCCGGGGCGTACCTGCTCGAACGGTCACAGCGGCTTGCGTTTGCCCAGGGGCGGCTCGCCAGCGCGTTGCACAAGCGTGTCGACCAGCTCCTTCACCAGTACCTCTCGCCGGACGTGGCGAGCAGCCTCATCGAGGATCCGGAGCGCGCTGCGCTGGGCGGCATAGAGGTGGAGGTGACGGTGCTGTTCGCCGATCTGCGCGGCTATACCGCGTACTCGGAACGCAGGGCACCAACCGAGGTAGTGGCAATGCTCAACGCCGCTTTCGGGGCAGCCGTGCCGATCGTGCTTGCAGAGGGTGGGACCGTCGTCCAATTCATGGGCGACGCAGTGATGGCGATCTGGAACGCGCCGCGGGCGCAGCCCGACCATGCCATGCGGGCAGGTCGTGCCGCCCTGGCCATCCAACAGGCTGTCAAGGACCTACCTAGCGCGACCGCCCAGCCCCGGTTCCGGGTCGGGCTCAACAGCGGCCCCGCTCTCGTGGGCAACATCGGCGCGGCGGAGATCAGGAACTACTCCGCAATCGGGGACACGACGAATCTCGCGGCGCGCCTCCAGACATGGGCCGCCGAGGGGAGTGTTGTTATCAGCGCCAGCACCTACAACCTGATCAAAGAGTGGGCGATCGTGCGGCCGCTTGGATCACCCGAGCTGAAGGGCAAGTCAATACCGGTCGAGGTCTATCAGCTGGTGGGCCTCCGCGAAACGGTTGTGCCGGATGTCGCGGCCGACGAATGGCCGCCGCGAACGCCGCTCCCAGGTGACATTGGCGAACGCTCAAGGAGGAGGAGGTCAAATCGTGTCGGTCGATGAAGCCGCGCTGCGGAGGTTCGCCGAGGACTATGCGGCGGCGTGGCGGAGCATGGATCCGAAACGCGTCGCGGCGCATTTCGCGCCCTATGGCTCGCTCGCGGTAAACGATGGCGCTCCGGCGGTCGGACGGGACGCCATCGCCGCAACCGCCCAAGGCTTCTACACGGCTTTGCCGGACATGCAGGTCTTGCGACGATCTCGTCATCGACGGCCCTCGCGTCGAGTTTCATTGGACGTTTACCGGCACGAACACCGGGCCGGGTGGCACCGGCAAAGCGGTTCACATCTCCGGCTACGAGGAATGGACGATCGACGACGGGCTGATCGCCAGATCGCTGGGTCATTACGACGCCGCGGAGTACGCACGACAGCTGGCCGAGCGTGTCTAGTCGGATCGATTGACATTTGCCGACGCTGACTGAGCCGGGAATCGAAAGACCCGGGTCGGCTGACAACCCGGGTCTCCTGGTACTTGCTCTGGTGCCGCGGATCTTCGTGCGATCCGCGTGCCGAGAGGAGTGCTTGAATGTGTCTTGGGGTCTCGCCTAGCCCCGCATCGTGCGGAAGCAGTCGGAGCAGTAGACGGGCTTGCCGCTCGTCGGGCGGAACGGGACACGCGCCTCGTTGCCGCAGTTCGAGCAGGTGGCGCTGAACATCTCGCGCGGGCCACGGTCGTAGCCGCCCGAGCTGTAGCCGCCACCGGAGCTGTAGCCACCACCACCGCCGCCGCCGTAGCTGCCGGCATCGCCGTAGCCCGACGAGTAACCGGCGCCGCTGGACTGGCGGGCAGCCTTGCGGGCGGCTCGGTCAGTCGGGCAACGTCGCGGCTCGGTGAAGCCACGCTGGGCGTAAAAGTCCTGCTCGGACGCGGTGAAAACGAACTGCTGTCCGCAATCCGCGCAGGTCAGGGTCTTGTCGCTGTACAAAAGAACTCCTCTCGGTCCGACCCCTGCGATCCCGCTCGGGTCTCGCGTCAGCCGTGAGAGGAGTCCGGTTCGTGGTGGTCTTCGCGTATTCGCCGTCACGGCCGTGCCGTGACATTGGGCGCGCGGAGCATAAACCAGTCTCAGGAATCTGCCTAGCCCTCGATTTCGTACTGGTCAGCCGGGCTCGATCCAGCCTCGTGCGCGTTCGACCGCCCGATGCCAGCCGTGCAGCATCGATCGACGCTTGTCCGCCGACATCGACGGCTCGAATCGGCGCTCGAGCGCCCACTTCCGCTCGATGTCGTCGAGCCCGTCCCAGTAGCCGATCGCCAGCCCGGCGAGGTAGGCCGCGCCGAGCGCCGTCGTCTCGGCGACGACCGGCCGCTCGATCGGTACGCCGAGAAGGTCCGCCTGGAGCTGGAGCAGGAAGTCGTTCGCCGCCGCCCCGCCGTCGACGCGAAGCGTCTCCAGCCGCTCCCCGGCGTCCGCGGCCATGGCCTCGAGGACGTCCGCGACCTGGAACGCGATCGACTCGAGGGTTGCCCGGGCAAGCTCGGCCAGCCCGGTGCCGCGCGTGATCCCGACGATCGTGCCCCGGGCGGTCGGGTCCCAGTACGGCGCGCCGAGGCCGGTGAACGCGGGCACGAGATAGACGCCGCCGGTGTCCTCCACCGAGGCGGCGAGCGCCTCGATGTCCGGCGCCGCGGCGATGGCCTTGAGGCCGTCGCGCAGCCACTGAACCGCCGAGCCCGCCGAGAAGACCGATCCTTCGAGCACGTAGGTCACCGGCCCGCCCGGCGCGAGCTGCCAGCCCACGGTCGTGAGCAGCCCGTTGGCGGAGCCGCGCGGGCTCTCGCCGGTGTTGAGCAGCAGGAACGCGCCCGTGCCATAGGTGTTCTTGGCCTGGCCCGCCCGGAAGCAGGCCTGGCCGAACGTCGCCGCCTGCTGGTCGCCGGCGAGCGCGGCGATCGGGATCGGCCGGCCGAACAGATCCGGTGAAGTCTCGCCGAGGAGGCCGGACGTCGGGCGGATCTCGGGGAGCACGGGGCGGGGCACGCCGACGAGGGACAGCAGCTCGTCGTCCCAGGCGAGGCGGTGGATGTCGACGAGGAGGGTGCGGCTGGCGTTCGAGACATCGGTAGCGTGGAGCGCGCCGGCGCGTGCCGTGCCGCCGGTGAGGCGCCAGAGGAGGAACGAATCCACGGTGCCGAAGGCGAGCTCGCCCGATTCGGCACGGGAGCGGGCGCCGGGCACGGCGTCGAGGATGTACGCGATCTTGGGGCCGCTGAAGTACGCATCGAGGGGCAGTCCGGTTCGGGCCCGGAACAGCGGCTCGTGGCCGGCGGCGCGCAGCCGCTCGCATGCGGGCGCCGTGATCCGCGACTGCCACACGATCGCATCGGCGATCGGCGCGCCCGTGGAACGATCCCAGACGATCGTCGTCTCGCGCTGGTTCGTGATCCCGACCGCGGCGATCCGGTCCGCGCCGCCGACCTCGCGTACAACCTGCTGCGCGACCGCGAGCTGGCTCGACCAGATCGCCTCCGGGTCGTGCGTCACGTGGCCCGGCGACGGGAACCTCTGTTCGAATGACTGCTGGGCGACGGCAACCGGGCGGCCGTCTCGCCCGAACGCGATCGCCCGCGAGGATGTGGTGCCCTGGTCGAGGGCGAGGATCAGCCGGTCGTCGCCCACGGGACGCCGTACTCGCGCCGGGCCGACTCGAGGTAGCGCTTGACCTCGGTGTTCTGGCGCCGCTTGTCCCAGCCCAGCTCGGCGCCCATCACCGCGGCGACGCCGGGCGCGATCGACGCGCCCCGGTCCGGCAGCTCCTGGGCCAGGCGCATCCGCCGCGCAAGCACGTCGTCGAGCGAGAGCGCGAGCTCGTGCCTGGCCGCCCACGCCACCTCGGCCTGGAGGTGGTCGACCCGCTCGCCGAGGGGCGCGGCGAGGTTCCGCTCGCGAGCGAGGGCCAGCACGTTCGGCGCCTCGCGCCCGTAGCGATCCGCGAGCCTCCGCGCGACTCGCCCCGGCCACGTCGCTCTCGTCTCGCCGCGGGCCGCCGCGGCATCGCGCAGGGGTCGCTCCAGGCTCGCCGCGATCTCGGCCAGCTCGCCCAATGACGCCGCGCCGATGAGCGGCAGGTCGGCGGTCCCCGATCGACGCCGCTTCGCCTCGGTCTTGCCGAGCGACGCGTCGACGACGTCGCGGGCCATGACCCGATATGTCGTGTACTTGCCGCCCGAGATCCGGACGAGGCCGCTCGCGTCGGCGGCGACACGATGCTCGCGCGAGGCTTTCACGGTCGAGCCGCCGGGGTCGCCGACGAGCGGGCGCATGCCCGCGTATGTGCCCACGATGTCGCCCCGGGTCAGGTCGACCTCGATCTGCCGGTTGACCGTCTCGAGCAGCTCGTCGATGTCGGCCTCCGGGGCAGAGACGGCCTCCGGCTTGCGCGAGTCGGCGTGGTCGGTCGTGCCGATGATCCAGTGGCCCGGCCACGGGATGATGAACACGACCCGGCCCGGGGTGCGCAGCGTCAAGCCGCCTTCGGCGGGTAGTCGATCGCGCCGGATCACGATGTGCGAGCCGCGGCTCGGGATGAACTCCCCGCCGCCACCAAGCTCGGCGAATCTCGCTTCCGGGTCGGCTGCCCAGACGCCCGTGGCGTCGATGACCCGCTCGGCCCGGATCTCGAACCGCTCGCCCCCGAGCAGGTCACGCACCGTGGCCCCGACAAGGCGCTCGCCGTCGAGGAGCGGCTTCTCGGCGTGAACCCGCGTCCCCGCCACGGCGCCGCCCGCCAGCGCGGTCCGCAGCACCGCGAGGGCCAACCGAGCGTCGTCCTCGACCCCGTCGTGGTAGACGATCCCGCCGGTCAGGCCGCGGCGCCGCAGCTCGGGCGCGTACTCGATCGCGCTCGCCGGCCGGAGGTGCTTCGCGAACCCGCCGTCCCGCCGCGCTCCGAGCAGGTCGTACAGGAAGATGCCGCTGCCGTAGAAGCCCTGCTGGAGCAGCGGGATGCCGTAGATCGGGAACAGGAACGGCTCGAGGGTGACGAGATGCGGCGCGAGCCGCAGAAGCCGCGCCCGCTCCTGGAGCGCCTCGTACACCAGGCCGAAGCGCAGCTGCTCCAGGTAGCGCAGGCCGCCATGGATCAGGCGCGAGCTGCGCCCCGAGGTGCCCGACGCGATGTCGCGCTGCTCGACCAGCGCAGCACGGAGCCCGCGGCTCGTCGCGTCCAGCAGCGCCCCCGCGCCAACGATCCCGCCACCGACGATCAGGACGTCGAAGCGCTCATCGGCGAGCGCACGCAGCGCCTCCCGCCGCCAGGCCGGCTCAGTGGTCCGCGGCGCTGACGGCGCCCTCCCGCTGGACACTGCGACCCTTGTCTCGACCTCCTCCCATGACCCCATCGCTTTGCGTCAGGACCTGGCGTCAGGGCTCGGGCGGGCGTCGCGTCGCGATCCGCCACAGGACGAAGCCGGTCCCGACGACGAGGATCACGATCGCGAGCGGGGTGTGGAAGATCACGCGTTGGGCATCGGTGGGCAGGGCGGAGGTGAGAATCGCCGCTCCCAGCACGACGCCCACCGCGACGGCCGCCACGGTGAGCACCTCGCGCCAGCCGACGGAGCGGGTCTGATCAGCCACGATCTGCCTCGCGCGGGATGCCGATCGGCGCCACCAGCACCTTGCCCGCCAGCGCGGCGCCTCGACGCGTGAGCAGGCCGGTCTTCGGTCGATGGAAGGTGACCGTCAGGTCGGCGTGGACGACCGGCTCGCTCGGGTCGCCCGAGGTCAGGTCGACCGCCGTCGGCGTGTCGACAGCGACGATCGGGACCTTCGCCGCACGGGCCCGCAGGATGAGCTCGACCGCGGACCGGATCGGGTCGCGCAGCTCGCCATGCACGCCGGTGCCGAGCAGGCCATCGACGACGACCGACGCGCGATCGACGTCCTTGGCGAGGACCTTCAGCTCGAGCCCGGTCGAGACGTGGATTCGGCTGACCCGTGGTTCGTTGTCGAGCCGGTTCCAGTTCCGGGTCGCGTCGGCTGTCGATGGATTGGCATTCGACGACACGAGGACCGCCGCCACTTGTGCGCCCGCCCGGGCGAGATGGCGCGCCGCGACGAAGCCGTCGCCACCGTTGTTGCCGGGGCCGCAGAGGATCAGGATCGGACCCTTCCGCCACCGCTCGGTCGCCTCCGCGATGGCCTTGACCGCCGCGGCCACCGCCACGCCTGCGTGCTCCATCAGTCGCTGACCGGGCACGCCCAGCGCCTGCGCCAGCTTGTCCGCTCCGGTCATCCGCTCCGCGCCGATCGGCGGCAGCGCCGCCGTCGCGGCCCAGCGCCGGCGCAGCCCGCGCAGATCGAGTCCGAAAAGCTCCGGGTCATCGGCAGGCAATGGGGTTACTGGTTCGGCCGCGGCCGGCATCGGGGACGTGCGCACGATCGAAGCGTAGCCGAGGGTCATCCGATGGTGAGCGTCGACGAGCTACGCGGGGCAGCCTCGCGTCTCGTTGCTCGGCGGTAGTCCGTAGGTGTCGCCCGCGACCTGCCCGTAGCCGCCGAGCTGCGATCGCCGCGCGATGACCATGCACGCCTTTTCGGGGCCTGGGTCGAGCGGGATCTCCACCTGCCAGCACTGCGACGGGTCGGCCCAGACTGGCCATGCCCCGTTCCGTGGACAGTCACGAGCCCCGACGGTGATCGTGCCCTGGGGCCGGGCGGGATGCCGCCAGCCGAGGTTGTTCAGCGCGAGCGCAGCGACGGGCCGGCACGTCGCCGCGTCGAGGAGGCCGCACGCGACGTTCCATTCGTCGACGTCGATGCTGCAGCCGGCCAGGCTGACGGCTGCGCCGATCAACATGCCGGCCGGCCGGAGTGTCATCCCACGCTTCGGAGGCGAGTCCGATGGCCGGAGTCGTCGAGCTCGACCATCTCGTCCCGAGCGAGGTCGCCAAGGGCGTTGAGGACAGCCTCGACGTCATGGTTGCCGATCGGGCCGTCGAACGTGACCCAGCGCCCGTCGGGCGCGTCCCGAAGTCGATCGAGGATCCGGCCGCGGAGCCACCGAGTCGTCGATTCGAACCTGGGAGACGGTCGCTTGGGCACAGGGTGCGCCGGCGCAGATTCGGTGGCCCGAACAGCACGGGTCTGCGACGCATAGGGGCAGAAAGCGAGGAGCGGGCAAGCGTCGCAGCGTGGATCTCGCGCCCGGCAGAACGCGGCACCGACGTCCATGAGGGCGTGTGTCCAGCTCGACGCGCGACCAGGAGGCACGTACCCGTCGGCCAACGCCTGGAATGCTCGGGGCGGCACATCGTCGTCGCCGACGAATGCCCGAGCGAGCACCCGCCGGATGTTCGTGTCGAGCGCCGCCACCGGCCGGTTGAACGCGATCGCGAGGACCGCGCGGGCGGTGTACGGCCCGACGCCGGGCAGCCGAACGAGCTCGTCGAACGTGTCCGGCACGCGCCCGCCGTGATCGTCGACGATGGCGATGGCAGCCGCTCGAAGCGCCACGGCTCGCCGGTCGTAGCCGAGGCCGCGCCAGGCCCGGATGACCGTCGCGGGCGAGGCGGAACCGAGCGCGGCCGGCGTCGGGAACTGGGCGATGAAGCGGGTCCATGCCTCAGCCGCGCGGGCTGCCTGCGTCTGCTGGGCGATGACCTCGGAGACGAGGACCGACCACGGATCGGTCGTTCGACGGAAGGCGAGGTCGCGAGCGTTCTCCCCGTACCACTCGAGCACGGCCGTCTGCATCTCCGCCTGGACCGCGGGCGCGACGCTCACCTCCGTACGATACGGCGGTGCGATTCGGCGCGGCCTACTGGATCCAGCGGACGGATTGGCCGTCCCTTCGCGACGCGTGCCTGGCGGCGGAGCGCGCCGGTTTCGACACCCTCTGGCTCGACGATCACCTCCTCGCCGACGAGGGCGACTGGCACGACGGCAAGCTCGAGGGTTGGACGAGCCTTGCGGCGCTGGCGCCACTCACGACGAACGCTCGCCTCGGGCTCCTCGTCGCCGCCAACACGTTCCGCAATCCGGGCCTGACCGCGAAGCTCGCGACCACCCTCGATCACGTGTCGAGCGGGCGGCTCATCCTGGGCATCGGCGGCGGCTGGTTCGACCGCGAGCACGAGGCCTTCGGGCTCGACTTCGGGTCGGGCTTCGGCGAGCGGCTCGACCGGCTCGAGGAGTCGATCGGCCTCATCGAGCGGCTGCTCGCGGGTGAGCAGGTGACCCATAACGGGCGCTTCTACTCGATGGTCGACGCACTGTGCCTGCCGCGCCCGATCCAGCCGCGGCTTCCGATCCTGATCGGCGGCTCCGGGCGCGAGAAGACGCTCCGCACCACGGCGCGGCATGCCGACCTGTGGAACGGCTACGGCGAGCCGGCACGGATCGCCGAGACGTCGGACGTCCTGCGGCAGCGCTGCGAGGAGATCGGCCGGCCGTTCGAAGCGATCGAGCGCACGGTCACGATGGAAGTGGTGATTCGCACGTCCGAATCGGACGCGCGAAAGGCGTATGAGACCGTCGAGGACCGGCACGGCATCCGTGGCCGCGTCGGCTCCGACGGCACGCCGCGTGGGCTGAACGCCGCCGGCCCGGCCGAGGTCGTCGCCGACTACCTCCGCCGGTTCGAGGCGCTCGGCATCGCCGAGGCCATCTGGATCTTCCGCAACCCGTTCGACCTCGAGACGATGTCCCGCCTCGGCGAGGTTCGGGCAGCCTTGCGCTGAGGACGTGATCACTCAGGGCGATGAGTAGAGCCGATTTCCGTTGTGATCGGGCGCGTTCATCTCTCGCGGTGATGAATGAGCCGAGTTCATACCCGTGGTTGATGAAATCGCGTCCAGCACGCGTGAGGACGCGCTACTCATCGCTCCGGGTAATCACGTTCGGCTGGGCGCCTGTGCGGGGCCCTGCCCGGATCAGATCCGGAGCATCACGTGCTTGACGATCGTGTAGTCCTCGATCGCGTACATCGACTGGTCCTTGCCGTAGCCCGACTCCTTGAAGCCACCGTGGGGCATCTCGGAGGCGAGCGTGAAGTGGTCGTTGATCCAGACCGTGCCGAACTGGATCGCCTTGGCCACCCGCATCGCCCGGCCGATGTCCGAGGTCCATACCGAGGCCGCGAGCCCGAACCGGACGTCGTTAGCCCAGTCGATCGCCTGGTCCTCGTCCGAGAAGCGCTGGACCGTCACCACCGGCCCGAACACCTCGTCCTGGACGATCTCCGATTTCTGGTCCGGCCCGGTGACGACCGTCGGCTGGTAGTACGACGCCCCGAGGCTGGGCCGGCTGCCACCGGTGGTGACCTCGACGCCGCCCTCCTCCTTGGCCCGATCGACCATACCGGCAACACGGTCGACCTGGCTCTTCGAGATCAGTGAGCCCATCTCGAGCTCGTCACCGGTCGAGGGGTCGCCCCACTTCATTTCCTTGACCTGATCGGTGAGCTTCGACACGAAAGCGTCGTACACCTTCGGTCCGGCGATGACGCGCGTGGCGGCGGTGCAGTCCTGTCCTGAGTTCCAGTAGCCGGCGAAGCGCAGGGTCTCGGCGACGAGGTCGAGATCGGCGTCGTCGAAGACGATGACCGGGGCCTTGCCGCCGAGCTCCAGGTGGAGCCGCTTGACGGCGTCCGCCGCGACCTTGGCGATCTTCTTGCCCGTGTCGGTGTCGCCGGTGAGCGAGATCATCCCGACCTTCGGGTGCGCGACGAGCGCCGGGCCGATGGCATCGCCGGTGCCGGTGATCACGTTGAGGACGCCGGCCGGAAGGATGTCGGCGGCGAGCTCGCCGAGCTTGATCGCGGTCAGCGGCGTCCGCGCAGAGGGCTTGAGGACGACAGTGTTCCCGGCGGCGAGCGCCGGCCCGATCTTCCAGCCGGCCATCATCAGCGGGTAGTTCCAGGGCGCGATCGAGGCGACGACCCCGACCGGCTCGCGCCGGACGATCGACGTCCGGTCCGCGATGTACTCGTTCGCCGCCTTGCCCTCGAGGTTGCGCGCGGCACCGGCGAAGAAGCGCAGGTTGTCCGCGACGACCGGGATGTCGACCGCGGCCACGTTGATCGGCTTGCCGGCATGGGCCGACTCGAGCTTAGCCAGCTCCTCGGCGTTCGCGTCGATCGCATCGGCGAGCTTGAGCAGGGCGGTCATGCGCTCCGCCGGCGTCGTCTTCTGCCACGTCTCGAACGCCTTCGCCGCCGCCTTGGCCGCCCGGTCGACGTCCTCGGTATCGGACGCCGGCACGCTGGCGATGACCTGCCCGTTGGCCGGGTTCTCGACGTCGAGCGTCTTGCCGCTGGCGCTGTCGACCCACTCGCCGCCGATGAACTGCTGGTGTGTCTTGACCCGCTCCACGAGGTCGGTCACTGGAAGTCTCCTCCGGGTGTCGAGGCCGGACTGGTGCCGGATTTCGAGGGCGCAACGCCGGAAGGGCGCGCGAATCGCAGGGTCCGGGCACCATTCTCGCGCACTGCGTCGTTTCGGGCCAGTCCGATCAGGTTCGATCGACGGAACCGCTGCCCACTCCGGAGGTCCCGTGCTCCACGACCTGCCGCGCCCCGACGGCCTGATCTTCGACCTCGACGGCACGCTGGTCGACACCGTGCGCGCCCGCATCGAAGGCTGGATCGAGGCGCTCGGCCAGGCGGGCTTCGAGACCACGGCCCACGAGGTTGGGCCGATGATCGGGATGGACGGCAAGCGGCTCGCTCGCGAGATCGCCGAGATGGCGGGGCGGTCGCTCTCCGACGACGAGGTGGAATCGATCGACCACGCCGCCGGCGCGGCGTTCGACCGCCGGAACGCCCGGCCGCGTCCGCTGCCCGGGCTGGCGGAGACGTTGGCCGCGGCCGGGCGCTGTGGCGCGAAGTGGCTCATCGCGACGTCGAGCCGCGCCCAGCAGGTCCGTGGCTCCGTAGCGGCGCTCGGGCTGGAGCGGGAGCCGATGATCGTCGACGGAAGCCACGTCGAACATGCCAAGCCGGCGCCGGACCTCCTGCTGTTGGCGGCACAGCGCCTCGGCATGGGGCCGGAGAAGGCCTGGGCGGTGGGCGACTCGACGTGGGACGTCCGCG
>Ga0066709_100003084_pt1 | contig 12586 bp, 9 predicted proteins | sample GraSoiAngelo_158_FD_79665 | JGI IMG/M metagenome (GOLD analysis project Ga0066709, IMG submission 79665) | Grasslands soil microbial communities from the Angelo Coastal Reserve, California, USA - 14_1009_16_30cm | ecosystem: Environmental > Terrestrial > Soil > Grasslands | place: USA... | reverse complement strand
GATGGTTTGCCCAAATACTCCAAGGGGCAGAAGAACACACAGCAAAAGCAGCATCGCTCTGCGTATCACCAGAGAATTCCTCCTGACATTAGATATCTCCGTTCTATCGGCGCAGTGTTACAGAAGGGTTACAAACGAGTGAATTTCCCATGAACAACTGGGGAGTCACCGATCAACAGAAGTGAACGCTAATGCGAAGCCTGTAGGCGGGCGATCTCTCGCGGGAAGAGCCCATTGCCGGGAAAATCGGCACGTAACGCGGTCAGCATCTGCAGTGCATGAGGCTTGTCTTTCTCCCGGACATACGCGATTGCCAGCAGGATCCGTGCAAACGGCGCCAGGTAGTGTCCCCGCTCCGCCGTCAGTTGCAGATCGGCGATCCCACCCTGCTTATCGGCGGGGAGCCCGCCCAGACGCAGCATCCAGCGAACGGGTGCTGCCATACTGCCGACAATGTACTTGGTGAATCCGGTGGCCAGGTGTGCGTCGTAGCAGTCGTGGCAAACCGCGAGCAACTGCTGCGCCCACGTTGATGCCTGTTTGGCGTGGTGCAGCGACGCCATATTGCGCTTCTCGATAAGCGCGGTGTAGTCGGCCTGCAATCCCGAAGACAGCGTCATGGCAAATAGCGCATCAGAGTCCTTGGGATTCTTGGCGAGCCGGGCACGGGCAAGAGTCTCGGCACGGTTGAGCGCATTCATGAAGCGGTTCTTTGCGACGGGATCGGCAGTGAACGTGGATCGTCCCGAAAAGGCATCATCATTCTCGTAGAACTGGGCCTCCAGCACTCCCAACCGGTTGAACTCCGAAAACAAATATCCGGCACCCTCACTCACTGGACCCATAGGATCTTCCGGATGCTGCGCCTGCCACCCGGCAAAATCGCGCTGTGCGCCCACGAAGTCCAGGTTATAGAGGCCGGAGAATCCGTGATCGAGGCCCGATGTCACAGACACACCTGCAACGGGGTCGGCCAGTGCAATCGGGGATAAGGCCAGGCACACGCACAAGGCTGCTACCATGCTGCATGCTCGTGCATCCCGTAGATTAAAGGCCTGTGACATAGGTTCGTGTTGGCGTTGCCTATTATCGTTGATCTGCGTCTCAGCGCAATCAGTAAGTTCTCTGACTCTTTGTTATTTTGATACCGATTCTGAGCCCATGCGGGTCAAGGTTTTGTAAATTCCGAGCGGGATGTACCAGAACGAACCTGAGAACCATCCCGGACGAAAGCCTTTATGACTGATTCTCCTGCGCGCTATGCCCCCGGATGGCCCGGCATCCCTCCACGCTGGACTTCGAGCGCGAAAACCGGCGTTGGCACAGCCCTGAACCAGCACAGCAAGGTCTGGTTTACGGTGAGCCACGGCATTCTCAATGAGGTCTATTTTCCGCGGGTCGATCAGGCCTGCACCCGCGATATGGGTCTTATCGTCACCAATGGTCGCGATTTCTTTTCCGAGGAGAAGCGTCACTGCACGTTCGAGAATCGTCCATTTGAGCCCGGCGTCCCAGTCTATGAACTGACGAACACCTGCAACAGCGGCCGCTACCGCATACATAAGGAAGTCCTCACCGATCCCTATCACAATGTGGTTCTGCAGAGGATCCGGTTCGAGCCGCTCCAGGGAGAACTGGCGGACTACCATCTCTACGCCTTGCTCTCTCCTCACCTCGCCAATTTCGGATACGGCAATACCGGGTGGATGGGCGACTACAAGGGCGTCCCCATGTTTTTTGCAGAACACGATGGCGTCTCTCTGGCTGTGGCATCCTCGGCCCCATGGAAGAAGACATCCGTTGGATTCGTGGGCGCGTCCGACGGCTGGCAAGACTTGTCCGAACACTTCGAGATGCAGTGGGAATACCCTCGAGCCGAAAACGGCAATATCGCGTTCACCGGAGAAATCGATCTCGCCGCCTCGAACGGAGAATTCGTGCTGGCGCTCGGATTCGGCGCCATCTGGAGCGAAGCGGGCCAGCAGGCGCGATCCACCCTCTCCGAGGACTATCAGGAAGTTCGTCGGCACTACGTCGCACAATGGCAAAAATGGCAGACCACTTTGCTCCCGCTTGACGCACCGCAGCGTCCGCAAGATCTCTACCGCGCCTCCGTTGCAGTTCTGCGCACCCACGAGTCAAAGGATTTTCTGGGCGGAATTATCGCCAGCCTGTCCATTCCATGGGGCTTCAACAAGGGCGATGAAGACCTTGGCGGCTACCATCTGGTCTGGCCTCGCGACCTCGTGGAGACGGCAGGCGCCTTGCTCGCCGCGGGGGCACCAACTGACGCCGTCAGAGTGCTTCGCTATCTGGAAGCGACGCAGGAGGCCGGCGGCAACTGGGCCCAGAACATGTGGCTGGACGGACGCCCTTACTGGAACGGCATCCAGATGGATGAAACCGCCTTCCCCGTCTTGCTTCTTGATCTGCTGCGTCGCGAGGCACCGGAAACTTTGGGCAACCTGCAACGCTGGTGGCCGATGGTGCGAAAGGCGGTAACTTTCATTCTTCGCAATGGTCCGGTCACGCAGCAGGATCGTTGGGAAGAAGACGGCGGCTATTCGCCCTTTACTCTTTCAGCAGAGATTTCCGCGCTGCTTGCCGCTGCCGATATTGCGGACCTCACCGGTCATCGCGACGCAATTCAGACCTTGCTTGACGCCGCTGATGCCTGGAACGACAACATCGAGCGCTGGGTGTATGCCACCGGCGGCGATTTAGCACAGCAGTTGGGCGTGGATGGCTACTACGTGCGTATCACCCCTCCGGATACGGACTGTTCCGCGTCTCCGACGCAGGGCTTCGTTCCCATCAAGAATCGTCCGCCCGGGGAAAATCTGCGGCCGGCCTTTCATGTCGTCAGCCCCGACTCTCTCGCGCTGGTGCGATTTGGATTGCGTGCGCCTGATGACCCGAGAATTCTCAACACTCTCAAGGCGATCGATGCCCTCCTGCGCGCACAACTCCCGCAAGGGCCCTGCTGGTATCGCTATAACGGAGACGGCTACGGGGAACACCTCGACGGCTCGGCATACGACGGCACCGGAGTTGGCCGTCCCTGGCCCTTACTAGCGGGCGAGCGTGCCCACTACGCGCTGGCTGCCGGCAAGCGCGCTGAGGCCGAAGCTTTGCTTCAGGTAATGGAACAGTCCCCGGCGGGACAGGGTCGCTTGCTTCCTGAGCAGATCTGGGACGGCTCCGATATCCCGCCGCTAGAACTCTTCCGTGGCAAACCCACAGGCTCCGCCTGCCCGCTGGTCTGGGCGCATTCCGAATATATAAAGCTTCGCCGATCTCTGCGCGATGGCAATATCTTCGACCAACCTCCACAGACCGTAAAGCGGTATTTAACTGAGAAACCTACGCGGCAGATCTTTGGGTGGAGGTTTAACAACAAGTGCCGCACGGTTCCACGATACAAGACCCTCCGCATCGTGTTGCTCAAGCCAGCTGTTGTGCATTGGAGTATCGACGGGTGGAAGAGTTATCAGGATACGAAGACGCGCGACACCGGGCTCGGCATCCACGTGCTCGACTTGCCGGCGGCCACACTGCCAGTCGGAGGTCAAGCCGTCTTCACCTTTTTCTGGCCCAATGAAAATCGCTGGGAAGGCGCCGACTACAGCGTAACTGTAGAGTAGCCCCACCCAGCGTCAGAACTTACGATTAAGATTTGCATCCTCTAGCTGGCACGTGGGCGCCGTACTGTTGTTTGGGAAACGCCCCGCGGCGCGAGATACCGCGTGTCATCGGCGAAGAATGGGAAAGAACAGCCGATTCGTTGCTCAATGGGCTGTTTATGGGTGTACGTCTCTAGGCTTCAGAGCTGGAATACATCAGTTCAACGACGGTGCAGTCGTCGCTCAGAGGAGTACCGCTGCAAAACTGTGAAACGGCTCCAAAAATTGCTTCCATCGTCGGCGTTTTCGCCGCCACCGCCTCTAGCCGGGAGTCCTCAAAAAACTCACCGGCGGCGTTCTCTGCTTCGGTCACCCCATCGGTCACCAGAATGAACCGGTCGCCGGAATTGAGCTGGCAGCGAGCGCTCTCAAAGACGGCATCGCTCAACAGCCCCACCGGAACATTGCCATGCGGCGGACGAATTACTTCCCCGCCGCACACCAGCAACGGCGGCACATGTCCGCAATTCACATACTCCAGGTCGCCATCGCGCCGCAGCCGGACCAGTAGCATAGTCGCGTACTTCTCGCCCACCAGTTTTTCGGTCAGAAAACGATTGACCGCGTTGACCACGTCCAGCAGCGGCATCCCGGTGGTCAGGTGGGAATAGATCATCCCCTGCAAAGTTGATGCCAGGAGCGCGGCAGAAACTCCCTTGCCGCTCACGTCGGTAAGCACGACGGCAAGACCTTCCTTGGTATTAACGGCGTCGTAAAAGTCTCCTCCGATTTCCTTACAAGGGACGTTCCGCGGGTGAAGCCGCGCAAAGGGCACTTCGGGAATCCTCACCTGCATCAGCCGCTGCTGAATGCCGGCCGCGATGGACAACTCCTGCTGATAGCGACGCGCCGCTTCCTCCGCCTGCACCAGGCGCGCGTTCTCGATCAGCGACGCCGCTTCGGTTGCAATCACGTGCAGGATGTCATGGTCCACGCCGGCAATATCGCGCGAACGAAAGCGCGAATCCACATAAAGCACTCCCATCACTTCGGCCGCGCCCTGAGCGGGTACGGGGGTTTGCCCGCCGCGTGTGGTCTGCACCTGGAACTTCCGCAGCGGAATACAGACCACCGTCCGCAGGTCATAGGCCACGATGCTCTGCCGTCCAGCGAGATCCAACGATTGGCTTGTGTCTGTAATCAGAAATTCGGAGTTCGCCCGCAGGGATTCTTCCAGAATCGAATGCGAAATCGTCTTGTCATCCAGCAGGGGTTCTTTCTTTGAGTTTCGCCCCGCGGCCAGGCGCAGCTTTCCCTCTTCATCCTTGAGGAAGACGTAGCCGCGCTCGGCATGCGTCAACTCCAGGGTGACATCGAGCATGGTCATCAGAATTTCGTCGAGGACTCCGGCGGTGTTCAGTTTGCGCGCCGCCTCCAGAAACAGCTTCAGCTTCTCCAGGTCCGTAGCCTCCGGTTTGATCTGGATCACGGAAATCTGGCTCAGGAATTCACGCGCTGTGTTCGAAGTCGCGTGTGCAGGATTGAAAACTACATAAGCCGAGTCGCGTGCCCCAAATTCAAGGCGGTCGTTGGGTTCGAGTTTCTGCCGCTGAATGCGCTCGCCATTGACGAAGGTGCCGTGCTTGCTGCCCTGATCCACCAGGAAAAACACGCTTTCTTCCTGAATAATCTGGGCATGATCGCGCGAGACGCGCGGATCGGCAATCACCAGATCCTTGTCCACCTTGCGTCCCACGCTGAACGGCGTGCGGTTGAGGACGATGTCTTTCTGCTCGTTCCCCTGCACGAGGATCAGCTTGGGAAAAACTCCGGAGCTGGAGCTTTGAGAATGACTTAAGGCAGTAAGGGCCATGCAATTGTGGAACTCGCGGCTGCAGCTGTTCAAACCGAATCTGCGCCGTCGATGCTGCCCACGAGACTACCTCGCGACCTTGTCCACCCGCAAGGCGGTTACTCGGTCTTGCGCACTCAACAGAGTGAGTGCGAACATCAGCACAGGAAAGATCAATGTCGCGTAAAACGGCAGTTTCCAGCCGCGCAGCGCAACCGAAGTGGAAGCGAACCAAACTACGCTCAGTCCCAAGGCTGCCATCCATGGCCACGCCAAGGCCAAGCCCGTCGCCGCATATGCGACTCTCACGGCGGGGGAGGCAGATAGCAACGACCGCGACTCTTTTGCCAGCAAGAAGATGGCAGGCAACAAAAGCACCTGATTGTAGGGCGAATACATGGGGATAATCATCACAGTCAACGCGAGAACCAGCACGACGCTCAGGGCAAATTCTCTAGAATCCTCCCGCTCATGGCGCAATCTCCAGAGGAACACTGCACTACTTAGGACAGCAACCGCTGCCAGAATCGTGCCGCCAAATCGGCCGAAGGTCCAATCCACCATTTCATCGAGAACCGATTCATTGTTTGTGTATTGGTGATAGCGGCGGATCGCCTCCAGAAACATACGCCACCAGCTAGGCAAAACCAGTTCCGACCCCACGAGAAGAAGCACCATCGTCGCCCCAAATCCCAACACCAGTCGCCGCCGGTTTTTCCAGTCGCTTACCGCCCAGATCAATAACCACGCGACTAGCGGGCCGGCCAACTGAGGTTTGATCGTCGCCAGCGCCAAAAACATCCCGCCCAAAAATAGAAAGCCCCCCGCCACGCTGGCCGCGCTGGCAGCCAGCAGAGCGGCGACCAGCAGGCTCAGCTGTTGCAGCTTGATTCCCTGCACGACCGGCAAACTATCCAAGGTCAGCGCCATGCAACTCGCGGTGACGAGCGCCGGCAGCCTCCACTGCAACGTTCGCAACCAGAGCAGCACGCTGGCTGCCGTGAAAGCAATGAGCATCCAGTGAAAGAGAATCTGTACCGTATGGAATGAAAGCCCAAGTACAGGCGCCAGAAGGAAGATGGCGTACACGGGATAAGCAAATCCTTGCTGGTCTCTGGGCTCGTCCGGCCGCGAGGCATCGAGTACGCGCCCGTAATATCCCTTCTGGATTTCGGCCGTGATCTCTGGGCTGTAAGGATTGCGCCCATGCAGCAATAACTCGCGCGCTCCCAGCCAGCGTGGATAGAGATCGGAAAGGTTGCCACGAGGCCGATCATGGACTGCAGCGTCGGCAACCTGATAGCCGACCAGAACCTTGTCGACGTAGAACCACATGCTCGCGGCCGCGAGCATGCTCACGATGAACAAGAACACCGGCTGGGGACGCTTCAGCAAGGTTGCACGTCTCGCAATCTCCTCAACAGTGTCCGGACAATTCGTCTCATGCTACAACTGTTCGGCAAGAAACCTTGGATGCGACAACGACTGACAGTCTCGGCGGCAATCGGACTGGGAAGTGGCCTGTACTGCTGGTTTCTGATGTGCCACCTCCACCAGGGCGCCGGGGATTTCGGATGGGCGTTGCGCCTGGCTCAGCGTCTGCTTGCGGGTCAAAATCTCTACGACACGCCATTCGAGCAATATCCGCTGACCGCGGCGTTTTTCGCCCTACCCTTCGTGCGCCTGCAACCGGAAGTTGCCGCCGGATTCTTCTGGGGCATTAGTTCGTTCCTGCTTGCTTTTGGCCTCACTCGTCACGGCTACCGCAGGCTGCTAATTTTCCTGGCCTATCCGTATTGGGCAGGAATTCTTTTCGCGCAGTGGTCACCGATCATCGCATCCGCGGCACTTTTTCCGCTGCTCCTGCCGGTCACCATGGCCAAGCCACAAATCGGACTCCCAATTCTTCTCACTTATCTGGACCGCCGTGGCCTGATCGCTTGCGTGTTGCTGGCCATCCTGAGCCTCATCGTCAAACCGTCATGGCCTTTGCTGTGGATTCGCCAGTTCGGACACTATGAGCACTTCATACCGCTGATGATCTTGCCGGGCCCATTGCTGCTGCTTGCTCTGCTTCGGGGGCGCGATCGGGATGCAAGACTACTACTCCTGGCGGCAGCGATGCCGCAGCGCTGGTTCTTCGACGCATTCACTCTATGGCTCATACCTAAAACCGGGCGGGAGTTACTTTGGACCGTACTCATCAGTTGGGGTGCGGGAATCTGGCGTCAGTACCAGTTTCCCCACAGCTTCAACCAAGTCGGTCGATGGGCGGTCATTTTCTTATACCTGCCAATGCTGGCCGTAGTACTCCTGAGAAAACGAGGTCCCTATGATCCGGCGAAATCCCCGAACTCTTCTGCCCACGCGGCCAATTCCGGAGTGGAATGAGAGGACCGTCCGCGGCAGTGCAGCATTCAGCAAAGCAAAGTAGCACGCGATTGTATCTTGAATGCTGCTGGCCCGCTATCATGGGGACCTCGTGAAAGCCCTGCTCTCGACTCAGCGTGTCTTCATCGCCGTCGTCTTCATTGGCCTGGTGGGAATGGCAACCCGCAACGTCGTCGACCCCGACGTCTGGTGGCATCTGAAGACGGGCGAATACATCGCCGCACACAGGAACGTTCCGCACACCGATCCGTTCTCCTACACTCGGGCAGGCACCCCCTGGATTGCACACGAGTGGCTCACCGACCTGATGCTGTACGGAATCTATCGCGCCGCAGGCTGGGGCGGACTCATCGTTATCTTTGCCGCAATCCTCTCCGCCGCCTTTTTTCTGCTGTTCCTGCGCTGCGCCGGGAGTCCTTACATTGCCGGCATTCTGACACTCTTCGGAGCGTGGGCAACCGCACCGGTTTGGGGAGTGCGTCCTCAGGTGCTCTCGCTATTTCTAGCGAGTCTATGGTTCTGGATTCTCGAGCGCTCTGAGCGCAACCAGAATCTCCTCTGGTGGACGCCGCCCATGATGTTCCTCTGGGTAAATTTGCATGCGGGGTTTGCGCTTGGAATCGCGCTCCTGGTGTTGTTTCTCGTCGGCGAGATTCTTGAGCGCGTTCTGGGCCAACAGACAGTGGAACCCTCTAATCTCCACATCCGCACGCTAGTAGCAGCTCTTGTGCTCAACTTACTGGTAGTTCCGCTGAATTCCTATGGTACCTGCATGTACGCGTATCCACTCGATACTTTGCGCTCCAAGGCCATGCTGAACTACATTCTTGAGTGGGCCTCGCCGAATTTTCACCGCATTGGCTACTGCCGTCTTCTAATCCTGATGCTGGTCACGGTCGGGCTTCTGGCGTGGTCGGATGCTCGCTTACGGGTTAGAGAGATGCTTCTGCTAGTGGTTGGCGCCTTCGCCGCACTGTCCGCCATCCGCATGATTCCACTGTTTGTGCTGATTGCCGTACCGATCATCTCCAAGTTACTGCAGCAGAATTCAGCAAGCAGGCTCCGCGTATCGCCTCGTGCAAGTCATTTTTCGGTTCCAGTTCTCAATGCGGGAATATTGCTGTTGATGGCAACATTTGTCGGCTTCCACCTTGACCGCATCATTCGTCGCCAGCCTCAATCCGAAGCCGACCATTTCCCCACGGCAGGCGTGGACTTTCTTGAGACCCATCCTGTGTCCGGGCCGATCTTCAACCACTACGATTGGGGGGGATACCTGATCTGGCGGCTCTATCCGCAAACCAAGGTCTTCATCGACGGTCGAGCGGACCTTTACGGGGAGCCCCGGCTGCAACAATTCGCCGAAACGTACCAACTGAAGCACGACTGGAAGGCCACTCTAGCGCAGTGGGGAATCGCCACGATCATTGTTCCCCCGGATTCGGCTCTAGCCACAGGACTTAGAAGCGCTTTCGGCTGGACCGTCAGTTATGAAGACTGCAAGGCCGTCATCTTCTCGAAGGTACATCCCGAACGTGCCAACTAGACTCGGCAAAACCCTAAATCTCCCGTTTCCAGCGGCAAATTAGGAGGTGACTTTCGTCATAGCGCCCGAGAAAATACCCACAGAAGTATGCAAGAAAATACACCCCGAGGGGCATTTCACGGGGTATTATGGGGTTGTCCAGTGGGCCAATCTCCCCCACAGCTTAGAGCCTTTTGTACTACATCGGGGTAGCCGCACGCGTGGGGTGCTATGCCAGGCTGCAAATGGGAGATTGCTACAAATCATGACTCGTTTCCGAGATTAAGGGGAGGTCGAGAGACTATGCAACACATTTGTAGGTTGTGGTCCGACGAGGGCCAGGACATCGCCGAGTACGCCGTCATGCTGGCAGTGATCCTGGTGATTGTGGTGGGCACAGTCCGGCTTATTGGGACCAACGCCAACAACGTATTCTCTTCCGTGGCCAGCTCCATCCAGTAGTCACCGTCATTGGCAACCGCGATTGCGGGCGAACGGTTGGCGGCGGTAAGGATAGTCTGCGTTTTTGAGGGAGCTTCATGAATCGCAAACGTTTGCTAATGATCGGCGTTCTCGCCCTCGCGCTGGGCGCTTTCGTCAGCGCGCTGGTGTACAAGAACATGCAAGCCAGGGGCCCGTCCACTGAGTCAGGCGTCGACGTCGTGGTTGCTGCCAATGACATCCAGGTCGGATCCAAGGTGGAAGAGCATGACGTGCATCTCGTCAAGTTTCCGCCCACCAGCCTGCCTGCGGGGGCTTACACCAAGCGCTCCCAGGTTCTCGGTCGAGGAGTGGTCGTTCCCATCGCCAAGGGCGAGTTCGTACTGCCCAGCAAGTTAGCGCCAGAGAACGCAGGCTCCGGTTTGCCTTCGCTGATCCCTCCTGGGATGCGCGCCGTTTCAGTGCGGGTGAATGAAATCGTCTCGGTCGCAGGATTTGTTACTCCGGGAACGCGCGTCGATGTCCTGCTCACAGGAACTCCCAACGGCGGCAGCGAACAGCAGACCACGACGGTATTGCAGAATGTCGCCGTGATTGCATCCGGACACACCCTCGAACGGACCTCAACCGGTGAAGCCCAGAACACGCCTGTGATCACGCTGCTGGTTTCTCCCGACGATGCCCAGCGTCTGACTCTCGCCAGCGCTGAGGGACACATCCAGCTTTCCCTGCGCAATCCCCTCGATACGCGACAGGATGAGGTCGCGGCCTCGAATGCTAAAGGCCTTTACAAAGGCAGCACTGCGTCGATAACTCCAGCTCCGGTTCCCCGCGTCCACCCCGTCAAGAAGAAGACTGAGGCACCCGCGCCTGCCCCCACGGTTCTCAGCGTCGAGGTCTACCAGGGCGACAAAAAGGCTGAAGTGCACAAATTCTCCGAAGATGGGACTGAGGTGAAGTGATCGGGAAACAACCTCCAACGTGGACAAATAGGCATCGCAGGTTTCCTCAGAGGGAGAGGAATCGGAAGATGAAAGTTTGCAAGCTGCTTGTTGTGGTGTTCGCTGTCGTCGTGGCGTTGCCTGCATCGTCGGAGGTTCTGCAGCAAACCGGGGCCGCGGATCAATCCCAAACTCCCGCTCCCACCGGCACACAGACGGCGACTCTGCCCCCGCAGTCTCAGCAACCGCCGGGCTCTGCTCCCTTGCGGGTGATGGTTGGCAAGTCTCTGCTCATCAATACCACCGAACGCTTGAAGCGCATTTCCGTCACCGATCCGTCGATTGCCTATGCGACCGTAATCACGCCGACGCAGATCCTGGTCCATGGCCGCGCTCCCGGCGAAGTCTCGCTTCTGATCTGGGATGAACTCGAGCGATCGCGCAGTTTCGATCTTCGCGTGGACGTCGACGTCAGTGCCTGTGCGGAAGAAGAACACCGCGTGTTCCCCGACGAGCAGATTGCAGTCACGCCTTCTCGTGCCGCTATCGTTCTCTCCGGCCACGTGTCCACCGAGGACGTAGCCAAGCGCGCGGGCGAACTTGCGACCGCCTACTCACCCAAGGTTGTGAATGTACTGACCTTTGGACCCGTCGGTGCGCAGGAGGTTTTGCTCCAGGTAAAATTCGCGGAAGTCGACCGCTCTGCTCTCACCCAAATGGGCACAAACTTTGTTTCCACGGGTGCGGGAAACTTCATCGGCACCGGTACGACTGGACAATTCGGCGGCTTCGGGCAACAGCAGATTCAACAAAGCACGGGACAAAGTGGTCCTATCCAGTCGAATCAAACGATCAACAATGTTCTCAATCTGTTCCTCTTCCGTCCCGACATTCACTTCGGCGCAGTCATCGAGGCTCTTCAAACCAAGAACCTTCTGCAGATACTCGCCGAGCCGAACTTGATCGCGATCAACGGGAAAGAGGCCAGTTTTCTCGCCGGAGGGCAGTTCCCTTTTCCCATCGTGCAGCCCGGAGCGGGTTTCACCGCCGTCACGATATCGTTCAAGGAGTTCGGTGTGCGGTTGCAGTTCACCCCGGTAATCATGCCGAATGGGAATATCCATCTGAAAGTTGCGCCGGAAGTCAGCACCCTGGACTTCGCCAACGCTCTCACCATTTCCGGCTTTACCGTGCCCGCGCTGAGCACGCGCAAGGCGGAGACCGAATTCGAACTGCAGGACGGTCAGAGTTTCGTGATCGCCGGCCTGATGGATAACCGCGTCACCGACATCTACAACAAGATTCCCGGACTGGGTGATATCCCGATCCTGGGCAATTTCTTCCGCAGCAAGAGCGCGCAGAAAAGCAATTCAGAACTGATGGTGTTGTGTACAGTGCGGCGGATCTCACCCAACACCGAGCCGCCTGCGCTGCCCAAAGATCCGAAACCGTTCATGCAGAACGATAAGTTCGATAAATCCGATAAGCCGTCAGGCAAGTAGCGTTGGCTGGAGATCCGGAGGCGATTCCGGACAGTTCGCAAGGGAGTGGATGGGAATACGGATGCCAGAGCTTTCAGTCGTCATCGTCGCAGCCGACAATGAGCAGCGCACAGTCCTGCAGGTGCTGGTCGATGGCACCAGTGTGGCGCGCACGGTGCATACGTGCGCCAGTTTCCCGGTAGCGGCGACGGCCCCGGTTACGCGTCGAGTGCGTACCGCCCACCCTGACGTGACTCTGGTCGATATTCCCGCCGACAACTCAGCGCTCGCTCTGCCTGCGAGTGAACTACGCAGTCCGGCAATCGCCGGCT
>Ga0066709_100003082_pt1 | contig 12587 bp, 9 predicted proteins | sample GraSoiAngelo_158_FD_79665 | JGI IMG/M metagenome (GOLD analysis project Ga0066709, IMG submission 79665) | Grasslands soil microbial communities from the Angelo Coastal Reserve, California, USA - 14_1009_16_30cm | ecosystem: Environmental > Terrestrial > Soil > Grasslands | place: USA... | reverse complement strand
GGAGTACTTCACCTCCGGGCACCGGACGTGCCAGGGCTGCGAGTCGGCCCTGGTCATGAAGCTGATGGTCAAGGCCGCCGGCCCGCGCACGATCGTGCTCGGCTCGACCGGCTGCATGTACGTCGCGAACACGACGTACTACACCACGCCCTGGGTGGTGCCGTGGATGCACACGCAGCTCGGATCGTCCGGCTCAGCGGCCCTCGGCACAGCGGCCGGGCTCAAGGCCCTCATGCGCAAAGGCAAGATGAAGTCCGAGCCGATCAACGTCATCGCCTTCTGCGGCGACGGCGGCGGGGCCGACATGGGGCTGGGCGCGATCTCGGCCACGTTGACCCACAAGGAGTACAACTCGTTGATCCTCCTCTACGACAACGAGTCGTACGCCAACACCGACATCCAGCTCTCCGGGATGACGCCGTACGGGGCCAACACCACGTTCAGCCCGCCCGGCAAGGTGAAGCGCCTCATCCACACGCGGTGGAAGAAGAACATGGCCGGCTTGATGGCGGCCGGGCATCCGGAGTGCCGTTACGTGGCGACGGTCTGCGCCTCGTACGCGGTGGAGATGATGAACAAGGTGCGGCGCGCGCTGACAATCGGCGGCCCGACGTTCATCCATTCGCTCGATCCATGCCCGAAGGGCTGGGACTACGACCCGATGCTGTCGCACGAGCTGGGCGAGCTGGCCATCGAGACCGGGATCTTCCCGCTCTATGAGGTCGAAGACGGCCAGGTGAAGTACTACGGCAAGACCAAGGCGATCGTCGAGGGGCGCGCCAGGAAGCCGGTGCGCGAGTACCTCCTGAAGCAGGGGCGGTTCGCCCACTTCGTCGAGGAGGACCTCGATTACTTCCAGGCGAAGGTCGACGAGATGTGGGAGAAGTGGGAGATTCCGGCGGTGGTGCCGTTCCGTCGCCTCGACGCGACGCGCGCGGCGCTGTCGGCGAAGTAGCCCCCGAATCGCCCTTGGCTCCTCCTCGGCGCTCTTAGCAGGGCAGGGCCGGGCTCCCGGAAACGGGACCCGGCCCTTTCGTGTCCATAAGCGTCTCCATGGATTACAGGCGCGCCTCGGCCGGCGGGGCCCAGCCCGCGACGGCCTGCAACGCGTACCGCACGACATGGACTCGGGGCCTGGCCTCGAGCAAAGGAGCGAGCGATGAAGCTCGACAGAGTCGTCGTACTCGTCCTCACGCTGCTGGTCGCGGCTCCCGCCTCCGCCGTCGCATGGGAGCCGACCAGGCCGATCGACTTCGTGGTGCCAGCCGGGACCGGTGGCGGCGCCGATCAGATGGCGCGCCTGATCGCCGGTATCTCCGAGAAACACAGGCTCTCGCCACGCCCGCTCATCGTCATCAACAAGTCGGGCGCCGCCGGCGCCGAGGGCTTCCTCGACGTCAAGGGCAGGAAGGGCGATCCCCACACCATCATCATCACGCTCTCGAATCTCTTCACGACGCCGCTACACAACAATCTCCCGTTCAACTGGCGCGACTACACGCCGCTCGCCCGCATGGCGCTCGACGAGTTCATCCTGTGGGTGAATGCCGATACCCCCTACAAGACCGCCAAAGAGTACCTGGCCGCCGTCAAGGACAAGCAGTGCAAGGAGCGCCAGGGCGGTCAGTGCCTGATGGGCGGGACAGGCTCGGCCCAGGAAGACCAGATCCTGACCATCCAGCTCGAGCAAGCGCTGCCCGGGACCAAGTTCTCTTACGTGCCGTTCAAAGGCGGCGGCGAGGTCTGCGTGAACCTGGTCGGCAAGCATGTCGACTCGACCGTGAACAACCCCATCGAGTGCGTGAGCCACTGGAAGGCCGGGCGCGTCCGTCCGCTGGCGGTCTTCGACACCGCGCGCATCACGGTCGGTGAGTGGAAGGACGTCCCGACCGTCAAGGAGGCGCTCGGCGTCGACGTGAGCTACCTGATGCTCCGCGGCATCTTCGGTGCACCGGGCATGTCGAAGGACGCGGTCGACTGGTACGTCGCCTTTTTGAAGAAGGTCACCGAGACGCCAGAATGGAAGAAGTACACGGAGGACGGCGCGCTGAAGCCGGCCTTCGCGACCGGCGCCGAGTACGTGAAGTGGGTGGAGGACAACGAGCAGCTCCACAAGGAGCTGATGGCCAAGGGCGGGTTGTTGAAAAAGTAGGATGCGCGCCGCCGACCTCGCCACCGCATCGATCCTGATCTTGCTGGGGGGAGTCGTCGTCCTCGATTCCCTGCGGATCGGCATCGGCTGGGGGACCGATGGCCCCCGGGCCGGATTCTTCCCGTTCTGGCTCGGCGTGATCCTGATCTTCGCATCGGTCACGATCGGCATGCAGGCGTGGCACCGTGCGACGGACAAGCCGTTCGTCACGCGCGCGCGGCTCGGTCCGGTGCTCAAGGTGCTGTGGCCGGCCACGCTGATGGTCGTCCTGATCACGCCGCTCGGCCTCTACGTCGCGTCGGCGCTCTACCTGGGCTTCTACATGCGCTGGGTCGGGCGGCACAGCTGGCTCGCCGTGATTCTGTGCGCGATCGGCGTGCCGCTGGTCACGTTCGTCGTGTTCGAGCTATGGTTCCTGGTGCCGATGCCCAAGGGCCCGCTCGAGACGTGGCTCGGGTACTGAGCCCATGGGCCTCGAGAACCTCCTCCACGGCTTTCAGATCGCCGTCACGCCGTTCAACCTGTTCGTCGCGGTCCTCGGCATCACGCTCGGGACCATCATCGGCGTCCTGCCCGGGCTCGGCGGCGCCAACGGTGTCGCGATCCTGCTGCCGCTCACGTTCACGATGCCGCCCACCTCGGCGATCATCTTGTTGACGTCGCTCTACTGGGGCGCGCTCTTCGGCGGCGCGATCACGTCCGTGCTGTTCAACATCCCGGGTGAGCCCTGGTCCGTCGCGACGACCTTCGACGGATATCCGCTGGCGCGGCAGGGGCAGGGGGGCCAGGCGCTCACCGCGGCGTTCAGCTCCTCGTTCGTCGGCGCGTTCTTCTCGATCGTGCTGATCACGTTCTTCGCGCCGCTCCTGGCCGAGATCGCCCTGCGCTTCGGGCCCCCCGAGTTCTTCGCGATCCAGCTCCTGACCTTCTCGAGCTTCATCGGCCTCGGCGGCGGCGCCCCGCTGAAGTCGCTCGTGTCGATCGTGCTCGGGTTCATCCTCGCCGCCGTGGGTCTCGACGTCGTCACGGGGCAGCTCCGGATGACCTTCGGGTTCGTCGATCTCATGAAGGGGTTCGACTTCATCGTGGCGGTCATCGGGCTTTTCGGGATCGGCGAGATCCTCCTCAGCGTGGAGGAAGGGCTCAGCTTCAAGGGCGCCAGCACGGGCATGAACCTGCGCGTGGTGCTCGACACCTGGAAGACCTTGCCGCGCTACGCGCGCACCTTCGTGCGCGGCGCCTTCATCGGCTTCTGGATGGGATTCAAGCCGGGCGGCGCGACCCCCGCCTCGTTCATGAGCTACGCCTTCGCCAAGCGGTTCTCGAAGCACCCCGAGCGCTTCGGCAAGGGCGAGATCGAGGGGGTCATCGCTCCCGAGACGGCCGCCCACGCCGCCGGCGTCGCCGCGATCCTGCCGATGATCACCCTCGGCATCCCGGGCTCGCCGACCGCGGCCGTCATGCTCGGCGGGCTCATCATCTGGGGCCTCCAGCCCGGGCCGCTCCTGTTCACCGAGAAGCCCGACTTCGTCTGGGGGCTCATCGCGAGCATGTACACCGGCAACCTCATCGGCGTCCTGATGGTCCTGGCGTTCGTGCCGTTCTTCGCCGCGATCCTTCGCATTCCGTTCGCGATCCTCACGCCGCTGATCGTCGTCGTGTGCGCGATCGGCTCGTACGCCGTCCACAACAGCATGATCGACATCTGGTACATGCTGATCTTCGGCGCGGTCGGCTACGTCTTCAAGAAGCTCGACTACCCGCTCGCGCCGCTGGTGCTGGCGCTGGTCCTGGGCGACCTCGCCGAGAACGCGCTGCGCCAGAGCCTGATCATGTCCCAGGGCTCGCTCGCGATCTTTCTGAACCGCCCGATCGCCGGCGTGATCACGGCCGCCGCGATCTTCTTCTTCGTCCTCCCGGTGCTGACGCCGTGGTGGCGCCGGGTCCGCGGCGCCTCGGTGCCCGCCTCTCGGAGGACGTGATGGCGCTCCTCGCCGACCCCGAGTTCTGGCTGCGGCTGCTCGGCATCGGCATGCTCAATCTCCTCCTCTCGGGCGACAACGCCCTCGTCATCGCGCTGGCGGTGCGGGCGCTGCCCAGGCGCAAGCGGCTGCTGGGACAGATCTGGGGCGCCGCCGGCGCGGTCGTGCTGCGGCTGATCTTCGTCGGGATCGTGAGCGTCCTCTTGAGAATCCCGCTGCTCCAGCTCGTCGGCGGGCTGCTCCTCGTGTGGATCGCGGTCAGGCTCGTCAGGCCGGAGACCGCCGGCGAGAGCCGGGTCCGCCGGGGCGCCTCCCTCTGGGAGGCGATCTGGATCATCATCGTGGCCGACGTGACGATGAGCCTCGACAACGTGCTCGCGATCGCGGCGACGGCCCACGGCGATTTTCTTCTCGTGATGTTCGGCATCGGGCTCTCGCTGCCGATCGTCATCTGGGGCGCCGGCCTCCTGGCGCTCCTGATGAACCGCTACACGTGGATCGTCTGGCTCGGCGGGGGCCTGCTCGGCTATGTCGCGGGCGAGATGCTGATCGAGGACCCGGTCGTCCAGCGCCGGCTCGGCGAGAGCGCCGCGTGGCTCCACTACGCGATTCCCATCGGCATCGGCGTGGCGGTGACGGCATTCGGATGGTGGCTCGGGCGCGGCCGCCGGCACGTCCATGTGCCGGAGAATCTCTGAGGCGCCGATGAGCACGCCCGGCCGCCGGCGAGCGGACGATCCCGCGGTCGAGCTCGGACCGATCAAGTCGACGCGGATCTACGAGGAGATCGTCCGGCAGGTCAAGCAGCTGATCGCGGAAGGACGCTTCAAGAGCGGTGATCGGCTGCCGCCGGAGCGCGAGCTCGCCGAGAAGTTCGTCGTCAGCCGCACCTCGGTGCGCGAAGCGTTGCGGACGCTGGAGAGCCTGGGACTCATCGACATCCGCCCGGGCGAGGGGACCTTCGTCCGCGAGGTGTCCATCGACGCGCTCGTCGGCCCACTGGCCCTGGTGATGACCTCGCAGCGGGAGGCGATCGGCGAGCTCTTCGAAGCCCGGCGGGTCCTCGAGCCGGCCATCGCCGCGTTCGCGGCGAGTCGCGCGACGCCCGACGAGGTCCAGGAGATGGAGCGGATCCTCGAGGACCAGGCGCGGGAGATCGCCGCCGGGCGCACCGGGCTCGCGCAGGACGCCGCGTTCCACGCCGCGGTCGGCACTGCTGCGCACAATCGCGCGATCACGCGGCTGGTGCACGCGATCATGGATCTCCTCACCCAGAGCCGCGAGGAGGCGATCAACACCCCGGGTCGTCCCACCCGCTCGCATCAAGACCATCGGCGAATCGTCCAGGCGATCGCGCGCCGGGACAGCGGCGCGGCGCGGCAGGCGATGCTCGATCATCTCGTCGCCGTGGAGGCGCTCGTGCTCGGCCCGACGCGGGAGCGCCCGCGGAGCGGCCGGTCGCGCGCTTGACCCGACCAGGGCGACTCCGTATACTCCGCGTCATGATTCGCACGAGGTCGCGAGTACCGCTCCTGGGCCTGATTCTGCTGGTACTGCCAGCCCTGCCTGGAGCATCCGCGACGTAAGCCGACAACGGATGCCACGGGCGGGGACGGCTCGTGGCGCAGGAACCCCTCAGAGGCCACGGGTCGAACGACCCGTGGCCTTTCGTGTCTGTGCAACCGTTTTCCGGGAATGCCGGGGAAAGCCAAATGAGAGAAGGCGCGGCGGTGGTAACGAGCGGTAGAATAATTGACACTGGTGCTCGTCATCCACTAACATCACAAGACTTTTTTGGTCATCGGGGACGGAGACCCGCGCCTATGACGAAATACGTCTACTTCTTCGGTGGGGGCCGTGCCGAAGGCTCCTCGGTCATGCGGAACCTGCTCGGTGGCAAAGGCTGCGAACTGGCGGAAATGACCAACCTCGGCATTCCCGTGCCGCCAGGATTCACCGTGACGACGCAGGCTTGGGCTCACTACAACCGATCCGGGCACGAGTGGCCCGAGGAGCTGTGGGAGCAGACCCTCGAAAACCTCCAGCGGGTCGAGTCCGCCGCGGACGCCGGATTCGGCGACCCCAAACGGCCCCTCCTCGTGTCGGTCCGCTCGGGCGCCCGCGTATCGATGCCCGGGATGATGGAGACGATCCTCAATCTCGGCTTGAACGACGCGACCGTCGAAGGCCTGGCGGCGCTCACCCGCAACGAGCGGTTCGCGTGGGACTGCTATCGGCGCTTCGTCACGATGTTCGGCGATGTCGTCCTCGGCGTTCGGCGCGAGATCTTCGACGCCGAGCTCGAGGCGACGAAATCGCGCCTGGGGGTCAAGACCGATCCGGAAGTTCCGGCGGCGGAGCTCAGAAAGCTGACCGACGCGTTCAAGAGCATCGTCAGCGAGCGGACGGGCCGCGCCTTCCCGGAAGACGTCAAGGAACAGCTCCGGCTGGCGATCAACGCCGTGTTCGACTCGTGGTTCGCGAAGAAGGCCACGGAGTATCGGCGCATCCACAACGTCCCGGAGGAGTGGGGCACGGCGGTGACCGTGATGGCCATGGTCTTCGGCAACCTGGGGGAGACGTCCGGCACCGGCGTCGGTTTCACGCGCGATCCCCGGACGGGCGAACCGCGCTTCTACGCCGAGTTCCTCCCGAACGCTCAGGGCGAGGACGTCGTCGCGGGCATCCGCACGCCGCTGCCGATCGAGGCCCTGCACCAGCGGATGCCGGCGATCTACGACGAGGTCCTCGAGATCGCGGGTCGCCTGGAGCGCCACTACAAGGACATGCAGGACATCGAGTTCACCGTGCAGGAGGGCAAGCTCTATCTCCTGCAGACCCGCGCCGGCAAGCGCTCCGCGCGCGCGGCCGTCAAGGTGGCTCGGGATCTGGTCAACGAGCACGTGATCGACCAGCACACGGCCCTGCTCCGCGTGCGACCGCAGGAAGTGAACGAGGCGATCCGGCCCGTCTTCGACGACCGTGACAAGTCCGCAGCGGTTCAGAAAGGACGGCTGCTGGCCCGCGGGCTGCCCGCGGCCCCCGGCGCGGCGGTCGGCAAGGCGGTGTTCGACGCCGATCGCGCGGTGGAGTGGGCGCGCGCGAACGAGAAGGTGATCCTCGTACGGCCCGAGACCTCGCCGGAAGACGTGGCGGGGATGTACGCCGCGGAGGGGATCGTCACCTCGCGGGGCGGCCGGACGTCGCACGCGGCCGTGGTCGCGGTCGGGATGGGCAAGGCCTGCGTGGTCGGGGCCGCCGAGATCGTCGTGGACGAGCACCGCCGTGTCTTCGAGGTCGGGGGGCGCATCGTCCGGGAAGGTGACTGGATCTCGGTCGACGGCGGCACGGGCGAGGTCCTTCTCGACACCGTCAAGACCGTCGAGGGCGAGCTCGGCGACGAGGTCCGCGAGCTCCTGGCCTGGGCGGATCGCTACAGGACGGAAGGGCTCGGCGTGCGAGCCAACGCCGACACGCCCACCGATGCCCAGCGCGCGCGCGAGTTCGGCGCCGAAGGGATCGGGCTCGTCCGCACCGAGCACATGTTCTTCGCGCCCGATCGCATCCCGATCGTCCGCGAGATGATCATGGCCGCCGACCAGGCCACGCGTCGCGCCGCGCTCGAGAAGCTCCGACCGTTCCAGCGTGACGACTTCATGGGCATCTTCCGCGCCATGAACGGGCTCCCGGTGACCGTCCGCCTCCTCGACCCGCCCCTCCACGAGTTCCTGCCGAATCACAAGGAGTACAAGGAGCTCATCGAGACGCGAAGCCGCCTGGAAGCGCTCGGGATCAACCCCGAAGAGCAGGCTCGCCTCGAGACGATCATCGCCAATGTCGAGAAGCTGCGGGAGGCCAACCCGATGCTCGGCCATCGAGGCTGCCGGCTCGGGATCACCCATCCCGAGATCTACGGCATGCAGGTCCGCGCCATCATGGAGGCCGCCTGCACGGTCGCCGAGCAAGGCATTCACGCCGAGCCCGAGATCATGATCCCACTCACCGGGACCGTCGGCGAGATGAAGGAGACCTTCCAGCAGACCAAGCGCGTCGCCGACGGCGTCATCGCCGAGACGGGTGTTCCGGTGAAATATCTGATCGGCACGATGATCGAAGTGCCGCGGGCGGCGCTGATCGCCGCGCAGATCGCCGAGTTCGCCGAGTTCTTCTCGTTCGGGACCAACGACCTGACCCAGCTCACCTACGGCTACAGCCGCGACGACGTCGCGAAGTTCCTGCCGAAGTATCTCGATATGGGCCTGGTCCCCCACGATCCGTTCTCGGTCCTCGACCAGGAGGGGGTCGGCGAGATGGTCAAGATCGGGATCGAGCGCGGGCGCAGTCGGCGGCCCAATCTGAAGATCGGGATCTGCGGCGAGCACGGCGGCGAGGCCTCGTCGGTCGAGTTCTGCCACCGCGTGAAGATGACCTACGTGTCGTGCTCGCCCTACCTCATTCCCGGCGCGCGGCTCGCTGCGGCGCAGGCGCGCATCAGGGAGCGCCAGGTCGGCGGCAGCGGGGACTACCGTTTTTAGGCTCGAACTCGAGGAGGACGCGAAGTGAAAATGCCCGGGGCCCGAATCGTTCTGGAGTGCCTCAAGCGCCAGGGGGTCGACCTCGTGTTCGGTCTGCCCGGCGGCGCGGTACTCCCCATCTACGACGCCCTGTACGATTTCGAGGGCCTACGGCACATCCTCGTACGCCAGGAAGCCGCCGCCGGACACGCGGCGGAAGGGTACGCGCGGACGTCCGGCCGGGTGGGCGTGTGCCTCGTGACCTCGGGTCCCGCCGCGACGAATCTGGTGACGGCCCTGCAGGACGCGATGATGGACTCGATCCCGATCGTCGCCTTCACCGGCCAGGTGCCGACGCACCTCATCGGCAACGACGCGTTCCAGGAGGCGGACAACGTCGGGATCACGCGCCCGTGCACGAAGCACAACTTCCTCGTGAAGGACGGCAACGACCTGGGCCCCATCATCCGGGAGGCGTTCCACATCGCGTCGACCGGGCGTCCGGGGCCCGTCCACGTGGACCTGCCGAAGGACATCCTCGTCAAGGAGTGGGATCTCGTCTGGCCCGAGCGGGTCCAGATGCGCTCGTACAACCCGAACTACGACGGGCACCCCGGTCAGATCAAGCGCGCGGCCAAGCTCCTGGCGCGCGCGAAGAAGCCCGTGCTCTACGTCGGCGGCGGCGTGATCTCGGCCGACGCGAGCGCCGAGCTCCGTGAGCTGGCCGAGCTTGGGCAGTTCCCGCTGACTCAGACCTTGATGGGCCTCGGGGCGTTTCCAATGGAGCATCCGCTCTCGCTCGACATGCTGGGCATGCACGGGAGCTACTACGCCAACATGGCGGTGCACCACTCGGACGTCCTGGTCGCCATCGGCGCGCGGTTCGACGATCGGGTGACCGGCAAGGTCGACGCGTTCGCCCCGAACGCGGAGATCGTCCACATCGACATCGACCCGTCCTCGATCTCGAAGAACATCAAGGTCGGCGTGCCGATCGTCGGCGACTGCCGCCGGGTTCTCGTCAAGCTGGTGGAGGCCTTCCGCGAGGAGCTGAAGGACGAGCTGTCGCCGGTTGTCCGTGAAGGCCGCCGCCAGTGGGCGGCCCAGATCGCCCAGTGGAAGCACGACGTCCCGTTCCAGTACGAATGGAGCGACGACGTCGTCAAGCCACAGTACGTCATCCAGGAGATCTCCAACGCGACCGGCGGCGAGGCCTTCATCGTCACCGGCGTCGGCCAGCACCAGATGTGGACGGCGCAGTACTACAAGTTCAAGCATCCGCGGATGTGGTGCACCTCCGGCGGTCTCGGCACGATGGGCTACGGGCTGCCCACCGCGATGGGCGTCCAGGCGGCCAACCCGGGTAAGCTCGTCATCAACATCGACGGCGACGGGTCGTTCCAGATGAACAGCCAGGAGCTCGCCACCTGCTTCACCGAGGGGCTGCCGGTCAAGACCGTGATCATCAACAACGGTGGCCACGGGATGGTCCGGCAGTGGCAGCGGATCATCTACAAGGAGCGGTACTCCGCGATCGACCTGCCGCAGATCCCGGACTGGGTGCGCCTGGCCGAGGCGTACGGCTGCGTGGGGCTGCGCGTGACGAAGCCGAGCGAGCTCGTGCCGGCCATCGAGAAGATGATCGCGACACCGGCCCCGGTCATCCTCGACGTGTGCGTCGACAAGGACGAGTGCGTGTTCCCGATGGTGCCGGCCGGCGGCGCCAACACCGACATGATCCTGACGCCGCCCACCCGCGAGGTGCGGGACAAGGCGGCGAAGTCGCAGACGGGGTTCTGATGCAAAACGGCAGCGAGCCCCGCAAGCACACGATCTCGGTCATGGTCGAGAACAAGTTCGGCGTGCTCTCGCGTGTCGCCGGCCTGTTCTCGGCGCGCGGCTACAACATCGAGAGCCTGTCGGTTGGCGAAACGCTCGACCCGTCGGTGTCGCGGATGACGCTCGTCGTGCGCGGTGATGAGTTCGTCATCGAGCAGGTGACGAAGCAGTTGCACAAGCTGATCGACGTGATCAAGGTGACCGACCTGACCGACGAGGGCCACGTCGAGCGCGAGCTGGTCCTCATCCGCGTCAACGCCGAGCCGTCGAACCGGGCGGAGATCCTCCGGACGGCCGAGATCTTCCGGGCGCGGGTCGTGGACGTGACGCCGGTCTCATTCGTCCTGGAGGCCACCGGGGACGAGGGCAAGCTCGAGGCGCTACTCGAGCTGCTGCGGCCGATCGGAATCCAGGAACTGGTCCGGACGGGTAAGGTCGCGATCGCGCGCGGCCCGAAGACGCGCGTGCGCCGCGTCGAGGCCCCCAAGAAGCCGCGCGTCGCGGATGACCCGAAGGTGGTCGGCTTCGCCGACTAGAATAGTAGCCGCGCCTCGGCCGGCGGGGCCCCAGCCCCGCGAGGGCTGCAGCGCGCACTACCGCCAAGAAAGGACACGAGATGCCCGCGAAGATCTACTACGACCAGGACGCCGATCTCGGCCTGCTCAAGGGGCGGAAGATCGCGATCATCGGCTACGGCAGCCAGGGGCACGCCCACGCGCTCAACCTCAAGGACTCGGGGCAGGACGTCGTCGTCGGGCTCTACAAGGGCTCGAAGAGCTGGGCGAAGGCCGAGAAGGAAGGGCTCCGGGTCGCGACCGTCAACGAGGCGGCGCAGATGGCCGACGTGATCATGATCCTGCTCCCGGACCAGAGCCAGCGCCACGTGTTCGAAACCGAGATCAAGGGCGGCCTGGGCAAGGGCAAGATGCTCATGTTCGCCCACGGCTTCAACATCCACTTCAACCAGGTCGTCCCGCCGCCCGAGGTCGACGTCACCATGATCGCGCCCAAGGCGCCGGGCCACGTCATGCGCGACCTTTTCAGCCAGGGCCCGGGCGTTCCGGCGCTCCTCGCCGTGTACCAGGACGTCTCCGGCCGGGCGCGCGACCTCGGGCTCGCGTACGGCAAGGGCGTGGGCTGCACGCGCGCGGGCGTGATCGAGACGACGTTCAAGGAAGAGACCGAGACCGACCTGTTCGGCGAGCAGACCACCCTCTGCGGCGGCATCTCGCACCTCATCAAGGCCGCCTACGAGACCCTCGTCGAGGCGGGCTACCAGCCGGAGGTCGCCTACTTCGAGTGCATGCACGAGATGAAGCTGATCGTCGACCTCTTCTACCAGGGCGGGCTCGCGTACATGCGCTATTCCGTATCGGACACGGCCGAGTACGGCGACTACACGCGCGGTCCGCGGGTCGTCAGCGACGCGACCAAGGCCGAGATGAAGAAGATTCTCGGCGAGATCCAGTCCGGCCAGTTCGCGCGCGAGTGGGTGCTGGAAAACCAGGCCAACCGCGCCGGCTTTCTTGCGATGCGGCGGCGTGACGCCGAGCATCCGATCGAGGAGGTCGGCAAGCGTCTGCGCTCGATGATGGCGTGGATCGCGCCGCCGCGAATGGGATGATGTCGAAGCTTCCCGTCGCGCGCGAGGGCTGGCCCTTCATCGCGATTCCGGCGGCGATCGCCGCCGGGCTCGCGCTGACCGGCCGGCGCGCCCTCGCGGTACCCTTCGTGGCGGCGTCGCTGGCCTCCCTCGGCTTCTTCCGCGACCCGGAGCGGGAGACGCCGGCCATTCCCGGCGCGGTGCTGTCGCCGGCCGACGGCCAGGTGATGTCCGTCGATGAGCTCGACGACCCGTTCGTCGGCCCGTCCGTGCGCGTCGCCACCTTCCTGTCGCCGCTCGACGTGCACGTCAACCGCGCGCCCATCGCCGGCCTCGTCGTCGCCGTCACCTATTCGCGCGGCCGCTTCCTCGCGGCCTATCAGGCGGAGGCGGGGCAGGCGAACGAGCGCTGCGTCGTCAATCTCCAGGGCGACAGCATCAGGGTCACGGTGGTCCAGATCGCCGGCGCGGTCGCGCGGCGCATCGTGTGCCGCGTG
>Ga0066709_100003081_pt1 | contig 12587 bp, 10 predicted proteins | sample GraSoiAngelo_158_FD_79665 | JGI IMG/M metagenome (GOLD analysis project Ga0066709, IMG submission 79665) | Grasslands soil microbial communities from the Angelo Coastal Reserve, California, USA - 14_1009_16_30cm | ecosystem: Environmental > Terrestrial > Soil > Grasslands | place: USA... | reverse complement strand
CCGGTCGACCTCCAGCAGTTCCTCCAGGTCGGTCCGCTGCTCTCGGTGGACAGCGGTGACCAGGAGATCGCCGGTGGCGACGCGGACGGCCACGCCAACGCGTTCGTGCGGGCGCGCGGCGGTACCGTCCGCTTCGGGTTCACCTGGTCGGCGATCGCGTCACCGTCGGCGGGGCACATCCACCAGGGTGGCGTCGGCGTCAACGGGCCGGTCGTGGTCCCGTTCTTCAGTGCGCCGGGCGGGCTGCCGATGTCGATCAACGGGATCGCCGGTACCGTCACCGGGATCGATCCGGCCCTGACCGCCTCGATCAACCGCAACCCGCGCGGCTTCTACACCAACCTGCACAACGCCGATTTCCCCGGCGGCGCGGTACGCGGACAGCTCTTCCGCCTCGGTGCGGCCGGCAATGACGACGACGAGGTGACGTTGGACGGCTGATCCCCCAACCCAACCCGCCTCGGACCGGGCCGGCGTCCGTCCACTATGGACGGACGCCGGTCCGTGGTACATGGGGGCCGCGGTTCGGGTACAACAGAAGTCATGACCGAGGCGATGCGGCGGTACGCCGGTGAGCTGCTGGGCCGGCTGGACGATGACCGGGCGGCGCAGGCGCGCCGCGACTTCGACGACGACCGGGCGCGCCGGTGGATCGAGTACCGGCCGGAGCCCCGCCCCGGGGTCAGCCTCGCCGACCTCGACCCGGCCGGGCGCAAGGCGGCGCACCAGCTGCTGGCCTGCGCACTCAGTACCCACGCCTTCGCGCAGGCGGCCGGCATCATGGCGCTGGAGGAGGTGCTGGACCGGGCCGAGGGCGGGCGGCGTGGCCGGCACAGCGACGACTACCGGGTCGTCGTCTTCGGCGAACCGGCGCACGACGACCGGTGGGGCTGGCGGTTCGAGGGGCACCACCTGTCGGTCAGCGTGACGGTGGCCGGCGAGCTGGTGTCCGCCGCCCCGGTGTTCCTCGGCGCCAACCCGGCCACGGTCAGCTACGCCGGCCGGCCGGTGTCCCGGCCGCTCGCGCCGGAGGAGGACGTCGCCCGTGCGCTGCTCGACGCGCTGTCACCCGAGCAACTACGACAGGCGGTCGTCGCCGATACCGCGCCCGACGACATCATCAGCTACACCCGGCCGCAGGCGCCGGAGCGGACCGAGCCCCTCGGGGTACCGGCGGCGCAGCTCGGCGCCACCGCCCGCGCGCTGCTCGACCACCTCCTCGCGGTGTACCTCGACCGGCTGCGCCCCGAGCTCGCCGCCGCGGAGACCGCCCGGCTGCGCGAAGGCGAGCTGCACTTCGCCTGGGCCGGCCCGGTGCGGCCGGGGCACGGCCACTACTACCGGATCCAGGGTCCGGACCTGCTCGTCGAGTACGACAACACGCAGAACGGTGCGAACCACGCACACACCGTGCTGCGCCGGCCGCGCAGCGACTTCGGCGACGACGTGCTCGCCCGGCACTACGCGAGCGCTGGATAGCCGCGCAACAGGGCGGTACCGCGCACAGCGCTTCAGCCAGCAGCGCGCTTCAGCCAGCGGCGCACCTTGCGCCGGCCGGCCTTGTCGCGCGCCTTCGGCAGGTCGTCCAGGCTGCGCCCGGCCGCCTCCCGCTGCCGCTCGCGCAGCAGGCCGTAGGTGACGGCGTTCTCGCCGTTCGCCTGCGCCTGCGCGCCCAGCTCCGCGAGCAGCTCACCGGTGACGATCGCGTCCTGGTGGGTGCCGAGCACGTCCTGCAGCCGGGTCAGCTGCTTGACCAGGCGCTTGGCCGGCTTGCCGGCCAGCGGCCGGACCAGCTCCGCGGCGTACCTGGCGCGCTTGTAGGCCCGCCGGGAACGGTGCAGCAGCGGATCCCGGTCCGGCGGCTCGGCCTCGTCGGCCGCCGCCAGCCGCCGGTCGGCCCGGCGCAGCGCCCTGCGGGCGCGCTTGAGCAGCTGCCGCCGGGTCGCCGGCCGGTCCTCCGCGCGCAGCTCGCCGGCCGCGAGCTGGTCCAGGTCGTCGAGGATCCGCCGGTACCGGTCGCTGTCCAGCGCCTCGACCAGCTGTGCCCGGGCGGTACCGGTGCGCTCGCCGAGCCGTTCCCGGATGCGCTCGCTCACCGGCCCGACCACGTTCTCCGGCGGTTCCGCGGCGACCGCCTCGGTCAGCCGGTCGGCCATTACGTCGCCGTCACGCACCGCACCGAGCAGCCCGGCGAGCCAGTGCAGCTCCTCGCCGACCGGTCCGGTGCGGGTACCGTCCAGCAGCGGACCGAACGTCCGCAGGGTGCTGCGTACCCGCCGGGTCCCGACCCGCATGTCGTGCACCGCGTCGGCATCCCCGGCGCGTACCCCGGCCTCGTTGCCCCGGACCGCGTCCCGCTGGGTGCGCAGGTATCCGGTGAGCGGGTCGGGTTCCACCGGCAGCCGGTCGCGCAGTGCCCGGGCCAGCTTCGACGGTGCCCGGGCCGGGCGCGCCCCGGCCGCCCGCAGCGCCGCGTCGACCTCGTCGAACAGCCCGCGCGGCCCGTCGACCAGCTCGACCTCGACCTCGCGCCAGCGCTGCAGCACGGCCGGCTCGCCGAGGGCCTCGGTCGCCACGACGTCGTCGGCGACCAGCGCCAGCACGGTACCGTCCGGGCCGCGCAACGGGCGCTCCAGCCGGCGGGTGCGGATGTGCGCCACCGGAGCGAGGGGCTCGCCGCCGCTCAGGTCGCGCACCTGGTCGGCGACCTCGTCGGGTACCCCGGCGGCCGGGTCGGTCAGCGGCGTGCTGGTCTCGGTGCGGTCCCCGTCGCCGGCCGGCCGCTTGACGGTCCAGCCCGCGTCGTGCCCGCCGGCCCGGCGGCGCAGCGTCACGTGCGCGGCGGTCAGGCACAGCCCGGCGGTGTCGTAGTAGGTGGCGTCGAGCCGCAGCTCCCTGGGTTCGTCGACCGACGCGACCGCCGGGAGCCGGCTCAGGTCGGGCAGGGTGAAGTCGCCGGGCACGTCGTACTTGCGCTCGGCTTCGGTCGTCGTCGCCATACCGTCGCGTACCCCCCGGTCATAGCCCGAAAACGGCTGTACCGCCACCTCCTACGCAGGTCATTCTGTAGCGCGTGACCATCACGCCACTGACGACGTCCGCGGCCGGCTGATCCTGCCGCCCGGCCCGCCCGGTAAGGACCCTTGCCCGCTGGCTTAACGGGCGTTTGGATAGGCGTCATGCTTCGTTGGCGCGCGTCCATCGTCGTCGTGGTGAGCACAGGTGCCCTGGTCCTCGCCGGCTGGGGCACCCTGGCGCAGGCGGCGGGCGATGCGCCCGGCGCGCCCGGCGGCGGCTCGTCGTGGACCACCGGCAACAAGACCGCCCTCGGTACCGCGACCGGCCCCGCCTCCAAGGTGTGGTTCACCGCCGCGGCCGGCATCACGACCGAGGTGTTCTACCCGCGCGCCGACGTGCCCGACCTGCAGGACATGCAGTACGTCGTCACCGACGGGATGTCCTTTGTGGACCTGGAGCGCGACGCCACGACACACGCGGTGTCGATGCCGGACGAGAGCGCCCTGGAGTACACGGTCACGAACACCGCGAAGAGCGGCCGGTACCGGCTGACCAACAGCTACGTCACCGACCCGGACCGGTCCACGCTGCTGGTCCGCACCCGGTTCCAGTCGCTGGACGGCGGCGCGTACCGGCTCTACGTGCTGGCCAACCCGTCGCTGGCAGGCGGTGGCGGCGGGGACACCGGAGCCTGGGACGCCGGCACCGGCGCGCTGGTGGCGAGCGACTCGCAGACGCTGTTCGGCGCGCCACTGCCGGTCGCCTCGGCGCTGAAGGCGTCGACCGGGTTCACCGCGCACTCGACCGGGTACAGCGGCACGGCCAGCGACGGGTACCAGGACATCGCGGCGCACCGGACGCTGACCAACCAGTACGACTCCGCGAACACCGGCGGGAACATCGTGCAGACCGCCCAGGTACCCGTCGGCGCCGACACGACGTTCACCCTGGCGCTCGGCTTCGGCGCGGACCGGGGTGCGGCGGCCGCGGCGGCGGGCGCGTCGCTGTCGGCCGGGTTCGCCGCGGTCGAGTCCGGGTACCGGGCCGGCTGGCACGGGTACCTCGCCGGGCTGGCTCCGCCACCGGCCAGCGTCTCCGGCGACACCCTGCGCCGCCGCACGTACCGGGTCGGCGTGATGGCGCTGCATGCCAGCGAGGACAAGACGTTCCCGGGGGCGAACGTGGCCGCGCTGGCCACCCCGTGGGGCGACACGGTCGACGGAAACGCGCTGAACGACGGGTACCACCGGGTCTGGTCCCGGGACCTGTACCAGCAGGCGACCGGCCTGCTCGCCGCCGGTGACCGGGCGCAGGCGGTCCGGATGACCCAGTGGCTGTGGAACCGCCAGCAGATCACCGCGTGGACGCAAGGCGACGGGGTCTGGTACGGGCCGGGATCGTTCCCCAGGTACTCGCCGGTGAGCGGGGTCGGCGGGGCGACGCCGCAGCAGCTCGGTTGCTGCGAGCAGCTCGACGAGGACGCGTTCCCGATCGTGCTGGCCGACGTGCTGGGCCTGACGGACGCGGGCACCTGGGCGAAGGTGAAGCTGACCGCCGACCACATCGCCTCGTTCGGCCCGGACACGCCCAGCGAGCGGTGGGAGGAGCAGCCCGGCAAGTCGCCGTCCACGATCGCGGCCGAGATCGCCGGGCTGGTCTGCGCCGGCGACATCGCCCGGCGCAACGGCGACACCGCCAGCGCCGCGCGGTACGAGTCGACGGCCGACTCGTGGCGGTCCCAGCTGGACGGCTGGACGTTCACCACCAGCGGCTTCTTCGGCGACCACCGGTACTACGAGCGGATCGAGCACGACACGAACCCGAACGACACGTTCGCCCGGACGCTTTCGGACGGTACCTGGTGGGAGCGCGACCTGGTCGACGGCGGCTTCCTCGACCTGGTGCGCCTGGGCGTTCGGCCGGCGTCGTACGGGCCGGTCGTCGACTCGCTGGCCGAGCTGGACGCGGTCGACCGGGTGAGCACGCCGAACGGCGACATGTGGCACCGGTACAACCACGACTCGTACGGCGAGAGCCAGAACGACGGCTCCGGCTGGCCGGCGAACCACGGCGCGCGCACCGGCCGGCTGTGGCCGCTGCTGTCCGGCGAGCGCGGCGAGTACGCCCTCGCCGCCGGCCAGCCCGCGGCCAGCTACCTGCAGACGATGGCGAACGCCGGCAACGCCGGGTTCCTCATCCCCGAGCAGGCGTGGGACCGACCCGACCAGTTCGGTTTCACGTTCGGTGAGCCGACCGGGTCGGCGTCGCCGCTGAACTGGGCGCTCGCGGTGTACGTCCGGCTGGCCGTCTCGATCGACGCCGGCCACCCGGTGGAGACCCCGCCGGTGGTGGCCGCCCGCTACCGCTGATCCAGTACCCGGAAGGTGATGCCGGCCTTCTCCAGCCGGGTGCGCAGCGCCGGTCCCATCGCCACCGCCGTGGTGACCTGCCCGGCCGTCGCCGGCAGCGGGTCGTGCACGAGACACAGCGCCGCCTCGGCGAGCATCTTCGCGGTCTCGTCGTAGCCGGGGTCGCCGCCGGCCACCTCGGTCACCACGTGCCGGTCGCCGCTGTCGGCGACGAACCGCACGGCGAACCAGCTCTTCTCCCGCCGCTGCGGGTCCGGGCCGGCGCCGGACGGGCGCAGCCGCAGCAGCAGCGCCCGGGTCGGCGAGGTCTGCGCGAGGGTGAAGGCCGCGGCCCAGCCGGCGCCGAGGCCGGCCAGGACCAGCGGGTTGCGCACCGCGCCGAAGTGGCTGTAGGAGAAGTCCGGTCCGTACCGGTCCAGCGCGCGCGCCGACCGCAGCACGATCTGCGGGTCGATGGTCGGCAGCGGGAACACCCACCCCAGGTCGCGGTCGTAGCCGGGCCGGCCGGGGATGCCGCGCACCTTCCGGTCGGCGGGCCGCGGTTCGGCGGCGCGGCGCTCGCGGTGCGCGGCGTTGGCCTGCCGGAACCGGCCCAGGGAGGTCACCGCGGAGTCGAAGGTACCGCCGGAGGGCAGGCCGCTTGCGGTGAGGTACCCGCGCATCCGGATCGGCGCGTCCGCGGGCAGTTGCTCGACGGTGAACTGGGCACCGAGGTCGTACGGGATGGAGTCGAACCCGCAGGCGTGCACCAGCCGGGCACCGGAGCGCTGCGCGGTGGCGTGGTAGCCCAGCCACATCCGGTCGACGAACTCGGGTTCGCCGGTGAGGTCGAGGTAGTCGGTACCGGCCTCGGCGCAGGCCGCGACGAGCGGCTCGCCGTAGCGCACGTAGGGCCCGACGGTGGTGGCGACCACCCGGGTGCGGTCGGCCAGCCGGCGCAGCGTTGCCGGGTCGGTCACGTCGGCGGTGTGCACCGGCACGTCGACACCGAGCCGGTCGCGCAGTGCGGCCAGCCGGCCGGCGTCGCGTCCCGCGAGCGCCCAGCGGGTACCGGCCGGGGCGTGCGCGGCCAGGTAGGCGGCGACCAGGCTGCCGGTGAAGCCGGTCGCGCCGAAGATGACGATGTCCAGTTCGCGGTTGTCGGGTTCGCGGTTGTCGGGTTCGCGTGGGGGAGAGGTCACCCGATCAGGCTAGCCACTCGATCAGGCGCACTCCCGGCACACGTCCGGACCGGCGCTGCCACCTGCCCGTTGGCTCTTGTGGTGTACCAGGAAGCAGCGCGAACAGCGGAATTCGTCGGCCTGCATCGGTATCACCGAGACGGTCAGCTCCTCGCCGGACAGGTCGGCGCCGGGCAGTTCGAAGCCCTCCGCCGCCTCCGCCTCGTCGACGTCGAGTGCGGGGGACTGGGCCGCGGTGCGCCGCGACTTGAGCTCTTCGAGGCTGTCTTCTTCGAGGTCAACCGTTGAACGGCGCGGTGCGTCGTAGTCGGTCGTCGACATGGGTTCCACCCTCCCCGGGCATGGTCTGGTCTGATAACGAACACGGACGAGGATGGGTGTGTTCCGCTTACAGGAAAAATCTTGCGGCTCACTTCGACGGCTGCGGAATCTGGCAGTTGACCTTGGGGTTGACGCCGACGTAGTTCAGCGGCCCGGCGATGATCGTAACGATCGTCGTACCCGCCTGCGCGCAGTTGTCCTGCGAGCTGGAGAAGTAGCCGCGCTGGCCGGCCGCGAGCAGCCCGATGAGCAGCCAGACGACGACGATGACCGCGCCTACCCCACCGTATCGCACGTTCCACCTCCCGGACGTGATCAGCAGATACCGCTGGAGGTAGATACCCAGCCGACCCGCCGGTCCAAACGACCCGGACCGTACCCGTAGCTCCGCGCGCGCCTCGTCGGACAGCCGGCCGGCCGCCGCGAGCTCCCCGGCGAGGTCCATGCCGTCGTGCAACGCGCCGCGCGGCGGCCGGTCCCGGGCCCACCCCGCGAACGTGGCGGTCCACTGTGGACCGAGGCTCGCCGCCAGTACCGGCCACGCCGCGGCCACCTCACCGGCCCGCTTGCGCAGCAGCGCGGCCCGGGTCGCGTCCAGCCGTCCGGTGTCGAACCTGGGCGGCGGGTCGGCCCCGGCGACGAGCGCCGCGACGAGGGCGGCCTGGTCCTCGGCGAGGCTCACCTGACCGGCCCCGTGACCGGTTCCGGCCGCGCCGTGACCGGCTCCTGCCGGGCGGCGCTCGCGATGCTGTCCAGCTCGGCGGTCAGGTCGGCGGCGGCCGGGTACCGCCCGTCGCGTTCCAGCATCACGGCCGGCGGGGTGACCCGGTCGCACACCGCGGCAAGCAGCTGCAGCACCTGCGGCGGAGTGGGGTCGGTGTGCGTGTCGTGGTACAGCCCGCCGTGCTCGGCGCCGCCGGCCACGTGCACGTACCCGATGCGCTCCAGCGGCAGCCGGTCCACCAGGTCGAACGGGTCCTCGCCACGGTTGCGCGCGTTGGCGTAGACGTTGGCCACGTCGAGCAGCAGCAGCGCGCCGGTGCGGTCGAGGATCTCGGTGAGGAAGTCGGCCTCGGTCAGCTGCGCGTCCGGCCAGTCGAACAGCGCCGCGATCGGTTCCAGCGCCAGGGGTACCGGCAGCTGGGCCTGGGTACGGCTGACGTTGGCGACGACCGCCTCGACCGCGTCGGCAGTGCGCGGCAGCGGCAGCAGGTGGCCGGCCTCCCGACCACCCGCGCGGACGAACGCGATGTGCTCGCTGACCAGCGGCGCGCCGACCAGTTCGGCGCACCGGGCCAGGTGCGCCACCCGCTCGGCGGACACCGGTTCCGCACCGCCGAGGGACAGCTTCACGCCATGCGGCACGATCGTCACTCCGCGTTGCCGTAACTCGTCCAGCGGTGCCGGGGCCGCCCCGCGCCGGGGTAGCGACTCGGCGACCACCTCGGTGAACCGCAGTCCGGGCAGCCCGGCCACGTACCCCGCGATGTCCGGCCGCCAGCCGATGCCGACGCCGTACCCGCCGTTCATCCGCCACACCCGCTGCTGCCACCGCCGCAACTGCTGCCACCCGAGCACGACGAGCTGCTGGAACACGAGGAGCCACCCGAGCACGACGAGCTGCTGGAACACGAGTTCCCGCCGCCGGAGTACCCGGAGCCGCTCGACGTCGCGGCCGCGATCCCGGCGTGGGTGGCGAACGCGGGGTCCGCCGCCCACCAGGCGCTGGTGCCGTACAGCGCGACGCCCAGGATCGCCCCGGAGACGCCGTAGGTGGCCCACGACGGCGACAGGTTCGGCCGCAGGTACGCGTTGACCGACCGGGCCTTGCGCAGCAGCCGCCGCCCGGCGCGGCTGGTCACCCGTACCGTGAGCAGGCGCAGCCCGACGACCAGCACCACGATCGTCGCGAAGACCAGGAAGCCGACCGACTTCGCGTTGGCGATGCCGGCCGCGATCCGTACCACCCCGAACGCCGCCGTACCCAGGACGAACAGCGCGCCGAGCCGGGCCGCGCGCCGGTGCCCGGCCGACAGCAGCAGGCCCGCGTCGACGAGCGCCTCGGCGATACGGTCCAGCGCGTACCGTACCCGGGCGTCCGCGGACAGCCCGGCGATCGTCTGCGCAGTGGCCGCCGCCGCGTGCAGCGCCCGCTCCAGCTCGCCCAGGCCGGGCGGCATGGCGGTGACCGCCACGACGGTCCGCTTCGTCGGGCCCGGGCCGACGGCACCGGCGCAGCGCAGCCCGGCCAGCGCCGCCTGTACCGCCAACCGCCGGCCGCCCGCGAGGTAGGCCAGCTCGACCGGGCCGGGCGGCCGGTACCCGCCCGGGTCGGTACCGCGTGTCGCGAGCGCGCGCCAGACCAGCGCGGTGACCAGGGCGGCCACCGCGAGGACCAGGTAGATCTGCAGAAATTGGGGGCCGCTGATGCCCCAGGTGTCGCCGGATGCGGCTACGACCGTCATGGCGACAGTGTGCGCAACGCCTGCCACCCTCGGGGCCGGCCCGATTTCGGGTAGTTCACCCGGCGAGCCGGTGGGTACGGATTGACCATGGGGAGGTACCAGCACGAGGCGCTCTACTACGGGGCGGACGAGGAACTCATGGCGGCGGCCGTACCGTTCCTGCGCGCGGGCCTGGCCAACGGGGAGCGCGCCGTGCTGGTCTGCACCGACCGCAAGGCCGCCCTGCTCAGCGAGGCGCTGGGCGACGCCCGGGTGGACCGGCTGCCCCACGCCGACGTGTACACCCGGACACCGACCGCGATCGCGGCGTACCAGCGGCTGATGGAGCGCGAGCTGGCCGCCGGTACCACGCGGGTACGGCTGGTCGGCGAGGTGGCCTTCGGCACCCGGGAGCTGGAATGGACCGAGTGGAGCCGGTTCGAGGCGGTGTGCAACGTGGCGCTGGACCGGTACCCCCTGTGGAGCGTCTGCGTGTACGACACCGCGCGGCTGCCCGGGCAGGTTCTGGAGGCCGGCGCGCGGACCCATCCGCACCTGCGCACCGCGACCACCCGCAGGGCGAACGACCGGTACCTGGAACCGGCCGACTTCCTGCGCCGGAGCGCACCCACCGGACCGTTCCCGATCGAGGCCGGCGCCCCCGTGTTCGCGGTGCAGGAGCCGACCGACCTGCTGGCGCTGCGCGCCGGCCTGCTGGCCACGCTGCACCGCTCGGGCCTGCCCGAGCGCACCGCGACCGACCTGGTGTTCGCAGCCAGCGAGCTGACCACGAACGCGCTGCGGCACGGTCTGCCGCCGGTACAGGTGCGGCTCTGGTCGACCACCGACCACTCGGTGTGTACCGTGACCGACGCGGGACCGGGTTTCGACGACCCGTTGGCCGGCTACGTACCGGCACACAGCGGCGACCTGTCCCACGGCGGCATGGGGCTGTGGCTGGCCCGGCAGCTGTGCGACCAGGTCACCATGGCGCGCACGCCGGACGGCTTCGCGGTCCGCCTGGTGGTGATGCACTGAGGGAGCGAGTGGGAGCGGCGCGTCTGAGCGCCGCGAAGCGAGTGGACGGGGCAGGTCTGAAGGGGGCGCGGATGTCGGCTCCGGTCATCCCGGTCGTCCGGCGTCCCGTGATGTACCAGCAGTGGCGGCGCCTGACGTTCCTGCACTGGCGGTACCCGCCCGACCTGGTGCAGGCGATGCTGCCGGCCGGGCTGACCGTGCAGACGCTGGACGGCAGCGCGTGGCTCGGGCTGATCCCGTTCGAGATGGTCGGGGTACGCGCCCCCGGGGTACCGGCGCTGCCCTGGCTGTCCCGGTTCCCGGAGACGAACGTGCGCACCTACGTGCAGGGACCCGACGGCGGTACGGGCATCTGGTTCTTCTCGCTGGACGCGGCCCGGCTGCCGGCCGTGGTGACCGCGCGGACCGGCTACGGGCTGCCGTACTTCTGGTCGGACATGTCCGTCGCGGTGCGCGGCGGCCGGCTGGTGTACCGCAGCCGGCGCCGCTGGCCCGGCCCGGGCGGCGGCCGCTGCGACGCCGACGTCCTGCCCGGCGAGCCGGTCGCGGCGGGTACCGTCGAGCAGTTCCTCACCGCCCGGTTCCGGCTCTACAGCCGGTTCGCCGGCCGGCTGGTCGCCGCCGACGCGCAGCACGGGCAGTGGCCCCTGTACCGGGGCCGGGTGGACCGCCTGGACCAGAACCTGATCCAGGCTGCCGGCCTACCCGACCCCGAGGGGGAGCCGCTGGTGCACACGTCGCCTGGGGTCAGCGTGCGGATCGGCCCCTGGCACCCGCTGTCAGCTTGAGCACCGGACGCGCGGGCGAGGCCGCCGCGGCCGGCGCGGTCAGCTCCGGCGACGCGGGCGCGGAGTCCCGGTCGGCGTCCCGGTCGAACGCGCGCAGCTGCCGGAAGAACACGTCGGTCGGGTTGCCCGGCGGGCCGGCGTTGGTGGTGACGAAGAACGCCCGGAACGTCTCGTCGAACGCGGCCAGCCCTTCGTAGTCGCCGAGGAAGAGGCCGCCCGCGAAGGGTGCCAGCAGGTGGTCGAAGACCGGCGCGACCGGCCGCTCGTGCCCGAACCGGGTACCGCCCCGGGGTGACACCGTCAACCAGGTGCTGGTGGGCAGCGTGGTCGTGTTGCCGGCGCGCAGGGTACGCAGGTCGTAGTAGCTGATCCCGACGTCGCCGCGGTCGTCGACCGCGATGCTCGGGGTGAACGCCGGCGTGGTCGGGTCGCCGTTGACCCGTACCGGCGCGCTCCACGTCCGGCCGCGGTCGGTGCTGTGCACCAGCTGGATCTGGTTGTACTTCCCGCCGGTGAAGTCGCTGCCCTCGTAGGCGAGGTACAGCTCGCCGGTACCCGGGTCGATCGCCGGGAACGCCAGCCCGGCGCTGGTCCGCAGCACCTTGGTCGGGTCGTTCGGGTCCACGTCGTTCACGCCGGTGTCCTGCGCGACGACGGTCGGGCGGCTCCAGGTGCGCCCACCGTCGACCGAGCGCACCATCTCGAACCGGTCGAACACCAGGTCGTTCCCGCTCGGGTCGGTGAACAGCAGCGAGGTGTAGAAGTTGTACAGCACACCGGTGCGCGGGTCGCCGACGATCACGTTGCCGATGGTCTGCTGCAGCGGGGCGGTGTCCACGATGATCCGCGGCGCGCTCCAGGTCCGGCCGCCGTCGCGGGTACTGGAGAGGAACGTCGGGCCGGTGATGAACTTGCTGCCGTCCGGGCTGCTCTGCAGCCGGTCCCAGACCTGGTAGGCGCGGCCCGGCCGGGCCGGGTCGGCGGTGACCGAGTTCTTGTCGTTGCCGAAGGCCACCTCGGTGTCGGCGATCACCTCGGTGGTGTTGCGCCAGGTCCGGCCGCCGTCGTAGGAAGTGATCGCGGCGACGCCGTTGCGCGCGGTCAGCGCGTCGAAGTTCAGCGCGCTGCCGTACATGATGCCGTCCGGCCCGGTGCTGACCCAGGGGTCGGAGGCGCGGTCGTAGGGCAGGCCGCCCGGGGCGCAGCGGGACACCGGCCAGGTGACCTCGTGGAAGGAGCGCCCGCCGTCGCTGGAGAAGCCGGCCGCGATGCCGTGCGAGCCGCCGTCGCTCCACCGGTCCTGCTGCCAGACCCCGGCGATCCGGCCGGGCCGGTGGGCGTCGGTGGTCACCGACGGCTCCACCTCGGCGCCGGGGTTGAGCGTCGAGGTCGGCGTGCTGCCCGCGGTACAGGCGGCGTAGGGGCTGG
>Ga0066709_100003080_pt1 | contig 12590 bp, 9 predicted proteins | sample GraSoiAngelo_158_FD_79665 | JGI IMG/M metagenome (GOLD analysis project Ga0066709, IMG submission 79665) | Grasslands soil microbial communities from the Angelo Coastal Reserve, California, USA - 14_1009_16_30cm | ecosystem: Environmental > Terrestrial > Soil > Grasslands | place: USA... | reverse complement strand
TCCGAAAAGACAAAGACTTAACGCAGGGCGCGCAGAGAAGAACGAGAATCATTTGTTGGTGAGAGCTTCAACGCCGGGAAGTTTGCGGCCGCCAAGAAATTCGAGCGAGGCGCCGCCCCCCGTGGAGATGTGGGAGATCTTGTCGGCCACTCCGGATTGATGAACGGCGGCAACGGAATCACCACCGCCAATGATGGAAGTCGCGCCGCCAGTCGTGGCCTCGGCAACGGCTTTAGCGATTTCAAGCGTGCCCTTGGCGAAAGCGGGCATTTCGAAGACGCCCATGGGACCGTTCCAGACGATGGTTTTGGCGCCGGCAATTTTCTGTTTGTAGGTGTCGATCGTTTTGGGACCAATGTCTAGCCCCATCCAACCATCGGGAGTAGCGGAAACAGAAACGGTTTTTGTGGCGGTGTCAGCTTTGAACTCCGCGCCTACCACGTGATCGACGGGAAGAAGCAGCGCGAATTTCTTTTGCTGCGCTTCCTCGCGAAGGCGGCGGGCGAGTTCGACCTTGTCTTCTTCCACAAGAGATTTGCCGATGGGCTGTCCATCGGCTTTGCAGAAGGTATAGGCCATGCCGCCACCGATGAGCATGGCGTCGGCAATCTTCATCAGATTCTCGACAACTTCGATCTTGTCGCTGACTTTTGCGCCGCCGAGAATCGCGACAAAAGGGCGCGCGGGATTGGTGACCGCTTTGCCAAGATAGGCCAGCTCTTTTTCCATGAGCAGGCCAGCGGCCGCCTGTTGGACAAAGCGCGTGATGCCGACGACGGAAGCGTGGGCACGGTGCGCGGAGCCAAAGGCATCACAAACAAAAACACTGTCACCAAGGGCCGCGAGCTGCTTGGAGAAGGCTTCGTCGTTTTTTTCTTCTTCAGGATGAAAGCGCACGTTTTCGAGGACGAGGACTTCGCCGTCGCGTAACGCTTTGCTCTGGCCCTCTGCGCCGGGGCCAACGCAATCGAGCGCGAAAGCCACGGGCTTGCCAAGCAGCTCTTCCAGCTTCTTGGCTGCGGGCTTGAGCGAATACTTCGCGTCGGGACCGCCTTTGGGCCTGCCAAGGTGCGAAGCAAGGACGAGACGTGCGCCTTTTTCGATGGCGAGGCGGAGCGTGGGAAGCGTTTCGCGGATGCGGGTGTCATCGGTGACGACCGCGTCTTTGAGAGGGACGTTGAAGTCCACGCGGATGAAAACGCGTTTGCCTTTGAGGTCGAGGTCCTTGATCGTGAGCTTGGACATGATGGAAGTTCTCAGTTTTCAGTTATCAGCTTTCAGTAAAAAAAACAAAGCCTCCGCGAAACGTCAATCGACGGGCGGTTCCTTTTGTTGGGCCAGCACCGTTCCATTTCCTGGCTTGCACTAACCTCTGAAGACTGAAAACTGAGAACCTGATCCATTTCTAGAACTTGGACGCTAGGAGTTTAATCAGGTCGCGGCAACGGCAAGAGTAGCCCCACTCGTTGTCGTACCAAGCCAAAACCTTGACGCAGCGGTCACCAACGACTTTGGTGTATTCGGCGTCGACGATGGAAGAGTGGGAGTTGCCTTTGAAGTCGGCGGAGACAAGTTCCTCTTCGGTGTAGCCAAGAACGCCCTTCATCGGGCCATTCGCAGCGGCTTTCAGCGTGGCGTTTACGGAATCTTTGGTGGCCGGTTTGTCGACGAAAACGGTAAGGTCTACCACGCTCACGTTGGGTGTGGGGACGCGCATGGCGTAGCCGTCGAGTTTGCCCTTGAGTTCGGGGATGACGAGGTGCAAGGCTTTGGCGGCGCCCGTGGAACTGGGAATCATGTTGATTGCGGCGGCGCGAGCGCGGCGCAAATCTTTATGCGGCAGGTCGAGCAAACGCTGATCGTTGGTATAGGAATGGATGGTGGTCATGGTGCCGCTGTTGATGCCGAAAGTGTCCTGAATGACTTTGGCGACGGGCGCGAGGCAGTTCGTGGTGCAAGACGCGTTGGAAATGACGTGATGCTTCGCCGGGTCATAGGTCTTGTCGTTTACACCAAGAACAAAAGTGGCGTCGGGGCCATCGGCAGGCGCGGAGATGATGACTTTCTTCACCGGAGCGCGGAGATGTTTCTTCGCGTCGGGGCCTTTGGTGAAAAGGCCGGTGGATTCCACGACGATTTCCGCGCCAACAGAGGCCCAATCGAGCTCGGCGGGATCCTTCACGCGAAAAACCTTGAAGCTCTTTCCTTCCACGGAGATGCTGTCGTCCGTGTGAGTGACCTTGTGGGGCAGATTGCCCAGCACGGAATCATACTTCAGCAGATGCGCGAGCGTTTTTGCGTCCGTAACGTCATTCACCGCGACAAACTGGATGTCCTTGTCGTCGATAGCCGTGCGCATGATGTTGCGTCCGATGCGGCCGAAGCCGTTGATCCCGACCTTGATGGGCATACCTTCCTCCGATGAAGATTCGTTGACCGCAACGCGGTAACTTTAGAAAGTCTTGCGAAAACGGGAGAGACCCCCTCCCCTTTTTTTGTAAGTGCGGATTCTAAAGGAGTTAGCGTTTCTGTAAGTGCTTTAGAATCAACAGTTGCGAGACGTCACGGAAGTGTTGATTCTAAAAGGGTTAAAGAGCGCTAGATCACCGAGAATCACGCGGTGGCTCGTCGCACCGCACATTGCGCCACAGATTAGAGAGCAGAAATTGAACCTTAAGAAAGGGGCGGCAACCAAGCCGCTCCCAACACTCTTTTGCCCTGCTCACTAACAAGCATTTTAGTATCTCAGCGAGTTTCGTCAAGGACGATTTGCGCATTCAAGTCATTGAAGCGATCTGGTCCGGCGGAACTGGCTCGCAATCCGGAAAGCCGGGCTAATGCCCGGCCTCTGCAAAACCAACGACAAATCCATCCGCCGACATTGAAGAGCGATGTTCACAGCGAGCGTGCTGGTATTTCGATTCAGCCGGGGTTCCTCGCTGCGCGGCTTGCCGCGGGCAGGCTCGGAATGACACGCGGAGAAGGCCAGGCAGCAGTGAAGGTGGCATGGATCGAGTTAGCGAGTCGGAGTCCACGCTGAGGCTATAATGACGGGCGATGAGGGACTGGTCACCGGCGTCGGCGGTGCGCTGGCTGTTTGCCTCCGAACAGGGCAAAACGGATGGGCTGCTTCCCCGCTGGATTTTTCTGCGCGCGCTGGGGCTGATTTACTACTCCGCATTTTTCTCACTGGCATTTCAGATTCGAGGATTGATCGGGCCGCAAGGGATTCTGCCCGCGAATGAATACTTGCGCGCGGTGGCGGAACAATTTGGCCGCGCGGGCTATTGGTACGCGCCGACGCTCCTGTGGCTTTCCAACAGTCCGCACATGCTGATGGGAATTTGCTGGGTGGGGATGATCACGTCAGTGCTGCTGGTTTTGAATTTGTGGCCGAGGGGAATGCTGGCGATTTGCTTTGTGTGCTTCCTGTCGTTCATTAGCGCGGCGCAGGATTTTTCCGCGTACCAATCCGATGGAATGCTGCTCGAAGCGGGATTCATTGCTCTGTTTTTTGCGCCGCGAGGATTCCGGCCAAGATGGGGCGAGGCGAGCCCGCCTTCGCGAGCAAGCTGGTTTTTGCTGGTATGGGAGTGCTTTCGCATCTATTTCGAATCGGGGGTGGCAAAAATGGTTGGAGGCGATCCGGAGTGGCGGAATTTCACGGCGCTTGACGAGTATTACCAGAACGGGCCACTGCCAACGTGGATTGGGTGGTACCTGCAGCATTGGCCACACTGGTTCCACGCAGCGACAGCATTTGGAACACTGGCGCTTGAATTGGTTTTGGCATGGATGATGTTTTTGCCGCGGCGGTTTCGTATCGCGTGCTTTTGTATCGTGACGCCGTGGCAGCTCGGAATCATTCTTTCGGCGAACTATACGTTCTTGAATTATTTGGTGCTGGCGCTGGGTTTCCTATTGTTGGATGACAATGTTTTGCAGCGGTTTATGACGGAACGTTGGAAGAGCAAATTTCTGGCTGGGCAGGAAGTGAAGCCGGTGGCGGAAGCAAATTCGGAGAAGAATTGGCGAGATACGCTACGCAAGCAATGGGCTGCCGTGAAGCTGGCGGTAACGGCGGTGATGCTGGCGTGGATTTTCTATGTCACGGCCGTGCAGCTGGTATGGATGATGAAACCGGTTGAGTTGCCTATGCCGCCGATCTCAGCGCTGGCACCGTTGCGCATCGCCAACCGCTATGGGTTGTTCGCGATGATGACGCGGGGCCGGTACGAGATTGAGTTCCAGGGCTCAGACGATGGGCAGAAGTGGCTGGTTTATCCGTTTCGGTTCAAGCCACAGGATCCCGCGAAGGCGCCGGGAATTCACGCGCCGTATCAGCCACGGTTTGACTGGAATTTGTGGTTCGCGTCACTCAGCACATGGCGGCAGGAGCCGATTGTGCCGCGAACGGAGCAGGCACTGTTGCGCGGCGCGCCGGATGTGCTGCTCCTGTTTGCGGGCAATCCGTTTCCGAAAGCGCCGCCGAGGCAGGTGCGGGCGGTGCTGTGGCAATACTGGTTTACAACTCCGGAAGAAAAGCACGCACAAGGGCTGTGGTGGAGGCGGGAACAACTAGGATTGTACGCGCCGACGCTGGAGCGGGAAGAAGATGGAAGAATTGTCGTGTTGCAATGGCCCGCGATGATGGAACCGCGAGAATAGTCTGGGTGGTTTGGCGCAAAGAAGCGCTTCAGGAACTGGTTGACGGCTGTTGGCCATGTTTTGTTATTACATAGATACATAACTCCATATAAGTCACGAGGCCATGTCCGACGAAAAAGAGATTTCACAAGTCAGGGACGAAGAGGTTGAACGAGGCTGGCGCCCCAAGCATTCAGGAGAAAAAGAGAAGTTTCGACGCCTGAAATCTTTCTTGGGCATGCTAGACTCCAAACCGCCAAAATTGCGGGGACTCAATAACATTGGACGGATACAAGCCCGCCGAGTATGGCCCAGTCCTATTGCGGGAATTGCTGGATTTTGGTGACGTGGTCGCCGATGAAGCGGACGAAGACGGTCTTTGACGGCGGCTGGCCGTAGATCCAATCCTCGATGTCGTTGCCGTCGGAGTCGCGCTCCCGAACCTTGTGATCGGGTTTGCCCATGGCAGCAACGACTTCTTCGCGGTCCATGCCGACGACGGGCCGGCGCTCCTGAATGGCTTTCTTCATTTCCGGCGGCAAGGTATCAATCCTCTGCACAGAAGCGGAACGCTCTCTCTGAAAATTGTGGAAGGGCGAGAGAATCTGCTTCAATTCCTCGGGTGTCATGTCGGGAACGAACTTATTCCATTCCAGGAAAATGGTGCTGCCCATACCAGGCTGCAACCCCGGAGGACCAGTTTCCTGGGTCGAGGAGCTTTGCATGGTGGGATAGCCGCCACCGATGCCGATTTGGAGATGGTCGCGCCAGTGATGCTTACCGCGGCCACCGCCATTCACGTCCACGGCAATCTGGCGACCGCGGAATTCGAGGCCGGTAATCTGCACGCTGTCGCCGGAATTGACGGCGGCGCCATGCGTTGCGACGGCGCGGTCTAGAAGTTCGGCATTGAGGGGCTTACCTACCGGGACGTTAAAGCCTTCTTTGCCGGCGGGCAGAGACTTGACAGCCTTGGCAAACTCACCGGAAACGAAACGAATTAAGGTCAGCTTAGAGCTTTCCTGCAGCGGCTGATTGGGCGTGCTGGCGGGCTTTGTCTGGGCCTGACTGCTATCCGAAGAGTCTGCCGCACTCGGGAAGATAGGAATCTCTTCATCCGACGGAAAACTGAGGGCAGGCTTTTCGGGCGTACGAAGGCTATTGACGCGCGGGACGTCCGCGTCGGCTAAAAGTAAGAAAGCCAAAGGAATGGCGTACCAGTTCAGCATACTCATAGCGGGCGCCGGCCGGGAGTACCCGCATACCCTATTCTATGATGCGGGGAGGGGGGCTGAACAGTTGCCAGTTGTGGATAAGGACGCAAGTCGCTTAACTGTCCCGATTGGAAGCGGGGCTGTGCGATGGGACGGGTGGAGGAGCGGCGGTCCTCAGTAACGGGGTGCCGAGTGGCCCGGCAGCTTACCGGGAGACGACTTTGACGCCCTGACGGTCGATGGTCGTGTGCAGAACCTCGCCTCCAGCCTCGGCGATGGCCTTTTCGACGCGATCGCGCGCCTCCGGCTCAATCAGGAGAACGACGCAGCCGCCCCCTCCGGCGCCACACACTTTTCCCGCCAGCGCGCCATTGCGGCGTGCGTTGTCGATGACGCGGTCAATCGTCTTGGTGGAGATGGTGGGAAGGTTGCGTTTGCGGAAGGACCACTCCTCGCGCATGAGTCCCCCGGCTTCCTTCCAATCCGGTTTTTCGAAGGCCACGCGCATGCACTGGGCGACTTCTGATATGCGCTCGAGACTTTGTTGGACCGCCTTTTTGCCGCCGATTTGCGCTTTGAAGACTTCCCAGTTATTGATGCCGTGCTGGCGGGGCTTGCCGGCGTAGCAGACCAGGACGCGGCGCTCGAGTTCATCGAGATTGACGCGCAACTCGACGCGATGCTCGCCGCCGGGAGGCAGCTCAATGGCGGCGGCGCCGCCAAAAGCTGGCGGGTAGTGGTCCTGGGTGCCGGTGGGAACATTGATAACGATGGCCTCGGCGTCTCGGCTGATATGAATCCAATCCACCTTGCTCTTCCCTGCTCCGGTGAAACGGTCCAGCGCGGCGCAAATCGCGACGGCCATGGCGCTGGAGCCGCCAATACCGGCACCGGCGGGAGCTTCCGAATCGGTCATCAGCGTGAAACCGCCTTGCGGGCGGAAGAACTTGGTGATTTCCGCGAGAAGTGGAAGGCGATAGCGCTTGGTTTTCATCAGCGCGGCAAAGGAGGGGAAACTTTCTTCGCGCTGGGTATCCCGCGACATGAGCCGTATGCATTCGCTGCCATTGGACTGCGTGTCAATGCGGCAGGACGCATAGAGGGAGATTGCGGCGTTTACTGTGACAGCGCCGGGGTGAAACAGGTAGAGCGGCCAGATGTCGAGCGTGCCGCCGGCGAAGTCCACACGGGTTGGCGCCTTGGATTCGATGATCATAGGGCGAGCTAGCCTAATCGTTGGATTTTTTCGGACGAGCCAGTGTGACGGAATAAGCTTACAAGCTCAAGGAAGGAAAGGGGCGGCGTCAGCGCAAAGGTAATGACCGGTACCGGCTGGCAAGCCTGAGAAAAAGGGGCGCGTTAGCTGCCGGCAGAAGCAGCGCGGTTGCGGGCGATGAGTTGAGGGCCGTCTTTCTTTTCGACCGCGACGGCGGGATTGGGCTCGAAGCAGCGGCGGCAGCGGGCCTCATAAGCACCCATGGCGCCGACGACGATCAATTCTTCGCTTTCGACGAGGCGCTGCGTGTGAACGGCGGGATTGCCGCAGCGGACACAGATGGCCAGGAGCTTGGTAATTTCTTCAGCGATGGCCAGGAGGCGCGGCATGGGTTCGAACGGGCGGCCGCGGTAGTCGGTGTCGAGGCCGGCAACGATGACGCGCTTGCCAAGGTTGGCGAGCTTGGTGCAGACGTCGACGACTTCGTCGCCAAGGAACTGCGCTTCGTCGATGCCGACGACTTCGGTGCGCGGAGAGAGTTTGTCCATGATTTCGGCGGCCTTCGTAATGTTGTCCGAGGAAATGCCCAGGCCGGAATGCGAAACGATCTCGTTGGCGGCGTAGCGTTCGTCAATGGCTGGCTTGAAGATTTGTACGCGCTGGCGCGCAATCTCCGCGCGGCGGAGGCGGCGGATGAGCTCCTCGCTCTTTCCGGAAAACATGGGGCCGACAATGACTTCGATCCAGCCCATATTGCCTTTGACGATGTCCACGGTCGCTCCTGTAAGTTTTCAGTTTTCAGTTGTCAGTTTCGAGAAAACCGTTCCAGGGAATTAGAAAACCGGCGTTAATTAAGTTGCCCAATCCCATCTTGCGAATTATCTCCCCGTATATTCGATGTTCGATCGAAAGAATTCGATCTGACGACCAGGGCACGCTCACGAGGATGCCCCGGAGGCGCCCACGGCTGCGGCGCGGTACATCTTTGCATTATAGAACGGGGCGAAGGCGGCAATCACGGCAACACGAAACGCTTCCTGCCGAGAGATGAGATTACCGGAAAGAACGCCCCAGGCTCCTTGCCCATCTCGAACGCCCACAGCCCCTGCGAAGCGGTCGATGGCCACGGCAAGTTCGGTGCCATTTTCGAGAACTTCGCGAGCAAGCGGCTCCGGCAACTCGATGCCGCCCGAACGACCGTAATGGCCGTGGGCGCCATCCGAGACGTAAGCCCAGCTTTCAAGGAAAACGCGGCGGCGTGTGTTTGGCGGTAAATCGGAATGCCGCCGCGTTGGAAGAGGCCAAGCCGTTTCGTGGATTACATCGAGGCCGCCTTCCATCCCGACGAAGTAGTGCCACTGCAGCCCGTTCTTCTGCGCGATTTGCGCGAGCGTTTCGGCGCGTTGGCGCGCGCCCCGCATAAGCTCTTCCTGGGACGAGGGGGTATGGCTTACGCCGCTGTCCACTTCGAGACCCACCAGTTCGAATTCGGTGGCTGGAGGAAAAGAGGGAGAGAAGACTTCCAAGGCTTGTTTGACTGCGTTGAGCTTGGGACCGCGCTTGCTGCCGATGGCGATGATGATTTTGGGCATTCTGGGTGCAGTCTGACGTGGCAATTGTAATGGCTCTGCAAGGAGAATTTCACGTAGAATTTTTCGAACCTGAGGAAAACCTTGGAGGAGGAATGGAGCGGCCTATCGGAATCGAACCGACACCTGAACCTTGGCAATTCTAGAGCCAACGGAATTTCAAGCACTTACGAGGCACTTTCAGGAGCATTCAGTAGCGCTTAGAGCAGTTAGAAACGTCTAATGCTCCTCAGGTTGTTCCCACGAAACGAAGAGCAGAAAAGCGGTTCCGCTGTACCACGCGGAACGCGGGTTGGCACCCTTTAGCATTATCCGCACACTCTTGGGCGGTAAAGATCGGAAAGAATACCTGGAATTTCAAGGACTTAGAGGAAATGCGGGGAAGTGCCAAGGCATTGAAAGGAACGATAGGGAGCGCAAAGGAATCCTTATTGGCCCTCTAGTGGCCCCTTGTTTTTCTCGACCACCGAGAATTCCACCATCGTGTATTTCACTCACTGTCCAAGTCGCGCGGTCGGCTTCGGGCTCAAATCTCGCGCGCGGACGGCAAGCCGACGTAGCTTCGCGAATAGGCTAGACCCGAAACTCGTAGTCCGGACGGAGGCATCCTTCGGCCGGGCTTGTTCGACTTAGTCGGAACCTCTCGATGTCTCACGGACTTCTCCGGTAACCGCGTTTGGGACTTGAGCAAACGGAAGGTACGTAGCGCGCAAATATCTCAGAGTCATTGCTTAGGGTCGTTGAGCGGCTTTCTGCAGAGCCTTCTTGAACCCCGCGTCACCGCGCGACGAAAAGCAGCCACGGCGTTCCGACCACCAGGAAAACGAGCATACAGAAGACCGTGGTCAGCAGGCCAAGTCGGTAGAGCTCACTCTGAGTGAGGTAGCTGCTCCCTACGAAGATGACGTTTTGGCTCCCACCCTGCGGGGTGATCGTCGAGAAGTAGCTGCTGGCAAAGAGCAGGGCAAAAGCCATTAAGGGTGCGGGAACGCCGGTCTTCACGCCGACTCCCAGGAAAACGTCGAAGAGAGCCAATATCTGTGCGGTCTGGCTGACAAACATGTAGTGCATCAAAACGTAGAGCACCAGCAGAATGACGTATGCAAGGGGCCAGGTAAAGCCACCGAGCAGGGACGTCAGCCGTCCTCCGACGTAGCCCATGAAGCCGAGTTCGTTCAACTGACCGCTCAAGGCAAAGAGCACTGCAAGCCAGATGAAGGTGACCAGCGTACCTCCCTGCAGGTTGATGTCTTCGAGTGAGAGGACGTTGGTTGCAAGGAGCGCACCGAGGCCGGCGAAAGCCACGGCAGCGAGACTCAAGTTTAGCGTCCCCGCCATCACCCATCCTGCCACCATGAATGCAAAAGACACCGCAACGACCCATTCGTCTCGCGTGAGCGGTCCCATCGTGCGCAGGGCGTCGCGTGCGGCCTTCGGCGCATCGGGGGTCTTGGTCACCCCGGGTGGAAACAATTTGTAAAGAATCAGGGGAAGGAACGCGATCATCGTCAACACCGGAATCGAAGCGGCAACGATCCACGAGCCGAAGTTGATCTTCACGCCATAGCGGTCTGCCAACGAAACCGCGATTGGATTGCCGGATGTGGCGGTGAGCCAGAGAGCTGACGACACGCTGAGGCTGGCCATCCCGCAGAACATGAGGTAGCCACCCAGCCGGCGGTTCTTCTCGTCGTCCGGCTTGGAGCCGGAGCTTTGGGCCAGGGAAAGAATGATGGGGTAGAGCACGCCACCGCGCGCCGTATTGCTCGGAAACGCCGGTGCGATCATGGCATCGGTGAGAAAAATGCTGTAGCCCAACCCGAGCGTGGAGCGCCCGAATACACTTACAACAAGCAGGCTGATGCGTCGTCCGAGTCCCGATTTCACCACCGCGTTGGCGACGAGGAAGGCGACGACAACCAGGAGGACGCTGGCGTTGGCGAACCCGGCAAAGGCTTTACCGGGATCGACCGTGCGAGTAAGCACCGCAGCAGATACCGCCAGCAGCGAGGCGGTCAAGAGTGGGAATGAGTTCAGAATGACAGCGAAGATGGCCGCCGCAAAGATGGCAAAGAGATGCCAAGCCTCTCTTGTCAGCCCGGCTGGTATCGGCGAGAACCATATGGCAAAGGCCAAGGCGAAAGACAGGGCTTGTTTGAGCAGACTGCGTAAGCTGGTAGTGGCCGGATTCATTTTCCGTGTTCTGCGCCAGGCGCGGCAGTCGCAGGGCTTAACCGCGCCCGGCCCTTAAGGTCGACGGCCCGCCCGCTAACCGTGCCATCCTCGGACTCAACGATGAACCGCCACTGAAAGGAGTACTCCCCGGTAACCCCGGCGTAACGGCCCGTGCCTCCCAGGAACGTGCCCACGATGTGATTCCCGGTTGCCACGAATTCACCCTTCAATTCGCTATACACCTTATCGCCGCGCTCGTCCGTCCAGACACACCGGCCTTGCATGCCGGCAAGGCTGTCGGTGAAGCCGATGGCCTGCGCCTGGAACCCAACTCCCAGCCCCTGATCCCCGACGAGGAGCAGCGACCCGGTTAGATCGAAGATCGAGGCACGGTGATTCGTCTCGAGGTTGATCGTCTGCCGCGTACCTGAGGCGGACCAAGCACCTTCGAACGTGCGCCACTCAGCTGTGGACGGAATTCCCTGAGAGGGAACTGTGGGTTGGCTGCAGGCGGCCGCGAACAGCAGCGGAGCGAGCACTACCCATAGTCGTCTGTACGCAACCATCGAGCCTACTCGAGAATCACAAATGCTTGGCTACTACAATTTGATCTAATCCCAGTGACTTGAATGTTTCTTCTGGCGGGGGTTCGCCGGAGAACGCAAAATAGCTCCGACTCTCGGTCGTAATGGGGCGCACTGGGTACTCCTCTAGATATTCGTCAAACGCATCGAGCAGTCGGCAGGCGAGCGCTCCCGAAGGGCCAATGATGCCATTACGGGCTGCCAAGGTCGGTAGCACTTCCGCGAAGTCTCGCTCGAAGTACTGGAAATGGGTACAGCCGAGAATCAGCGCGGTTGCCTTGCGCCGCGCCATCTCGCCCGAGACCTCCTTCAAGTATTCTTCCAACCTTTGGCGCCATTCAGGCTTCACCGTTGAAATGGCGCCGGCGTTCACGAGAGGATTAGCGGTGTGTGTGGGCATGTCCACAACTGCGATTGGCGAATTAAACGCTCTTCTCGTCGGTTCGGACCCGACTTCTTGAGAGACTTATTCCAGACCTAACTCCGTGTACATTTTCGAACCGTGGCAATCCGCGGTCGTCTGTCAGTTTTGACAGCTAACCCAGTTTTTCCGTTCACACCGCTGCTTCCAATGGGGACACAAAAGTGCGCCCCTCTAGGGCCTCTTTGATAGCAACCAAGAGATCTGTGCTAATTCGAAACTTCGAAACATATGCGAGTGCGCCCGTCTTAAGAGCAGCTTGGGCAAAATCAGGGTCAACATGTACAGTCAAGAATATAATCTTGGACCTGGAGCCGGATTCTCTCAGTCGATTGACTGCCTCTATCCCATTGAGTTTCGGCATCGAAATGTCAGTGACGACAGCATCCGGTTGCAGTTTTCCCGCAGCTTCGACAAGAGATTCACCGTCCTCCACACACCCGACAACATCGTAGGTTGGTTCCAAGAGACCTCGGATTAACTCCAAAAGATACCGATGGTCATCGACCAGGAGTATTCGCATTTTTCGCACAGTGAGCAACCCGCTGAGCGCGGGCCGCCAGGTAAGAGCCCTCGTTTCCGTAGCAAGCTATCCTGGTCGGAGACGAAGCACCAAACCTATGGTGGACCTGGCAAGACGCGTCGCAGCTAAGCTTCGGCCTCAGATAGACCCTCGAACACTGTCAAAAGAATCAGGGGCTCTGGCCGACTGACAAAGTGGCCCTTGATGCTAAATTAGGTGAG
>Ga0066709_100003079_pt1 | contig 12590 bp, 10 predicted proteins | sample GraSoiAngelo_158_FD_79665 | JGI IMG/M metagenome (GOLD analysis project Ga0066709, IMG submission 79665) | Grasslands soil microbial communities from the Angelo Coastal Reserve, California, USA - 14_1009_16_30cm | ecosystem: Environmental > Terrestrial > Soil > Grasslands | place: USA... | reverse complement strand
GGCCTGCCCGCGGTGCGCTTCACGGAGCCGCTGGAAGACTACAACCATCAGCACCAGACACCGCGCACGGAAAACGGCATCGAGTACGGGGATTTCGAAAAATACTTGAATTCTATCTTTATGGGCAATGTGGCTCGCGACAATGCAGAGGTGCTGCGGCAATTGGCGATGGCTCCGGCGTCTCCGACGAATGCTCGACTGAAAGGCGCGGTCACGCCGGACGCGAAGGTTTCGTGGGAAGCAGAGGAGGATGCGGAGCGCGCAGGCTTCGAAATCCTGTGGCGTGAAACGACCGACCCGCGCTGGCACGTCTATGACTTTGCGGCGGAATCCGGCGAAGCTGTTTTGAAGGGTGTGTCCACGGACAATCACTTCTTTGCGGTGCGCTCTGTCGGCAAGAACGGCGCGCGGTCGATTGCCGTGCCGACGGAGATGGAGCGCCGCGTGCCGCCATTGCCGTCGCAACCAAAGCAATAGGCAGAATTCATCGAAATTGTCGAGGAGGAAACTAGAATGCGGAAAACTCTGAGTCTGTGCGTGTTCGCGCTGGTTTTCAGTCTGTGGCCCGCAGGGCGCGCGGTGGCACAGGCGCCGGCGCCTGCGGCGGAGAGGGGCGTTAGAACGCCCGACGCCAAGACCGATGAGAAGTGCGACGCGGCGGCGACGAAGGAGGAATCGTCGGTGACGGATCACTCGATTCGCGTCGGCGGCCAGACGATTTCTTATAAAGCGACGGCGAGCACCACGCTGTTGAAGAACGACAAGGGCGAGGCGACCGGCCTGCTGTATTCAGTGGCGTACACAAAGAATGACGTGAAGGACCTGAGCACGCGGCCGGTGTCGTTTTTGTATAACGGCGGGCCGGGCTCGGCAACTATGTGGCTGCACATGGGGGCGTTCGGGCCGCGGCGAGCGTACACAGTGAATGGAACATTCACGCCGCCGGCACCTTATAAGCTGGTGGACAACGGCGAGACTCTGCTGGACAAGACAGACTTGGTATTCATCGACGCGATGGGAACGGGCTACAGCCACGCGGTGTGCAAAGCGCAGGAAAAGGATTTCTTTGGGATCGACGAGGACATCGAGGCCTTCGGGCAATTCATTGTGACGTACCTGAGCCGGAACGACCGGTGGAATTCGCCGAAGTTTTTGATTGGAGAAAGCTACGGGACGTTCCGCTCGGCTGCGCTGGGAAACTACCTGCAATCGCGCGACACCGTGCACTTGAATGGGATCGTGCTGATTTCGTCGGTGCTTGATTTAGCATCGCTTACGTTTACGCCGGGGGACGACCGGCCGTGCGTGTTCTACCTGCCGAGTTACGCGGCAGTCGCTTGGTATCACAAGGTGTTGAAGGACCGGCCGGCGGACGTGGCGGCGTTCATCGAAGAAGCGCGGAAGTATGCGCAAGGAGAGTACGCTGCGGCCTTGTACAAAGGCGCGGCTCTTTCCTCCAGCGACAAAGCGGCGGTGGCGAAACGAGTTTCGTATTTTACCGGTCTGTCCGAAGACTACCTGATGAAGGCAGATTTGCGCGTGACGCTCAGCCAGTTCCGGGCGGAACTGCAGCGGAAAGAAGGGCTGACGACGGGACGCATCGATGCGCGGTTCACCGGCTACACCTACGACTTGCTGGAAGAGAACGCGCAGGGCGACCCCGAGGGTCCGGCGGTGGGCGGAGCGTTCACCGCGCTGATCAACTCCTACAATCACGACGAGCTGAAATTCGGGAAGGACAAGGTGTACCACAACACGGCAAACGCTTTTGGAGCCTGGAACTGGGTGCGCAGAGAGCAAAGACGATTCGGATTTCCGGGGGCACCGAACGTGGACACTGACCTAGCGCAAGCGATGATCATGAATCCCAAGCTGCTGGTGCAGGTGGAGAACGGATACTACGACCTGGCGACGCCGTTCTTCGCGACGGAACACACCATGGAGCACCTAGGGCTGCCCGAGGCGCTGCAAAAGAACATTAAACTGGATTACTACACCGCGGGACACATGATGTACCTCCATGATGAGGATCGCGTGAACCTGCACAACCACATCGCGAATTTGATCGAGCGCGCGACGCAGCCGTAGGGAGTTTGGAGCAGAGTTCGCAGTACTTCCTAGGTATTATACTAGAAGCTAAATGTAGACTGTCAAGGCGATTTGCGCCACCAACGCAGAATTTGTACCTTCCGATCGACGGAGATTCTTCGGGCATCCTCATCGGATGCCCTCAGAATGACTTTTTTGCGGTGTCGGTAATTGCAACCAGCGCAGATTATGAGAAATCCACGAAATTGCTGAACCTAGATTGATCGCGATTTCGTCCATCCTCTCAGGGTCTACCCGCATTGCTTGCGAGCATGTTACTCACAACCGCGTTGAGTCGTCTCGGCGTCAGTCAAGTTCTGACCTTTATGGTCTCCACACCAATTCTCCTTTTTACTTGGTACTACTTCTTGGGATGGCTGCTCGACCGAAGGCAGCGAAAACAACGAGCGGTTAACAGTTGACAGTGTCGGGGCGTCTGGATTGGGGATGCGCGAAAAGCCCGCAGATGGAGCCTCAAGAGATATGCCCCATCAGGAGACCGCCATGCCCTCGAAACTGCCTAGATTGATCCCTTTTGTGCTGTTGGTTGCCGGCTTCACGATTGCGAGTGTTTTGCCCGCGCGAAATGCGCGGCCGGTGTATGCCGGGCTGACGGTGCATGAGTGGGGCACGTTTACCTCGATTGCCGGGCGAGACGGGCAAGCGGTGGAGTGGTCGGCACTGAACGGCTCGACGGATTTGCCCGGTTTCGTGGAGCACTACCGCGGCGACGGATTCAAGCTGGGGCTCCGCGGCACGGTGCGCATGGAAACGCCGGTGCTGTATTTCTATGATTCGCGCGAAGAAAACGTATCGGTGAAGGTGAGCTTCTCGAAGGGCGTGATCACCGAATGGTATCCGCGCGCCAGCCACGTGGAGCCGGCGGCAAACCTTTTCGATGGGAGCCTGTACCAGGCGCATCCAGACGGAAGCATAGCGTGGGATGCAGTTACGGTCTCGCCAAGTATGCGGGCGGAATTTCCTCGCCAGCGACAGGATAGCCATTATTACGCGGCGCGCATGACTTCGGCGACGCCGCTTCGCGTGAAGACGCCGACGGGCGAGCAGCAGGAGAAGTTTCTTTTTTACCGCGGCGTGTCCACGTTTCGCGCGCCGATTTCCGCAAAGCTGACGGCGGACGGCAAAGTGCAGATCGAGAATGGCGGGGAGGAAGAGATACCCAATACGATTCTCTTCGAGCGGCGCGGGGAGAAAATGGGCTACCGGATTGGCGGGGCGCTGGCCAAAGAGGCGGTGCTGGAGCCGCCCCAGCTGACCGGGAACGCTGCGGACCTAGGAAGAGAACTGGAAGGAATGCTGCTGGCGCGAGGGCTGTATCAAGATGAAGCGCAAGCAATGGTGGAGACGTGGCGCGGTTCGTGGTTTGAAGAAGGAAGCCGGCTGATTTATATCGTGCCTGCGGGATTTGTAAATGAGATTTTGCCGCTTTCGATCAAACCGGCCCCGGCGCAAAGCGCACGGGCATTTGTCGGAAGGCTCGAGCTGGTCACACCGGCGACGGAAAAGGCGGTGGAGAGCGCGTTTGCAGCGCACGATAAAGCGACATTGGAACAATATGCACGGTTCCTGGAGCCCATTCTGCAAACGATGATGGCGAAACAGCCGGATCGCTCGCGAATCGCGAAACTCACCGAATATCTGAATGCGGTTTACTCCGCGCAGGTCATGCAAGTGCGGAGCCGGAATTGAATCTTCAAAACCGCCCTGCTGAGTGGGTAGCCCGCTATGCGGTGAGTGCCAAGCCGCGGCGGGCGGCGCAAGCCCGCCCCAACAATGACCTGGTAGTGCCTCGTCGGTATTAGTGCTGCGCTGCAGCAACGGGCTGGGCAAAGGTGATGAAGTGGCCGCCCGGATCCTGGACGGCGAACTCCTTCATGCCATAAAACGCGGTGCGCAGGGGCATGACGATCTTTGCGTCCTTCATAGCGGCAAGCACGGCGTCGAGATTGTCGACTTCCATGTAGAGATAGGTGGGACCTTTGCGCGCTTCCGCAGACATACCGGCGGGCGCGTCCTTCTCCACGCTTGAATAGGTCTGGTACATCACCTCGACCGATCCCTTCTGAAAAGTTACGAAACCGAGTTCGTTCCCCTCGGGAACTTCGATCGTTTTGGCGAACCCGAGACGGTCAACCCAGAAGGGGAGGAGCGGCTCGATTTCCTTGACCAGCAGGACCGGGGTGATGCGTTTGACGTTCATGGGCGATTTCTCCTGAGTGGGATGAGCATTCGAGACAACAAAACCGAAGAGCAGGGCGAGAGCGGCGAGCGTGAGAATAATGGTGCGCATGGCCGATTTTCTCCTTGACCCAGCAACTAGTCTTATTTAGACTAGATGAGGATAGCGGGCACAAAAATTCCAGTCAAGGAGATTTTCATGGCCAATACCACCAGGCAGCTTGCGGACCTGGTCTCGATCGGGCCGGCCATGCTGCGAGATTTCGAGATACTGGGGATTCGCAGCGTCGGGCAATTAGCGAGGCAAGAGCCGCGCCGGATGTATGAAAAGCTAAACCGGAAGACCGGACAGCGGCAAGACCCATGCGTGCTGGACACGTTCTGCGCGGCGGTGGCACAAGCGCGGAATCCGCGATTGCCGGCGGAACAGTGCGAGTGGTGGTACTGGAGCAGGAAAAGAAAGAACGGGCAAAAGATTTAACACCGCGAACGCGGAGAGAACAGAGGCCACAGAGGCGAGGAAAAGAAGGGCGCGCAGGAACTTGAAGCCGATGAGGAAGAACCACAACGCGGAGGCGGTGAGTGTGCGGAGGCACGCGGAGAGGCCGGGGAAACGCGCGAGGAGAGGTCTGGCGCTGACGACGCCGGATTTAGTGCTGCTCAGCCTGCTCGCCGAGCGGCCGATGCACGGCTATCAGGCAAACCTGGAGTTGGAAAGACGCGAGATCCGGGACTGGGCGGGAATTTCGCGGCCACAGGTTTATTACTCGCTGGAGAAGCTGGCGCGCGCGGGAATGATCCGCACTCTGGAAACGGATGAGCCGGCCGCGGGGCCGGAGCGCAGCACGTTTGAAACCACGGCAAAAGGCCGCGCTGCCTTGGCCGACGCGCTGGAGCGCGAGGAGTGGACCACACAGAGGGAACGGCCACCGTTTCAGACCTGGATCGCACTCTCCTGGCCGGCGCGGCCGGGCGTCTTTGAAAAGCAAATCGAGCGGCGGCGAAAATTCCTGGAGCACGAACTCGAGCGCGAGAAAGAAGTGCTTCGCTCCATCCAGGAAGAGGTGGGGCATCCTTATCACGAGGCGGTGTGGATGGTGAGCTTTGTGATCGAGCAGTTCAAGCTGGAAGTGCGCTGGCTGCGCAAACTCAAGCGGGAATTGCCGCGGCGCGCAAGGGCGCAGCATCCCAGCTACGCGTGATGAAGAGCGCCCTTGAGTGCTCTACCGTTGACGGCTGACGCTCGACGGCTACTCAAGATAACCGTGGAAGCTTTCAAAAGTTGCCCGACTTTCCGTTTACCTTGCCGGAAGGAGCTGTGCCGCAGAAGGAGCGGTCCACAGCACGCCGCCCTTGTCGTCGTAGAATTGCAAGGCCGCTTGGCCGGGCATCGCTCCGTCACCCGGGAGCAGGTATGCGCCGCCTTTCTTTTTCACGTCGACTCGCGGGGAGAGGCTGAGGCGCGCGAGGACGTGGCCGTCGTCATCTTTCAAAACGAAATCCTGCGCCTCGACGGTGTGGACTTGCAGTACGTCCCGTTCGATGCGATCGGTCTTTGCGGCCGCGGCGACGCGCTCCGCGTGCCTGGTGCTCAGGAGCAACATGCAAATAACGAACAGCAGTGCGATCGCGCTGGCGGACTTCCAGCGGCGATTGGAGGATTCAAGCTTTTCAACGCGGGCAGCCAAAGTTTGAACATCTGTCTGTGAAGAATTCATGGGTACCTCCTGGAGATGGGCGGTGCAGTCTCTGTGGATTTGGACGACGGTGCCGGTTTCATGGTGAGCACAGGCCATGGGCTGGCGCTCGCAAACTTCATCCACAAAGCCTATGCTAATTGTATCCCTCGTAGCTCTCAAGCCCCCTTATGGAGGAAACATGCTTTCACGTTTTTTGCGGCTTGGCATTACCGGAGTTTTGTCAGCGGCGCTGTTCTGCAGCCCCGCTTTTTCGCAAGGCAATGGCCATGGCAAAGGAAAAGGGCACAACAAGCACGAAGACTCCGATGACCAGGGAACCGGCGGTAAGTACGTTTTCAGCGCGCATGAGCGCGAAGTGATCACGCACTACTATTCGAACCGTGGCTCAAATCTGCCGCCCGGGCTGGCCGAGCGCGGAGGGAATTTGCCGCCAGGGCTTGAAAAACAATTGGAGCGCAATGGCACGCTACCCCCAGGTTTGCAGAAACGCATCCAGCCCTGCCCCGTGGAACTGGAGCGGCAACTGCCGCCACTTCCCACAGAATACCGACGCGCGGTGATCGGGGCGCACATCGTCATCTTCAACAGGAACACGAACGTGATTGTGGACGTGATGAAAGATGTGCTCCGTTAGGCTTGCCTAGAGGTTAAGGGACCCGGTGAAGGAGACGCGTGACTTGCCGGATTCGGCGCGTTCGATGCGGCCGATACGGAAGAATTTCTCGCGGCGCTTCTTAAGGTCAGCCTCGACGGGCTTCACGAACTTTGGCGGCACGACCAAAATCATTCCCACTCCCATATTGAAGGACTGCAGGAGCTCGTCGGTATCAATGCGCCCGAGCTTGGCGAGATATTTGAAGATCGCGGGTACCGGCCAGGAAGCGAGATCGATCTCCGCTTTGGTCCCGCTGGGCAGCACGCGCGGCAAGTTGCCAGGGATGCCGCCGCCGGTGATGTGCGCGAGCGCGGAAACCCAGCCTTTTGCGAGGATGCCCTTGAGCGCCGGCGCGTAGCAAAGATGAGGCTTGAGAAGTTCCGCGCCGATTTTATTGTTCACTTCCGCGACATACGTTTCCGGCCTTAGCTTCGCGACTTCGAAGACGAGTTTGCGCGCGAGCGAATAGCCGTTGGTGTGCAAACCGGAAGAAGGCATGGCGATCAACGCGTCCCCGGGTTGGACACTTTTCCCGGTAAGCAATTTTTTGCGATCGACGATGCCGACGATGAAGCCCGCGAGATCATATTCGCCGGGCGGATAAAAGCCGGGCATCCCGGCAGTTTCACCACCGATGAGGGCGCAGCCTGCTTTGCGGCATGAGCGGCTCATGCCTTCGACGAGCTGCTCGACCACCTGCGGCTCGAGCTTGCCCATCGCGAGGTAGTCGAGGAAAAAGAGCGGCTCGGCGCCCTGGACCAGAATGTCGTTGATGCAGTGATTGACGAGGTCGCCGCCGACAGTGGAGTGCACGCCCGTGGCCATGGCTACTTTCAGCTTCGTGCCGACGCCATCGGCGCTGGAGACCAGGACGGGCTCTTTCCATTTTTTGTAGTCGAGCGCGAAGAGCGCACCGAAACTGCCAATCCCTCCGAGCACGCCGGGAGTAAACGTGCGGCTGGCGTGATGCCGGATGCGCTGCTTGGCTTCATCGGCGACGGCAATATTTACACCGGCATCGGCGTATCTCATGGGACCTGTCCGCGTCCAACCTGGATGAGGACGCGCCTTAGCGTCCACCGTTCCGTCTGAGGGATGAACCCGAAACGCCGCAGCGGGTCGCGGCGCTCACTCACAAAAATCGGCGAATCGGCTAAACTCAAAAAGTGCGGAAAATCCGCCGCCAGCGCACCTCGCCGGGATGCAAGATGGCGTTCGCATAGGCGAAGAAGCGCTCGCGAAACTGGCCCGGCTCCCAGGCTTCGGGCGAAACGTCGAGGGACATGTAGATCATCACGGGCGTGCCGATGATGTCGTTGCGCGGGACGCACCCCCAAAAGCGGCTGTCGTAGGAATTGGCGCGATTGTCTCCCATGACGAAATAACATTCGGCGGGAACCTTGTAGGGCGTGCGCAATTCGTACGGCTCCGTGGTACCGGTGGTGTATTTCTCGGCCAGGCGCTGGCCGTTGACCCATACGGAACCGTCATGAATATCAATGGTGTCGCCGGGAAGCCCGATGACGCGCTTCACGTAGTCGGGCGTGTCCGGGGCGAAAGGCGGCTTGAAAATGATGACCTGCTGGCGCTTGGGATTGCGCCACAGGGGAACGTGCCAGTTGGTGAAAGGAACGCCAGCGTCATAGCCGATACGGCTCATGATCAGGTGGTCGCCAATAAGCAGCGTCTTTTCCATCGAGCCGGAGGGGATCACGCGCGCCTGCCCAATAGCTCCGTTAATGAGCAGGAAAACGAGGCCCACCCAAAACCACGCGATGACTTCGCGCTGGATTTTCGTGCCCATAGGAACGTTGGCTTCTGCTTTTTTTGTTTTTTCAGCTTTCACGTTGTCAGCTTTCACGATTCACCACCACCGGCCGCTCTGCGGGCGCGAGTCCCCCATCTATTGTAACCGAAGGACCAGCTTGTTTTCCGTTGGAAGTCGGCTGGCGGACTTCCAGTTGAACAAGATCCGTCGGGTAAACACCCGTATAACAAGACGTGCAAAACCTGCCTTCGGTGTCCGCGACGGCTTCTTTAAGCGCCGGAAGTGAGAGGTAGCCAAGCGAATCCGCGCCAAGGAATTTGCAGATTTCTTCGGGCGAGTTCGCGGAGGCGATTAATTCCTCGCGCGTGGGAGTGTCCACGCCGTAGTAGCAGGGCGAAATCGTCGGCGGGCAACTGATGCGAACGTGGACTTCTTTGGCACCGACTTCGCGAACCATGCGCACGATTTTGCGGCTGGTGGTGCCGCGCACGATGGAGTCGTCCACCAGAACGATGCGCTTGCCTTCAATGAGGCTGCGCACAGGATTGAGTTTGAGCTTGACGCCGAAATTGCGAATCGCTTGCGACGGCTCGATGAATGTGCGGCCGATGTAATGATTGCGAATCAGCCCCATGCGGAAAGGAATCTTGGATTCGAGCGCGTAGCCCACGGCCGCAGGGACGCCGGAATCGGGCACGGGAACAACAATGTCCGCCTCGACGGGATGCTCGCGCGCAAGCAGACGCCCCAGCATTTCACGGCTCTGGTTGACGGAGCGGCCAAAAATAGTGCTGTCCGGACGCGAGAAGTAGACGTGCTCGAAAATGCATTGTTGATGCTGCTTTTCAGGTGCGAAGTGAATGGACTCAATACCGCATTTGGAGATGCGCACCATCTCGCCGGGCTCGATTTCACGGATGTATTGCGCGTTGAGCAAGTCGAACGCGCAGGTTTCTGAAGCTACGAGCCAGGCAACGTAGCCTCCAGGCGTGGTGAGTTTGCCGAGAACGAGCGGACGAAAGCCGCGGGGATCGCGCACGGCGTACAGTTCGTCGGTGGTGAGCACGAGAAGCGAATACGCGCCTTCGACTTGATTCAGCGCGTCGCCAAGCGCGCCGGAAAGGTTGCGGGCCTGCGAGCGCGCGAGGAGATGCACGATAACTTCGGTGTCGCTGTTGCTCTGGAAAATCGAGCCGCGATGCTCGAGCTTGCGGCGCCACTCGCCGGCGTTGGTGAGATTGCCGTTGTGGCCGAGCGCGACTTTGCCCTTGTTGCAATCGATCACCATGGGCTGGGCGTTGAGTAGCGCCTTATCGCCCGCAGTGGAATAGCGCGTGTGGCCGATGGCCAGGCTGCCGGGAAGTTTGGCGAGAACGCTTGGCTGGAAAATCTCTTCGACTTCGCCCATGGCGCGATGCGTTAGCAATTCCTTGCCGTCGCTTGAGACGATGCCGGCGGATTCCTGCCCGCGATGCTGCAAGGCGTACAGGCCGAGATAGGCGAGGTTCGCCGCTTCAGGATGGCCGAATACGCCGAAGACGCCACACTCGTCATGGAAGTGATCGTCCGCGAATGTGCGTGTAATGGTCATTGAGCTTTCAGAACGCGCTCGAGCGAGTTGGCCCAAGCCTTGCGCAACGATTCGACTGCGGACTCGATCACCGCGCGCCCCTTATATTCGATGCGGAAGGCATCGCCACGGATGACGTTGCCGATTTCGCGCGCCGTCACGTTGTATTGTCTCGCAATTGCGGGAACGGCGGCAAGGTTTTCGGGGAAAACAGAAACGATGGCGCGGGCGCCGCGTTCACCGAAAAGGGCATGTTCGGCTGGACCATCGGCATCCACCTTCACGCTCGCGCCCAAGACGGGCACGCCATGCCGCGCCCCTACGGTGGAAGGAGCGGAGGCAAAACACGATTCGGCGAGGGTGACGGCTAGGCCGCCGTCGGAAATGTCGTGCGCGGACTCCACGGCGCCCTCGGACGCAAGGGCGACAAGGCAATCAATGAGCCGCTTTTCCGCGGCAAGGTCGATGGCGGGGGGCTCGCTGGCGACGATGTCGGCGACTGTTTTGGAGTATTCGCTCGACGAGAATTCGCGAGCGAACGAGGAGAGGAGAGCTTCCTCACTCCGGGGACTCCGTTCGGAATGACCGGTGGCAGCCAGACCGTCGAGCAGAAGAATCACATCGCCTTCGTTGCGGAAGGCTATCTTCAGCACGCGCGAAACATTGTCAAGGATGCCGAGTACTCCGATCACGGGCGTCGGGTAGATCGACTTGCCGAGGGTTTCGTTGTAAAAGCTGACGTTGCCGCCGGTGATGGGGGTGCCAAGAGCGTTGCACGCTTCCGCGACACCGTCGATCACCTCAGAAAACTGCCACATCACTTCGGGCTTTTCCGGGCTGCCGAAGTTGAGGCAGTTCGTGGCGGCGATAGGGCGGGCGCCGCTGGCGGCGACGTTGCGCGCGGCCTCGGCGACGGCGTGCATCGCGCCAACGCGCGGATTGAGAGAGCACCAGCGGCCGTTGCCATCGGTCGAGAGCGCGAGCGCGCGCTTCACCTCGTTGGTCTTCGGATCCTTGATGCGCACCACGGCGGCATCGCTGGCGCCGGGCCCGGCGAGCGTGTTTGTGCGAACAGAAGTGTCGTATTGCTCGGTGATCCAGCGCTTGGAAGCAATCGCGGGCGAAGCCAGCAGTTTCAGGAAATTCTGCGTGAGGGCCGTGCCTTCGGGCGCGAAAGAGAACCAGTCTTTTTTGGATTCAACGCGCGGCTTGGGCGCCACGATGGGGCGATGGTAAACCGGCCCCTCTTCGGCGAGGGGATGCGCGGGAATTTCCGCGGCCACACTTCCGTTATTCTTGATGCGCGCCGTGCCGCCTTCGGTAACTCGCCCGACCACCACGGCGTCGAGTCCCCACTTTTTGAAGACCCCAAGGACTTCCGCTTCGCGGCCTTTTTCGGAGACCAGCAGCATGCGCTCCTGCGACTCGCTGAGCATGATTTCGTAGGGCGTCATGCCGGTTTCGCGCTGTGGAACTTTGGCGAGATCGATTTCGATCCCCGTGCCGCCGCGCGACGCCATTTCGACGGTCGAGCAGGTGAGTCCGGCGGCGCCCATGTCCTGAATCGCCACCACCGCGCCGGTCTGCATCGCTTCGAGACAGGCTTCGAGCAGCAGCTTTTCCATGAAGGGGTCGCCGACCTGCACGTTGGGGCGCTTCTGCTGGGACTGTTCGGTGAACTCGGCGGAAGCGAGCAGTGATGCGCCATGAATGCCGTCGCGGCCGGTTTTTGCGCCGACATAAATCACGGGATTGCCCGCGCCTTTGGCTTTGGCGAAAAACAAATCCTCTTTGCGCGCGATGCCGAGAGCCAGCGCGTTGACCAGCGGATTCTGCGAGTAGCACGGCTCGAAAGCGACTTCTCCTCCGACCGTGGGGACACCAAAACAGTTGCCGTAGCTTCCGATGCCCCGAATCACTCCGTCGAGGATGCGGCGATTTTTTGCCGCCTCGTTTTCCGACGTGCCTTTGCCGGGCACAATCTCGCCGAAGCGCAACGAATCCAGCACGGCGATCGGCCGCGCGCCCATGGTAAAAATGTCGCGCAGGATCCCGCCCACGCCGGTGGTCGCGCCCTGAAACGGCTCCACGTAGCTCGGATGATTGTGCGACTCGATCTTGAACGCGGCTACGAGGTCGTCGCCGATGTCTACGACGCCGGCGTTTTCGCCTGGCCCCTGCACGACCAGCTTGCCGCGTGTGGGCAACCGCTTGAGGTGCACTTTGCTCGACTTGTAGGAGCAGTGCTCGCTCCACATCACGCTGAAGATGCCGAGTTCGGTGATGTTCGGCTCTCGCCCGAGAATTTGCTTCACACGCGCATATTCTTCGGCGGTCAGGCCGTGTTCGGCTGCGATTTCAGGAGTGACACGGATTTCGCTGGGTGCCGTGGCCATTTCGTTTTACGCCGTGGCCTTTGCCGCGCCAACGAGCGCTTCCACCACTGAGCGGAAAATCACTAAGCCGTCAGCGGAGCCGAGGGCCGCTTCCGAGGCGCGCTCCGGATGCGGCATCAAGCCGGCAACATTGCGCTCGTGGTTGCAGATGCCCGCGATGTTGTGAACCGCGCCGTTGGGATTGCCGGCATCATCGTTCGAGCCATCAGGCGTC
>Ga0066709_100003078_pt1 | contig 12592 bp, 23 predicted proteins | sample GraSoiAngelo_158_FD_79665 | JGI IMG/M metagenome (GOLD analysis project Ga0066709, IMG submission 79665) | Grasslands soil microbial communities from the Angelo Coastal Reserve, California, USA - 14_1009_16_30cm | ecosystem: Environmental > Terrestrial > Soil > Grasslands | place: USA... | reverse complement strand
GGGACCGTCAGGATCTCTGGTCCGTCGCGGAGCACCGCGACGGTGTGCTCGAAGTGTGCCGACAGGCTGCCGTCCGCGGTGACCACGGTCCAGCCGTCCGGCAGGAGACGGGTGTCCCAGCCGCCAACGTTGATCATCGGCTCGATCGCCACGGTCAGACCTTCGCGGATGGGCAGGCCCCGATCGGCGTCGCCCCAATTCGGCACGAAGGGGCCGTCCTCGTGCATCTGCCGACCGATGCCGTGACCGCCGTACTGCCGGACGACCGAATAACCGCTGCTCTCCGCCAGGCTCTGGATCGCGGCTCCGACGTCGCCGAGGCGCTTGCCCGGGCGCGTCTGGGCGATTCCGGCGCGCAATGCCTGCTCGGTCACCTCGATCAGGCGCGCGGCTTCGGGTGAGACGCGTCCGACCGGCACCGTGATGGCGGCGTCGGCGTGCCAGCCGTCGATGATCGCGCCGGCGTCGATCCCAACGATGTCGCCTTCACGCAGGACTCGCTTCTTGGTGGGAATGCCGTGGACGATCTCGTCGTTGACCGAGGTGCAGATCACCGCCGGATAGGGCGGTTGTCCGTAGTGCAGGAAGTTCGAGCGCGCGCCGGATCTGGCGAGCACCTTCGTGGCGATGGCGTCCAGCTCGGCGGTGCTGATACCGGGGCGCACGGCTTCGCGCGTCGCGCGAAGCATCTCCGCCACGACGCGTCCGGCGCGGCGCATGATCGCGATTTGCTCGGGGGTCTTCAGGGTGACGACGCCGGCTGGTGCCTTCACGCGAAGGCCTCGGACATCCGCTTGGCGACCTCGAGCGGATCGCCGGTTCCGTCGATGCGCCGCAGGCCACCGCGCTTGGCGTACAGCTCGATCAGCGGCTTCGTCTGCTTCTCGTAGACATCCAGCCGCCGTTCGATGATCTGCGGCGACTCGTCGCTGCGTTGCAGGACTTGACCGCCGCAGCGGTCGCAGACCCCTTCGCGTTTCGGTGGATTGGTCGCGAGGTTGTAGACGGTCTGGCAGTTCATACAGGTCGCGCGTTTCGTCATCCGCCGCACCAGCTCGTCGCGCGGCACATCCAGGAGCACGGCCCGGGCGAACGAACGGCCCAGGTCCGTCAGCAGCTCGTCGAGCGCCTCCGCCTGACGCACCGTGCGCGGGAATCCGTCGTAGATCACGCGCGCGTCGGTGGGGACGCGCTCGAGGCGGTCTCGCACCATATCCACGGTGATCTCGTCGGGCACGAGCTCGCCGTTGTCCATGTAGGACTTGGCGAGCTGTCCGAGAGCGGTGTCGTTCACCAGATGCATGCGAAAGAGATCGCCGGTGGAGAGGTGCACCCAGCGGCGTTCGGAAGCGATCCGTGAAGCTTGCGTCCCCTTCCCGGACCCCGGCGCGCCGAGCAGCACGACGTCGGACACCTAGCGGGCGACTACCGTATGAAGCCTTCGTACGAGCGCATCAGCAGTTGTGCTTCCAGCTGCTTCATGGTCTCGACGACGACGCCGACCACGATCAGCACCGAGGTGCCGCCGAGGCGCGCGGTGTGCACACCGGTGACGTCGCCGATCACCGACGGCATCACCGCCACGATGCCGAGGAACAGCGCGCCCGCGACGGTGATCCGGGTGACGACCTTGCCCAGGAATTCGGCCGTCGGCCGACCCGGACGGATGCCGGGGATGAAGCCGCCGTAGCGCTTGATGTTGTCAGCGACGTCATTGGGCACGAAGGTGAATGCGGTATAGAAGAAGGTGAACGCGACCACGAGGACGAAGTAGAGGGAGTTGTAGAAAACGGTGTTGTTGAAGGCGCCGACGATGCCTTGCGCCAGGTTACGCAGCCACTCCGTGTCGCTGGTGGTGAAGTACTGCGCGATCTGGCTCGGCAGGAGCAGGATCGAGATCGCGAAGATGATCGGGATCACTCCGGCATGGTTGACGCGGAGCGGGATGTGCGTGGTGCCGCCGGCGTACTGGCGCTGACCGCGCACGCGCTTGGCGTACTGGACCGGGATGCGCCGCTGACCCTCCTGGATGAACACGATGGCGGCGATGACCAGGATGCCGATCAGCCCGAAGAAGATCAGGTTGAAGGTGACGCCGCCGGCGGCGTCGACGGTCTGCGCCGCCGTCGACGGGAACCGCCCCACGATCCCGGCGAAGATGATGAACGAGATGCCGTTGCCAAGGCCGTTCTCGCTGATGAGCTCGCCCAGCCACATCAGCAGCAGCGTGCCGGCGACCAGCGTCGCCAGGATCGAGAGCGACAGGATCGGTGCGTCGGGACCGAAGTTGCTGAGCACCCCGGACTGCTTCATGAAGATGCTGATGCCGATGCCCTGCAGCACCGCCATCGGCACCGTCAGCACGCGGGTGTACTGATTGATGCGGTTGCGGCCGTATTCGCCTTCCTTTGACAGCCGCTCCAGCGCCGGGATCACGCCGATGAGCAGCTGCATGATGATCGAGGCGTTGATGTACGGGTTCACGCCCATGGCGACGACCGAGAACTTCGCCAGCCCACCGCCGGAGAACAGATCCAGAAGGCCGAGAAGCTGGTTGTTCTGGATGAGCGTGTCGAGGTTCTGCTGATTCACGCCGGGCACCGGCACATGCGCCAGCAGGCGGAACACCACCAGCATTCCGGCGGTGAACAGGATCTTGCGCCGGAGGTCGGGGGCGCGGAGAGAACCGGACAGCGCCTCGAACATGGAGAGGCTCACTGCGACGCCTTCTCGCCCTCCGCGCCGATCAACGTGACGTTCCCGCCGACAGCTTCGATCTTCTGTTTCGCGCTCGCCGACACGGCGTGCGCGCTCACACGCAGGGCCCCCGTGACCGGGCCGTCGCCGAGCACCTTCACCCGCGAGCCGTCGGGGATGAAGCCCTTTCGCACCAGGATCTCGGGCGTCACCACGCCATCATCCGCGGCGGCCGAGAGCCGGCCCACGTTGATTGGGGTGAACGCCACCCGGAAGCGGTTCTTGAAGCCCCGCAGCTTCGGGACGCGCATGTGCACCGGGGTCTGGCCGCCTTCGAACCAGCCCGGCAGACTGGGACCGGATCGCGCCAGCTGACCCTTGGTACCTCGACCCGCGGTCTTGCCTTGGCCGGCGGAGATGCCGCGACCGAGGCGGCGCCGGCGATGGCGCGCGCCTTCCGGCGGGCGCAGCTCATGCAGCCGCATGAGCGTCCTCGACTTCGACGAGGTGTGCGACGCGCGCGAGCATGCCCCGCAGGGACGGCGTATCCGGGCGCTCGACACGCTGATTGAGCCGCCGCAGCCCGAGCGCGCGCAGGGTCGCGCGGGCCTCCTGCTTCTCGCCGATCATGCTCCGCACCAGGCGGACCCCGATCGTGTTAGGCACGGACAGGTGTTTCTTCCCGTGGGGTCGCGCCGCGCACCGCCACGCCGCGGGTGGTCGCGACGTCCTCGGCGGACCGGAGCGACTCGAGCGCGCGCATCGTCGCCATGACCACGTTGATCGGGTTCGAGCTGCCGAGCGACTTGGTCAGCACATCGCGGATGCCGGCGGACTCGACGACCGCGCGGACCGAGCCGCCGGCGATGACGCCGGTGCCCGGCGACGCCGGTCGGAGCAGCACTTTGGCCGCGCCGAAATCGGACGAGATCTCGTGCGGGATGGTGCGATCGAGGAGCGGGATGCGCATGACATGCTTTTTCGCGTCCTCGACGCCCTTCTTGATCGCGTCGGGGACCTCGTCGGCCTTGCCCAGGCCCGCCCCGACGTGACCTCTGCCATCACCGACGACCACCACCGCGGAGAAGCTGAAGCGGCGACCACCCTTTACAACCTTCGCGACGCGGTTGATCTGCACCACGCGCTCGGTGAGCTCCAGCTTGTTCGCGTCGATCCTCGGCAATTCTTTTCTCCCTCGTTTTCGCCTAGAACTTGAGTCCGGCTTTGCGCGCGCCGTCGGCGAAGGCCTTCACGCGACCGTGGTACAGCGAGCCGCCACGGTCGAACACGACGCTCTCGAGGCCCTTCTCTTTGGCACGCCGCGCGATGAGCTCGCCAACCCTAGCCGCGAGCTCGCTCTTCTTGGTCTTTTGGGCCTTCTCCGCCTTGAGTTCGAGGCTCGAAGCCGCCGCCAGCGTACGTCCACTGTCGTCATCGATGAGCTGGGCGTGGATGTGGCTGAGCGATCGGAAGACCGACAGCCGCGGGCGCGCCGCGCTGCCTCGCAGTCGCTCGCGGATACGCTCATGCCGCGCCAGGCGCGCCCGGCGCAACTCCGCCGCGTGTGTCATGCCTTCGCCGCACCCACCTTTCCGGCCTTGCCCGCCTTTCGGCGGATGATCTCCTCGGCGTACTTGATGCCCTTCGCCTTGTAGGGATCGGGGATGCGCAGCGAACGGATCTTGGCGGCCACTTCGCCGACGACCTCTTTGTCGATACCGGTGACGCGCAGCCGCTGCGGCGTGTCGAGCACGAAAGCGATGCCCGCCGGCGGGTCGACCTCGACCGGGTGCGAGTAGCCGAGCGTCAGCTGCAGCTTCTTGCCCTGGAGCTGCGCGCGATAGCCGGTGCCGTTGATCTCGAGCGCCCGTTCGAAACCCTTGGTCACGCCGACGACCATGTTGTTCACCAGCGTTCGCGACAGGCCATGCAGGGCCTTGTCGAACTTCTCCTCGCTCTGCCGGTTGACCACGATCTTCCCATCCTCGCGGCCGACGCTGATGCGGGGGTGCAAGGTGCGGCTGAGCTCGCCCTTCGGGCCCTTGACCTTGACGGTGTTCCCCTCCACGTCCACGTTCACACCGCTCGGAATGACCACGGGAAGTCGGCCGATGCGACTCATCTCACCACACCGAACACAGCAGCTCGCCGCCGAGACCCTTCTTCGTTGCTTCGGACCCGGTCATCAGGCCCTGCGAGGTGGAGACGATGGTGACGCCGAGGCCGCGACGGACCAGCGGCAGGTCGTGCCGGCCGGCGTACGTGCGCCGGCCCGGGCGCGAGATCCGCTGCGCGTCGGAGAAGGCCGAGATCCTGGCGCCGCCGACGTACCGCAGCCGGCAGGTGAGCGTCCCGCCCTGGACCTCATAGCCCTGGATGAACCCCTCGGCCTTGAGGATCTTGGCGACTTCGATCTTGAGCTTGCTCGACGGCGCCACCGCCACGGTGTCGTGTCGAGCGCGCGCGCCGTTGCGCAACCGCGTGAGCAGGTCGGCTATCGGGTCCGCGACGACAACACCCCGGCGGCGCGCCTTTTTCTGTGGCGGCGGGGCGGAGCGAGGCCGCGGCGGCCGATCGGCCTGCGGCGGAGTCACCGGCGGGGGTGCCGCCGGCCGTTCGATTCGTTCCACTCGTTCGGTGCGTTCTTCCATCTACTACCTACCAGCTCGACTTCGTCACGCCGGGAAGCTCTCCCTGCAGGGCTCGCTCGCGGAAACAGATCCGGCACAGCCCGAACTTCCGCATGTACGCCCGGGAACGGCCGCAGATGCGACAGCGGTTGTGCGCCTGCACCTTGAACTTGGGCTTCGCCAGCGACTTCAAGATGTTCGACTTCTTCGCCATTACGCCGACCGCCTGAACGGCATGCCCAGAAGTTGCAACAGACGGCGTCCCTCCTCATCGGTCCGCGCGGTGGTCACCAGGGTGATCTCCATGCCCCGCAAACGGTCGATCTTGTCGTACTCGATTTCCGGAAACACCAGCTGCTCGCGAAGGCCGAGCGAGTAGTTGCCACGGCCGTCGAACGATCGGTCCGGCACGCCCTGGAAGTCGCGGATCCTCGGCAACGCCGTGGTGAGCAGCTTCTCCAGGAAATGCCACATGCGGTAGCCGCGCAGCGTGACCTTCAGCCCGATCGGCATGCCCTTGCGCAGGCGGAAGTTCGAGATGGCCTTTCGCGAACGCGTCACCACAGCGCGCTGGCCGGTGATCGTGGCCAGATCGCCGGCCGCCGCATCCATCGCCTTCGGATTCGAGATGGCCTCGCCCAGTCCGATGTTGAGGATGACCTTCTCCATTCGCGGCACCTGCATCACGTTCCCGTAGCTGAACTCTCCCCGCAGTTGCGGCTTGATCTCTCGCTCGTAGCGATCCTTCAGATTCGCCACGGTCACCGGTACCTGCGGCTCGTCGTCGCGTGCCGGCGCGGCCTTCTGCCCGCCCTTTGCGCCGCCGCCCTGCGGCTTCTGCGCTTGCGGCTTCTGGCCCTGGGGCGAGGCGCCCGCTTGCGCGGAGCGCGGACGCTGGCCCTCAGACTTGGTGCCTTCGGGCTTCGCGCCCTCCGGACGCGGGCCCTTCGGCTCGCGCTCCTTCTTTGGTTGCGGTTTCTGCTCGTCGGCCACGCCTACTCCTTGTCTGCCACGACGATCGCCTCGCCGCAGTGCTTGCACACGCGTTCCTTCACATCGCCTTCGATGCGGTGCGCGATCCGCGTCGGTTTGTGGCAGTGCGGGCACAGCACCATGACCTTCGACACATCCATCGGCAGCGCCAGATCGATGATGCCGGCCTGCTCGCGCTTGGAGGGGTTGCCCTTGCGGTGACGCTTCGCCATGTTCACGCCCTCGATGACCACGCGCCGCTGGACCGGGCGGACCTCGGTCACGCGACCCTGCTTGCCACGGTCCTTGCCGGCGATCACCAGGACTTCATCGCCTTTGCGGATCTCGAGCATCGCCACTACAACACCTCCGGCGCGAGCGAAACGATCTTCATGAAGTTGCGATCGCGGAGCTCGCGCGCCACCGGTCCGAAGATGCGCGTGCCACGCGGCTGGTTCTGCGGCGTCAGCAGCACCGCGGCGTTCTCGTCGAAGCGGATGCTCGAGCCATCTGGACGCGGCAGCTCCTTGGTCTGACGGACGATCACGGCGCGCACGACCTCACCTTTCTTCGCCTGTCCGGTGGGGATGGCCTGCTTCACCGTGGCGATGACGACGTCGCCGATGAAGGCCTCGGCCTTCGCGGACGAGCCGAGCACGCGGATCACGGAGATCTCGCGCGCGCCGGTGTTGTCGGCGACCTTCAATCGAGTGTACGGACGGATCACGAACGTCCCTCGTCCTGCCCTTCCTCGGCCTCGTCGGCTTCTTCGTCTTTCTTCGTCGGCAGTACGGCGGTCACGCCTTCGAGCTCCTCCAGCGCGGACGCGGCGGTCGCGACCTGCGTCGCAGCGGCGCCGGCCTCACCGGCACGGGAGAGGATCTCGGCCACGCGGAACCGCTTCGTGGCGCTGAACGGCCGGCCCTCCTCGATGCGCACGAGGTCGCCGAGTCGCGCGTCCTCGTTCGGATCGTGCGTCGGGTAACGCTCCCGCAACCGGATGACCTTTCCGTAAAGCGGATGGGACCGCTGGCGCATCACTTCGACGATGACGGTCTTCGGTGTGCGGTCGGCGATGACGTTGCCGATGAGGCTCTTGCGACGGGTCCGCTGCTGCGGTCGCCCCGACGGCTTGGCCGCGGCCGCCGCCTTCGCGGCTCGCGCGGCGCGCACCTTGGCCGGCGCGGCCGGCTTCGCCCGCGGCGTCGCAGCCTTCGCCGCGGCGGTGCGCGTAGTGCGCGTGGTCTTCGGCGCGGTCTTCTTAGCCGGCACGCTCAGCCTCCGGCGCGAGCGAACGTTCGTGCTGCAACGTCAGGATGCGAGCGACCTTTCGACGGGCGCGCTCGATCGCGCGGTAATCCTTCAATTGCCGGGTCGACAGCTGGAACCGGAGATTGAACAGCTCTTCCCGAGACGTGTTCAGCTCCGTCGCCAGCTCGCCGTCATTCAACCGGCGCAGTTCCGCGGTCCGCATCGCTCGCCTCCTTTTCGATGTACTTCGTCCGGATCGGGAGCTTGTGCGACGCCAGTCGCAGTGCCTCTTTGGCCTGATCGGCGGGAATGCCGCCCAGCTCGAAGAGCATCCGGCCCGGCTTGGCGACGACGACCCAGTGATCGGGGGCGCCCTTGCCCGATCCCATTCGGGTCTCCGCCGGCTTCTTCGTGATCGGCTTGTCCGGGAAGACGCGGATCCACAGTTTCCCGCCGCGCTTGAGGTAGTGGACCATCGCCTGCCGCGCGGCCTCGATCTGCCGGCTGGTGATGTAGTGCGGCTCCATGGCCTGCAGTCCGAACTCGCCGAAGACGAGCGTCGAGCCGGTCCACGCCGTGCCCCGCATGCGGCCGCGCTGCATCTTGCGATGCTTGACCCGCTTCGGCATCAACATCAGGCCGTTCTCCCCGCCGGTTGCGCCGGCGCTTCGCCGCGCTCGGGAATGATGTCGCCGCGATAGATCCACGCCTTCACGCCGATCGTGCCGAACGTCGTCACCGCCGTCGAGCGGCCGAACTCGATGTCGGCTCGAAGCGTGTGCAGCGGAACGCGGCCTTCTCGCTCCCACTCGCGGCGCGCCATCTCGGCGCCGCCAAGGCGGCCGGCCACGGCGACCCGAACGCCTTTGGCGCCGCTCTTCATCGCGCGCGTCACGGCCTGCTTCAGCACCTTGCGGAAAGAGACGCGCTTCTCCAGCTGCTGGGCGATGGAGTCGGCGATGAGCTGCGCGTCGATCTCGGGCATCCGGATCTCGACGATGTTGACCTTGACCGTCTTGCCGGTGCGCTTGCCGAGGGTCTGTCGGAGCTCCTCGACTTTCGAGCCGCCCTTGCCGATCACGACCCCGGGCTTGGCGGTGTGGATCGTGACCGTGACCTGGTTCACCGACCGCTCGATCTCGATCTTGGCGACGCCGGCGTCGCGGAACCGCTCCTTGATCGAGCGGCGCAGCTCGGCATCTTCCTTGACCAGGTTGGCGTACTCGCGGTCCGCATACCACTTCGCGGCCCAGGTCTTCGAGGTCCCGAGCCGGAAGCCGAGCGGATGCACCTTATGACCCATTAGCTCGTCTCCTCTTTCTCCGCCGTTTCGGCGGGCGCGGCAGCAGGCTGCGGCGCGGGCGCGGCAGGCCGTTGCCGCGGGGCGCGTGGCGCGGTGGCGGTGCGACGCCGCGCCGCGGTGCGCGGTCGAGCGACCTCGCGCTCGTCGACGATGACCGTGATGTGCGTCATGCGATGCACCTTGATGTCGCGGCGCCCCCGACCGCGCATCCAGATGGCCTTGCGTCGTGGACCTTCGTCGGCGCGGACGTCCTTGACGTACAGATTCTCCAGCGTCATCTGATTGCGCGGGTCGTTCTCGGCGTTGGCGATGGCGCTCCGCAGCGCCTTCCCCACCGGCACCGCGGCGGCCTTTTCGGCGTTGGCCAGAACCGCGAGCGCATCCTCGGCGGAGCGCCCGCGAATGAGCTCCGCGACCAGGCGTGCTTTGCGCGGCGAGAGTCGCAGCCACTTCGCGACGGCGCGTACCTCCATCAGGCCCCCGCCCCCGTCCGCCCGGTGGGGACGGTGGATCCGCCCGCGGCCGGTGCCGCGGTCGGGGTGACCGTCGTCGCCTTCTCCACCGCGACGGCGCGGCTATGACCGCGGAACTGACGCGTCGCGGCGAACTCACCAAGACGGTGTCCGACCATGTTCTCGGTGATGTAGACCGGGATGTGACGCCTGCCGTCGTGCACGGCGATGGTGTGTCCGATCATCTCCGGGATCACCATCGACGCCCGCGACCACGTCTTGATCGGCTTGCGCTCGCGCCGTGCGTTCATGGCCACGATCTTCTCGCGCAGCGGCGCCGACACGAACGGGCCCTTCTTCAACGACCTCGACATACCTACCTCTTCTTCGCCGGGCGGATCACGAATCGATCGGTCTTGCGGTTCCGGCGCGTCTTCTTGCCCATGGCCGGCTTGCCCCAGCGCGTCTTGGGGCTGGACATGCCGATGGGGCTGCGCGCCTCGCCGCCGCCGTGCGGGTGGTCGCGCGGAGTCATCGCCACGCCGCGCACCGCGGGCCGCCAGCCCATCCGGCGCCGGTGACCGGCGCCGCCGATCTTGCGGTTCTCGTGTTCGAGATTGCCGACCTGTCCGACGGTGGCGCGACAGCGCACATGCACGATACGGATCTGGCCCGACGGCAGGCGGATCTGCGCGTACTCGCCCTCTTTCGCCAGCAGCTGCGCCACGCCGCCCGCGGATCGCACCATCTGCGCGCCGCGCCCGGGCTCGAGCTCGACGCCGTGGATCTGCGTGCCCACGGGAATGTTCTCCAATGGCAGGCAGTTGCCGGCGCGGGGCTCGGCCTCCGGTCCGGACACCAACGTGTCGCCGGGCTTGAGGCCATCGGGCGCGAGGATGTAGCGCTTCTCGCCGTCGCGATACGACAGCAGAGCGATACGCGCCGAGCGATTGGGGTCGTACTCGATGGACGCGACCCGCGCCGGCACGCCGTCCTTGTCGCGCTTGAAGTCGATCACGCGGTAGAACCGCTTCTCGCCGCCGCCGCGGTGGCGTGTCGTGACCTTGCCCTGCACATTGCGACCGGCCTGGCGACGCTTCGCCTGCACCAAGCTCTTCTCCGGCCGCTTCTTGCTCAGCCCGGAGAAGTCTGGGCTCTGACGGAAACGCATGCCCGCGGAGGTGGGCTTGAATTTCTTCAGCGGCATCAGACGCCCTCCACGAAGAAGCGTTCGATCTTCTGTCCCTCGGCGAGACGGACGATGGCCTTGCGGCGATCGGGACGCTTGCCGATCTTTCGCCCCACGCGCCGCATCTTGCCGGGGACCTTCATCACCCGGACCTGCAGCACGTTCACCTTGAAGGCGAGTTCGACGGCCTCTTTCACCTGATGCTTGTTCGCGCCGGGAGCGACCTCGAAGGTGTAGTGGCCTTCGTTCGCCTGCAACATCGACTTCTCCGTGATCACCGGCCGCACCAACACGTCGTTCATCCCCGCAGCTCCTCGAGCGCGGCGATGGCGTCGCGCACGAAGATCAGGTGATCGGCGACGAGTACGTCGGTGAGGCGCAGCGAACGCGTCGTGCGCAGATGCACGTTTGGAAGGTTCGCGAACGCCCGCGACAGCGCGGCATCGTGGGCCTTGCCGATCAGCACCGTGTCGGCCTTCAGGCCCATGGTGTCCAGCAGCGACCGGGCGCTCTTTGTCGTCGGACGCTCGCCCTCGAGACGCAACTCTTCCAACACGGCGACGCGGCCCTCGGCCGCCGCGGCCGACAGCGCCGCCGCGAGTGCCGCCTGTCGCAGCTTCTTCGGAGCGCGCTGGTCGTACTTGCGACCGTTGGGGCCGAAGACGACCGCCCCGTGTCGCCAGTGCGGCGCGCGGATCGAGCCCTGCCGCGCGCGGCCGGTGCCCTTCTGCCGCCAGGGCTTGGCGCCACCACCGGAGACGCGCGAGCGATTCCGCGTCTGCGCCGTGCCCTGCCGGGCGTTGGCCAGCGCCGCGACCACAGCCTGGTGCACCGCAGCGCCGCGCTGCGGCGCGCCGAAGAGCGACGCCGGCAAAGCTTCGTTGCCGCGTTTCTCTCCCGCCGCGCTGAACAGAGGGGCGTTGAGCTTCTGGTCCTCCGCCACCCTCAGGCCTTCCTCACCAAGACGATGGCGTTGCGCGCGCCTGGGATCGCGCCCTTGACGATGAGCACGCCGCGATCGGCGTCCGAACGCAGGATCTCGAGGTTCTTCACCGTCACGCGGTCGACGCCCATCTTGCGCGCCATGCGCATGCCCTTGAGCACGCGGCCCGGTGTCGTGCCGGCGCCGACCGAGCCCTGACGCTTGTAGTGGTCGGAGCCGTGCGTCTTCGGACCGGTCTTGAAATGGTGCAGGTGCACCGGCCCCTGAAAGCCTTTGCCTTTGGAGACGCCGGTGATGTGGACCTTGTCTCCGGCGGCGAAACGCCCGACGCCGATCTGCTGACCCCGCTCGAAACCGCTCACGTCGTCGAGGCGGATCTCGCGCAGCTCGCGCAGCGGCGATAGGCCTTTGAGGTGACCGAGCGCCGGCCTCGTCATGCGCCGCTCGGCGATCGCGCCATACCCGATCTGCACCGCGGTGTAGCCGTCACGCTCGCGCGTCCGCACGAAGGTCACGACGTTCGGTTCGGCGCTGATGATCGTCGCGCCGACGACCGTGCCGTCGGGACGGAAGTGCTGCAGCATCCCGACCTTCCGGCCGAGCAGGAAGGGATTCGCGATCTCGGGGGCGTCCGTCGATGCGGTCTGTTGCGTCTGGCTCTGCGCCTGCTCTTCCGTCATCGCCTCCCCCTCTCCTGACCTACAGCTTGATCTCGATGTCGACGCCGGCTGGAAGGTTCAGCTTCATCAGCGCGTCGACCGTCTTCTGCGACGGATCGTTGATGTCAATGAGCCGCTTGTGCGTGCGGATTTCGAACTGCTCGCGCGAATCCTTGTCGATGAAAGGCGAGCGGATGACCGTGTACTTCTCGATGTGCGTCGGCAGCGGCACCGGACCGGTGACGGTCGACCCGGTCCGCTGCGCGGTCTCGACGATCTGCGCGGCCGACTGGTCGATCAGCTTGTGGTCGTAGGCCTTGAGCCGGATCCGGATCCGCTGCTTCGCCATCTATCGCTCTTTCCGCTCGCTCATTCGATGACCTTGGTGACCACACCGGCACCGACGGTCTTGCCGCCCTCGCGGATGGCGAAGCGCAGCCCGTCCTCGATGGCGATGGGCTGGCCCAGGGAGACCTTGAGGTTGGTGTTGTCCCCG
>Ga0066709_100003077_pt1 | contig 12594 bp, 9 predicted proteins | sample GraSoiAngelo_158_FD_79665 | JGI IMG/M metagenome (GOLD analysis project Ga0066709, IMG submission 79665) | Grasslands soil microbial communities from the Angelo Coastal Reserve, California, USA - 14_1009_16_30cm | ecosystem: Environmental > Terrestrial > Soil > Grasslands | place: USA... | reverse complement strand
GGGCTTGGTCTCCGGGACAAAACGCACGGGCCTCAACAGGCCCGTCAAGGTGGCCTTCACCTGTTCTTCGGGCGGCAGCTCCATCAGACCCTGCACTCTCACCACGCCCAGGATGTTGTCGAGCTGTCCCTCATAGATTGGATAGCGCGTCTGCCGGCGCTCGCGAAAAAGCCGCCGCAGGTCGTCGGGGGACGAGTTGATTTCCAGGGCAGCGATCTCCGGCCGCGGAGTCATGACCTCGCGGACAACTTTTCCGCCGAATTCCACCGCCGACTGAATGATCTCGCTCGCACTTTTCTCGATGACCCCCTGTTGTTGGCTCGCCTCAATCAATTTCTGGAGCTCTTCTTGCGGCGTGGCGGCCTCCTCGTTCTTTTCCTCGGGTGTCTCGAGGAGCTGACTGATGCTAGTCGAGATCAGAATGGGGAACGTAAACGGGAGGGCGAGGAATACGCAGGCGCGAAGGACCGGCAGCCAGCGTTTCAGGATCGCTTCCGGGTCATCGTGGCGCGCCACCAGCAGAAATGGGATGGACAAGTCGCAAATAATGATTGCGCCGACGGCAACAATGACGGCCGTCCCGAGCGCTTGGGCCAAATGGCCCGGCCATGATTCAATGAGCGCTCCCGCGAGGCCGATCGAAAACAGCGCCATCGAGACCCCATGCAGCGCCGAGATGGAAACGCCCACCCGTTCGCGGCCGGCGCGCAGGCGGCGGGCGTCGCGCCCTTCAAAAAGTTGCCGCGCCCCTACCGGCCCCAGCCGGCGCATAAGAAGGCGCAGGTAAGAAGCCGTCGAGCCGGCCGCAAGCAGCAGCCCGAGCCCCACCGTCCATCCGACGATTTCCATCATTCTGTCACCGGAAAGCAATTCGGGCTTCAGCGTTCAGCCGTCTTTCAATCAATCTTCAGCCGGGCGCGAAGGCGGCGCTCCAGCCCGTTCATCTTGCCAAAGTCGGTTTCGTGGTCGTAACCCAAGAGGTGCAACACGCCGTGCAGGATCAGCCAGAGGATTTCGTGTTCGGTCGGATGCCTCTCGGCGCGGGCGTTTCGCCGAGCCGACTGCGCGGAGATAACGATGTCGCCGAGGTAGGCGCCAAGTTCCCGCTCCCGAGCTCTCCCGCCCTTGGATGGGATAAAGCCCTTGCGCCAAGGAAATGAGAGGACATCGGTCGGCCGGTCCTGGCCCCGAAAAGCGCAGTTCAAGCGGCGAATCGCCGGGTCGTCCACCAGGCACACCGTAAAGCCCCGCCGACCGAGCTTTAAAGTCCGGCGCAGTTTTCCCACAAACCGGCGCGCGCCAGAAATGTCCACGCGAACGCGACTTTGCCTATTCAAGACCACTCGCACCCTGGCATTACTTCAATTGCGGAAATCGAAACTTGAAACCGGAAAGTCGAGATTCGGAATCGCCGGCGGCACGATTGTGAAGGGGCCAGAATCGCCCGCCGCATGGGCCCCAAGCTTCTAAGGCCCGACCTCCGGTTCCTGACTCCCGCCTCCTGACTTCTGACTTCTGAGTTCCCCTTCGACAGGCTCAGGGCGCTGAGCGGGCTCGAAGCGTGACTTCTGAGTTCTGGCTTCCCCTCCGCGGGTCTGGTCGAATTCCTCATAAGCGCGGATGATGCGCTGAACCAGGTTGTGCCGAACCACGTCTCGTTCGGTGAAGTAAACGAAGCTGATGCCCTCGACGTTTTTAACTACCTCGACAGCCTCGATCAGCCCCGAGCGGCGCCCGTTCGGCAAGTCCACTTGGGTGACGTCGCCCGTGATGACGGCCTTGGAGTTGAACCCCAGGCGAGTCAAGAACATTTTCATCTGCTCGCTCGTGGTGTTTTGCGCCTCATCCAGAATCACGAACGCGTCGTTGAGCGTGCGCCCGCGCATGAAAGCGATCGGTGCGATTTCAATAATGCCCTTCTCCAAGTAGCGCTCGACGCGCTCCGGGTCGAGCACGTCGTAGAGCGCGTCGTAGAGGGGCCGCAAGTACGGGTTCACTTTTTCCTGGACGGTTCCGGGCAGAAAACCCAGCCGCTCGCCCGCTTCCACCGCCGGCCGGGCCAGGATGATGCGGCTGACCTCGCGCGTCAGCAGCGCGTCCACGGCCAGCGCCACGGCAAGATACGTCTTCCCCGTCCCCGAGGGCCCGATCCCGAAGACCATGTCGTGCATCTCGATGGCGTCCACGTAGCGGCGCTGGTTGAGGCTCTTGGGTGAGATGGTCTTCTTGCCGAAGGTCCGCGGCCGCCCGGCCTCCGCCAAGCCCTTGAGCGTTGCCCCCGGGTCTTCGCACATGATCCGCAAGAGAGATTGCACTTCGCTCGCCTCGAAGCGCACCCCACGCGCCACCAGCTCGTTATACTCCTCGACGGCGCGCTCGGCCCGGCGCACGTTCTGCTCTTCCCCGACAATTTCGAGCGTCTCGTCGCTCAGATGGGTCGAGACCTTCAAGCACCGCTCTAGCGTTCTCAGGTTTTCGTCGAGCGTGCCGAACAGCGCCTCAACGCCCTTCCCCATTTTGACACTGGCTTTCATCAGGCCCTTCGGCTCCTCCAAATGTGGTTATTTAATGGACCAAGCGAGATCGCGCCGGACACCACAAGGTAGGACAGACATCGGCAAGCCGGACTGCCTTCATTGAAAGAAGGCTATTATAACCTTCGAATTACGCCAAATCAAGCCAACGCGTCAGGTCACGACTTCAGCCGTGCCAAGCGAGCCCCAACTTAAAGACAATCTGATCTTTGACCCCTCAGTGGTACGGACAAATCCCTGCCCTGAGGGGAGCGCGCGGTGCGTCTGATATAATCTCAGCGGGATTTGCCGCGCATGGCGGCGCATGCGCAAAGGCCCAGGGCGCGCGGACCTCGGTCTTCCCGAAGCCGGCCCGAGTAAATCATGGACTATCTCGAAATACAGAAAGAAATCCGGCGCCAGTTTGCCCAAGCCGTCCGCGAAACCTTCGCCGTCGAGGTGGCCGAACTGGCGCTCGGCATTCCCCCCTCGCTCGACCTCGGCGAGGTCTCGATTGCAGCTTGTTTCGAACTGGCCAAGATGCTTCGGCGGCCGCCGCGCAAAATCGCCGAGGAGCTCCGAGAGCGCTTGCTCCCGTTTCCCGGCGTCGAGCGCGTAAGCGTTGCCGCGGGCGGCTACGTGAATTTCCACCTCGACCGTGCCGCCCTCGCCCGCGCTCTCTCCGCTCTGCGGAGGGGCGGCAGTCGAACCCCTCAGCCGACGGGCGCGGTGCCGCCCGGGCTAGTTTCCCCAGACAAGATCCTCGTCGAGCACACGAGCATCAATCCTAATAAGGCCGCGCACATCGGCCACCTTCGCAACGCCGTGCTCGGCGACACGTTCGCGCGGCTGCTCGCAGCGCGCGGCGCGCGCGTCGAAGTCCAAAACTACATTGACAATACGGGCGTTCAAGTCGCTGACGTGATTGTCGGCTTCTTGTGGCTCGAGAACAAAACGCCGGCTGAGGTCCGCCAGTTAATCGAAGATCCGAGCGGGCGCTTCGACTATCACTGCTGGGACCTTTACGCGCGTGTCTTCCAGTGGTACGAATCGGAACCCGCCGCCATCGCACATCGCGCGGTGACTCTGAAAGCTATCGAAGAAGGCCACGGCGAGACCGCAGAGATGGCAGAACGCGTCTCAACCGCCATCGTCGAGAGGCACCTCGAGACCATGCGCCGCGTAAACGTCGAATACGACCTGCTCGCCCAGGAAAGCGAAATCCTGCGGCTCGATTTCTGGGCCGCAGCATTCAAGTTAATGAAAAATAAAAACGCCATTCGGTTCGAGGAATCGGGCAAGAACCAAAGCTGCTGGGTCCTGCCCGCCGAGGCAGGTCTGCCTGCGCAGGCAGGGATGGCGGCCGGAGACGGCGCGGATGAAGAGGGCGAAGAGGCGAAGGTCCTTGTGCGCTCGAACGGCACAGTCACCTACGTCGGAAAGGACATTGCCTATCACCTCTGGAAATTCGGGCTGCTGGGGAAGGACTTTGGCTACCGGCGGTTTCACCAATATCCCCGCGGCCGGACGGCGTGGCGCACCACCGTCTCGGGCGACCCGGAAGCGCCGAGCTTCGGCGGCGTTCGCACTGCCTACGCGGTGATTGACGCGCGGCAGTCCTATGTCCAAAGCGTCGTCGCGGCGGCCTTCCGCGCGCTTGGCTTCGCGGACCAGGCAGCTCACCTTCATCACTTCGCCTACGAAGTCGTGGGGCTCACGCCCGCTTGCGCCGAGGAGCTCGGCATTGAGCTTACGCCGGAGGACCGCGGGCGCTCCTACGTCGAAGTCTCGGGCCGCAAAGGGTTGGGCATCAAGGCGGACGACTTGATTGACCGCCTCATCGAAAAGGCGCTGGAAGAGGTGCGCGCGCGCCAGCTCACCGAGGATCCCGCGGAACAGGCCGAAAGCGCGCGAATCATTGCCGTCGGCGCGTTGCGATATTTTCTGCTCAAGTTTTCACGGCGCGCCATCATCGCCTTCGACTTCAAGGAGGCGCTGGCATTCGAGGGCGAAACGGGCCCCTACCTTCAATACACTGTGGTGCGCGCGCGCAACATTTTCAGGAAATATCAAGAGAGCCGGCCGGACTTCCACGCCGAGACGCTCGATGAACAACTTTCAGCAGCAGATTTGAAGGAGGCGTTTGCGGGCGAAGCGGGCAGGGACTTCTGGGGGCTGGTTTTTCTGTCGTCTCAAGTAGAGTCCGTGGCGGAGCAGGCCATCGCCTCTGAAGAACCGGCCGTGGTCGCCAAATTCGCTTTCCGACTGGCGCAGGCGTTTAACAATTTCTACCATCACCACCATATCCTCAGCGAGCCCGACCCCGCGCGCCAAGTGTTCTTGCTCTATCTCGTCCATCTCGTCGAGCGCTCGCTCATGCAGACGCTCGAGCTGCTCGGCATCGAAGTCCCCGAGCGGATGTGAAGCGCCGGAAGTTCTCACGTCCGTTGGCTGTGGGTTTGTTCGTGGACGGAAACTCGGCGGCAAACCCACGCCTAGCCGGTCCATGACTGAAGTTGCAGTCTGCGATTTACCAGAAGTGCTGAGGACCTCAGGCAGCGAAGGTCCTCGCCACGCTTGCTTGGTTTAGTCCAACTCGTTCCCGCGCTTTGACTGCTCCACGATCCACGTGCCGACTCGCAACGCATTCGCCACTACGGTAACCATTGGATTGAGTCCGAATCCGGTCGGGAAGAAGCTCGTGTCGACCACAAACACGTTTGGCACTTCATGGAGTCGGCAGTTGCGGTCTACCACCGAAGTGGCAGGATCATCGCCCATACGGCATGTCCCCATCTGATGGTCCCCGATCAGGTCCACGATGCCATCGCTCGACTTGACTGAGGCGTTGAGCGCCTTGTATGGTCCGAGAACTTTCTCGAGTAACGGCCGCGTGAGCTGGAACATCTGCTTTTCGTGAGCACCAAAGTCCCGTGTAATGCGTGCCACGGGAACGCCATATTCGTCCACGTACAAGGGGTCAAGATCCACGCGATTGTCGAAACGCGGCAAATCGTCTCCGGTCAGGCGCACCTCGAAGCTCCGCTCGAAATCTTCCATGGCGGAAAGCAGCTTCGGGCCGGTGAATCCCGTGTTCTTGGCCCGGCCAATGGCGTTCTCCAGCGGATTCTTCTTGGCGGTACTCACCACAGTGCCCGCCTTCCACCAATTGCCCGCATTGTCAGCTACAAAGTAGGGATCAAAACTCATGGTGTCGCCCGTGTGGCCGAACTCTCCATGCAGGTAGCCCTGAAACGCGGAAGGAAGAGCGCAGGTCGCGCCCAAGCCAAACAGGTGAAATAGGGCGTAACGCCCGACCTGTCCATAGCGATTGCCTAGCCCCCCCGGAGGCCCGGACATCAGGAGCAACCGTGCGGTCTGAACCGCGCCACACGACACGATCACGTTTCGCGCCATCTGGGTTCGCACCACTGGATTGTCGGGGGCTGAGATGTCCAGATACCGCACGCCGGTCGCGCGCCGGATGCGCTCGTCGTAAATCACCTCAAAAGCTCGAGCGTTGGTCGTGATTTTGACATTGGGAAGGTCTTTGATCTCCTTAAGTGTGCTGGCACGCGATCCGGATTTCGGCCCATTCTTGCCCCAACAAAGGTACTCGCCGCAGAAGCCGCACATATTGCAGGCATCGCGGACTGCCTCTGACCATATTTTATCCGCGGGTTTCCGCCAAAACTCGGGCTTGGGGCCGCCGCCCCACGCGGCCAGGGCGTCCTGGATTGCTTTACGGGTTGCATAGGTGCCGCTCCCCGGTGCAACCATGCCGCTTGGGAGTGGCACGGAGGTCCAACCCATATTCTGAAAGCCTCGCTGGACGAGTTCTCCAACTGGGGTCAGCGGAAAGTCGCCACAGGGAAATGGAAATTTGGGCTGCCAGTTCCCTGCATTCTGAAAATACTCCTGACCAGCGAAAGCTTTGTACCAGGCGCTATTCCGTATGCCGAGATTCACCTTGTCGCGGTCGCCGCTCACCGCCAAAAGCGTTTCGGCAACGTTGTAGTACGGTTCCATCTCGCCGTAACCGATCGGCCAGTCCGGAACGGAATAGCCCCATGCCTGAAGTTGTTGCAACTGCCCGGTCTTATCAAAGTGCGTTGCCAGCTTGTAATCAATGGGCAGCGCGCGGAACGACCACGCTCCCCAGATGACCGATCCCCCGCCCAGCATGGAAGCGGTCCACCCGAGGCCAAATGGCTTGGCGTCCTCCTGTGCCGTTTTGCGAAAGGTGTTGTAGTCGCCCCGCGGCCGGCGCTTCAGTTCCGGGCGACCGATCCGAAATCGGTATTCATCGAGGGGAGACGGATTGTAGAGTTTCTCAGGGTAGTCCACCGGCTCTTCGCCGGGAGGAGGAGAGAACGGAGGCATGTCCTGTTCGAGGGGGCGCGCCCAGTCTGCACCCATTTCAAGCACGACGACATGGAAGCCGGCGTTAGCTTTGGCAAGGACCCAGGCGATCGTGCCACCCCCATCACTGCTACCAATCACCACAAAATCTGCTTCTTGCATCATCTTCCTCCCATGCACAGCTCAGATTTTATCGTGCGGCGGCGAGCCCACGGCTGGGTGAACCGGAGGAGTCGCGGGCGGCGATGGTGGAGCATCTTGCAATTCATCGAGCAACCTCCGAAGCGCTTCGACATTCTTGGTGGCATCGACTGGCTTATAAGCATTGCCCGCCCGGCGGAATTCTCCCAGTTCGGCTAGGAGCGCGTACTGCATCGGCGCCGCGACGGAATTTCGCATACCCAGCATGGCGTAGAGCAGATCGCATACAAACTGCGCGATGAAAATTGACGAAGGCGGTTTTTGTGTCCTGGGCCATTCCGATTCCAGGGCTAGATCTGTTGCGAGGTCGTTGGCGAGCTTACCATAATCCACTGGGCCCGTTTTGAGGCGTGTCGCGACTGTAGCCTGCAACAGTGGCCAGCAAGGCTCGTAGAATTTACGGCGAGAGATCGCATGCCCCATGGAATCGGTCAAAAGCACGTTAGCGCTCTTCGTAACGCCGAATTGCGGTACGCTGGCGAGACCCCGATTTCTCCGCCATCCTTGCACATCCTCCATCGGGGAGAACCGAACAGGATTGGCCGTCAGTTCGGCCCAGCGGTCAAAGAGATCGTCTTCGCCTGAGTCTTCACGCAACAACCCTTCGAAAAACGGAATCACTCCAAGATCCGATGGCAAAAACGTGTGACCGGCCGCGCGCCAGGGCATGTGTTCATCCGGCAGTGGCGGCTTGTACTTGCCAGGTTTCTTGATCCATGCGTCAAGCCCAAACAAACCGGATGCCAGGTTATTGAGTATGTCTCGCAACTCCGGTGTGAACGAGTCGTTCAATTGAGCGGACATAATCGACCTTCCATTCCTCGTTGATGGCGGGGTTTGTTGAGTGCGGGTTAGGCGGGTGGCAGCTTTGCCCCATTCTTCTCGTATTGCGCGAAAAGCGCATCGAAGTACTTGTTATATGCCCCAGCAACGCTCTGAGATTCGATGATCAGCATGTTCTCATCGTTCAGCTCGGCGTTCTCCGAGAAATTGTAGCTGCCCGTGATGACCACATTGTTGTCAATAATCATCACTTTGTTGTGCATGAAATGATTTTTGTCGCCCTTGGAAATAAAGGCATGCGAGGGTGCCGCCACGAATCGCTTATCGCCATTCGCGAACCAGAAGGCGGGATCGCCGGTCTTGCCCTTCATTACGTTCTTCATCTGATTGGGGTCAAAGACGCCTTTGACATCGATTTTCTTGAGAGCCAGCAGGCTCGCTAGTATGCCCTTGTCGCTGACTAGCATCGCGATGACCCGGAGCCTCTTGGCCCCTTTTAGCCTTCTCTGGACCTCACTCTCGATGCCCTCGGCCTCCTTGAACTGAGTGGAAAAGAGCACTGAGATCGTGACATTACCAATCTTCACTTTAGCTGGGACTCCTTGGACACCTTTCGTGTGGCTGACGGCGTGGCCGGCCCCTGCGAGCTCGCCAAAAGCCTTGGCATATGCTGCTGCTATTGCAGGTGAATCAACGGTCAAGAAATTATTGTCCTGCAGCAACAGACCGCCATTCGTGAAGTTGCCCGAGCCGGTCCAGACCGAAGCCCCATCCCGCACAATGAACTTGTTGTGCATCAGGTGCGATCCCTTTTCTTGGACCGCGTGGGCAAATTGTCTCAGGCCCGCCGCGACGATCGCTTGTCCGGTGGGCACCTTGGGATCGACGTTGGTGCTTCCGCCGCCGACCCCGCTGCCTTTGCCACCATCGTAAAGGATGTGGAGGTGAACGCTGCTGGACATCTTCTTTAGCGCTTTCAACACATCCGGATTCTTCATGTCGTAGATGGCAACATCGAGAGAATGTTTTGCGCCCTCGATAAACTGAACGAGGTGTGAAGCCACCTTCCCGTCGATCTTGGCGCGAGCAGACTGGAAGTAAAAATTGAAGCCTTTGGTGCTAAAGGCCGCGATGCTTGGCATGGTTCAGGTCTCCTTCTTCGCGGTCGCCGTCCGCCGGTTAACACCAACCGCTGCGTCAAGCGACCGGTTGTCGCAGCCGACACCCAGAGGGCTGCGGGCCGGAAAGCTTCTCGAAATGCTCCGTGACGCGACGGGGGGCCCTGCGCCTGAGCCGCGCGGAGGTTTCTTTCACGCTCGGCCATGTCTCTAACAACTCTTAGGCTCGCTGCCCTCACAATAACTTCTGGTCTTGCCCGCGCCCGGGAGCTTGTTGCACTAAAACAAATAAAGGCCTTCGCCATCGTACAGACTCGATTTGTTATCATGCAACATCTTAACTACAACTGTAATTTATATCCACTTTCCGCTATTCATGTCCGAATCTTGCTGCTTCGGAAGCAGTCATCAGTTTTCAGTTCAAAGCTGCTTCGGCGCATGGAGCGGGGAGGCAGTGGTCAGTCGTCAGTTCTCAGTCGACAGTTCTGACCTCAGGACGGCCCGGCGGTGCTGGGACGGCGTGAGCCCGTAAGCCTTGCGAAAGTCGCCGATAAAACGGCCCACGTGATTGAACCCTGCCCGGGCCGCCACCTCCTTGACGCTGAAACTCGATGTTTCTAGAAGCTCCTTGGCGCTCGCGAGCCTTGCGGCCTTTAGGTAACGCCCCGGGCTTATCCCGGTGTGGTTGTGAAAGAGATGGCACAACCGTGAGACGGAGAGCCCCGTTGTGCCCGCCAGCTCACGGAGCAGCAACTTCCGTTGAATGGCGCGATGGATCAGTACCTCAACTCTTTTAATTCTGGGATCGACAGCGGCGGGCCCCGGAAACGAGCCAATGCTGCCGGCAACGCTGGCGGCCCGCGAAGCCGCCTGCCGGTTTTCAGCAACCGCTTGCGTGAAATGGTTAGGGACCATTTGTCGCCTCTCCCGCGGAGCGCTGGGCCCTGTCCCTGAGGCGTTATCAAAGTTCAAAGTAGTATGAGTTCAATATAAGGCGACATTAATTATACTAAGCAGGCCGTTATGTCAAGCTAATTTAGCTTAACGGAAAAGGCCAGCCTCCAGCCGCAGGTCGCGCGGGTGGCCTGCCCGTCTGCGCCACGCCGCAGAACGAATTCCTCTTTTTGGGAACCAGCAAAGACAACCACCTCGAAGTGATCAAGTACTCCGCGCGCTGATTCGCCTCCCTCTCAGAGAGCGCGGGCTGGCGCAGATTGAAGGTCTGCGCCAGCCCACACGCAAGGGATGCTTCGCTACGCTCAGCATGACAGGGTAACCTTTCTCGGTAACCCCTTAATTGCCGAGGTTCATCAGCAAATGGACTAGCGTGGGCACGCCGTGGCCGGTGGGGCCTTTGGCGCGGTAGGGCTTTTCTTCATTCGACCAGCGAGTGCCGGCGATATCGAGGTGGACCCAGGGCGTGTCGCCTGCGAACTCCCCGACGAACATGGCTGCAGTGCTGGCGCCGGCGTAGCGCCCGCCGGTGTTGGCGAGGTCGGCGATTGTGCTCTTGTAGAGTTCGCGATACTCTTCGTCCACGGGCAGGGGCCACATGCGTTCGCCCGCCGCCTCAGCGCTCTTAAGAACTTTGTCCACCCATTCCTTGTTCCAGCCGAAGACTCCCGTGGTGGTGTTGCCGAGCGCGATGGTGACGGCGCCGGTCAAGGTCGCGGCGTCAATCAGCACGGTCGCGCCAAGCTCTTTCGCATAAGTCAAAGCGTCGGCGAGCACCAAGCGGCCTTCCGCGTCGGTGTTCAGAATCTCGATGGTCTTTCCGGACATCGAAGTTATGACGTCGCCGGGCTTGTAGGCCTTGCCGCTGGGCATATTTTCCGTGGCGGGCACGAGCGCCAGGACACGCACGCGCGGCTTCAGTTGCGCGATGGCCTGCATGACCCCGAGCATCGTGGCGCCGCCCGCCATATCCGTCTTCATCTCGTGCATCGCTTCGGCGGGCTTGATGGAAATACCCCCGGTGTCAAAGGTGACGCCCTTTCCGACCAGCCCGATGACGGGCGAGTGAGGCGCGCCTGACTGCCGTGCGTCAGGCAGGTCCGGCGGTTCATAGCGAAGGACGATAAGCTTCGGCGGCTCATCGCTTCCCTGCGCCACCGCCCATAGAGCGCCCATTTTGCGGCTGCGAATTTCGTCGGCGTCAAGGATGCGACACTCCAGCCCAAACCGCGCCGCCATCTTTTGCGACTGCTCGGCGAGGATAGTGGGCGTCATGCGGTTCGAGGGCTCATTGACGAGATCGCGAACGAAATTTTGCGCCTCCGCAATGATGCGTCCGCGCTCCGCCGCCGCACGAAGAGCATCGCTCGACGGGGCGCCGCCGGTCGTGAGCGCCATGCGGTCAATCCGCCGCTCGAAGTTGGGCTCGGTGCGATAGCGGTCGGCGTCGTAGTCGGCCACGATCGCGCCCTCGACGACCGCCTGAACGGCGACCGGGCCCCCGGCGTCTTGGACCACCCAAGCCAGTTCATGCACGCCCCGCGCGCGGAGGTAACGCATGGCCGTTCCGGCGAGCCTTCGCATTAAGTCTGTGGAAACTTTTTCCTTCTTCCCCGCCCCGACGATCAGCAATTTTTTTGCGGCGAGCCCCGCAGGGCGATGGAGAAGTGTGGTTTCGAGCGCCTTCCCGGTCAGCTCCCCGCTGGCTTTCAATTCTTCAAGGAGCGCGCGGGTTTCGGCGGGCAGGAGCTCGACGGTCCCGCTCGACACTGGGCTGCCCTTCGGCTGATCGCTCACAGTTCGACTTCGTTCGCTGTCCCTGAGCTGAGTCGAGCCGCCTTCAAAGCACGCAACGACCAGGACGGGCGTCTCGCATTGCGCGAGCGCGACTGATTCGAAATCGATTTTCAATGGAACGCGGCCCCTCTCTCCAGAAAAAACCAGGCGACTTAGCGGTGGCGGTTACGATGCTCGCGGATATCCTGAGCCGCCTCGCGGTCGACGGTCCGCCGACGCATCGTCTCGCGCCGGTCATAAATTTTCTTGCCGCGCGCCAGGGCCAGCTCGCACTTGATGAGATTCTTCTTCGAATAAAGGCGCGTCGGGACAAGCGTCAGTCCGCGCTCTGCAGTACGCCCCGCGAGCTTCGCGATTTCCTGCCGGCCCAGCAGCAGCCGCCGCTCGCGCAGCGGATCGTGATTCAGATAACTTCCGGACGTGTACGGACTGATGTGGCAGTGGAGCAGCCAGACTTCGTCGCCCTTCACAGCAGCGTAGCTGTCCCTCAGGTTGGCCTTCCCTTCGCGGATGGACTTCACTTCGGTCCCGGCCAGCTCGATGCCTGCTTCGAATTTTTCGAGCAAATGATACAAATGCGACGCCTGACGGTTGACGGCGAAATTCCGCGTCGCGCCAGGGCCCTCACGCGCCATAGATCTGCCATGTTAGCACAGACCCGCTCCCTCGATGACGGAGAGCTGGCGCTCCGGAGAACATACACAGAGTACTGCTTGTTCGAAGTGCGGGACACAAATGCGGAGGGCTCGTCCCGGCTTGCCGAGACGAGCCCGTTTGGTTGCGGGGGCTGGATTTGAACCAGCGACCTTTGGGTTATGAGCCCAACGAGCTACCAGACTGCTCCACCCCGCGAAACGAGTATAGCG